>CENX01079707.1_pt1 | contig 58346 bp, 63 predicted proteins | sample 361321 | NCBI WGS metagenome assembly CENX01 (sample SAMEA2619678, study PRJEB7988) | marine metagenome | isolation source: saline water (ENVO:00002010), including | reverse complement strand
TGGACATTAGTAATGTCACTTTTAAGTTTTTACTATTATGAGCAGACTGAACAACAACCAAAAAAGAAAATTTCCACTTCTTTTTTGTTACTGAGTATTGTGTGTCTTCTCCCATCACTTTTTGTGTCAAATTCAGTCTATAAATCTCTTAAAGGACAAATGTATTTGTTAAGTGATTTCAACTCTAATAAGTATAGTGTAGCGATGAATGACATAGACGATATTGTTCCAAATATTCCGAACATTACTGTAACCACAATTCCTTTAAAATCAGTTAAAGCACGTTATTATTTTAATGCGAAACAATATGATCGCGCTTTAGAGTTGTTAAACGAAGGGACAAATGCTAATCCCTACCTCTATTATAGTGAATTACTAAAAAGTCAGATTTATTCTGCAAAAGGACAATTAGATTCAGCAATGTATTTTGCCCGGAAAGCCTTTTTTGGATTACCAAACAATTCTCTTCATTCAGCAACCTATCTCAATTTAATTAGTCAATTGAGAGATCAAAACGCCTTGGACGAAGCATTTGAATTATTGACAGCTAAAAGAGATTTTAATAATTGGAAAAACTATTTAATTATTGCAAATAATATTACTCCAAAAGGCGATACTAAATTAATTGAACGAGCAATAGAAGCTACCAAAATATTTCCAAACAATAGCGAAATTAGATCGCTATTCAATCTCATAGCTATAGGCCAGCAAAATATTAATAAGGCGCAAGAACTTTCAAATAAAGCGCTTAATTATTTCAATCAACAAAACTATGTATTAGCTGCAGAAAATTTTGAATATGCTATTAAATTAAATCCTTACGAATATGCTTTTTATGAAAATGCAGCTACAGCAAATTATTTGATAGGGGATTTACAAAAAGCTTTAGACCAGATCAATAAAGTTATTAATGAAATGAATCCACTAAACGGGAAGTGTGAATATATAAAAGCTTTAATTTTTATAAAAATGGGAGATCCTGTAGGAGCATGTCCACTACTTGAAACATCAAAGGATTCTGCATATTCCCAAGCAGAAAGTGTTTTTAACCAATATTGTAATAATCAATGATTTTAATTTAAAATTAAATTTTTTTCTTATTAATTAGGTTAAAAGAAATAAAAAAAAGTAAAAAAAATACTTATTTATTTTTTTATTTTATTATATTATTAAGTACTTTTGGTACTAAGTCAAGATATTATGTTATCTGTTTTATTAAATAGTACTCGAACATTATCTTTTGGTGATCGAGTTCTTTATTTTTAAATAAAAACACTAAAGATGGATTGGTTTGTTATTTATACTAAGCCACGATTTGAGATAAAGGCTGCTCAGATTTTAAACTCGATTGGGATAGAGGCTTATTGTCCGACATTCAACTCCATAAAACAATATTCGGATAGAAAGAAAAGAATAAAAAGGCCTATGATCCCCTCTTATATCTTTGTTAAAGTTGAAGAAAAGAAAAGGAAGCTCATTTTCGCGGTTCCTGGCATAATTCGTTATTTATTTTGGTTAGGGAAACCAGCAAAGGTGCAAAATAAAGAAATCGATTTGATGAAAAATAATCTTTCAGGGATGTATGATGAAATTAGTATTAAAAAATTAAATATTGGGTCAAATTATAATATTACTCAAGGACCATTTAAGGGGTACATGGGAAAAGTTGTAAGACTAAATAGAAATAAAATTAAATTAGAACTTCCAAATTTAGGGATCATAGTGCTTCTCAAAGCTGCTTAAATTGATCCAATTATGTGTAAGATTACCAGTTCGTCAAATGTGACGAACATTGGCGGAGCCATAAATTAATTTAAAATTTAAAATTTTATGTTAGAAGAACTAATAACCTCTAAAACACGATTAAGACTCTTATTAAGATTTTTTATCTCACAGGCTAATAGAGGGTATTTAAATGGTTTAGCTACTGAAATGGGAGAATCAACCAACGCTATCAGAAAGGAGCTAAATCATTTGCAGGGAGCAGGATATTTGGAAAAAGTTAAAGTCGACAATAAAATTGAGTATAAAGCAAATACTGGACATCCCCTTTTTGGAGTACTTCAAAAAGTAGTATTTAAACATTTAGGTCTCGAGGAGGTTGTCGAAACAGTGTTAGAAAGAATGGGGAATCTTGAGCAAATTATCTTAGTTGGAGATTATGCTAAGGGAAATGACAGCGGTTTAATAGAGGTATTTTTAATTGGACAAGGGCTTAATATGGATTACATAGCTCAATTGGAAGATAAAATTGAAAAACTTATCAAAAGAAAGATCAGTTTTTATTTAGCCTCTAAATTCTTGTCTGATCGTCCTAATATAATTTTATTTAATAATATTCATAAATGATTTTTATTGATAAAGAAGAACGTCCATGGGGCCGCTTTTACATAATCCATCATGAGGCTAATTATAAATTAAAACTGATAGAAGTTGATCCCGGGGAAAAACTTTCATATCAATATCATCAAAAAAGATCCGAAACTTGGATTATAGTTGAAGGAAAAGGTACTGTAACATTAGACGGAAAGATAAACAGTTTTGATATAGGTGAAACATTTTTAATTCCAAAAGGAGTTAAGCATAGGATTGAAAATAAAGGAAAAGAAAAAGCCGTATTTGTAGAGGTTCAAACAGGTACTTATTTTGGAGAGGATGATATTGTGCGCATTGAAGATGATTATAATCGAATTTAAGTGGATAAAATTAAAGGAATAATAGTTTCTGGTTACTTTAATCCATTGCACAAAGGTCATTTGGAGCTTTTTCAAAAAGCTAAAGAGTTTGGGGACCAACTTTTTGTAATTGTCAATAATGATAATCAAAGAGCTTTAAAAGGATCTGTTGAATTTATGAAGCAAGATGAACGAATTCTTATTATTAATGCACTAGAGATTACTGATAAAACTTTTTTGTCGATAGACAAGGATCGTTCTGTTAGTGCTACAATTGAACAGATTTATATAAGTTTAGGTAAAGAATATGAGCTCTATTTTGCTAATGGGGGTGATCAAAATAATAGTATTATACTTGAAAGTAACATATGCAGTAAGTTGGGTATTAAATTAATAGAGGGTTTGGGTGGTAAAATCCAGTCATCGTCATGGTTGTTAGAGAAATAAAATGCAAGTAAATAATATTTGTTGCATTGGTGCTGGATATGTTGGAGGTCCAAGTATGGCAGTTATTGCCCAAAAAAACCCTGATATAAAAGTAACAGTTGTTGATGCTAATCTAAAAAAAATAAGGGCATGGAATGGTCCATTAGATAAACTTCCTGTGTATGAACCAGGATTGTCGAATGTAGTAGAAAAAACTAGGGGGAAGAATCTTTTTTTTTCAAATGACATTTCAAAAGCAATAAATGAGGCCCAACTTATTTTTATGGCAGTTAATACTCCCACAAAGATTGAGGGTGAAGGAGCTGGGATGGCTGCTGATCTTAAAAATATAGTAGCATGTGCAAAAGATATTGCCAAATATTCTGATTCAGATAAAATTGTAGTTGAAAAATCTACTGTCCCTATTAGAACAGCTGAAAAAATTAAAGAAATATTAAATAGCTCCAAAAGTAATGTAAAATTTGAAATTCTTTCAAATCCTGAATTTTTAGCTGAAGGAACTGCAATAGAAGATATGTTTTCACCGGATAGGGTCCTAATTGGGGGGGACGAAACTGAATCTGGGTCGAAAGCAGTTCAGGTTCTTGTTAAAATATATTCAAATTGGGTATCTAATCATAAAATTTATACTACTAATGTTTGGTCTTCTGAATTATCGAAATTAGCTTCAAATGCTATGTTGGCTCAAAGAGTATCTTCTATCAATAGTTTATCTGCTTTTTGTGAGAAAACTGGTGCAGATATAGAAGAATTGTCAAAAGCTATAGGAATGGACTCGAGAATTGGTCCCAAATTTCTAAGAGCATCCGTAGGTTTTGGTGGAAGCTGCTTTCAAAAAGATATTCTGAATTTAGTTTACCTATGTAAATTTTACGGGTTAAATGAAGTTGCTGAATATTGGCATCAAGTTGTAAAAATAAACAACTATCAAAGAAACCGATTAGCGGAAAAAGTTATTACTCAACTTGATAAAAATTTAAAAGGAAAGAAAATTTTATTACTTGGATGGGCCTTCAAAGCAAATACAAATGATTCTCGTGAATCTCCAGCAATACAAATTGGTAAAAAACTTTATGAAGCTGGGGCTATTTTACATATTTATGATCCTATGGTTTCTAGTGAAATAATTTTGGACGATATTAGACGGGAATGGATTATAATTAACAAAAAAAATAAACAAGATGATTTAGTGAGTATATTTCATTCAGTTGATAATAACTTCTACAATAAAAAGTATGATGCGATACTTATTTTGACAAATTGGGACGAATTTTCACTCCTTGATTGGGAAAATATTTTTTCTAAAAATACATTAGTATTCGATATGGTCAATGTTTTGAAAGGAATCAAAAATCAATATTTATTTAAACTTGGTAAACGATAAATTAAAATTATTAATAAGTTATTTAGAAAAAGAACAAAAAAATAAAATTATTGTTCTTATTGGACTAATTTTCTTTGGTCTTATTTTTGAAACATTTGGGTTAGGTATTTTATTACCTCTTTTAATATTGATTCTTGATTACGATAAGTTTTTAATTTATGTAGAGAATTGGCTGCCAAATGCAGAGCTAAAGTATATTTCTCAATCAAACATAATTTTATATAGTTTTATAATTGTTGGTTTGATTTATGGATTTAAGGCTCTTTTTTTTATATATGTAACCTATTTTCAAAATAAGATTGTGTTCTCTATATCAAAAAAAGTAAAATCAGATTTGCACCGAAATTACTTAGAATGCAATCTAAGTGATCATAATAATTCTGACTTTTCAACAAAAATAAAAAATTTACAAATTGAAGTAAATCATTTTATAGGTTATATACAAGCAATTTTAGCAACCTTCACTGAAGGATTATTTAATTCTGGACTTTTTATATTATTAATAATTGTTGATCCGCTACAAGCAATAATAATTTTAATTTTTTTTGGAGCTTTTGTTGGCATATCATTTTTTTCAACTAGACCTTTTCTTAAAAGGTTCAGTGAGCTCAAAATGAATTTAAATAACTCAATAACAAGTCTTATTATCGATCATCTTGAGAATTATAAAACAATTTATTTAACAATGCGGCAAAATTTTTTTGTTAATAAATTTGATTCTTTTCTAGAGAAGATGATGAATGTTAATATAAAATCAAACACTCTAAAATCGTCACCTCGCTTCGTACTTGAATTTTTTGTAGTGTTGTTACTGCTTCTTATTTTAATTATAAAGCTTAAGATTGGAATATCACCAACCCAAATTATTACTTCTTTAGGTTTATTTGGAGCTGCTTTATTCAAAGTATTTCCATCTATAAATAAAATAATTAGCTCAACACAACAAATAAATAATTTTAAACCTATGTTTGATTTGATTTTAGGAGAACTAAATCACTTTAGAAAAGGAATTAAAATAAATTCAAATATTATTTCTTTAAATAAAAAGCTTGTACTTCAGAATATTTCTTTCAGTTATCCAAATTCACAAATGAGAGTTTTGAATAAAATAAAATTAATCATTGAAAAAGGTAATTTTATAGGAGTAATAGGTGAAAGTGGATCAGGTAAAACAACTCTATTAGAAATTATGATGGGATTTAGACAGCAATTATCAGGTTCTTATTTAATTGATAATAATGAAATTTATGATCCTTCAGTAATTGTTCAGAGTCGAATTTTTAGATATCTCCCACAGGAAGTTAAATTAATTAAAGGAACCATTACAGAGAATATAGCTTTTGGCTATGAATCAGAAAAAATTGATCAGAAAAAATTAATTAACGTAATTTCCCAAACAAAATTAGATCAATTTATTGAAAGTTTACCTAAGGGTATAGACACTATAATTGGAGATAAGAAAAATAATTTATCCGGGGGACAAAGACAAAGGATTGGTCTTGCCAGAATCTTATATGATGAACCTAAAATAATATTGTTAGATGAACCAACAAGCGCATTAGACTCCATAACTGAACAGGAATTAATTAAAAATATTTTAAAACTTGGCTTAACAACAATATTAGTAACTCATAACAAAAAGTTACTCTCATTTTGCGATGATTATATCGAATTAGACATGCAGAATTCTGAAAGATTAATTGCAAACATATCTGATTAAAATTAATGCTTTAATAATTCATTTGAAATCAAATATATTAAGTACAATATTTTACAATAAATAAAATAATAAATAACATGTATAGTGTTAAAATCTATGGTGCAGGATCAATAGGAAATCATCTCGCAAATGCTTTTAGATCAAAAAATTTCGATGTTATATTATCGGACATAGATCCTGCTGCAATTGATAGGGCTAAGAATTTTATATATCCTGAGCGATATGGAAAGTGGGATACAAAAATAAGTCTTCAAAATTCAAATAATTTAGGATCATTATATACTGACATAGTATTTATTGGTACTCCACCAGAATTTCATGTACAAATAGCATTGAAGGAGCTGGAAAACTCACCAAAGTTAATTTTAATTGAAAAACCACTCTGTGAACCCGCTATGAAAGATTTAGATCTTTTACATAAACTTTCAAAAAACACAAATACTATCATTTTAGTAGGGTATAATCATGTTGTTTCTAAGGCTGCTTTTAAGATGAAGCAGTTTTTAAAAGAGGATTATTTAGGTAAAATCCAAACAATATCAAGTTACACAAAGGAACACTGGGGTGGAATATTTAATGCCCACCCCTGGCTTGACGGGCCAAAAGATTCTTATCTTGGTTTCACTTCAAAAGGGGGAGGAGCATTATGTGAACATTCGCATGGCTTGAATTTTTGGCAATACCTAAGCAATAATTTAAAACTTGGAAGGATAGAAGAGGTAAGTTCGGAAATTTTTTTTAACAAAGATAACCAAGTTAATTATGATAAACTTATTATAGCTACTCTCAAGACTGAAACAGGTCATTATGGTGATTTGATCCAAGATGTTATTACTTTCCCTACGATAAAAAAATCTAGAGTTCAAGGGAAAGATAGATTTGTTGAAATTGAACTAAGTGTTAATAATACAGATATTATAACTACAGGAGAAGTGAATTACACTTGTGAAAAAATTATATTAAATAAAACTCGGCAAAATGATTTTATATGGGAAGTTGAACATGTTATTGATTTATTAGATGGACGAATTAAAAAAAGCCCAATTTCACTTGACCGAGGTATTGAAACAATGTGCGTTATTGAGGCACTTTTTAGATCAAGTCAGGAGAGAAAACCTGTCAAAGTAAATTGGTTAAATTAAAGTATATTTTTATGAAAAACAATATTAAAATTTTTCAAAATTTATTCATTTTTGAACTTGCAAACAATCATCAGGGGTCAGTTTCTCACGGCAAAAAAATCATTGAGGAAATGGCAAAAATATCCAAAGAATTCAATTTAAATGCTGCTGTTAAATTCCAGTATAGACAACTAAATACTTTTATTCATCCTGAACACAGAAAAAATTCAAATGCCAAACACATAAATAGATTTCTATCTACAGAATTGTCACAAAATGATTTTTTGGAATTGGTCAATCACGCAAAGGCAAATAGTCTAAAAACTGTTGTAACTCCATTTGATGAGGAGTCAGTAGATATTATCACAAAACACAAAGTTGACATAATAAAAATTGCAAGCTGTAGCTGTGAGGATTGGCCATTATTAATGAAGGTAGTAAAAAAAGGGAAACCAGTAATTTGTTCAACAGGGGGAATAGATTACAGAGGAATTGATAACCTTTACTCATTTTTCTCAAGTAAAAGTATAGATTTTGCATTTCTTCATTGTGTAGGGATTTATCCAACTCCTAGAGAAAATCTCAACCTTTCAGCGATATCAAATTTTATCGAGCGTTATCCAGGTGTACCAATTGGGTATTCCGGTCACGAAGACCCAAATGATACTCTTCCGATTGCATTATCAATTTCCAGAGGAGCTAAAATTTTCGAACGTCATGTTGGATTACCCTTAAAAAACTCCCCTTTGAACAGCTATTCAATGAATTCTGATCAGGTTAAAAATTGGATTAAAACAGCCTTAAAGTCATGGCAAGCATTGGGCAGAGATAAGGTTTTTAACTTGACCGAATCTTCTACTTTATTGACATTAAAAAGAGGTGTTTTTGCTTCAAAAAATATAAAGAAAGGTACTATTTTGAAGGCTGATGATGTTTTTTTTGCCATGCCATGTGAAAAAAAACAACTGGACAGTGGAAAATTTGGAAAAGTAAGAACACGATATATTGCTTCGAAAAATTACAAAACAAATGAGGCAATCTTTGAAGATACTGTATTGGATGAATACCATATAATTAGAGAAATAGTTCATGACATTCAGGCAATATTGAGAAAAAATAAAATTGTATTAAATGAAAATATGTCTGCTGAAATATCACATCATTATGGGATTAAACATTTTAAACAAACTGGGTTATTTATCGTAAATGTTATAAATGTTGAATATTGTAAAAAAATTTTAGTCATGTTGCCAGGTCAAATACATCCAGAGCAATTTCACAAGAAAAAAAAAGAAACTTTCCATGTTTTAAAAGGCAGCCTTAATTTAAAATTAAATGGGATCGAAAAAAAATTACGACAAGGAGATGTCATTGCAATTGAAAGTGGTGTGAAGCATATGTTTTATGCCGATAACGAGTGTATAATAGAAGAAATATCGTCTACCCATTTCAGAAATGATTCTTTCTACTTAGATGACAAAATTAATTCTATGGACCCTTTAGCTAGAAAAACAATTATTAATAATTTCAATGTTTAGGTGTATAGTTTTTGACTTTGATGGGACAATAGTATCATCTAATAATGTAAAAAAAGAGATTTTTTTTAAACTGCTAAAACCTTATAGAATTTCTAAAAAATTGATTATCTCTGAATTAAATAAAGAGGAGAATTCAAGAAACGAAATTTTTAATAACATCTTAATAAACTTTCCTCAAAACAAAATCAGAGAGATTATAACAAAATTTTCCAAAATTTGTGATGATAAAATCTCGAAATTAAGCCCTTCTGATGATTTTTTTAAAATTGTTGAATATGCAAAACTAAATAATATTAATCTAGTTATATCTTCGAATACACCAGAAGAAAATTTAATTAGAATTGTTAAGTCCTTAGGAATTCATTCTTTTTTCTCTGAAATTAATGGTTATCCAAAACATAAAACGGACACGTTAAAAAAACTAGTTGCAAAATATAACATTTCACCAAAAAAAGTCTTAGTTGTTGGTGATGGGCAAAGTGATATGGATTCTGCTGAAAATAATAATTGTAATTTTTATTATGTGAAGAATGCTGAATTGGATATTAATTCTGTCATAAATTATGAAGATACTTTCGGTGATTCCAGCAAGGTCTGGTAGTAAAGGATTAAAAGATAAAAATATTAGAGCACTTGATGGTTTACCATTGTTAGGTTACGCGGGAATAGTGTCAAATAATTCAAAATTGATAAACAAAACAATTTTGTCTTCAGACAGTTCATTGTATCAAAGTGTTGCCAAAAAGTTTAGAATAGAATCACCATTTACGAGGCCAAAAGAAATTTCGGGTGATATGATATCTGATATTGATGTTTTATCTCATGCCCTTGTTTCAGCTGAAGATTATTATAAAACATATTTTGACTATGTAGTCATGTTGCAGCCTACATCACCATTTAGAACAAGTAATCTTATTGATGAATCGATAAATGAATTAATAAAAAAAAAATTTGATGCATTGTGGACAGTATCTGAAATAAGTAAAAAGTTTCATCCTTATAAACAACTTGAAATCGATAAAAATAAGATATGTTTTTTTAATGAAAGAGGATCTAAAATTATTGCCAGGCAACAATTATCTAAAACATACATTAGAAACGGTCAATGTTATGTTTTTTCAAGGAGCGCTATTAAAAAAAATAAATCTGTAATGACCGACAATACGGGGTTCCTGATTACGCCAAATCATCCAAATATAGACGACATTAATGATTTCAAATCAGCAGAAAAACATTTTAAAATATATAAAAAAATTAATTCTTTATAATTAAAAAACGTGTATATATATTATCATATTGATGAATTTAACCGCGATTCAATTGTTGCAAGTTCTTTAGCTAAATTATTTAAAAGAAGAGGTCATATTCTGATCTACGGGAATAGGATTACCAATAGAATCATACCCTTTTTCAAACACACTTTTGACATAATAATTTTACCTAGACCTCATTTTTTTTACGACAATTGGGGAGAAAATTGGCTAAAATGGGATTGTAAGTTTGTGACTTTACCCACAGAAAATGTTGGAGTGTATTTGCTTAATAAAAAGGTTATGAGTAAAACAATTCTCGAGAGAGAATATTTTGAAGGAAAAGAAAGATACATAAACAGAATTGATTGTCTAACAGTGTGGGGTGAACTCCAAAAAAAATTACTTGAACAAACTGTATCAAAAAATGTATCATCAAAAGTAAAAGTAATTGGCCATCCAAGACACGATAAAAACTGTTTAATTAAAAAGAAAAAAAATAATAAAAAAATTAAGATAGCCATTCTAACTAGATCAGTTGCGTTTAATAATTATAATTCTATTGTCCCTTTGGAAAGATATAAAGCATATTTTGAAAAGCATAGTATATATGAATATTATAAAGATAATCGAGTTAATTTAAAAAGTAAGAGAGTTGAAGCAAACCCTGCAGAGGTATTAGCAATTTTGAGTATTGATAACAAAATTATAATTGATATAATAAAAGAGCTCTCAACCCTTAAAGATCTAGAAATTTTTTTAAGACCTCATCCAAAGGAGAATTTAAATGTATGGGATGATATTTTTAGCAAAATGAATTTAAAAAATGTTACTATAAGTGATAATTCCGAACCCTTAACACATTTTCTAAGTGGCTTCGATTATGCTATAGGTCCACCAAGTACATCATTTTATGATGCAATGATGTTGGATGTCAAACCAATATCTATTTCAAATCTTGATTCGCGAAGGCATCTATTTGTTAAAGAGTATTTTGAAGACAACAATTTACTTATGAGTTATGTTTTTAAACCAAAAAGTATTCCTGAAATGTTAAATATAATTTTTGGAAAAACTAAAATTGATGAAAATTATAAAGACACATTAAAAAAAGAAGCAAACTTTCCTGATTGTTCAGAATCGTTGACGAAATTTGTAGAATTATGTTTAAAAATTATAACAAAGAGAAAATCTTTAAAAATAATTCAAGTATTAAATCTTTATCTATTTAAAATAGCATTACAAATTTTTAATTTTACTTACAGGATCAAATTAAAAATAGATGGAAAAAAAATGAGTAGTTCAAATTTTTTAATGACAACAAGAATAATTAGAAAAATTAATTTGTTAGTTAGACAATAGAATTAAAAAAAATTATGATTCCCTACGGAAAACAGAACATAAATAAAGAAGATATTCAGTCAGTAGTTGAAGTAATGAAATCTGATTTCTTAACTCAAGGCCCTATAACACCAGATTTTGAGAAGGAAATAATTACTTACACAGGGGCAAAGTATTCCGTTGCAGTAATAAATGCTACCTCTGCATTGCATTTGGGATGCCTAGCTCTCGGTGTTGGTAATGGCGATATAGTTTGGACTTCTCCAATATCTTTTGTTGCATCTGCAAATTGCGCAAAATATTGCGGTGCAGAAATTGATTTTGTAGATATCGACAGTAAAACTTACAATTTATCAGTTGATTCATTAGAGGCTAAATTGATTTCGGCTAAATTAAAAAATAAATTACCAAAAGTTGTTATTGTAGTTCATTTGGCTGGGCAGTCTTGTGACATGGAATCTATTCATAAATTAAGTACTAGATATGGATTTAGTATAATTGAGGATGCTTCTCACTCAATTGGAGGATCATACAAATCAAAAAAAATTGGTTCATGTGAATATTCAGATATTTGTGTCTTCAGCTTTCACCCAGTTAAAATAATAACTACATGCGAAGGAGGCGTCTGTACAACTAATAAAAAAAAGTTGTTCTCTAAGATATATAACCTTAGAAGCCATGGTATAGTAAGAAACCAAGATGAAATGGTTCATAAATCTCACGGACCTTGGTATTATGAACAATTGGATTTAGGATTTAATTATAGATTAAACGACTTACAGGCTGCTCTTGGTTTAAGTCAAATTAAAAGACTTGATTCTTTTGTGAAAAAGAGACATCAAATTGCATATGAATATGATTCATTATTTACTAAGCTTGATTTTATTCAAACTCCATTTCAAGATAAAAATTGTTATTCTTCTTACCATCTATACATAATTAGGATAAAGTCAAATAATAAACATAATAAGAAAAAAATCTTTGAAAAACTTAGGAGTTCTGGAGTATTCGTAAATATCCATTATATACCGATTTATCTTCACCCATACTATGAAAAAAATTATTCGAAAAAAGATTTCCCTAATTCAAATAAATATTATGAAGAGGCATTAAGTATTCCTATATATCCAGGGCTATCAGAAGATAGTATTCAATTTGTTTTTAATACAATTAAAAACCCAATTAACTATCAAAATTTATTTTAATAAATAAAAAATTATGGCTGTAAAATTAAATAACCAATTTTTAAAAAAAGGTGTTCCCTATATAGTTTTGGAGGCAGGCCCTACCCATGAAGGTTTAGACAGCGCAAAAAGGTTAGCTAAAATGGCAAAAGAAGCAGGTAGCGACTCAATAAAATTTCAATGGATTGATACAGATCGTTTGATGGCAGACAAGAGTATTAAATTTGGTTACAAATATTTAAATATTGATTCAAAAGGAGATGAAGCATATGTTCCGATAGTTGAGCCACTCTATGATATTCTTAAGCGAAGAGAATTAAACAGAAATGAATGGAAAGAGTTAAAATATTATTGTGATTATTTAGGGATTCATATGTTTTTAACAGCTTGTTATAATGATGAAATTGATTTTGTAGTTGAAGAATTAAAAATAGATAGTATTAAAATAAACTCTTCGGATATTGGAGAGGACGATTTAATTCGTTATGCAGCATCAAAAAAAGTAAATATACAACTCGACACTGGTAATTCTAATCTATGGGAAATTGAAAAAGCCGTAAATATAATTACTGAAGAAGGAAATGATAATATTATAATACACCATTGCCCAAGTGGTTATCCAGCAAATCTAGAGTCTATTCATTTGAATATGATTCCTACATTACAGAAATTATTTCCAAATCTAATTATTGCCTTTTCCGATCACAGTCCAGGCTGGGAAATGGATATTGCAGCAATTGCTTTGGGCGCTGTAATGATTGAAAAAACAATTACAGAAGATAGAACAATAAAGAGTTGCGAGCATTCTTTTTCTTTAGAGAGAGAAGAGGCAATTAAGTTTGTAACCTCTATTAGAGAACTTGAAATTGCTCTAGGGAGCGCTAGAAGAACCATACCCGATGAAGTAAAAAAAAATAGGAAAATAGGGAGAAGGTCTCCTTACGTTTTAAATGATTTAAATATAGGAGAAGTAATTGAAATGGAAAAAATTGAAATGAAGAGACCTTGTGTAGGTTTGAATTTCAGCGAGTTAAAATCTTATATTGGCTTAAAGCTTACCAAACCAATCCAAAAGGGAGAAGTTTTATCAAAAGCCCATTTTAAGTGAAAAAAATCTTCTGCTTTATACCCGCAAAGCAAAACTCTACCCGTCTTGAAAAGAAAAATCAAATTATTTTAGATGGTTTTCCATTATTTTATTATCCCATTAATGTTGCTATAAAATCAGGGCTATTTAAAAAAGATGAAGTTGTGATTTCTTCAGATGCAGACCAGATCCTTCATCAAGCTTCATTATATGGTGGTTTTACACCATATAAAAGAGAAGAAAAGTTAAGTAAAGATCCTGCAGGGGTGTATGATGTTATAATTGATTTTCTCAATCGTTTTCCAACGTATAAACAATATCAGTATGTTTGTATTCTATTACCAACTTCTCCATTAACTTCATCTCAGGATATTAAACAAGCAGTTAAAATGGTTGAAGATAATCAGTTTGATTGTCTTTTAAGTGTTAGTGAGACACCTCATAATGCTCAGCTTGCCCTAAGAATAAGAGATAATTTATTATCTCCCTTACATCCTGATAAAATTTTTTCTAAATCACAAGAACTTGAAACAACTTATCATGCGAATGGCGCGATTCACATTGTAAATATTGATAAGATGATTAAAAAAAAATCCTATTTATTTGAGCCAATAGGCTCTTATATTATGCCCTTTGAAAGGTCAATAGATATTGATACAAAACATGATTTAGATATAGTAAAAATTATATTATCAAGATGAAAATAATTCTAGGGACTGCTCAGTTTGGAATGAAATATGGAATTAACAATCATGATGGAATTCTTAATGATGAGAATTTGAAAAATCTACTAATTAAAGCTAAACATCAACAAATTATTTATATTGACACTGCATTAGACTATGGCAATGCGCAAAAACGACTTGGAAAAATTGGTTTAAAAGGATTTAAATTTATTTCTAAACTAAAGAGCTTAAGTTCTTTTGAAAATCTTGAAGAAAAGGTTAATGAAATTTTAAATCAATTAAATGCTAAAAACATTTATGCTTTATTGTTTCATTCTCCAAGCGAATTGATTGAAAAACCCACTATTTGGTCTTGGTTCAAACAATTAAAAAACTCTCATCCTGATTTAAAAATAGGATACAGTGTTTATAATATTGAAGAACTGGATTATCTATTAAAAATTGGAATTACACCTGAAATCATTCAAATACCATTTAATATTTTTGATAACGAGTTTGAAGACAGGTTTGAACAATTGGTAAAATTAAATATAGAAATACACGTTAGATCTGTATTTATGCAAGGTTTATTTTTTATGGACCCAGATAATTTGCCTTATAAGGTTTTAGGGATAAAAAATGAGCTAAAACAACTCAATAAAATTTGCAAGAAATGGAATATCAGTATTGGGCATGCTGCCCTACAATTTGTAGCAAATAAGAAACAAATTAGCGGGATAGTAATAGGGATAGATTCAATTAATCAATTAGATGATAATATTAATTTTTTTAGTCTTCCTCTCCCCCAACAATTTTGTGATGAGTTAAATAAGCAATTTAGAAATTTAGATAATCCTTTAAAAAAAATAAATGAATGGAAAAAAGTGAAAATACCAAGTTGAAATTGTCTTGTGAAAAATCAGACGAATATAGAACTAAAATCCATGATTTAATACCAGGTGGTGCCCATACTTATTCCAAAGGAAAAGACACATTTCCTGAAAATGTGCCAGAATTTATAAATTCAGGTAAAGGAGCATATGTTTGCGATGATAAAGGGAAAAAATATATTGATATGGCTATGGGACTTTCAGCAGTTACTATTGGACATGGAATTAATGAAATCGACAATTTAGTTATTGAAACAATTCGTGAAGGTTTAAATTTTCAAAGACCTAGTTATTTAGAATTAAAATTTGCAAAGGCTTTTTTAAAATTAATTCCTCAACATGATATGATAAAGTTTGCAAAAAATGGATCTACTGTAACAACTGCTGCTACTAAATTGGCTAGAGCATATACTGGAAGAGAATTAATCGCATTTCCAAGCCAGCATCCATTTTTTTCATATGATGATTGGTTTATTGGAAAAACTAAATGTAATTACGGTATTCCAAATTCAGTAAGTGACCTATCAATTACCTTTAATGGATGTAATTTAGATTCTCTTATCAAATTATTTGAGGATAACCATGATAAAATAGCATGCGTTATAATGGAGCCTGTAAAATTCAGCTGTTATGGTTGTAATTGTAATATTCATTTTTCAGAATACCTTAATAAAGCAATTGAAATAGTTAGACAAAATGGTGCAGTCTTTATTTTAGATGAGATGATTACTTGTTATAAGGCCGATTTCCCAGGTATTACCACAAAATACAACCTTAACCCAGATATCACAACTTGGGGGAAAAGTATTTCTAACGGTTACTCATTTTCTTGTATGACAGGTAAAAGGGATATTATGGAATTAGGGAGTGTAGATAGAATTGGCAAAAAAAAGGTTTTCTTGACATCTACAACTCACGGAGCTGAAACAATTGGATTAAGAGCAGCCCTTGAAACCTTAAATTTTTATAAAAAACATGAAGTAATAAAACATATACATCGTCTAGGTGAAATTTTAATTGAAAAAATTAAACCTATTATAGAAAAAAATAAATTAGAAAAATACATAATTATAAAGCCTTGCCCATGGTTTATAGCATTTGAATTTTATGATAAAAATCAAAAAGCTTCATTAAAATTTAAGACCTTATTTTCTCAAGAAATGATAAATTCAGGAATACTTATTCAGTCATCAATTGTATTATCTTTTTCACATACACAAAAAGAAATAGATTGTTTTTTAAAAGCTTTTAAGGATTTTTTAATTCTATATAAAAGAGCTCTTAAAGGTAGAATTGAAGATTTTGTGCAAGGGAGCTTTATAAAACCTGTTTTCAGGGAATTTAATTAATAGTTGTTGAGCAAAAACTATAAATGTTTAAAATCAAAAACCTATTATTATCGAGGGTATAAATTAATGCATATTAGATTTGAAGATAGGTTTAAAATTATGGAATGGAGAAACGATCAAATCTATCATTTAAGGCAAGTTGAAAAATTGACTGCAACAAAACAAACTAACTATTTTAAAAATGTCATAAACATCCAAAAAGAAGAGGATAAACCAGATCAAATTTTATTTAGTTTACTAAAAAACAAAGATGTTAAAGCATATGGGGGTTTAGTTCATATTAATTGGTTGGAAAAAACTGCTGAGGTCTCTTTCGTTATGGAAACAATTGAGGAAAAAAATAATTTTAATATTTATTGGGATATTTTTTTGAAATTATTAGATGAGGTTATTATTGATATTAAATATATTGATACATTGAATATTTATGCTTTTGATCTTAGACCTTCATTATACAAAACTTTAGAAAATAATAATTTTACATTCCTTAAAAACGATATTTATTATAAAAATGGGAACAGATTAAATGTAAAAATTCACCAAAAAAACTTCAAATGAATAAGAGATTGGATTTTTGGAATAACCGTGCCAAACTGATATTAAGCCTAGGATCAAATGATATTATTTTAAAAAATTTAGGAATTGATTATAATTTAATGGCTCTTAAACTACCTAAATTTGGTGATTTTTCGCAAGCAAAAATCTGGCAATGGAAAAAATAACTAATATTATTTTAAGCTCAAATCCGATATATAAAGGTTTATTAGCAAAATTAAAATCCAAAACAGATTTAAAATGGATATATGTAGATAAAACAGATAAACTAAATAAAAATAATTTTTTTCAAACTGACACTAAAAATATTAATAAAATTTTTATTCCACATTGGTCATATAAGATCCCTAAAGTGATTTATGAAAATTATGAATGTGTCCTATTTCACATGACAGATCTGCCTTTTGGAAGAGGTGGGAGTCCACTTCAGAATCTTATAAAAATGGGATTTTCTGAAACGAAAATATCTGCTTTAAGGGTAGTCCAAGAAATTGATGCTGGCCCAATCTATTTAAAAGAAAATCTTATTCTAAAAGGTAATGCAACTGAAATATTTGAAAGAGCCAGCAAGGTTATAGAACACATGATTTTAAAAATAATAAACAAAAAAATTAAACCTTTACCTCAGGTTGGAAACCCTACCTTTTTTGAAAGAAGAAAAACATTTCAAAGTGAAATTATTGAAATTGAAAACGTTGAAGGTTTGTATGATCATATAAGAATGCTTGATTATGAATTATACCCAAAGGCTTTCTTAGATTATGAAAATTTTAGATTAGTTTTTGAAAATGCAAGGTTAGACATTAAAAAAGAAGAAATTATTTGCAATGTTAGAATATCTAAAAAATAAGAAAATAATGGTAGTTGTCGCTCATCCTGACGACGAGATTTTGGGTGTTGGCGCTTCAATTAATATACTTCAAAATTTAGGTGCTATGATAAAAGTTGTGATTCTTGGCGAAGGTATAACAAGTAGACGTGAAACTAGGGATCTCAAAATATTTAATAAACAATTAAAAAAACATAAAATAAATATTAAAGAAGCACAAGCCTGCTTGAAATACCAAGAACTCTCAATATATAATCTTCCAGATAACCGATTCGATACTATTCCACTCTTAGATATTATTAAAATAATTGAAAAAGAAAAAGAGGAATTTAAGCCTGATGTAATTTTTACACATTATATGGGTGATGTAAATATTGATCATCAAAAAACTTTTGAAGCTGTAAATGTAGCAATAAGACCATTAGAAACGGAATTAGTAAAAGCTTTTATTTGTTTTGAAACACTATCAGGAACAGAATGGATTCCATCAAGTGATCCAAGAAGATTTACACCAAATTTTTATATTGAAATGGAAGAGAATAATCTCAAATGCAAAATTGATGCTATGAATTGTTATGAATTCGAGAAGAGAAAATTTCCACATCCAAGATCAGAAGAAGGGATCAAAACAAGAGCCAAGATGTGGGGAATTTCAATTGGGAAAAAATTTGCAGAAGCATTCCAAGTAATAAGATTAATAAGTTAATATGAAATTTAATTTAAAAAAAGTTTTTATAGTGGCTGAACTTTCTGCAAATCATGGAGGGGACATCAAAATTGCAATAGAAACCATAAAAGCAGCTAAAAGAGCAGGAGCTGACGGAATAAAGCTTCAAACCTATAAGCCAAGTACTATGACAATTAACTCTGGAAAAAATGATTTTATAGTTAAAGGGGACAGTATTTGGGATGGTAGGTCTTTTTATGATTTATATGAGGAAGCTCATACACCATGGGAATGGCATGAAGAACTATTCAAAGTTGCAAAAAACGAGGGGCTAGTATGTTTCTCAACACCCTTTGATAAAACGGCTGTTGATTTTTTAGAAAATTTAGGTAATCCAATATATAAAATAGCTTCATTTGAAATAACAGACATACCCTTAATCGATTATATTGCATCAAAAGGTAAGCCCATTATTATTTCTACGGGAATAGCTAAAAAGTCGGATATTAAACTTGCCCTTAAGACAATTAGGAGAAAAAATTCAAATGAGATAGTTTTATTAAAATGCACTTCAAGTTATCCAGCACCTTTAAGCGAGGTCAATTTGTTAACCTTGACAGATTATACTAAATCGTTTAATGTAATACCAGGACTATCTGATCATACTCTTGGCATTACAGCTCCAATTGTTGCTGCAGCACTTGGAGCTAGAGTTATTGAAAAACATTTTATAATTGATAAATATATTGGTGGTCCAGACTCTTCATTTTCTCTAGATTTTAATGAATTTTCTGAAATGGTAAAAGCTGTAAGATCAGCTGAATTATCAGTTGGTAGTATTAATTATAAGCTTTCAGAAAAACAAAAATTAGGTAAATCTTTTTGTAGATCCATATATATCGTTCAAGATGTTAAAAAAGGAGATATTATTACTGGAAAAAATATAAAATCAATCAGACCTGGCTTTGGGATGCATCCCAAGCATTTGAATTCTATTCTTGGGAAAAGGTTTTCTTCAAATTATTCAATGGGCACAAGAATGAGCTTTGATAAATTAACTTAGGTTGAAAGAAATAATTATTCATCCCGGAGAACATTTCAATAAAAATTTCATTTATCTAAGTCCAATGTGTTTTGAAAATGATATTGATTTAGGAGACTTTGATTTTCTTGATTTAGAACTAGACAAGCCTAAAAGTGATTCATATCTCAACGAAATTGAATGTTATATAGACAAAAATATTCAATCATTGGTTAAATATATATTTCCAGAATATTATCGATTTTTTCCAATTAATTATTGGAAAAGGATTCTCTACACACAAATATTTCATACAATATCATTGATCTTTAAAATTGAGGCACTTTTTGACAAAATTGCGAAACAAAATATAAAATTCAAAGTTAGGGTGCTTAATGAAAATCAAATTTATCCAATAGAAGGTCATGGATTAACAATTCGGTTGATAAACGGCTTTAATTTATTTAAACTAACATCTTTAATTCTTCATAAGAAGCAATTAAAACATATAGAATTAAAATCTCATATCACAAAGCCACAACCAGAAATAAACAAAAATTCTGTAGGTTTTTCTTTAAATGAAATCGTATTGAATATTATTCAATTTTTTTCAAAAAATGTAGTGATTGGCTATGGTATAAACTTATTTGATGCAATCTACTTAAATTATAAACTTCCTATTAAAAAAAAACCAAAGTCAAATCAACCAATTTATTTATCTGAAAATTCGAAAAATAATATTGATTGGAGATATGATATCATTAGAGATTTAATTTCACCAAAATTAAAAGAGAGTATATCAAAGTATTATAAACTTAATAATGAAGGGAAATTAAAATTTGATTATAAAATAAAACTTGTTCAAAACTCAATATATCAAGATTTTGATGAACTAATACTTTCCAATATAAGTTCTCTTTTTGGCAAAATAATTATCACATCCCAGCATGGTGGAGATCTATTTTCTAATAATGATTTATTTAAAAAAAATGTTGAAAGGAATTATGATTTTTTTATTTCTTGGAAAGAATATTTAGATGATAAAAAAAATATTTTAAAATTACCTTCCCCATTATTTTCAAAGGCATTTAATACTTTTAAACAGAGAAACAACAGGATAATTTTAGTTGCCACACAAGCACTTAAATTTAATGTTGGTTTTGACGGTTGGTTTATTAATTCAAAAGATGCTATAAATTATAGGTCCTCAAAAATAAACTTGATTAATTTTTTATTAAGCAAGGAAAGAAGTAATTTTTATTATAGGCATTATCCATTTTATTCAGAAACTTCACTTGAAGACAGTGTTTTTTTTCAAAAAAAATTTCCTGAGCTTCAAATCATTAATTCAAAACTTCATAAAGAGATAAAAAATTGTAAACTCTTAATTTTAGATCATCCAGGGACAACTTTATCTCTCGCTTTGTCAATAAATGTTCCAATAATGTTATATGTTGAAAACAAAAAACATTTTGGGATAGATGAGAATTCAGCTTTAATTAGAGATATGTTAAAACTTAAAATTTTATTAATTGATTTTGAAAAATTTACTTCTCAATATGAAAAAATAAAATGTGACCCAAAAACATGGTGGAATTCAGAAAGCATTCAAAAATTTAGAAAATCTTTTTTTAAAAATAATGCATTTATAGATAAAAAATGGAAAGAAAAATGGATAATCAACCTAAACGAGATCTAAATATTAAAAAATAACTATTAATGAATAAAAAATATTTAGTCATCGGATTAGAGGGTTTTACAGGTAGTCAACTAGTAGAATATCTATTAAATAAAATTGAGTCTATTAGGGATTTTGTTTTATGTAATTTTCAAAATTTATCCGGTTGGTTAGATACTATTAAGAACCATCCTAATTTAGAAATTTAATATGGGGATGTAAGAGATTACAATTCTATAAAAATTGCAATATCAGAAGATGATGTAATTTTTCATCTTGCTGCATTCATAGGCATTCTTTATAGTTATATTGCTCCGAGATCATATACTGATACAAATATTCAGGGTACATAAAATATTCTCCAGTCTTGTCAAGAATTAAATGTTTCTAAGTTAATAATAACGTCAACTTCAGAGGTATATGGAACGGCACAATATATTCCAAATGGTAATTGGTTAGATATCGGAAGGCCTGCTGACGATGAGCCTGTAAATAAAAATGTTAACGATTTAATTGAAGAGTTGTGAATCAAATTAAAACAGAAAAAAAATTTTGGGACAAAATTTGGGAACCTCAAAATATAGGTCATTCATTAGATAAAAAAATAATGCTTGATAGAAATTTAATATGTTGTTTTGAAGAAAATATTGATCTAACAAAAAAGCAAAGTATTTTCGAGATAGGGTGCTCTCCTGGCAGATTTTTATCATATTTTCATTATAACGGATTTGATGTTAATGGGATCGATTACTCCACTGAGGGAAATAATCAACTAAAAAATAATTTTAGAACTCAAGGTATTAAAGATTACAACCTTTATGAAGAAGACTTTTTAAAATTTAAAACATCAAAAAAATATGATATTGTTATGTCTTTTGGATTTATAGAACATTTTGACAACCCAGACATTGTTTTTCAAAAACATTTAGATTTATTAAAAAAAAATGGAAAACTAATTATTGGAATTCCAATATTTAAAGGACTTACTGGATTTTTACAAATGATGAATAATCCAGGGATACTGGACTATCATAATTTAAAAATAATGAATCTGGATTATTTTAAATCCGCCCAAAAGAAATTTGATATTAATGGTTTAAAAATTGATTATTTGGGGGGTTTTGATGTTAATATGATCTTTCAGCTAAAGAGTTATAACATTAAGAATATTATTTCTAGAATAATTATAAAAATTTTTAAAATTTTAGGGATTTTAAGAATTTTAGAAAGTTCAAAAACCAAATATTTATCTTCCTATATTATCGCAATTTATCAAAATGGATGATAATCCAGTATTAGTGTTTTATAATCCACCTCAACAGAAAGGGGGTTCTGATATTTATTTTTTGGATATAATTAAGTTTTTAAAAAAACTTAATTTCAATATAACAATTTTATTCCCTCAAAATAGTAGGGAGATTTTAGATGATTATAATGGAATTAAATTTGAAAAAATAACTCTTAATACAGTGGATTTTGAAATAAAATATAATAAAATCTTAGCTTTTTTAATTAGACCTCTATTAATGATTTATGACATTTATATCATAAAAAAGTTTCTAAAAAAAAACCATAAACTTGTAATAGTAGTTAATGGGGGGTATCCAGGATCTTTGACCGCATTATCAATAAATATTGCAGCATGGATAGCTTCCCTAAAAAACTTTCTTATTATTCTTTCTACTCCTGCAAATATAAATCTTATTAAGCCTATGGAATTTTTATATGATTATATTGTAAATAAATCTGTTTCAAAAGTGATTGTAAATTCAGATTTTCAAAAACAAGCTCTTAGTAAACTAAGAAGATTTGAAAAAAAAAAAATTGAAATTCTATATAATGGGATTAATCCTCCGAAAATTATAAGAAATAAAATAGTCAATGATAAAATCAAGATAGGTTATTTAGGAAGAATTGATGAGACTAAAGGATTACAATTAGTTTTAGATACGATAAAAAAGTTTGAATCTGAAATAGATTTTATTATAGCTGGTGAAGGACCATATTTAAGAAAATTAATAGAAGAGGTAGAAAACAAGAAAATATCAAATGTTTTTTTCCCTGGGTACATAGTCAATAAAAGCGAATTTTTTAATGAGATTGATCTATTTTTATTCCCCTCTCTCTGGGAAGGATTTCCTTATTCCATAGTTGAAGCATTAGGCTTTGAAATACCAATTATAAGTAATAATTGTGGTGGGATAGCTGAATTTATTATCCATAATAAAACAGGGTACTTAATAAACATATTAAATTCTAACGAACTTGAAGTTGGATTAATGAAATATTTGAGAGATCCTTTATATTTCGAATCATTAGCTGGAAATGGTAAAATTATTTTCAATAAAGAACTAACTTCTGATAATATGTTGAATAAATTCGCTGAAATTTTGAAAAAGAATTAATGAAAATTGTAATAACTGGAGTTGGGGGTTTAATTAGGAAATATTTAATTGAAGAACTATCCTGTTTAAATTTTTATATAATTGAAATAAAGAAATCTTTAGATTCAGGTAAACTTCTCTTAGATAATCGCTCTAAATCTAAATTTTTTTTTGATAGGGAACCTAAATTTCCCTTGTCAAAAGGTACTGATGAAATGTTTTATGAATAATCCCTTAATTTCAGTTATAATACCAACTTATAATTCAGAGAATTTTATTCTTGAAACGTTAGATGGGATTTTTCAACAAACTTATGATAATTTTGAGATTATTGTTGTGGATGATAAAAGTAACGACAGTACTTATGAACTAATAAAAAATATTAATGACTCTAGAATTCGTCTTTATCAAAACGAAAAAAATATAGGGTATGTAAATACTCTAAACAAATTAATAAAACTATCAAAAGGACAATTTATAGCAAGAAATGATCATGATGATATTTCATTAAAAAAAAGGTTTGAGCTACAACTTAAAATGCTTTTAAAATATCCAGATATAATAGTTTGTGGTGGTCAAATTAAAATATTTGGTTCAAGATCGAAAAAAATATTTTATCCTACAGAACCCTCCGACATAAGAGCTTTTATGCTTTTTAATAACCCAATACATCATCCAACAGTCATGTTTAGAGCTTCAGAAATAAAAAAAATTGGTTATAATGTTTATGATCCCAAATTCATTCCATCAGAAGATTATCATCTTTGGTCACGTTTATCTTATTTTTCTACTTTGAGGAATATTAATAAATGTATACTAAAATATAGGATTCATTCAAATAATTATTCTAAAGTTGTAAAATCTAAACAAAAGGAAACAACTATGCGAATCAGAAAAAAATATATTAAAGATTATTTAGAAATTGATTTGCTGGAAGAAGAAAACTTATTTTTAAATAAGCTCATTCATAATGATAATTTTCAAAATTATGAATTGAATATTTTTAAAAATCTTTGTCACAAACTTAATGGAAAATCAAAGACGCATCCAGACAAAAATAGTATAAGAGGAATTCTAACTTACTTTTGGATAAAGGCTTTTTATTTATCAATAATCAAACAAAAAAACAATAATAATGTAGCATCATTTTTTAATTTAAAATTTCTTTCTTTTGATTTATTATCAAAAAAATATTTAATTAAGAAAATTTTTTCTCACTTATGAAAAAGATATTTATTGCTGGTTGTGGTGGAATGCTTGGTCAATCTTTTTACAATGAGTTTAAAGAGAATTATGAAGTTTTTTGTACGGATATAGATGTAAATGAAGATTGGCTAAATTTTCAAGATTTTAGAGATTATGACTCTTATCAAAAGCTAGTAAAGGAACAATCCCCAGATATTCTAATTCATTTGGGAGCTCATACAGATTTGGAATACTGTGAACTTAATATTGATGATGCTTACCGGACTAATACATTATCTGTCCAAAATGCAACATATATTGCAAATCAATTTTCAATTCCACTGGTATATATATCAACTGCTGGTATATTTGACGGCAGTAAAGATTCATTTGATGATTGGGATGCTCCAAATCCAATTGGGGTATATGCCAGAACCAAATACTTAGGCGAAAAAATTGTGGCCGAAAATGCAAATAATTATTTTATATTTAGAGCCGGCTGGATGATGGGAGGGCATGAAAAAGACAAAAAATTCATCTATAAGATTATAAATCAAATTAAATCTGGAGCTTCTGTTTTAAATATTGTAAATGACAGAGATGGAACTCCTACATATACAGTAGATTTTGCTAGAAATGTTAAGAAAGTAATTGAAAACGAATTTTATGGATTATACAATTTAGTTTGTCCAGGACTAACATCTAGATTTGAAGTAACACAAGAGATTCTCAAACTTTTAGATCTAGACAAGTCAATTAGAATAAATGAAGTTTCATCTGATTTCTTTAAAAAACAATATTTTGCTGAAAGACCAACTTCTGAAAGGCTTCTGAATAAAAAGTTAGATTTAATGGGATTAAATCTAATGAGAGATTGGAAAGAAGCTTTGAAACATTATATTGGTAGTTTAAAAATCTAAATTCTTTAAGTTTTATAATTAATATTATTCTAAAATGTTATGTTTAAAATGGTAAATTATTGAGTGGGGCAAGTATTTCAGCTAATAAATGGTTTGTTAATTGGAATAAATTAGATATCAAAACCAAAGTATTTATCCCTGAAGCAGAATTAATTTAAAAGTATATAAACAAATACTCTAGTCCTGTAGTTGTTCAATATTTTAGAGCAATGAAAAATCAGTTTGTAAAACAGATATTTTTTGATTTTTAATAAAAATATCAAAAAAAGATTTGATGTCTATGCTTGTAAATCAGGGCGAAAAAATAAAAGATAAAAGACTTTGCAATAGATTAACCAAATAATTCTCTTCATTCGGAAACCTATTTCAATTTAATAAGCCAACTGAGAGACCAAAATGATTTGGACGAAGCATTTGAATTACTGAAAGAAAAAAAAAAATTAATAATTAGAAAAACTAATTAATTATTGCAAACTATATTATACCCAAAAAAGATTTAAAAATGATTGAAACAGGTAAAAATAGTACGTCATTTTCCGACTAATTCTGATATAAAATCCTTTTTTAATACTATAGCAATAGGCCAACAAAACATCAGTGAAGCTCAGAAATTATCGAATTTAGCATTGAATAATTTTAGTCAATAGGACTATGTTCAACTTGCTGCAAATTTTGAAAAAGCTATTGCACTAAATCCTTACGAATATGCTTTTATGAAAATGCTGCAACTTCAAATTATCTAACAGGTAATGTATTCAAGGCACTTGAATAAATTGAAAAAGTTATCAACGAAATTAATACTCAAAACGAGAAATGTGAGTATATCAAAGCACTTATATACATCTAGATGGGGGACCCGATTTTAGCCTGCCCACTTTTAGCAACGTCAGAGATTCTGGATATTGCCAAGCCAAGGGGAAGTTTGATCAGTACCTGCAGTAATTGATACCTACTACTCCTAACAACTTTTCACATTTTTTAATCACCTTAGACACTATTCAGTTAATAGAAGAATCTATTAGTAACAAAAAAAGTAAAAAAATTACTTATAAAAATTCTTGTTTCTAATATATATTAAGTACCTTTGGTACTAGAAAAGATATTAAATTAATTATGTTTATTACTGTTAGATTATAAACTCGGTTATTAAATATCTGAATTTTCAGTTAAATAATCGAGTTTTTTGCTAATAGTAGATTTAATTATTGTCGAACTGGTTTGTACTCTACACAAAGCCTCATTTTGAAATCAAAGTTGCTCAGATATTAAACTCATCAGGAATAACAACTTATTGCCCAATTTTGAAATTAATCAAGAAATTCGATCATACAAAAGATTATTTTATCTGATATATGATCAAATAGAAGAAATTTTAAATAACATTATAAGGAGTAGTGAATCTTATTTAATAAGATACTCTTGGTTACACAGAAAATTTATAAATAATAAAACCTGATTATGTAGTTCATGGAGATGACTGGAAAGAGTGGGTTTAAAGATATGCAAGAGAGAAAGTTGTTAAACTTTGAGGGAGCGGTATGGTCAGGTAATAGATACTCCATATATTAAAGTAATAAACTCAACTTTACTTCAACGTATTTATTAGATATTAAATTTAAAGTTTTTGATATGGACCCATCTTAAATGTTCTAGTGGAAATTAAGTAAATTGTTAAGTTAAAAACTCGAATTGAATGAAATAATAATTTACTTGACCTTTTAAAATCTAGATACCCAATTATAATATATGTTTATATTCAGCAATCAAAACCTTAAAATTGTTTACATTTTTGAATCTAAATTTTTGCCAGTCTCTATATGATTAAAATTAGGGAGGTATTTTTTTAAGAGATTAATTATATCTGACTTTAACACATTTTTTTCAGAAAAAATAGTTTCTAAATTTTTAAAAATTATATCAATTTCTCCTATATCTCTTTTAAGGGAATTCTTTATGACTCCGAGGCTTTTATAGGTCTTTAGATCTAAAACCTCATTGCCCGTATAAAATTCTTCATAAGATTTTTCACCTGAAGTATCTGATTTGAAAAAGTAAACAGGAAATGATTTAGGGTTATTATTTAGTAAACCCGCTTTTCTTTTAGCTTCTTCATCCGACTCACATATATCGATTTCTAAACCCAAATAATTCAATAAATCTTTAGCAATATTTTCAAAAAAAACTGTATCATTATTTTTATCTAGTTTAGGGAAAAAAATATCTCCCGTTTCTCCTAAGACTGATGCTATTAAACATAATTGTCCTGATTCTTCAGGTGATACGAAAAATCTTTTAATTCCTAATGGACATGACCAGGCTTGATTTTTGTTTAAACGATTAATAAAGCCTTGAGGTAAGCTACCATTAGAAAATGCAACATTAGCAAATCTTGCTGTTTTTATTGGAATTACAGATGAATATGCAATAATTAATTCTTCCATCAACTTTTTACTTGCTCCCATAATATTGACAGGATTTGCTGCTTTATCTGATGATACACAAAAAAAATGTTCTGGCTGGAATTCCAATAAAAGATTTAATAATTTACGTGCTTTTAAAACATTATTTTCAATCATTGCTTCTATTGAAAAAATATCCTTTTCTGTTCTAACATGTTTGTGTGCAGCAAAATTGGCGACAATTTCAAAAGGGCCATGATTTCTATAAATTTTATCAAATATTTTATCACCAAAATCTACTGGATAAGTTATGAAATTTGAAGGCACGTTGTAAACTGTTGAACTTCTCAAATCTCTTACTAATTCGGTAAGTCCATTTTCATTAATATCAACCACAACTAATTTAGTTGGCTTAAATTTTAGCAAAGCTTTTATGAAGAAAGAACCTATGGACCCAGCTCCTCCGATTACTAATACGGATTTATTAGAAATTTTATTTTGTAACTCATCATTATAATTTGATAAATCTGTCTTAAAGATACTTTCCTCCCTTTTAATCACATATTTTTTTATAAAGGGATTTAAGTTTAGATTTGTTATCATTAGTCAAGTTTTAATTAAATAGTCATATAATTTGTCAATAATTTTTCATAAAATTATATTTCAAACTTACTCTAAATTAAGCTGTTTTTTTTTGCAGCATGACCTTTGTTAATATTGTAAGATTAATTTCGAAAATAAGTATTCGATTATGAATATACTGATTATTGGAGGAAGCGGATTTATTGGAAAACATTTAATTAATAATTTTTGTAAACAAAAAAAATATAAAGTCTTCAATGTTGATATTCTCAATTTTAAAAACCCAAACGTTACCAAAAATTATATTGGAGATATAAAAGATTTAAATTTCATTAAAAAATGTATTAATGAAACACAACCCGATTTAATTTATTATTTGGTTTCATTTTTCTCTTTCAATAATATTGAAATTTCTACAAACTCTATAAAAAACAGTCTAATTTGTTTAGAAAATTTATTCAAAAATTTAGTGAATAAGCAAAGGGTTGTATTCATTGGAAGCAGTGCACAATACGGCAAAGTTCCTATAAGTTTTCAGCCTGTCACTGAAAACTGTGGTTTCTTCCCTGTTTCACCCTATGGGGTTTTTAAAATATTTGAAGAATACGAGATACGCAGATTGGCAAATAAATACAATATTGATGTTGTAGGAGCTAGAGTATTTAATGTTACTGGACCAGGAGAGCCTAGTAGATTGGTAGGTGGATCTATAATTTCACAATTAAAAAAAAATAATACAATTGAAATGGGTAATCTCATGTCTAGAAGAGACTTTCTTGACGTTAGAGATGTTGTAATTGCATTAGTTTTTATTGGGACAAAAGGAAAATCAAATGAAACATATAATGTTTGTTCTGGAAAATCAATATCAATTAAAAATTATCTTGACCTTATAATTAAAGAATTAAGAATAAAGCCAATAATTACAATAGATCAAAATAAGGTTGGTTCTAATGACATAAAAGATTTAGTTGGGGATAATACCAAAATGATAAAAGAGTTAGATTGGCACATGAAATATGATATATTAAAATCAATTAAAGATCTTGTTAAAGATATTTATTTGTAAAAGAGCATAACTTATTTCACTTTTGATAAAATTTATTATGAAAAAAAGACTTGTTTGGCTCTTTAATTTTTCGGCTTCGTCTAATGGCGGTGGTTTTAAAAGAACTAAGGAAACTGTAAAATGGTTTGACAATAATTTTGGAGCATATTTTATTATAAACAACAAGATTAAAGATGAAATTAATATCTACAATAAAACAAATAAATATTTTTTTATTGCTGAGAATAAAATCAAAAGATTATTAATTGATGGATATTATTTGCCTAAAATAATTGATGAAATAGGGAGGCCAGATATATATTTTTCATATGGCATTCCTGTTTATAAAGATACTGCAAGAATTAATTGGTTTCATATTAGCAATGCATTATCACTTAAAACAAAGAACGTTTCCTTACCTTTTAAAAAACGAGTTCAAATGTGGATTCTAAAAAAACGCATTATTAGATCAATGAAGCATACTAATATTGCAACAGGAGAATCGAAATTTACAATTAATATGTTAAAAGCCAAAAACAATGAAAAACATATTAAGTGCTTTTATGATGTTTTACCGAATGGGTATGATATATCTCTAGTTAAAAATGTTTTAAATAAGAAAAGAGAACAATCATATAAATACGGAATAACTATTGGAACATCTAAATACAAAAAGATTAAAGTTGCACTAGAATTATTTCATGAAATTAAAAAAACCAATAATCTAAAGAAAATGATTATTGTAGGATCTTTTGAAAATATTCCTAAATCTGTTGTAAATGACAAATTCGTTGTAATCAAATCAAATATTTCCACTAAAGAACTTTTTAATTTATTGTATAATGCTGAACATTACATTTCAGCTTCACAAATAGAAAATTCCTCAATAGCAGCCCTTGAAGCATTAATATTATCTAAAAATTTAGCATTAAGTAACATCCCTTCTCATGATGAGTTGTTAAGAGATTTCAAAACAATAAAAATAGTTTTAGAAAGTTCTAGAACAGAATTCATTATTCTAGAAAGTAAGAACAAAAACGAAAATAAAATCAAAAAATTCAGGCCATTATCATGGATTGATGTTAACAGAAAATTATTTCAAATTATTGATAGTTATAATATTGAAATGTTGTAAAAATAATTTAAAATTACAAGAATATGCAAGCGATAATTATGGCTGGTGGCCAGGGAACAAGGCTTCGACCTTACACAAATATTCTTCCAAAACCCCTACTGCCAATAGGAAATAAATCAATATTGGATATCAATATCAAGCAACTTGCAACATCTGGTATAGATAATGTGATTATAGCTGTGGGTTATTTAGGTGAGATAATTGAAACCGTAATTGGAAATGGAGATAAATATGGAATTAAAATAAATTATTCATATGAGGATAAGCCACTAGGAACTGTTGGTGGGTTAGCATTAATGAAAAATTTATTAGAAGATCAATTTATAGTGATGAATGGAGATATATTACACACCTTAAATTTCGAAATTCTTTTCAACGATCATATTAATAGTAAAAGGGATGTGACGATTACAACTTTTACACAAAAACATACAGTGAGACTAGGAGTTCTTGAATTACAAGATAAAAATATAATTGAATATATTGAAAAACCAACTAATGAGTATGTTGTCAGTATGGGTATATACGTATTAAATAAATACATTATTGAAATTTTTGTTAAAGAAAAAAATTATTTAGATTTCCCAACATTAATAAATACTCTAATCCAGAATCAGAAAAAAATAAACTCATACATGCATGAAGGATTGTGGATTGATATTGGAACAACTGAAGAGTATTTAAATCTTATTGAAAATCTCGATGAGATAATAAAAGAAAATCCATTGATTCCAATATCTATTTAATTGATAAAGTTATTTTACATCTAATAATAAAATACAAGTATGATTTTGTTATAACTATTGAATTTTAATTTTCCCATAATCAGAAGCAAATTTTGTTTTAAGTGTTTTGTTAGCTACTAACAGTGGCTGTCAAATACTATAAACTAATTTGACTTATTTTCAATAAATAACTTAATCTTAATTTAGTTTCTCACTTTTGTTCAAGCGACAGTATTTCAGAATCAATTTTAAGGTCGGTTAGAGAGAATTTGCCTTAAACGAAAGTGTTTGTGGAAAATAAATTAAATACCTTTATAGAATTTATAATTTAACGAGATGTTCAAAAATAAAATACTTCTTATTACCGGTGGTACAGGCTCTTTTGGGAATGCTATTTTGGATAGATTTTTAGATTCAGACATAAAAGAGATTAGAATCTTTTCAAGAGATGAAAAAAAGCAGCATGATATGCGTGTCGTTTATAATAATCCGAAAATTAAATTTTTTGTTGGCGATGTTAGAGATAAGCAAAGTTTAGTATCAGCTGTCAAGGAAGTTGATTATATATTTCATGCAGCTGCACTCAAACAAGTCCCTTCATGCGAATTTTTCCCAATTGAAGCTGTGAAAACTAACGTCTTAGGAACAGACAATGTTTTATCTGTTGCCATAGAAAATAAGGTTAAAAAAGTAATTTGTTTAAGTACCGATAAAGCCGTCTATCCAATAAACGCGATGGGGACTTCCAAAGCAATGATGGAAAAAGTATTTGTTGCTATATCAAGGACTTCAGATTCAACTATAATTTGTGGAACTAGATATGGAAATGTAATGGCCTCGAGAGGATCAGTAATTCCGCATTTTTATGAACAAATTAAATCTAGAAAAGATATCACCGTAACTGATCCAAATATGACAAGATTTATGATGACACTTGATGAGGCAGTAAATCTTGTTCTCTTTGCATTCAAAAATGGAAATTCAGGAGATATTTTTGTTCAAAAATCTCCATCAACTACAATTGGAGAGTTGGCTTCAACTATGAAAAAAATATATAATTCATCAGTTGAGATTAAAAATATTGGTGTCCGTCATGCTGAAAAAATTCATGAAACCCTCCTCTCTCGAGAAGAAAGATTAGTTGCTGAGGAGCTCGAACATTATTTCAAGGTACCTGCTGATAATCGAGATTTGAACTACAATAAATATTTTTCAGAAGGGAAAAATTTAGAAAGTAACTTTGAAGAGTATAATTCCTTCAACACCCAACGATTAGATAAAAAACAATTAATCAGGCTTTTGGAATCAATAGGATATAAATAGTAATCTGTGAATAAAAAATTGAAATTAATAACAGTAGTTGGAACTCGACCAGAGCTTATTCGTTTATCTGTTATTATTGAAAAATGTGACCAAAATTTTAATCACATTTTTGTTCATACTGGCCAAAATTATGACTATGAACTAAATGGAATCTTTTTTGAAGATCTATCAATTAGAAAACCAGATTATTTTCTAAATGTTTCCGGAACTAGTCTAGGTAAAACTATTGGAAATGTTATTTCAGCCTCTTATGATTTATTTGTGGAAATCAAACCCGATGCATTACTCGTTTTGGGCGACACAAATAGTAGTTTATGTGTAATTCCTGCTAAGAGATTAAAAATTCCCATTTTTCATATGGAGGCTGGCAACCGTTGTTTTGATCAAAATGTTCCAGAGGAAATTAATAGAAAAATTGCAGATCATTTATCAGATATTAATCTGTGTTATACGGAAAATAGCAGAAAATATCTTCTAGCTGAAGGATTTAGGAAAGATCATATTTTTTCTGTGGGAAGCCCCTTGTTTGAGGTGCTTGACAGATTTGAACACAAAATTCAAAAAAGTGGTATTCTAAGCACCCTTAAGGTTAAACCTCAAAAATATATTGTTGCAAGTATTCATAGAGAAGAAAACTTAGATTTAAATGACAATCTCATTAATATTTTAGAAACTATTGAAGAGGTTGCCAAAAAATATGATTTCCCTGTTTACTTTAGCACACACCCAAGAACAAGAAAAAAATTGGAAGTGCTCAGTATTAAAACTTTAAAAACAATACATTTTATTAAACCAGTAGGATTCACAGATTATGTTGCTCTTCAGAAAAATGCTGTTCTTACCCTCTCAGACAGCGGAACAATTTTTGAAGAAAGTGCTATTATGGGTTTTCCAGCAATAAGTCTACGTTCTTCTACAGAACGACCAGAGGCTTCAGAAAGCGGCACGATTTTAATTGGGAACGTTAATAAAGAAAACATACTTCAATCAATCGAAACAATGTTGAACACGCACCAATCTTCACAAATGGAATTGCCACTCGAATATAAAATTAAAAATGTTTCAACTCGTGTTGTTAGATTAATTCAAAGTTATACCTCAATAGTAAACAAAGAAATTTGGAAAAAATAAGAGTTCTTGTTTTAGGCAGCACGGGAATGTTAGGGCATGTGCTTTTTTTTTATTTAAAAAAAAACAATCAGTTTGATGTTTTTGATGTAAGTTTTCGAAAACCACTTCATCCGAATTCTATTTTATGTGATGTGACAAATGTTAAAGATCTGGAAAAAATAGTTTTGAATAGAAACCCCAAAATAATAATTAATTGTATTGGGGTTCTTTTAAAAGTAGCCAATAAAAATAAAGCAAACACTATTTTTCTGAACGCTTATTTTCCTCACAAACTTTCAGAAATAGCTAAAAAAATAGATGCTAAGTTAATTCACATTAGCACCGATTGCATTTTTGACGGGGAAAAAGGGTTTTATTCTGAATATGATATCCCAAATCCAATAGATCTTTATGGTAGATCTAAGTTATTAGGTGAGATAACTTATGATAATCATTTAACGTTAAGGACTTCCATAATTGGGCCAGAAATAAAAAACAAAGGGCATGGTCTTTTTCATTGGTTTATGCTTCAAAAATCCTTAATTCAAGGATTTTCAAATGTTTACTGGGGGGGGGTAACAACAATCCAATTAGCTAAAGTGATTGAGAAAAGTATAAATCTTAAGCTTAAAGGATTATTCCATGTTACAAATGGAACAAGAATTAGCAAATATGATCTACTTCAACTTTTAAATTTAAATTTTAAGTCTGAAAAACTTGATATAATCAAGTATGGGGACAAAGTATCTGACAAAAGTTTGACCTCTAAATTTAATTTCTTTGATGATTTAATTTTAAGCTATGATGATATGGTTATTGAGATGAAAAAATTTATCGAAGAAAATAAAAATTATTATAAATATTAAGAATATAATGAAAAAGGCATTAATTACTGGAATAACAGGTCAGGATGGTGCATATTTAGCAGAATTTTTAATAGATAAGGGATATATTGTTCATGGTATAAAGCGTAGAACTTCTCGATTTATTACCGATAGGATAGATCACCTGTTGAAAAATCACCAAGAAAAAAATAAAAACTTAATTCTTCATTATGGGGATTTGACTGACTCAAGTAATCTAATAAGAATAATTAATGAAGTAAAACCAGATGAGATATATAATCTAGGAGCTATGAGCCATGTTCATGTTAGTTTTGAGACTCCAGAATATACCGCAAATGTAGACGCTATGGGTACTTTAAGAATTCTAGAAGCAATCAGAATTTTAAAACTCCAAGATTCAATAAAATTTTACCAAGCCTCTACTAGTGAGCTTTATGGTAAAGTTTTAGAATCACCTCAAAATGAATTAACACCTTTTAATCCCCGCTCACCTTATGCTGTAGCAAAAATATATAGTTACTACATAACAAAAAATTATAGAGAAGCCTATGATTTTTTTGCCTGTAACGGAATTTTATTTAATCACGAATCACCATTAAGAGGAGAAACATTTGTGACTAGAAAAATTACCATAGGCATAGCAAAAATTTTTTATGGTTTAGAGAAAACTTTATACTTAGGCAATTTGGATTCAAAAAGAGATTGGGGTCATGCTAAAGATTATATTGAAGGAATGTGGAAAATGCTTCAATATCACAAGGCAGAAGACTTTGTTTTGGCATCAGGAAAATCATATTCAATTAGAGATTTTTTAATAAAGGCTTTTGATGAGGTAGGTATCAAAATTAATTTTACTGGGAAAGGTATAAATGAGTGCGGTATTATAAAAGAGAATAATGGGGATGCAAAAGTAAAAATTGACCAACAAGTTATTAAAATAGATTCTAGATATTTTAGGCCAACTGAAGTCGAGACACTAACTGGGGATGCAACTAAGGCGAAAAATTTTTTAAAATGGACACCAAAATATAGTTTTGAGAAGTTAATAAGTGAAATGATAAAGGAGGATTTAGAGAATTTTAAACCCTAGTTTTGAAAAAAATTCTGATTATAGGAGCATCTGGATTTGTTGGGGCTCACTTGTATAAATATTTATCACCATTTAAAAGATATGAGCTGATTGGCACTTATCATACACAAAATAAAATAGACCTTATTTTTTTAAATTATTTTAATAAGAAAAGTTTTTTAAAAACTCTTAAAAATCTAAAACCCGATATTGTAATTTGGTCTGCTGGGGAGAAAAATTTGAGTAGAACCGAAAATGATATTTCTTTTAATATTAAAGAAAATTTAGAACCAATAAAAACTCTTGTCGCATGGCAAAAAAGTGTAAACATTTCACATCCTTACTTATTATTTCTGTCCTCTGATTATGTGTTTTCAGGAAAAAAAGGTAATTACACGACCAAAGACATCCCTGATCCACAAACTAAATATGGACTTTCAAAATATTATTCAGAATTAGAGATATTACAAAATAGCGTAAATTTTTGCATTTTAAGAGTTGGGGGAATCATTGGAGAAGGGGGAAATTTTTTTGAATGGATTTATAGTGAGATTAAAAGCAACCACTCAATCGAGCTATATCAAGAGTATTTTTCTCCTACACCAATTACAACTTTATGCGAAGCATTAGATTTAGTTATCGAAAATAATTTAAAAGGGGTTTTCCATATTACGGGTAATAAGAGACTCTCTAAATTTAATTTTGGTGTTCTTTTAAAAAAGTGTTTTGCTGACAGTAGAGCAATTTTAACTGAAAAAAAGAAATCAAAAAATTCTATTGTCGAGGATAGATCTTTGAAAAAGTCAAAAGAATTTATCGGATTAAGTGATTTAGAACATTTTTTTAATACTATAAATCCATGATAATATTTTTAAAAAATTATATAGTCAAGGAAGACTCTAGGGGGATTATGAAAGGGCTTGTAAATCAAGGAAAATGGGAAGAGTTAAATTTTTTTTCAACTATTGCAGGACAAACAAGAGGAAATCACTATCACAAAAACACGGATGAGCTATTCATTATTCTTAAGGGGAAAATTGAAATTGAGTGGTCCGAAGTTGATTTAGAAAGGGGAAAAATTAATATTCTTAATAAAGTTTTCGTTAAAAGGGGTGATGTTTTTATTATCAAAAGAAATACACGACATATTTTTAATATTATCGAGGATTCGGAATGGATTAATGGGCTATCTCAAAAAATGGGTAAAAAAACACCTGATATAAATACATGATCAATAAAATTAAATACTGGCGATTTAGAGTTAATTTAGTAAGCCATTTGATTCATTTTAATGAAAATTTAATTTTCTATAGAAAACTAAAAAAATTTTATTTGAATCTTTTAAATGGAGAAGAGTTTAAAACTATTGTTGATGTAGGAGTCAATAAAGGTCAATCTATTCAATTTTTCAAAAATTTAAATAAGAGTGTAAAAATTATTGGTTTCGAACCAAATAAAAAGCTTTATGAAAGTTTAAAAAAAAGAAAATACAAATACTGTGATTTATATAATCTTGGTTGCTCCAGCCAAAATGGTAATTTACGATTTTACGAAAATATTTTAAATGAGTCCTCTACTTTTGAAAAAGTAAATAGATCATCAGAATGGTTAAAGAAAAAAGAAAAACTTTTAGGAGTTTCGTTGAAAAATATGATTATTGATACTTATGATGTTCCAGTAATTCGATTAGCAGATTTTTTGAATACCAATTACAATAATAAAAAAATTGATTTGGTTAAAATTGATGTTGAAGGTCATGAGTATGATGTGCTTCAAGGTTTATTTCCGTTAAAAAATCAAATAAAATATATTCAATTAGAAGAACATGGAGATGATTTGTATTTAAATAATAAAAAAGAAATTGTAAAACTTTTACTAAATAATAATTTTAAAAAAGCTGAAAGCATAAAGCATGGTTTTGGAGAAATATATGATGTTATATATCAAAATAAGATGTTGTAAATGCTTTCAGTGATAATTCCAAGTTTTAAAGAGGGTAAGATTATTGATGTTTCTGTAAGTCAAATTATTGATCAATTAAACAATGCCCTAGAGTATGAAATTATCATTATAGATGATAATTCAAATGATGGTACTTTAGAAAAGATCAAAGCTCTTTCAATATCTAATCCAAACGTTCATATTTATCTTAATCCTATGGAAAAAGGATTTGGAAATTCAATAAAAGAAGGGATTAAAAAGGCCAAAGGAGAGTTTATTTGTATTTTTATGGCAGATCAATCCGATGATCCTAAAGACATTATTAGATATTTTGAATACATGAATTCGGGATTATATGATTGTGTTTTTGGTGATAGATGGACTAAAGAACAAAATGTAAAAGACTATCCAAAATTTAAATTCTTTTTTAACCGTTTTGGAAATAAATTACTGGCAAAAATATTTAAGATAAAATATACCGATATAACTAATTCATTTAAAATGTATCGTAAAGAGGTTTTAATTGATCTATTTCCACTAATTTCAAATCATTTCAGTATAACTATCGAAATACCTTTAAAAGTTATCTATAGAGGGTATAAATTCAAAATCACACCGAATTCTTGGCGTAATAACGAGCACACCATATCTAACTTAAATCTTTGGAGTGTAATTTTCACTTACTCCCTCATTCTTATTTACTGTAGAATTGAAAAATATTTCATTAAGCATTAAGGAGAGAATAGTTAAATAAACCAAATAGATTGAAGTGTTGTACACTGGCATATGGAACACAAAAACTGAAAGTGTAATTTGATATATAATTAAAATTGATAGTAGAAAATTAGTTGGGGTTTTGAAATACCATTTTGATTTATAGAATAAAATATAAAGTCCAGATGAAATGGTAATTAAGAAAATAATTAAACCAATTACTTTCGTTATTACAGTGAAAGAAAGTTGTAGTATCTCTTTTAGTGAAAATTTCCAATTTGTATTTTTAATAATTTGATAGACGTTTTTAAAATCAAGCTGATAAACTAATGATTCAAGCTCCCTTATTTCATTGATATTAGAAATTCCGTTTTTTTGAAAATCACCAACATTTCCAACATAAAAGGGATCCAAAAAAATTAGTTTTATGTTATTTACACATTTTTTTAACCATTCAAAAGGAGATTCTTTCACATATGAGAAAAATACCTTTTTTAGATATTGGTTTTCTTCATATCCGACACTTGAAAAGGCGGTGTTTTTAAAATTATCCATTAAAACTTTATTCATTTTAGGGTCATCATCTCTAGGTGTAATATTCCAAATATTATTTGGTAGTTGACCTAATCCTATAAAAAGTGAATGTCCAGAATTAGTTGAGGTTAGCAGATAATGATCAGTTTTTGACTTTGTATATAATCCCCATGGGATCAAAAATAATAATGTAATAAAGGGTAAAATTATTGTTGATAATGAAAAAAACGTAGATTTTTTCTTTTCAATGATCTCCCAAAAAATTAAAAAAAACGATATTGATAAAATAAAGTAGAGATAATCTGATCTAAAGTTACATAGCAGACCAAAAAATAAACCAGAAAAGATTAAATGAATCTTTCTTCTATCATTAAAGTATTTTATTAATTGCAAAACTGCTAAAATTAACAGACTAGAAGATATACTTTTTGGCCAAATCTGCGTATGAAATAAAAAGTAAGGAAATCCAATGAGAACAAATATTCTCCAAATAAATATAGTTTTTTGATACTTTCTGCTAAGAACTTTATCTGTTAGATAAATAGCAATGAAATTTAAAGCCTGTTGAAAAATTAAAATATTTAGTTTTGATGAGTTAAAAAGCCAATGAACTATACCGTACCCCCAAATAGGAAAAGAAGTTAAATCATTAACCATTTTTAAAGGTTTTATCTTAAGTAAATTGGAAAATGATTTAGCATAATTCATATATTTATCATTGAAATATAGATCTAAACTTATGTTTTGATAACTAATTATCGAAGAAAAAACCATCAAAACAACTACAGTTGTCAAAAAAAAAGTTTTGTTTTCAATAATATTTTTAAAAAAATGCATAACTCGATGCTAAAAAATTTGGCAACTAAAGTTTGTTCAACAATAAACTTAGTGAAAAATTCTCAAGATTATAGTCTAGAGCCCTTCCCCCATTTCTTTTTAGATAATTTTTTTGAACAAAAATTTGCTGATGAGTTATTAGGAAATTTTCCATCTTTAGAAAGTGATCTTTGGGAAAGAACAAATGACCCTGAGATTGAAGTTAAAATGAGGTCTAAATGGTCTTCGGAGTTTGATATCCCTAAAAAAATTATTGATGCAATTAGAATAATGAATTCAGCCCCATTTTTAGAATCACTCTCAATAGCATTAGATATACCCAAACTTATACCAGATCCATATTTTACTGGTGGGGGTTTAAATGTAACAGTAAGTGGCGGATTATTAGATGTTCATGTTGATGGGAACTATCATGATGCAACTGGGCTTCACCGAAGAGTAAATGCAATTCTATATTTAAACCCAGGCTGGCAAGAAGGCTGGGGAGGAGAATTTGGTCTTTATGATAGTAAAGGTGAAAATTTGGTTAAAAAAATCGCTCCATTACACAACAGATTTATGGCTTTTGATACAAATGATTTAAGCTATCACGGTCTACCTGATCCCTTAAATTTTCCTGAAGGTCACGCTAGAAGATCAATAATTCTTTATTATTATACAAAAGAGCCTAGACCCTATTCTAAAGTAAATGTAGAACAGCCCCATTCAGCGTTGTGGAAAAAAAAGGGATGGACTGATAAAAGAGGAAATCAAACTCGTGATTTTCAATAAAGTTGAAAATTCTAATAATATCTCAATATTTTCACCCTGAAAACCTTCGGATTAATGATCTAGTATTTTCTTTAAAAAAAAGGGGACATGATATTGAGGTACTAACGGGTAAACCAAATTATCCAAAGGGAGATTATTTTGAGGGTTATTCATGGGAAGGTCCTAAAGATGAAGAAATCGAGGGGGTCAAAGTCCATAGAGCCAATTTAATTTTAAGAAAAAAAGGCGGTGGAGTCAGACTGTTTCTAAACTACTTCTCCTTTGTCTTTTTTGCCTTTTTTAAAATTTTTCAATTAAAAGGAAATTTCGATAAGATTTTTATTTATGCTCCGTCACCAATTACTGTTGGAATACTTGGAGTAGCGGCAGCAAGAAGATTTAGATGCAAATCTTACTTGTGGGTCCACGATCTATGGCCTGAATCTGTTCGAGTAGCAGGGGGCATCAAAAGTGGTATTGTTTTAGGTATAGTAAATCAGATGACTAAATTGATTTATAGATATGCCGATGTAATTTTAGTGCAATCCCCAGAATTTATTCCATACATCAAAAAGCAAAACGTGGCTGATAATAAATTAATTTATTATCCCTACTACGCTGAAGATTTCTATAAAGTTGAAAAGCTACAAAAAAATTATTTAGAGTCATTTCCTAAGGGATTCAATTTACTTTTTGCTGGAAATATTGGTATATCCCAAAGTTTTGATACTATCATAAGTGCTTTCGAAAAGTTAAAAGACCATAACATTAATTTACTTATTTTAGGCGATGGGAGAGATAAGAATCGAATTCAAAAACGAATTGATCAAAAGGGGCTTTCTGATAAATTTTATTTTTTAGGATCCTATCCACCAGAGAAAATGCCACATTTTTTTGCCTGTGCAGACGCCCTTTTAATTTCCTTAAAAAAAGCAGACATTTTTTCCTATACTATTCCAGGCAAATTACAATCTTATTTAGCCTGCGGAAAACCAATTATTGGAGCTTTGGATGGGATTGGGAAAAAAATTATTGAAGAGTCAAAGTCAGGATTATGTGCACATGCAGAAAACGCTTCTGATTTGGCAAATAACATCTTTAAATTATACGATTCTACAAAGCAAACTAAAGATGACTATTCAAAAAATGCCATTAAATATTTTAAACATAACTTTGCAAAAGAAAAATTACTTTCAGATTTAGAAAAAATTCTAGTAAAATAATTTTATGAAAGCTATTGTTCTTGCTGGCGGTAACGGATCCAGACTTTTCCCGGTGACTTTGGGAGTTTCTAAACAATTGCTTCCGGTGTATGACAAGCCCATGATCTACTACCCACTCTCAACCTTACTTTTAGCAGGCATGAAAGAGGTTTTGTTAATCAGCACCCCAGAACATATTGGCTGTTATAAGCGTCTATTGGGTGACGGTTCTCAGTGGGGTATAAAGATAGGTTATGCCATACAAGAAAAGCCTAAAGGTTTAGCTGATGCCTTCTTATTGGGCAAAAAGTTCATAGGAAAAGATCCTGTTTGCTTGGTTTTAGGAGACAATATATTTTATGGAGATGGTCTCGAAATACTGCTCAATAAAGCAAGAAAAAGGGCTGTATCTAGTTCTCAAGCCACTGTTTTTGGATATACCGTAAAAAATCCACAACGCTATGGCGTAATCGAGTTTGACTCTGAAGGGAAGGCACTATCTATTGAAGAAAAACCAAAAGAGCCCAAAAGTGATAAAGCCGTGGTGGGTCTCTATTTTTATCCTAATTCGGTTGTTGAAATAGCAAAAAAAGTAATCCCCTCTTCTCGAGGAGAATTAGAAATTACCAGTGTCAATCAAGCTTTTCTTAACGCTGGGGTATTACATGTTGAACAGCTAGGAAGAGGTTTTGCGTGGTTAGACACTGGCACTCACGAATCTTTGATAGATGCTGGGCAATTCATACAAACGATTGAAAAACGGCAAGGTTTAAAAGTAGGGTGTCTGGAAGAAATTGCCTACGAAAATGGTCTTATATCTAAGAAAGAATTGCTTAAACAAGCACAAAAATTCCAAAACACCACCTATGGAGATTATCTTTCAGAGCGTTATTCTCAGTATTAAAAATTGGATTCTCTTTTTAGAACAAGATATTTTTCTTATTTATTTAGGACTATGAAAGTTGGACCCAGCAGAAAATGGATTTAAGAAGATGAATAAAAATTGGTTAATTTTAAAACAATGGGCTAAATGACAATAATTAATACCCCATTTAATAATGTCTTTTTACTTGAAGCTACCTTAAATAAAGATATAAGAGGAGGTTTTATGGAATACCATAATCACAAAAATTTTAAAGCTTCAACAGGGCACGACATACAATTTTGCCAAGACAACCTTACCTATTCCAAAAGAGGAGTTTTACGAGGTCTTCATTATCAATTACCACCATATAGCCAGTCTAAATTAGTTAGTGTCATTCAAGGAGAGGGTTTGGATGTAATTGTAGATGTCCGAAAAGGCTCGCCCACATTTGGACAACATTTCAGCCAACTCTTAAATGATAAAAATCAACTACAACTCTTTATTCCTAGAGGATTTGCTCATGGCTTTATAACACTCAGTGAAACTTCAATTTTCGCCTATAAAGTAGATCAATATTACAATCCTCAAAGTGAGGGGAGTATAGCTCCTGATGACCCATTTCTTAACATTGATTGGAAACTCGACAAAAAAAATTGGATTCTATCAGATAAAGATCGGCAGCATCCATATATAGAAAAAGCACGGCTTTTCGATTTCAAAGAAGATTTGTATGGCTAATTATATTGTTACAGGTGCCAATGGTCAATTAGCAAGATGTTTCAAAGCTTTACGTTCAAACTTTCCTAGAATAAACCTTCACTTTGCTAATGAAGAGGACCTGGATATTACTGATCGTCATAATTTATCAGCTTTTTTTAAAAAAAAATCTTTTGATGGGATAATAAATTGTGCCGCTTATACTGCTGTTGATCAGGCAGAGAATAAGAAGGAAAAGGTCCACATGATTAACATTCAAGGTGTAAAAAATATTGCTGAAATTTGCAAATTAAACAACTTGAAATTAGTTCATTTTTCAACAGATTATGTTTTTGATGGTTCTATAAAAACTTTTTACAAAGAAACAGATCAATACAATCCATTAGGCGTCTATGGTCAATCAAAGGCAAAGGGAGAAGAGATTATTTTTGATTCAAACGTCAACGCAGTAGTGGTCAGAACCTCATGGTTATTTAGCCCTTATGGGAAAAACTTTCTAAAAACTATATTGAACCTAGCAAAAAGTAAAAAGACCATTCAGGTAGTGAATGATCAATTTGGCCGACCCACTTCGGGGCTTTCACTTGCTAGGAATATACTCAAACATATAGAGCATCCAGATTTTTGGAAATTTAGGTGCTTCCATTTCGCTAATAAAGGCAAAGCGTCTTGGTATGATTTAGCAAAAGAAATTATAATTCAACAGCGGTTAGATGTTAAAATTGAGCCTATACAAACCAAAGATTATCCCACAATTGCAACTAGACCCAAAAATGCAGTTTTATCCACTAATCGAATTGAAAACACCTTACATTTGACCATTCCCAATTGGCAAACTGCCCTAAAGGAATGTTTGGAACACATCTAATGGCTAAAAAACAGAATATATTAATTACTGGTGGTGCGGGGTTCATAGGTTCTCATGTTGTTTTAGAGTTTGTAAAAAAATATCCACATTATCAAATTGTAAATTTTGATATTCTTAGCTATGCTGCAGATCTAAACTACGTTGCTGAGGTATCAAATGCGCCGAATTATCATTTTGAAAAAGGAGACCTCAGAGAGAGGAAAACGGTGCAAAAGATCTTTTATAAATATGACTTTGACGCTATAATTCATTTAGCAGCAGAATCGCATGTAGACAATTCTATAAAAGATCCATTAGGTTTTGCGTCAACCAATGTAATGGGCACACTAAACCTCCTAGAAACAGCACGAAACCATTGGGGTAACCATCCGAAAAACAAAGGTTTTTATCACATATCAACAGATGAAGTTTTTGGAAGCTTAGAGGATCAAGGGAGTTTTTCTGAACTAACAGCTTATGATCCACGTTCACCCTATTCTGCCTCCAAAGCAGCATCTGATCATTTTGTTAGAGCATATTTTCATACATATGGTCTACCAGTAGTATTGTCGAATTGTTCTAATAATTATGGACCTCATCAATTCCCAGAAAAACTGATTCCACTTTTCATCAAAAATATTGTAGAACAAAAACCATTGCCAGTTTACGGCACAGGGAAAAATATTCGGGATTGGCTCTATGTGGAAGACCATGCTAAAGCAATTGATCTTATCTTTCATAAAGGCAAAAATGGAGAAACTTATGCAGTAGGTGGAAACAATGAAATTAGAAATATTGATCTGGTTGAAATGATCATTAAAATTATCGACAAAAAACTTAATAATGCTCCAGGCAGTTCTACCTCTTTAATTGAATTTGTAGAAGATAGACTAGGACACGACTATCGCTACGCCATAAATACATCAAAAATCGAGCAGCAATTGGGCTGGTCTCCCAAAACAAAATTTGAAGAAGGGCTCTCAAAGACTGTCTCCTATTTTTTGAGTAAGTTTTTAAAATAATTTATAACTTTTTTAAACAAAACTTAAATCCAATGCTTGAAAAATCTTACACCAATACTGCCTTATTGTTTTTTCGCGTTTCTTTTTCACTCTGTTTAATGACACATGGCTATGGAAAATTGATGAAATTAATCAATGGTAATTTTGATTTTGCGGACCCTCTAGGTGTGGGATCAATACCCTCCTTAATTTTTACCGTGTTGGGTGAATTTATTGCACCCATTTTTATTATTCTTGGCTATCGTACTCACTTGGCTTTAATTTTTTCTATTATTACTACTGGAGTTATAGCTTTTGTTGTCCATGCAGACGATCCTTTTAAAGGAAAAGAAAAAGCGCTATTGTTCTGCATAGGTTTTATTGCACTTTACCTAACAGGATCAGGTAAATACAGTTTGAGAAAGTCATAATTTAATAAAACATTAGTCCTTGTTATTTCTTTTGAAATTGGTATATTTGCCCTCCAAAATAAAATAATCTAGCATGTATGCAATTGTAGAAATAGCAGGGCAGCAATTTAAGGTTGCAAAAGACCAAAAGCTTTTTGTACATCGCTTAGCTGATAATAAAGGAGCAAAAGTCTCCTTCAACCAAGTTTATCTTCTAGATGATGGAAAGAAGATTGTTGTTGGCGCCCCGGCTATCACAGGTGCATCTGTTGAAGCAACAGTAGTCAATCACCTCAAAGGAGACAAAGTGGTTGTTTTTAAGAAAAAAAGAAGAAAAGGCTATCGAGTTAAAAATGGCCACAGGCAAGCGTTAACTGAGCTATTGATTGAAAAAATTACAGCTTCTGGCGCAAAGGCTAAAAGGCCAGAATCTACGACTAACTCCAAAGTCGAAAGAAAAGAGGCTGCTAAACCGGTTCCTAAAGGTAAAAAAGATACCCCAGCAAAGGAAACGGTAAAGAAAGGAGCGCCAAAAGAAGTTACAAAAGACTTTTCTAGTATGACCGTTACTCAACTTAAAGAAGAAGCTAAAGCAAAGGGTATAAAAGGGATTTCTTCAATGAAGAAAGCTGATTTAATTGCCGTACTATCTAAATAACTAATATAAATTTACTATGGCACACAAAAAAGGAGTAGGAAGTTCAAAAAACGGAAGAGAATCAGAATCCAAACGCCTTGGCGTTAAAATTTTCGGAGGACAAGCAGCCCGTGCAGGAAATATTATTATACGCCAACGTGGAACGGTTCACCGACCTGGCGAAAATGTTTACTTGGGGAAAGATCATACGCTCCATGCTAAAATTGATGGTGTCGTGAAATTTACCAAAAAGCATGGCAATAAGTCGTACGTTTCTATAGAACCCTTCGAGGCATAAATACTTGAACAAAAGCAATAAAAAACCCTGCTTAAAAGCAGATTTTTTTTGGTATAAGTTTAAACAAGAATAACCATTAAACACGTAGAATCAATATCTATAATATTCTGGCTTAAAGGGCCCCTTCACAGTAACTCCTATATATTCAGCTTGTTCTTGAGATAAAGCCTCTAATTCAACTCCTAAATGATCTAGATGGAGTGTAGCAACTTTTTCATCTAGGTGTTTTGGCAACGTATATACTTTGTTTTCATAATTATCTGCATGTAACCAAAGCTCAATTTGAGCAAGTGTTTGATTAGTAAATGAATTACTCATGACAAAACTTGGATGGCCAGTTGCACAACCTAGATTAACCAATCTTCCTTCAGCTAAAACAATTAGTTGTTTACCTTCTTCTAAGGTATATAAGTCAACTTGTGGTTTAATTTCTGACTTCGTATGGGCATAGTTTGCATTCAACCAAGCCATGTCAATCTCGTTATCAAAGTGCCCAATGTTGCATACGATAGCCTTGTCTTTCATGGCTAAAAAATATTCTTTTTTGAGGATGTCTTTATTTCCCGTAGCAGTACAAACAATATCAGCATTGGCAACTACTGTAGATAATTTTTTAACTTCATAACCGTCCATTGCAGCTTGTAGAGCACAAATAGGATCAATTTCTGTAACAGTAACTATGGCATCTGCTCCTCTAAATGAAGCAGCGGTTCCTTTACCCACATCACCATAGCCACAAACCACTACTCTTTTTCCAGCAAGCATCAGGTCTGTAGAGCGTCTTATGGCATCTACGGCACTTTCTTTACACCCGTATTTATTATCAAATTTTGATTTAGTAACCGAGTCATTAACGTTGATGGCAGGGAGGGGTAGTGTTCCATTTTTCATTCTTTCATAGAGACGATGAACACCAGTAGTTGTTTCTTCAGAAAGGCCCTTAATATTTTCTATAAGTTCAGGGTAACGATCTAATACCATATTAGTCAAATCACCTCCATCATCTAAAATCATATTTAGAGGCTGTTTTTCTTCTCCAAAGAAAAGGGTCTGTTCTATACACCAGTCAAATTCCTCTTCGTTCATTCCTTTCCAAGCATAAACAGCTATACCTGCCTCTGCAATAGCTGCAGCAGCGTGGTCTTGAGTAGAAAAAATATTACAAGAGCTCCAAGTAACTTCAGCGCCAAGGGCCACCAAAGTTTCTATCAGTACAGCAGTTTGAATTGTCATATGTAAACAACCTGCAATTCTAGCTCCTTTTAATGGCTGAGAGGGGCCATATTCCTGCCTTAAAGCCATAAGCCCGGGCATTTCATTTTCAGCTAAAGTAATTTCTTTTCTTCCCCATGAGGCAAGACCGATGTCTTTTACTTTGTAAGAACTCGGTTGGGTCATTTTCGTTTCCATAGTTGTATATTTGTTTGAGACATCAAAATTACAATCTTTCTACGAAAATCAAATGCCTATCATCTATAAAGAAGTTATTGACTCAACTACTGAAACGATGTTGTGGCAAATTACAGAAAGTGAAAACGAATTGAAAAAAGGCTTATCACTTTCCAAAGAATCGCAAAACCGTCTATCTGAAAGAAAAAGTGATTCTCATCGAAAAGGCTACCTAGCTGTTAGGCAACTATTAAATCAGCATGGTATTGCTCCTCAAATACATCAATATGAAGCTAATGGTGCTCCCTATTTAAAAGATGGACGTTTTATCTCCATTAGTCATACCAAAAACATTGCAGCTGTTGTAATTGCAAATTCACCTGTTGGTATTGACGTAGAACATTATCAACAAAAAATTATACAAATTGCACCAAGATTCATGCATCAAAAGGAAATTGACAATACTACTCAAGAAAATAAAATGTACTACTATACTCATTTTTGGACTGCCAAAGAGAGCATATACAAAGTGTTTAATACACCTGGAATAGATTTTGCTGAACAAATTTATATTCAGCCCTTTTCATCTAAAACAAAAGTTGGAAAAGGACATGTTAACATCAAGAACAAAATATTTAACTTCAAGTTACACTTTTTTGATTTTAAAGATTATTGTGTTACTCTTGCCAAAGCTATAAATGTTAAATCATGAAGATTTCTGTTGAACTTACATTGACCCCTTTAAAAGACGATTTTAGTACCCCAATTAAAGAATTCATAAAAACACTTAGACGGTCAAACTTTATCATTAAGGAAACGCCCTTAAGTACGCAAATCTATGGAGATTATGATACTTTAATGAAATATTTGACATCAGAAATAAAAGCACTTTATGAACAGGAAATGGCTTGTATGATGCATATCAAAATAGTAAAAGGTGATCGCAGTGATTATGTTACAGATTTTTAACATTTCAATAGAAAGCTCTCTGACAGAATTTTTTCTTGGCCCCTACTTAGATTATTCTAATTCCCAAATATTTTTAGAAAGCATTGCAGCTTTGTTTGGTATTGCCAGTGTTTTATATTCTAGGATAAACAATGTGTGGGTTTTTCCCACCGGCCTTATTTCTACCTCAATTTATGTTTATTTATTATGGCAATTTGAATTGTTGGGAGACATGATAATCAATGCATACTATTTCTACATGAGTCTCTATGGTTGGTATTATTGGACCCGCAAACGTGAAGGTTTATTACGTCACCCCGTGACTCGATCCTCACCAGATGATTGGAAAATAGTAATTATTCTCCTTTTGTTAACGCTAGTATTTATTACAATTGTTTATTCAATTTTCAATAAGTGGAACAATGTTATAGCAATCGTAGATACATTGACTACAGGAATATTTTTTGTTGGGATGTGGCTGATGGCTAGAAGAAAAATTGAAAATTGGCTCTTTTGGATTGTCGGAGACCTTATTTCAATACCGCTTTATTTTTACAAAGGGTTAACCATTAGCAGCTTTCAATATATTATATTTACGTTCTTAGCAACATTAGGCTATTTGCAATGGAAAAGACACTATCTCAGCAAAACAATAATTGTGTAAAAGTAGTTTTATACGGGCCTGAATCTTCTGGAAAAACAACTATTGCAGCAGCTTTGGCTGAAGCATTTCATACAGTGTGGGTGGCCGAATTCGCACGAGAATTTCTTCAGCAAAAATGGGATAATACACAACAAGTTTGTTCATTAGAAGATTTGCATAAAATAGCAATTGGTCAAATGGAAGCAGAGAACAAGGCATTACAAAAAGCCAATAAAGTCCTTTTTTGTGACACTAACATTTGGGTAACAAAAGTATGGTCTGAAACCCACTTTGATGGGTACTCAAGCCCACAATTGAATCAATTGGCTCAAGAAGTAAATTATGATTATTATTTATTGACATCACCTGACATTCCGTGGGTAAAAGATGATTTGCGAGACCGTCCACATCAAAGAGAAAGCATGTTTGACTACTTTGAAAAAACGTTAATTGAAAATCATTTTCCATACACTTGTTTAAAGGGGTCACACAAAAGCCGTCTTAAGCATGCCACTGAAGCGGTTCAAATTCTTTTAAAAAATCACTATGCTTACTGAAAAAGATCAAATTCGAATTGCAGATCTAGGACGTTCTCTTGAATTGATTCTTCGTCAAGAAGAACAGTTGAAAAAAGGCTCTCAGACTCTAAATGCACTAGAAGTAGCAGTAGTCGGTGACGGTATTCATCAACTCTCGCTAAAAAAACAGGAAATTGCCCTACGCAATTTTCAACGGCAAGACGCCTCTCATTCATGGCAAAAATTTGTACCTGCCTCAGGTGCGGCTAGCAGAATGTTTAGCGATTTATACAAGTATTGGGACGAAAAAAGAAAACCGAATTTCAATTTCAAACAATTTTTGGACCACCCTCAAAATAAAGAATTTAAAAAGTTCATCACTAACTTGAAAAGATTTCCTTTTTATGCAAATATTTATGGATATTTATCCGATCGTGTAGCACTATTTGATTTAGAAGGGGATTCTTTTTTTGATGCCTTTATAGATGTTCTACTCAATGAGAATCACTTAGCCTATAATCAATTACCCAAGGGGCTAATCACTTTTTTCTCAGATGAAAAAGGAAATGCATTCACCCCATTTGAAGCCCATTTAGAAGAAGCATTGAATATTTCTCCAGAAAATCAAAAAATCAAGTTGCATTTTACCATTGACAAAGAGCATCGCAAAACCTTTGAAACATTGGCAGAACTGTTTTTAAACTCAAAGCAAGCAACGCTAGAGATTTCTTATTCTTATCAACATCCTCTTACTGATACCCCGGTGCTTGACCATGAAAACAAATGGGTTAGAAATGAGCAAGAGCAGCTCCTTTTTAGAAAAGGAGGTCATGGGGCTTTATTAGAAAATCTGAATCAAATAAATGCTAATTTCATTTGGCTGAAAAATATTGATAATATTCAATGGGGTGAATTGAACAATACTACGATTCAGTGGATGAAAATTTTGGGAGGTATTACTCTTAAGATACAGAAAGAAATTTTTAAATATCTCAAAGATCTTGATAATCAAAAACAAAACATTGACTTCAGTCCTGTAGTTAATTTTATTCATGAGCACTTCGATAAAACTTTCGAGCTCAAACCGGAGGGTAAGCCATCTCACGAAATGTTAAAAGATTATTTACACCGTCCACTTCGTGTTTGCGGTATGATTAAAAATGAGGGAAAAGCCGGTGGAGGTCCTTTTTGGATGAATACTAAAAGAGGGCGTCACCTTCAAATTATTGAAGGTGTAGAATTGGATTCAAATTCTGCCGATTACCATAGTCTTATTCAAAATTCAACACATTTCAATCCGGTGCTGATGGTTTGTGCGATTAAGGACGTTAATGGAGAAAAATTTGCACTCCATGAGTTCAGCGATTATCAACGCTATATTACCACTCATAAAACCATTGGCCCCAAAAAAATTAAAGTATTAGAATGGCCTGGTTTATGGAATGGAGGCATGGCACATTGGAATACCTTTTTTGTTGAGGTTCCAAAACAAACATTTCATCCCGTAAAAAAAATCACAGATCTGTTGAGTGACTAATTTTTTTTTATATTTTTGAACTATCTCAAAGGGGTGTCCATGTGGGCTGAGATTATACCCATTGAACCTGGGCGGGTAATGCCGCCAAGGGAAAATTAATTTTAATTTTTTATATAATCCAAGGAATAAAAACCCCTTTTATTCGAATAGAATTTAATTCGAATGAAAATAGCACATTTTTTTATATTAGGACTCCTACTGATTCAAGGACCTACACTGATAGCACAACAGCTTCAAGATTCATTACCTACCATTTCCTTGCAAGAAGTTCAAGTGCAGGGGCTTCGTGCAGAAAAAGATACTCCGGTCACTTTTTCTAATCTTACAAAAGAAGAATTGGCTGTCAGAAATTTAGGGCAGGACATTCCTATACTGTTAAACTATTTGCCTGGAGTGGTAACCACAAGTGATGCTGGAGCAGGGATTGGTTATACTGGAATTCGCGTAAGAGGAAGTGATGCCACTCGCATTAATATTACAATAAATGGAATTCCCTTCAATGATGCTGAATCGCAAGGCACTTATTGGGTCAATCTACCTGATCTAGCTTCATCTATTCAATCTTTTCAGTTACAAAGAGGCGTAGGAACTTCTACTAATGGAACTGGTGCTTTTGGGGCTAGTTTAAATCTTGAAACTGATTTCATGTCCTCAGATGCTTTTGCTGAAATTTCCACTAGTGCAGGTTCATTTAATACTCAAAAAAACACTTTTCAATTTTCAACAGGTTTGTTAAAGAATCATTTTGTTTTTTCTGGCAGACTTTCCAAAATTAATTCAGAGGGGTATATTGATCGGGCAAGTTCTAACTTAAATGGCTACACTTTTCAAATGGCCTATAAAGATGAGAAAAGATTGCTCAAAGGAGTATTCTTCGGGGGTCATGAAATAACTTACCAAGCTTGGTATGGCCTGGATGCAGAAACCCTAAAAAATGATAGAACCTATAACCCTGCAGGTGAAATATATGACAATCAAGGGGTAATAAGCGACTATTATGAAAATCAAGTTGATAATTATTCCCAAGATCATTTTCAGTTCCATTGGAAGGAGTTTTTAAGTGATGCGTGGACATTTTCATTAGGCTTAAATTATACTGATGGGGGTGGGTTTTATGAGGAGTATAATGACTTATGGTATAACCAAAATATAAGCTTTGGCAGCAATACAAATTTTGATTATCTACAACTCTCGCCCTATAATTTAGGGAATCAGACCATCAATACTACCGAAAACGTAACTAAAAAATGGTTAGACAACGATTATTATGTAACCACTCTGGGGCTGCAATACGATAGCGAAAAAATAAAATTAAATATCGGTACTCTTTATAGCTCATATGATGGAGATCATTTTGGGGAATTGGTTTGGGCGCAGATAGCAGGAAATGTGCTTCCGAAGAATCATTTTTATGAAAGTAATTCAATCAAAAGAGAAACAAGTGGATTTTCTAAACTTAACTACCTAATCTCAGAAAAATGGAATGCCTATGTTGACCTTCAATTGAGACATATCAGTTATAAAACCAATGGCACATTGAATGGCCCCCGAGATTTTAATGTTAATGAATCTTTTACTTTTTTTAACCCCAAATTAGGGTTGACCTACAAAACTTCAGAAAAACAACGCTGGTATGGTTCTTATGCCAAGGCACAACGAGAACCAAACAGAACAGATTATGAAAATGGAGATCCAAAACCAGAAGCCCTTCATGATTTTGAATTAGGCTGGCGCAAAGAAACGGAACAGATCAATTGGCAAGCAAACTTTTATTGGATGGAATATAAAGATCAATTGGTTCTAACAGGAGCTTTAGATGAAGTGGGATATCCTATCAGAGAAAATATAGGAAAAAGTAGAAGAATTGGGATAGAAATAGATGCTAAAATGAAGTTTTCTCCAGTTTGGTTATGGCAGCCAAATGTGGCATTGAGTCAAAATCAAAACCTAGATTTTAAATTTCAAAGAGATGGTAATATAGAGGATTTAGGGGTGACAAACCTCTCCTATTCTCCATCTGTCGTAGCAGGAAACGCTATTATTTATGCTCCCTCTACAAAGTTCCAAATAGGACTGTTGTCTAAATATGTTGGGAAGCAATATATGGGAAATATCGATTCTGAAAATTCAGTATTGGATGCTTATTTCACTTCAGATCTCAATGCAACCTACCTTTTTCAAAAGCTTAGTTGGGCAAAAGAGGTTCAATTTTCACTTTTAGTAAATAATATATTCAATACCCTATATGAATCCAATGGCTATTTTTACACCTATGACGATGATTGGTCAGTCGCAGGTCAAATAAAAACAAATGAAGGTTCTGGTTTTTATCCTCAGGCTGGGATCAATTTTTTAGCTGGAATTAGAGTCTTATTTTAAAATTGTAAAGCAACGGCAATAGCTACAATAAATTTTTGAAGATCAGCACTCTCAGCATTTACAAATTGACTTCCCGTAAAGCTAAGATGAAGCCGTTTGTTATAATTTAGGGCAAATTCAAAACCATAGCCCAGAGCTGTTGGATGTAGATTTGTGCCAAAAAAAGAGTTGCGTTGCTCTGAATCACTGTGGTGAACAAATAAATGTGGATAAGCTAAAAAGTAGAGACTTTCGTTATCGATTGGATTTTTAGCAATCAAGTTTTGAAAGCTCCACCCTAGTTCGAAGTACTGGTCTAAAAAATAATTTCCATCAATTGCTTTTATGGGAAATGCTTCAATCAATTTAAGCCCTGTTCGTAAGGCTATTTTCGAGACCTTATTTCCTTTGACTTTAAGTGGATAACTAAAACGAAGGCTTGCGTTAGCCAAACCACCTACAGGGTTAAGAAGGTGTGAGGCAGCATTCAATTGGTCATTATTTTTCAAGAAAAGAGGAGAAGCGGAGGAGAAAATATCAAATTCAGTAACGCTACCTTTTCTAGCACTATAGCGTAAACTAATTAGGCCTGATCCTGTCAAAGTCAAATGACCAATACTATTGAAACCTACCAATACCGATCTGAGAAAACGAACTTTAAAACTTGTCTCTTCTTTTTTTCCTGGGCTCGGGTCAACTCTCAATTGTTGCCCTAAAAGTGTAATGGGAAAAAGTAGGATTGAAATAAACATGAGACTAAGAAAAACTGATTTCATCTTTCAAAAAAATTAATTCGAAATATATACTACATCTCCTATCTTTTGAATTTGATAAAAAAGCAAATTATAAGGGGTATTGTTATCCTGAGAGGGATTTAGCAACTGCCCTGTGGCAAGACTATATTGATAGGACTCACAGCTACACACGGCTAAAACCCCTTCTAATTTAAGAGCAGAACAGCTTTCCATAGAGTGATTGGGACATGTGGCCTCCCAGGCTAAAAAAGAGTTTCCATTTAAATTGAACACCAATACACCGTTAAGCCCAATATCATTTATTAATAGTCCACCTCCGGCAAAATTCAGTTTATTATTGGAAGGAAGACGTAAATTGAGCTGATAATTAATGGGTGAATTGGGTACATATGGGTTACGTTCAATGGTATTCTTAGAACAACTTGTGCAACAGAGGAGAAAGACCCAAAAACAAATACAAATTTTACTGTACCACTGCATTTTTGTACATTTGAAAGCTAATATATTAAGCAAAAAAGCCCTGTCTTTTAATAAAACGATAAAGTTATGAGTAAAGTATCCTACTACACAGAAGAAGGCTTAAAAAAATTGAGACGAGAACTTAATCATCTCAAAGATGTAGAGCGTCCTAAAGCATCACAAGCTATTGCAGAGGCAAGAGATAAAGGTGATTTAAGTGAAAATGCCGAATATGATGCCGCGAAAGAAGCCCAAGGGATGTTAGAAATGCAGATTTCTAAACTAGAAGAAGTTCTTGCTAATGCACGTATCATAAATGAATCACAATTAGACACTTCAAAAGTTTTAGTCCTTTCAACAGTAAAGGTCAAAAATATCGACAATGGAACCACAATGAAATATACCTTAGTAGCGCAAAGTGAGGCTGACCTTAAGTCAGGTAAAATTTCGGTTGATTCTCCTATTGGAAAGGGATTACTAGGAAAAAAAGTGGGAGATCAAGTTGCAATTAGTGTTCCTAACGGAACTATCACTTTTGAAATTATATCAATTTCAAGAACCTAAATGGCCAGTATATTTTCAAAAATTATTACTGGAGAAATTCCTTGTCATAAAATTGCAGAAGATGAATCTTGCTTCGCTTTTTTAGATATTAATCCTAACCAAACAGGACATACATTATGTGTTACAAAAAAAGAGCAGGATAAATTCCTTGATTTATCTGAAGCTGACTATCAAAAACTGATGTTTTTTTCGAGAAAAGTAGCTCTGGCTATTCAAGAAACAATTCCATGTAAACGGGTAGGCATGAGTATTATTGGTCTTGAAGTGCCCCATGTTCATGTACACTTAATTCCCCTTAATGTAATGAAAGATGCTACATTTCAATCAAAAGTTGAGGCCACACCAGAGCAACTGGCTCAAACAGCTCGTGCGATTGCTAAAGTTTTTCAAAATTTGCCTTGAAATTATTTTTTAGGGAGTAAGATTTGAATTTCGGTTCCTTTTCCAAGGACTGTTTTTTTTATACTAATTTTCCCTTTGTGATAGTCAACCACAATTCTCTTAGCCAAAGAAAGGCCAAGCCCCCATCCTCTTTTTTTAGTAGAAAACCCTGGATTGAATATTTTTGAACTGTTTTCACGACTAATTCCAGCGCCAGTATCTGAAACTAAAATTTCTGCTTGATCTCCTTTTAATCCAATTGAAACTTGCAATTTCCCTTTGCCTTTCATTGCATCTATGCCATTTTTAATTAGGTTTTCAAGAGTCCAACTTAAAAGTTGTTCATTGAGTTTTAGTAAGATGGGTTCTGCGGGCCAAGAAGTAGTAAACTCCACTTTTGAAGAGGTCCTTTTTTGAAGATAGGAAATAGTTTGTTGAGCAACTCTAATCAGATCTTGGTGGTTTAGCTCAGGAAGAGATCCTACCTTAGAAAATCGTTCAGAAATAACTTTAAGTCGGTCTACATCTTTTTCAATTTCTGATAGGGCCATAGCTTCAGGATTTTTTTCTTTTAAAAGAGTAAGCCATCCTAAAATTGAGGTTAATGGGGTTCCAATTTGATGCGCTGTTTCTTTTGCCATGGCAGCCCATAATCTGTTTTGTTCGGCAATTTGAGCTGTTTTGAAAACAAAATATACAACAGCACCAAAAAGAAAGATAATAAGTGAAAGGGCTAAAGGATAGTATTGTAATTTTTTTAATAATTCTGAATTACCATAATATAACTTCTGATTGATAAGCAATTCTCCTGTGTCATTCCTATATTGTATTAAAATAGGAGGATTTTCCTTTTTTATTTTTTTTAAGATTTGATTCAGCTCAACAGAATCTGACTCATCTGCATTCCAATCAATATTTCGAAACTGAAGTATTTGGTCCGACTCATTGACTTGGATCATAGGGTTTCCGCCAGTTTGCTGCAACACTTCAAAGGTTAAGTTGCTCAAGTTTGTGTTTTGAATAGACTCTTTTTGTGCCATGGCCCACAATTCCATTTTTTCTCTTTCCTCAGCTCGCATTTGACGAAAGAGCATATTGGTATTCCAAACAATAAGCCCAACAATAGCAAAAGCCGCCCAAAGCCATCCGTTTTTAATTCCTTTTTCTAGTCGATTAACCAAAAGCTCTTCATTGATTTAACACGAAGATAAAGGATTTGATAGAATTGAATTAAAAAGTAAAAAAGTGAACTTTTTGCCTAGAAAGTTTTGTTATTTTTGTTAGATAAGAGTTCTACAATATGGAAATTTCAGGAAAAATTAAATGGATCGATGAGACAAAAACCTATGGCACTAACGGTTTTAGAAAAAGAGAAGTTGTAGTGACTACAGAAGAACAATATCCTCAGCATATTTTAGTCGAATTCATACAAGATAAGTGTGAGCTTTTGAATAGCTGTCGGGTAGGCCAAACAATTACTATTGGTATAAATCTTAGAGGAAGAGAGTGGGTCAACCCAGAGGGAGAAACGAAATATTTTAATTCCGTTCAAGGTTGGCGAATAGAGGTTCAATCAAATGCTACTTCAGAAATGCCACCGATGCCAACTCCAGAATCTTTTCAACCCGCAGATGATGAGGCAAGAGAGGTTGACGACGATCTCCCTTTCTAAGATTGCTGAATTTCTTTATAGCGAAAACAACTCATCAAATGGTCATTGACCATACCCATGGCCTGCATATGAGCATAAATCACTGTAGGGCCAACAAATTTAAAACCCCTTTGTTTTAAGTCTGTGCTGATTTTTTCTGCTAGAGGAGTATAGGCGGGGATTTCTTCCATTGATCGGTATTGATTTTGGATTGGTTTTCCCTCTACAAATTGCCAAATATAATTTGAAAAACTCTTTTCTTGA
>CENX01048725.1_pt1 | contig 65775 bp, 51 predicted proteins | sample 361321 | NCBI WGS metagenome assembly CENX01 (sample SAMEA2619678, study PRJEB7988) | marine metagenome | isolation source: saline water (ENVO:00002010), including | reverse complement strand
TCAACAAAATCCATTGCTTTAAGAGGGTCTCTTTTTCTGCTTTTTGTGAGCATTTTGTATATCTTTGAAGCTCTTCTTTTTACATTTAATCCGCCTTCTAAAATTCCTTCTGCAACTAGTCCATTTTCAATGCATTCATTCATTACATTCCAAATATTAAGAATTTTCTTTCGAAGCTCAGCTTTATCTATGTTAGCTAGCTCGTTAGCTAAAGTAAGTTCCTGAATTGTCAATTTTTTCTTTTTACATATTTCTAAAAGTTCATTGCAGCTATCAAATTCATAAGGAGAGTCTTTGGGGGTAGCAAATTGTTTGCGCTCACCTTTTATTCTTATAAAACCTCCTCCAATAGATTGATATGTTTTACTTACAACTCTCTCTAGGTTGTTATATGCAAAAATCTCAAGGGTATTACTATGACCACCTGGTGATGTTTTAGTATCATAGATTATGTCTTTATCAAGATCAAAGCTTATGCGATTTGAGTCAAATAGCCCAATTGATTTATTTTTTTTAATTTTTGATATCGTTGATTTTATTTCTTTTGCAGAGATCGATTCAGGAGTAAAGCCCTCAAGGCCAAGCGCAATTCCTTTTTCAGACCCATGAGCTTTTCCAGTATAGGCAAGGGATCCATACAGCTTAACTTCTATTCTTGTGATATTTTTTTTATTTGTAATTAAATCTCTAAAATGTTTGCCTGCAATCATAGGTCCCATTGTATGAGAGCTTGAAGGGCCAATACTGACCTTGAAAATATCGAAAATACTGTACATTATTTTTTTAGCTTATCAAGCTTAGGTTTAATAACAAACATGCAGTAAGGAGCATTTTTATTATTTTTATAGTAATCTTGGTGGTAGTTTTCAGCAGGATAGTAGTCTTTAAGCTTAGTAACTTCAGTAACAATTGGATTCTTGTAAATATTTTTTTCTTTTAGTGACTTTATAACTTTAATTGCTGAATCTTTCTGTTTGTCATCATTATAAAAAATTCCAGATCTATACTGGGTTCCGGTATCTGCCCCTTGTTTATTTAGAGTAGTTGGGTCATGCGTGTCAAAAAAATGCTCTAAAATCTGTTCAAAAGAAATGATTGACGGATCAAAGTGAATTTGAGCAACCTCTGCAAACCCAGTATTTCCAGTACATACCTGCTCGTAAGTTGGGTTTTGAGTTAATCCATTAGAGTATCCTACTTGAACAGAGCTAACACCCGTTAAAGTTGAGAAAACAGCTTCTACACACCAAAAACAACCAGCACCTAATGTCGCAATTTCTAACACTTGAACTCCTATTTAATTATTTAAAGCTCTTTAAGTTAACCTTTATTAATAAATAGTTCAAAATTATATATGATAATAAGAAAAATTGTCACTAGATTAAAAGGTCTTACAATAGAGAGAAAATAAGTCAATATGGCAGAATTTAAAATAAAATCAGATTTTTCACCTTCAGGTGATCAGCCTCAGGCGATAAACTCATTGGTCAATGGGCTAAATTCTAATACAAAGAGTCAAGTTCTTCTAGGAATTACCGGTTCAGGCAAGACCTTTACAATGGCGAATGTAATTGAAAAGATTCAAAAGCCAACTCTTATTTTATCTCATAATAAAACGCTAGCCGCTCAGCTTTATGGGGAGTTTAAGGCTTTGTTTCCAGACAATGCAGTTGAATTTTTTATTTCATATTATGATTATTATCAGCCAGAGGCATATTTACCTGTTACGGACACATTTATTGAAAAAGATTCTTCTGTGAACGAGGAAATTGATCGACTAAGATTAAAGGCCACAACCTCCCTAATGTCCAGGAGTGATGTAATTATTATAGCAAGTGTAAGTAGTATCTATGGAATTGGTTCTCCAGAAAGTTATAAGGATATGCTTGTAGAGATTAATTTGAATGATAAGATAGAACTTAATTCTTTTTTTAAAAAACTTGTAAATATACACTATAATCGAAATGATATGGTGTTGGAACCAGGGGTATTTAGAAGTAGAGGTGATACAATTGAGATATTTCCTATGTATGAAACAGATGCTGTTAGGATAGAGTTTTTTGATGATGAAGTTGATAGAATAAGTGTTTTTGACCCGATGACAATGAAGGTGAAGCAAGATCTTGATAAATACTACATTTACCCAGCCAAACATTTTGTGACCACTAGAGAAAACATCAACAGGGCAATTGAAGACATAAGAAAAGAGCTACACCCAAGACTTGCAGATTTACGGAAGATAGATAAATTGCTAGAAGCTCAGCGACTTGAACAACGCACATTATTTGATATTGAGATGATGATGGAACTTGGATATTGTTCTGGTATAGAGAATTATTCAAGACATATTGATGGTCGTAAGCCAGGAGAAAGGCCATTTACTTTAATGGATTACTTCCCTAAAGATTTTTTGTTTTTCGTTGATGAATCTCATGTTTCTATCCCACAAGTTAGAGCAATGTATAATGGTGATAGATCTCGAAAAGAATCACTTGTAGAATATGGATTTAGATTGCCATCTGCACTTGATAATAGGCCTCTAAAATTTGAAGAATTTAATAATCTAATTGATAAGGTGGTTTATGTTTCTGCAACTCCAGCTGAATATGAACTTGAGCAAGCAGAAGGTGAGTTCGTTGAACAAATCATAAGACCTACTGGACTTTTAGATCCAAAGATAACGGTTGTGCCAACTGAAGGTCAAATTGATTACCTTATTGAACAGATTAAAAATGTTATAAAAAATAATGAAAGAATACTTGTCACTACACTTACAAAAAAAATGGCAGAAGATTTGACTGACTACCTTAAAGGAGTTGGTATCAGAGCAGAATATATGCACAGTGAGATTGATACGATAGAAAGAGTGAAAATCATTAGGTCTCTTCGATTAAATGAATTTGATGTGCTTATAGGTATTAATCTTTTAAGAGAAGGCTTAGACCTGCCAGAGGTATCTTTAATTGCTGTACTGGATGCAGATAAGCAAGGTTTTTTAAGGTCTAAATCATCATTAATGCAAGTAGCAGGAAGAGCAGCTCGAAATGTCAATGGCAAAGTAATATTATTTGGAGATCATATTACAGATGCAATGCAATATTTAATAGATGAGACAGCTAATAGAAGAGAAGTCCAGAAAAAGTATAATAAGGAAAATGATATTTCACCTAAAACTATACTTAAATCTATTGATCAAATATCATTATCTACTTCTGTTGCTGATGAAAGAGAAGATGAAATGATTAAAGCAATAGATTCAAATGATTTGAATATAAATTTTGAAAACATGGATAAAGTTGAGATGCAAGATATGATAAGAACCCTTGATAGAAAAATGAAAAAAGCAGCTGAAAACATGAAATTTGAAGTTGCTGCAATTTATAGAGATAAAATTCAAGAGTTAAAGCAAGGAGCTGTAAAATAATGTCAGATAAGAGAGTAATGGTTATTGGTTCAGGTGGAAGAGAGTATGCTTTTGCATGGAAGTTAAATAAAGATAAAGAGGTAGATAAGGTTTATTGTGCTCCTGGTAATGGTGGCACTAGTGCTTTTGCTATTAATGTAGATTGTGATATTAATAATAATAATGAAATTTTAGAGCAAGTCATTAAACATAAAATAGATTTAGTCTTAGTTGGACCAGAGGATCCTCTTGCAAATGGAATTGTTGATTTTTTAAAAACAAATGATATTAAAGTTTTTGGACCAGATAAATATGCATCTCAACTTGAGAGTAGTAAACTTTTTGCTAGAGAAGTTATGGATGAATATGATATCCCTCAGCCTAAATATAAAAAATGCATTTCAGCATCAGAAGTCCGAGAAGTTAAAAATGATTGGGGGCTTCCAATTGTTATTAAAGCTGATGGGCTTGCGGCTGGCAAAGGAGTCATCATTTGTGAAGATGAGAATTCTTTCAATGAAGCTCTTGATTTAATGTTTGAAAAATCTGGATTTGGAGATGCAAGCAAGATCGTATCTGTAGAAGAATGCCTGTATGGCGAAGAATTATCAATATTTGCAGTTTGTGATGGTCAAGACTATAAGATTTTAAATACAGCTCAAGATCATAAAAGGGTTTATGATAATGATTTAGGACCCAATACAGGAGGTATGGGCGCTTATTCACCCACACCACTATCTACAGAAAATATTTTATCTCAGACAGAAAATAAAATTATTAAGCCAATTTTAACTGCAATGAAAGATAAAGGACATCCATATACAGGCTTTTTATATATAGGCATAATGATTGTAAATAATGAGCCATATGTAATCGAATTCAATGTAAGAATGGGTGACCCTGAGACTCAGGTTGTAATTCCGCTTTTAAAAGGTTCTTTTTATAGTCTGCTAAATGATTGTCTTAATGGACATTTGAAAAATGTTAACTTAGAGATTTCTAGTAAAACTGCAGTAACCATCGTACTAGCAGCTGATGGATATCCAAATAGCTATAATAAAGGAATGGAAATATTTGGATTAGATCAAATTGAGGATGGAAGTGCATTTCATGCTGGAACAAATCGAGTTGACGAAAAAATTATTACTAGTGGAGGTCGAGTATTAAATGTAGTTGGAATAGGTGATAATCTTAAAGATGCAATTTTAAAGGCGTATGAATTAACAGACAAAATTAGTTTTGAAGGTAAATTCTTTCGCAAAGATATTGGCAAAAAAGGATTAAGTTACAAGTGAGGATAATCTATGATCATTGATATAGAAAAAATAAAAAAATCAGCAAATATTATAGGCTCATCTGATAAGATGGATGAAATGATTTTTATGGTAGGGCAAGTAGCAAATACAGGTATCTCTGTATTAGTTACAGGCGCTTCGGGAGCTGGCAAAGAAATGGTTGCTAAGGCTATCCATAAAAATAGTAAAAGAAAGCATGAAAAATTAATAACTGTTAATTGTGCTGCTATTCCTAGTGGAATTATTGAAAGCGAATTGTTTGGTCATAAAAAAGGAGCTTTTACCGGTGCAAATGAATCTAGAAAAGGGTATTTTGAAGCGGCCGATAAAGGTACAATCTTTTTAGATGAAATTGGAGAACTCCCCCTTGAAATTCAAGCTAAACTCCTTCGAGTGATTGAGCAAGGAGAGTTTATACGTGTTGGAGACACTAAGTCTGAAAAAGTTGATACAAGGATTGTAGCAGCAACTAATCGAGATTTATCAAAAGAGGTTATGAACAATAATTTTAGAAAGGATTTATATTTTAGGCTTAAGACAGTGTGTATAGATGTTCCTTCTTTAAATGAGCATACCGATGACATTCCTGAGCTTGTAGATAGATTTGGTCTTGAGTTTACAGCAAAAAATGATATCTCTTACAAAGGCTTTGAAAGGGATTCTATTGAAATCATGAAAAATTATGCTTGGCCAGGAAATGTTAGGGAGTTAAAGAATGTTGTTGAGAGTTTACTAGTTATGAATAGAGGGGAGCGAATTACTGTTGATATCGTTCAAAAGAAACTAAGCATGGAAACATTTAATGCAAATATAAATTTACCTGTACATGTTGATGTCGAGTCTGATAAAGTTGAACGAGAATTAATTCTCAAACAGTTATTATTTTTAAGACAAGATATAAACGAAATCAAGCAAATGATCTCAGCAAAAAGCATGACTCCTGAACAAGCTTCTACTCCTTCAAATCCAGCCCTTTTTCTGCCTTCTCCTCAATCAGAAATTTCTTCTAATCCCCATCAAGGAAGAGAGAGTGTTGAAGATGCAGCTATTTATGCTTTAAATGAAGATACAATTGGAGAAATAAGTTTAGAGGAAATAGAGCACGAGATGATTAAACGGTGTTTAGAAAAATTTAAAGGTAATAGAAGAAAGACTGCAGAAGTTTTAAACATCTCAGAGCGAACTCTTTATCGAAAGATAAAAGAATATGAAATTTAGATTTATTGTATTTGTATTTATTTTAATTCCTGGATGTTCTTTTTATTCTTTTAAAGGTTCAATTCCAGCTCATATTAAATCTGTCTATATTTCACCTATCAAGAATAATACTATAGAATCTTCAGCTACAGACTTTTTAAAAACTGAATTACAAAAGTCATTTATAAATGAAAATATTTTAAAGCTTTTGCCATCTGAAAATTCTGATAGCCGTATTGATTTAACGGTTACTCTTTTTAGTGATAAGCCATACTCTTATGATATTGATGAGATTAATGTTACTGGATATGAAGTGGTTGATAGGTATAGAGTAGATATAAAAGTTAGAGTAAAATGGTATGACCTTAAAAATGATGAAGTCCTTATAGATCAAGAATTTTCAGGTTGGGCTGCCTATGATCCCAAAAATGATATAGGTTCTGATGGAATTGATAACGATAATGATAGTTTTGTAGATGAAAAAGATGATGATGAATTTGGATTACCTAGAGAAAGTGCAATAAAAATTGCAACAAGGCAAGTAACTGAAACAATTACTAATAATATTATTTCAACTTGGTAGATAGGAGATAAGAAATGAATAGAGTATTTATTAAAAATATTAAAGAGCATGTTGACAAAGAAGTTACGCTTAAAGGTTGGGTTTATAGTTTTAGACGTAGTGGTAAAATAGGCTTTTTAACGTTTCGTGATGGATTCGGTTTGCTTCAATGTATTGTAGCAAAAAATGATATAGGTGAAGAAAATTTTGAATCGGTAAAAAAATTAACTCAGGAGTCATCTGTTGTAATCGAAGGTAAAGTTGTTGAGAATGAAAGAGCTCTTGGTGGGTATGAAGTTATAGCTAGTAAAGTTGAAATCATCCATATAAGTAAAGATTATCCAATAACTCCTAAAGAACATGGTACAGATTTTCTTATGAATCATAGGCACTTGTGGCTAAGGTCAAAAAAACAGCATGCAATTTTAAAAGTTCGTCATCAAATAATTAAAGCGATAAGAGACTTTTTTGATTCCAATGATTTTACTTTAGTTGATAGCCCTATTTTTACACCAAATGCCGCAGAGGGGACATCTACCTTGTTTGAAACAGATTATTTTGGAAAAACAGCATATTTAGCTCAAACAGGCCAATTATATGGTGAAGCGTCAGCGATGGCTTTCGGTAGACATTATAATTTTGGACCATGTTTTCGTGCAGAAAAGAGTAAGACCAGAAGACATCTTACTGAATTCTGGATGGTTGAACCAGAAATAGCATATTGCGATATTGAGGAAGACATACAATGGGCTGAAGATTTACTTGTATATATTGTTAATCATGTTATGTCAACATGCAAAGATCATCTAATGACTTTAGGTAGAGATATTGAAGTATTAAAAAAAATTAAAGCTCCATTTCCTCGATTAAGTTATTCTGATTGTGTAGACATTCTAAAAAAAGATGGATTTGATGTCGAATGGGGAGATGATTTTGGATCTCCCGAAGAAACACATATTGCAGAAAAATTTGATAGTCCAGTTATAGTTCATCGCTTTCCATCTAAGATTAAAGCTTTTTATATGAAAAGGGATCCCGAGAATGATAAAGTGGTTTTGGGCATGGATATCCTAGCCCCTGAAGGATATGGCGAAATTGTTGGCGGTTCTGAAAGAGAAACTGATATAGAAATCCTTTTAGATAGAATAAAAGAAGAAGGGCTAAGTCAAGAGGATTATGATTGGTTTTTAGATTTAAGAAGGTTTGGTTCTGTCCCCCACTCAGGATTTGGGATGGGACTTGAAAGAGTGGTTGCCTGGCTATGCGGGTTAACGCACATTAGACAAACCACTCCATTTGCTAGAACTATGGGAAGATTAAACCCTTAGTTATGAATATACGTATTGCTCAGATTAATCCAATTGTTGGAGATATTGCTGGTAATTTTGACTTAATTAGTAAAACAATTATTTCATCTCCTGATCATTCTATTGTAGTATTCCCTGAGCTTGCAATTACTGGTTATCCTCCCCAAGATCTATTATTAGATTCTAAGTTTATAAATCAAGCTGAAGATGCTATCAAATCTTTAAAAAGTAATGTCCAAAAAAAAGTTGCAATTATAGGTTTACCAAGATACAATGACAAGAGTCTGTATAATTCTGCGGTAATTATTAATAATCAAAAAATATTAGGGTATCATGATAAGGTATTACTCCCAACTTACGACGTATTTGATGAAAAAAGATATTTTAAATCGTCAAACACTATTGAGCCTTATGAAATTAGCTTAGATGGAAAGGTTATAAAAATTGGCGTTCAAATATGCGAAGATCTTTGGGATCAAAATTATGATCTAAGTGTTTCAGATGAATTGATTCGAAAAGGCGCTGAGATGATGATTAATATTTCTGCATCTCCATACAGAAAGTCCATAATAGATAAGCGCCTTCAACTATGTAAATATAGAACTAAACACTTAAAGTATTACTTTATATACTGTAATATGGTAGGGGCTCAAGATGAATTGGTGTTTGATGGGAGGTCTTTTATACTTAATGCAGATGGGAAAAATAAATTGTTAGCGAAAATGTTTAAACAAGAAATTCTTGATTTTAACTTTAACCAACCTAGTAATAATAAAGATGTTCAAGTATCAAGTAACTTTTCGGAGGAAATATTTAAAGCGTTGAGAATCGGAGTTAGAGATTATTTTAGTAAAACCAATTTTAAAAAAGCTGTTATAGGTCTTAGTGGTGGAATCGATTCTGCTTTAACAGCTGCTTTAGTTTCAGAGGCAATTGGACCAGAGAATGTTTATGGTATTTCAATGCCATCCCAATTTTCATCTGAACATAGTAAAGATGATGCTCATTTATTAGCTGATAATCTTGGTATTAATTTTGAAACAATTCCTATCAATAATGTATTTAATGAGTTTTTGAATCATATGGATGTTTTTTTCAAAGATACTCAAGTTGGACTAGCTGAAGAGAATTTGCAAGCTCGAATTCGTGGCAATATACTGATGTCTATTGCAAATAAAATTAATGGTCTGGTTTTAAATACAGGTAATAAAACAGAATTGGCTTTAGGATATTGTACAATGTATGGGGATATGTGTGGAGCATTAGGTGTAATTAGTGATTTAAATAAAATTGAAGTATATGATCTTGCTAAATGGATTAATTCATCAAAAGGTAAAACTGTAATTCCTCAGAATTCAATTAATAAAGCGCCATCAGCTGAATTAAGAGAGAATCAATATGATCCGTTTGACTATGATATTATAGCCCCTTTAGTTGATTTAATTATTAATGATAATATGGAAAAGCAAAATTTGATAGACATTGGCTATAACGAAGAAACAATTGATAATATTTTAAATAAAATTTATCTCTCAGAATATAAAAGAAGGCAAGCGCCTCCAGGAATTAAAATATCAAATAAGGCTTTTGGAATTGGTCGTAGATATCCAATTGTTAATAAATATAAGGGGTCTTAGTGAAAAAAGTAGTTATACATATTAAGGCGCCTGACCAAAGAGGTATAATATTTAGTAAATGAGTAAAGAATTTAAATTATTTATCATTGATGGAATGGCGCTAATTTATCGTGCTCATTTTGCTATGATTAAAAATCCCCTTACAACAAAAAATGGGCAACATACATCTGCAATTTACGGTTTCGCAAATTCTATTTTTAAGTTAATTAGAGATGAGAATCCGGATTACCTGGCAATAGCAATGGATTGCAAAGAGCCTACATTTAGACACAAGATGTATAATGAGTATAAGGCCAACAGGGAAGCAATGCCTGATGAGCTAGTTAGTCAATTATCTTTAATCGATGAAATGCTTGATAGTATGAATATTCCAGTTATTAAAAAACCAGGTTTTGAGGCTGATGATATTATGGGTACTATAGGAAAAGTAGCAAGCGCTAAAGGTTTAACAACATACCTAGTATCTGGAGATAAAGATCTTATGCAGCTTGTATCGGAAAAAGTTAAGCTTTATACTCCAGCCAGTAGATTTAGTCCAACTAAAATATATAATGAATCTGATGTATTTGAAAAATGGGGTGTTAGGCCAAATAAAATGATTGAGTTTTTAGCTCTTCTAGGTGATTCGTCAGATAATATACCTGGAGTAGATGGCATTGGTAAAAAGACAGCTTCAAAGCTTTTATCAGAGTATGAAAGTATTGATGAAATTGTAAAAAATATTGATAATATAAAAAATAAGAGGGTAAAAGAAGGTCTGATTACTGGATCAGACAATTTAAATCTTGCTATTGATTTAGTTACTATTGATAATGATGTTGATATAAATGTTGAAATAAGTAAACTTAAAAAAATTGATATGAATAGGGAACTTTTGTATGAATATTTTAACAAACTTGAAATTCATAGTTTATCTTCACAGTTAGATAAATTATCAAATAATAAAACTCCTGAAAAGATCAACAATAATTTTAAAAAAAAATATGAACTTGTTGATACAAAGAAAAAACTTGATAGCTTACTACAAAACCTTAAAAATCAAAGATTATTTTCTTTTGATATAGAGACTTCAGCTTTGGATCCTATTGAGGCAGATATAGTAGGTTTTTCAATTTCATATAAAAATAATAGTGGGTACTATATCCCAATTATTTTCCCTGAGAAAGATAGTATGTCTAACTATGAATTAAATTTAGTTTATGTCTTAAATTCGATTAAGAAAATTCTTGAAAGTGATAATAATAAAATTTGTGGCCAAAATATAAAATATGACAGTTTGATTTTAAAAAGACATGGAATTTCTCTTAGGGGTATTAGGTATGATAGTATGATTGCTGAACATATCCTTCATCCAGACAAGAATTCTTATAAGTTAGATAATCTTTCACTGGAATATTTAGGTTATGAAATGCAATCGATAGAAGAATTAATAGGATCAGGAAAAGATCAAATTTCTATGGCAGATATACCTTTAGATAAGACATTGTTTTATGCTGCAGAGGATGCTGATATAGCATTGCAAATTTCAAATAAAACAATGCCCTTAATTGAAAAAAATAATCTTAGTAAACCTTATTATGAAATTGAGCTACCATTGATTCCAGTCCTTGTTGAAATGGAGAATACAGGTGTATTTGTAGACAGAAAAATATTATCTGAATTATCAATTGAAATTGATAGTATGATTTCGGTATTAAAAGAACAAATATTTTCTATATCAGATGGTGAGTTCAATCTAAACTCCCCCAAACAACTTGCAGAAGTATTGTTTGATCAATTGGAATTAAAACAAATTAAAAAACGAAGCACTTCTATAGAAGTATTAGAATCCTTGACACAGCACCACCCCTTACCTGAATTAATTTTAAAATATAGACATCTTTCAAAACTTAGTTCAACATACATTAATGCACTACCAAATCATATTAATAAAAGAACAGGACGTGTACATTCATCATTTAATCAGACAATCGCATCAACAGGAAGACTATCCAGTACAAAGCCTAATTTCCAGAATATACCAATTCGAACAGAATTAGGTAAGAAAATTAGAAAAGCAATTAGAGCTCAAAGTTCTGATTCAGTTATTTTATCTGCTGATTATTCTCAAATAGAGCTAAGAATTATGGCACACTTTTCAAATGAACCAGAGTTAGTCAGGGCATTTAATGAAGATTTAGATATACATACAAGAACAGCTGCATTAGTTTATTCTGTAGATGAAAATGAAGTTACAAGTGAACAAAGAAGATCAGCAAAAGTTGTTAATTTTGGAATAATGTATGGAGCTGGACCATTTAGGATGTCTAAAGAATTAGGTATTGGCATGAAAGATGCAAAAACACTAATTGAAACATACTTTAAAACATATCCAGGTATACAAAAATATATTACTGAAACAATAGAAGAGGCGCATATAAAAGGCTATGTTAGTACAATTAACGGCAGAAAAAAATATTCTCAATCATTGGCTAGTTCAAATATGAATGTTCAAAAGGCAGAGGAGCGTGCACTAATAAATATGCCTATTCAAGGTACTGCTGCAGAATTAATTAAGGTTGCCATGATTAATATCCAAAAAAAAATTATATCAGATGATTATAATGCAAAAATGATTCTTCAAATTCATGACGAATTGATTTTTGAAGTGCCTAAAAATGAAATAGAAAATTTTTCAAAATTAGTTAAGTTTGAAATGGAACATGCCATGGAATTATCTGTTCCTCTTAAAGTAGAATATAATTCAGGACCAAGTTGGTATGATGCTCACTAAAAAGGAATGATTATTGGAAGCTTCAATTACACTAAAATCAATAGCCAAAAAAATTGATAAGGAAGTTGTCTTAGCTGATTTATCTATTGGTGTTGAAAATAATTCAAATCATGCTATCATAGGCCAGAACGGTTCAGGTAAATCAAGTATTCTCAAGATCTTAGTAGGTATTATTGAAAAGGATGCTGGTGTTGCATATATTCACGGGAAAGATATTAGTAAACGAAGCGATGAAACCAGAATCATGACTGGATATATGCCCCAATACATTGATTTAGACGATGAAATCACAATATATGAAAACTTATTTATCTATTCTCAGTTATATAATGTATCAGAAAATAAAGCAAAATCAAGGATTCAGAATTTTTCTGAAATATTTGATTTTAAGGAATTCCTTTTTGAAAAATCATCTAATCTTTCTTTAGGAATGCTAAGAAGTATCCAATTCTGTAGAGCATTGTTACATGACCCAAAAATTTTATTACTTGATGAGCCAACGAGCGGTATGGATCCACAAAATAAGATTATACTATGGAATATTATAGATAGAATAGGCAATGATAAAACAATACTTTTTACTACACAGGACTTTAGTGAAGCAGAAAAATATGCAGACAGAATTTCAATAATTCATCAAGGGGATATTAAGATGGATGGTTCACTTGGCACGTTAGTAAATGCAACCAAAGGATTAAATAAATTCGAAATAAGATTTAAACATAGTGTAGATGAACAAATTTTATCAGTATTTAATGATATGCCAACAGTTTTAAAGCCAACTATTAATGGAAATTCAATTGAGTTTTATTCAAATTCAAAGAACGATTTTTTTAAAATACTAAAGCATGTAATAGATTTAGAAATTGACAACATTGATATTAATTTCTGTAGACTCCTTGATTTATATTTAGGTTTAGTTGAAAATGGATTAGAGTAATGAAAGCATTATTAAGACTAGAGCTTTATGTATTAAAGTATAACTTAATTCCTTTTATCTGCATATGGATGCTTCTTCCAATGGCTATTTATCTTTTTGTATCTATACCATTGTCAAGTCAAATATCAATTGATGTTATCAACTATATAAATTGGTCATCTATAGGAAATGCTGTATATGCCTCTTCGATTCTAGCATATTTCTTATCATCAAAGTTGATGTTGAAATATAAAAATAAAACTAGTTTTTCTAATCTGATGCTTGCAGCTCCTCAAACTAATTCTCAGCATTTAGGGGCAATTGTTATATGGTCAAGTATAATAGGGCTTGTACAATTTTTATTTTCAATTGTTATAACACAAGCTTTAAATAGTAGCAATCTATTTTTGTTAGATAAGATTCTAATAATGATATATGGACTTCCAATTATCATTTTCGTTTCAAATTTGGCTATTTTTGTTTATTTAATAGTAGATAGAAAATTAGTCCAAACATTGGTTAATTCTATTTTAATTATATTCTTACTTTTTAGTTCTGGTTTATTTTTACCATTGAATCAAGCACCCTTGTTTTTATCGTATTCTCCATTATATCAAACGATAATTAATATGCAAAATATTATTATGATTAATTCATCAGTTATATATCCTTCAATTATTGTATTAGTATTATCAGCTATTCTTTTTGTAATTAATTTAGTTATTAGCTATAAAGTTTTAAGGAAGTAGACTTGAATAATAATATTAAAAAAATTCTTAGTATAGATTCTGGGGCATCAAATATACGTATTGTAATTTTTGATGAACTAGGTAATACTATATTCTCAGATAAAATTAATGAAGGAGCTAATATTGCAATTGATCGTGAAAATTGTACAAAACAGATAATAAAAGTCTTATCAGAAACTTTAAATAAGGCGAGTTTATCTTATGATGATATTAATCATTTTAGCATAGGTGTTGCTGGAATTTCAGATGAATCAGCTAGAGAGTTATTATTTAAAAGATTGGAAGAATGTAAGATTTCGAATAGAACTCATCTTACAACAGATGTAAATCCGATATTTGAAATGAATTGTTCAGATAATAGCGCCATTTTAGTTAGTGTCGGTACTGGTGCTATTTGCTTAGGTAGAAGTATTGATGATAAAATAGAAAAAGTTGGAGGTGCTGGTTTAGATATTGACCCTGGTAGTGGTTTCTGGATGGGTAAAGAACTCTTAATTAAGTTATCATTTAATAAAAATGAAGAACATAATGAGTCTGAATTTGATGATCTGTTGAATATGACTCTTAATTCTTTTAATACTAAGGAGCTTAATTTAGGAATTGATCAAGTTATGCAATCAAATGACAGATATAGAAAAATAGCGTCACTATCAAGTGTGATTTTAGAACTTGGTGAAAATGGTAACGAGATAGCAATATCTATCATTCAACAATCAAGTCAACATATTGCAGATATGATTATTTTTCTTTGTGATCAAATATCATATATAAATGATGAACTTATTTTAATAGCAAATGGTAGTATAATGAATAATGAATTTTTTAGAAAATCACTTTCAGATGCATTGATTTTTGATTTTAGTAGTATAAAGTGGCTTTTCCCGAATATATCTAGCGCATACTATCCAGGTCTATTATCAGCAAAAATGCTAGGGATGAAAGTAAATATTAACGATTTAATTAAAAATGGTGCGCAACAATTGTGAAAAAATATACATATATATTACTTCTTTATTTATTTTCATTTAACATGTTTGGCTCAACTTCATCTTTTAATATAATTAAAAACCCTTTTTCTCATAATGTTATAAATAAATTAGATAAAGATGGTTGGAAACAGTTGGATTTAAAGAAAAAAATAGCCCAACTAATAATGGTTAGAGTAAATGGAAAGTTTTATAACTCAGAAAATTACTATAAGAGAAATTTGAAGAAATGGATTTCTGAAGATGAAATCGGTGGAGTGATTTCTTTTTCTGGTAATATCCATGGAACTTATCACAATATAAAAGATTTTCAATCTTGGGCAAATACCCCTTTGCTTGTAGCTTCGGACTTAGAAAGGGGACTAGGTCAAATGATGAGTGGAGGAACTCTCTTTCCTTCAAATATGGCAATAGCTGCAACTGGAGATATGACGTTAGCCTATAAACAAGGACAAATAACAGCCCAAGAAGCACTAGCGATGGGTATCCATGTTATTTTTGCTCCAGTTATGGATATAAATAATAATCCAGATAATCCTATTATAAATTTCAGATCATATAGTGATAGTCCTGAATTAGTATCAAAGTTTGGATCCTCTTTCATAAAAGGTATTCAAGATGGTGGTGCAATTGCATGTGCAAAACATTATCCAGGACATGGTAATACTTCTACAGATAGTCATACATCCTTGCCAACTATTTTGGGTAGCAAGGAAGAATTTGATAAAATGGAACTATATCCATTCAAAAAAGCTATAGAATCTAATGTAGGCATGATTATGGTAGGACATATTGCAATGCCAGGCTTAGATCCATCTGGTCTACCAGCATCTCATTCACAAATAATTTCCTCAGATATATTGAAAGATGAATTAGGATTTAAAAATATCATTGTTACGGATGCATTAGAAATGGGAGGAATAACAAAAACTTCATCAGCGGGCGAAGCATGTGTTAAAGCAATAGAGGCAGGGGCTGATATTGTATTATTACCTGTAGATGTAGGACTTGCGATACAAGCTATTTATAATGCAGTATTAAATGGAAGAATATCAGAGAAAAGAATCGATGATTCAGTGAAAAAGATATGGATGATGAAAAATGATTTAGGTATTTTAAAAAATAAAATCAATAATTGGAATACAGTCGAGAATAATGTAGGGCTAAAAGATAATAAGAATACTGCCCAGTTCATCGCAAATAAATCAATAACTCTTGTAAAAAATACAGATAATATTATTCCTCTTAAGCCATCAAAATTAAAAAATATCACACATTTGATATTGACTACTGATGATGATGCTAATAGTTTTTTGAAAATTCTAGATAGGGATTTAAAAAGGACACATCGAAACGTAAATAGAATTTTTATTAATGAAGAACTAAGCATAAATAGAATAAATAGTGTAGTAAAAGATTTAAAGGAAAGTAGCGTTGTAGTAGTTTCTATGTTAATCAGAATTAGAATGGATAAAGGTGAGTCAACAATAGACAGCAGCCATGCATTACTCCTCGATCGATTAAAAGAAGAAGGTATTAAGACAGTAGGAATAAGTTTTGGTAGTCCCTATTTGCCATCATATGAATCGCTAGATGCATACATGTGCACATATGGATATGGAAGTATATCAGTAAAAGCTGCAGCAAATGCGCTTTGGGGTAGAAGCAGTATTGATGGCAAGCTTCCAGTCACATTAAATAGTAAATATTTAAGAGGTCATGGTTTATCGGGAAGTAAAAGAAAGTTTAGTTTTGATTTGAATCAAGATAGTTATGATTTGAATTTAGCCTGGGATGTAATTAATGAAGGAATCTCTTCAAAAGTTTTCCCAGGAGCTCAAGTTGTAATTGTAAAAGATGATAATCTTATTGCTCATGAATCATTTGGTGGATTTACATACTTTGAAGATTCAAAAACAGTTAATAATAATTCTATATATGATATTGCCTCAATTACTAAGATATTATCAATTACTCCAGTTACAATGAAGTTGATAGATCAAAAAAAAATATCTTTAGACCATACTATTGAACAATATTATCCCAAATTATATGGAACAGATATGGGTAAAATCTCAATTAAACACCTATTGACCCATTCGTCTGGATTAAAACCATTTATAGAATTTTATAAAGAAGATGCTAATATTAATCAAGAAGAAATGATTAGAAAAATTCTAAATACATCATTAGACTTTTCCCCAGGTCAAAAAAGTCAATATAGTGATTTGGGAATTATTTTATTAATGGATGTTATTGAAATTATAACATCAACTCCATTAGATGAATTATGTAGGAAGTGGATATTTGATCCTATATCTATGAATGATACAAGTTACAACCCTGCTGATTCTATAAAATACAAAATTGTTCCTACTGAATTTGATGAATACTTTAGAGGGAAGCTTCTAAAAGGTGAAGTTCATGATGAAAATGCATATCTTTTAGATGGAATTTCTGGTCATGCTGGAGTATTTTCAAATGCCTATGATTTAGCAAAATATGCTCAATTATTTTTAAATGAAGGTGTTTGGCTTGGGACTAGGATTCTATCTGATGATATAGTCAAAAATTTTATAAGTCGTCAAGAAATTCCTCCAGGTTCTGATAGAGCTTTAGGCTGGGATACACCAAGCAGAAATGGTAAAAGCTCTGCAGGTGATTATTTCTCAGATCAATCATACGGTCATTTAGGATTTACTGGAACCTCTTTATGGCTTGACCACGATAGAGATATTATTGTTGTTTTGTTAACAAATAGGGTACATCCATCAAGAGAAAATTCAGGAATGTATTCTATTAGGAGGCAATTTCATACTGAAGTAATGAAAGCTATCTTGTAAGATTTTGGATTTAATAATAATAATAATATTTTTTTTATTTTTTATTGGAATAGGATTCTATTTTAGTCAATCAAACTTAAACTCCAAAGATTACTATACAGCTTCAGGATCTATACCATGGCCCGTTGCAATGTTCTCAATCGTTGCAACTGAAACTTCTGTTTTAACTTTTATTAGTATTCCCAGCTTATCCTACAGATCTGACTGGTGGTTTCTCCAGCTTGCTATTGGATATATTATTGGGAGAGTATTGGTATCTGCTTTCCTTCTTCCAAAATATTTTTCAAATAATATTGTTTCTATATATGAAGTTATAGGGAATTATTTTGGTCGACCAGTTCAAAAACTATCTTCAATTATTTTTCTTGTAACTCGTCTTTTTGCAGACGGAATTAGATTTTTAGCAACTGCTATTATTTTTAATATTTTAACAGGATGGGGTATTGTACCTTCAGTATTTTTAATTGGATTAATAACATTGATTTACTCTTACTTAGGTGGCATTAGGTCTATACTTTGGATTGATAGTATACAATTTTTTGTTTATTTGTTTGGGGGTATTATATCTATTTACTATATATCTCAAAATCTTCCATCAGGAGCAATATTAAAAACATTTGGAAACTCAATTAATACCGTTTTCCATTTTGAAGGTTCAATTTTAAGAGATAGTAATTTATTAATAAATGGTATCATAGGTGGTACATTTTTGTCTTTTGCCTCGCATGGAGCTGACTATATGATGGTTCAAAGGTCTCTATCATGTAGTAACTTAAGTGCTGCTAGAAAAGCAATGATAGGTAGTGGAATTTTTGTTTTTATACAGTTTTCAATATTTCTTCTATTAGGCTCCTTGCTTACTGAATACTTTAAGATGCAAAATTTTGAATCATTAGGGGTATCTTTAGACTATGTTGATTCAAATTGGAATGTATTAAAAGATAGAGAGTTTCCGCTTTTTATTAATTATTTTTTAAATCCTGGGATTAGAGGAATTCTATTGGTTGGAGTATTATCAGCAGCAATGTCAACAATTAGTTCATCTATTAATTCACTCTCTTCCTCAACGGTCAGAGATTTACTAAATGTTAAAGATGATATTAAACTATCAAAGACTATAAGTATATTTTGGGCTTTTGCTTTAATTTTTATTGCCTCTTTTTTTGATGAAAGTAATAACCTTTTATTAATCACTGGACTTAGAATAGCATCGTTCACTTATGGTATCCTTCTAAGTTTATTTTTACTAAGTCTTCTTAAAATTAAGCCAAAGGATATTTATATTCTATTTGGATCAATATGTGGAATTATTAGTGTTTTTATAATGCAATCAAATGATATCTCCTGGACTTGGTTTATTTTGGTTTCAACTTTTGTAACAATGACGATATCTATTTCTTTATCACTAATTTTTGATCATAAAAGATGAAAAAAGTAATTTTCACAGTATTTCTATTTATAATATCCTGTTCATCTGCAGAAGTTACTATAGAAAATGGTATTGATCTATTTTTTGAAGATATATCATTTTACGAAAATAGCAAAATTGCTTTAGTCATGAATCATACAAGTAAAGATAAAAGTGGTATCAACTTATTTGATTTATCTAAAAAGTCACTAAATGTTAAAGCTATATTTTCACCTGAGCATGGACTCTTTGGAACTTATGAAGCGGGTGGTAAAGTTAAAAATAGTAGTATAGATGGCATTCCAGTATATAGTTTATATGGTAAAAATAAAAAACCAACTCCTGCTCAACTTGAGGGCATCGATATAATCTTATTTGATTTGCAGGATATTGGGTCAAGATATTATACCTATATAAGTACTCTTACTTATGTCATGGAGTCTGCAGCAGAAAATGGAATAAAAATAATTATTCTTGATCGATTTAATCCACTTGGAAATAAAGTTGAAGGACCACAATTATATAATGAATTTAGTTCTTTTGTGGGTATGCACCCAGTGCCAATCAGGCATGGATTGACAATTGGTGAATTTGCAATATTGATAAAAGAAAATAATTGGATAAATGATGCTAGTAAAATAAACCTTGAAATTATAAATGTTAAGGGCTGGCATGGTGATTATGTAGAAATAACTATACCACCATCACCAAATATACCTGATCTTGAAACTGCTTTAATTTACAATGGCTTATGTTTATTAGAGGGGACTAATTTATCAGAAGGTAGGGGGACAGAAAGTCCATTTAAAGTTTTTGGTGCACCTTGGCTTAATTCACAAAAGATAGTAGATATTGTCAGTGCCCAAAATTTAAAGGGTGTACGCCTAGACACTATAAGCTTTACTCCAATATCGATTCCAGGAAAATCAGCATATCCTAGATACAAAGATTCTAAGTGCAATGGAATTTCAATTCATATTACCAATAAAAATATTGTCTTTCCGCTAAAGCTTGCAGTGAGTGTACTAAAAGCAATCTATGACACTCATCCAGAACAGTTTATGGTTTCTTCTAACGGATTCTTAGATAAGTTATATGGTTCAGATATTTTAGTTAAAAATATTTTTAATGGTTCAAGTATTGATGAGTTATTGGTAACTTGGAACAAAGAATCTTTAAAGTTTAAAGAAATGATTAAGCCATTTAGATTATATGAGAAATGACAATATTTGATTACTATATCGTACTCATTTACATAGTTTCTGTATTTTATTTAGGAGTAAAATATAGAGACCGATCATCAGATTTTTCTAATTTCATGATTGCCGGAAGAAAAGTAGGACTTTCATTAGGTGTTGCAACAATGCTTGGCACTGAACTTGGTCTTATAACTGTAATGTATAATGCTCAAACTGGATTCAATGATTTCTTTGCAGCTTTCCATATTGGATTATTTGCACTTGTCGCAACACTGTTTATAGGTATAACTGGAGTTGTAGTTGTAAAATTAAGAGAATTAAAAGTTAAAAGTATACCTGAATATTATGAAATAAGGTTTGGGAAAAATGTAAGAATACTGGGGGCAATTTTATTGGTCATTGGCGGTATCTTAAATATGGGTCTTTTTCTAAAAGTAGGAGCGATTTTTGTTCAAGGCATACTATCATCAACTTATGGAATATCATGGGTAGATGAAAGTGAATCTATTCTTTCTATTATAATGACTATACTTTTAGTAATGGTTCTTCTGTATACAATATTAGGTGGAATGATATCAGTTATTATTACAGATTACATTCAGTTTGTGGTTTTATCAATTGGATTAATATTAAGTGTCCTATTTTCAGTTCACACTTTAGGCTGGTTTAATATTTTTAATCAGCTTGAGATACTTGCCTCAAATCCAAAATTAGTTTATGATCCTTTCCAAAGCAGGGGGGGATTCTATGTTAGCTGGCAGCTAGTTCTTGGCTTTGTTAGTGCAATAATATGGCCAACAGCTATCACTAGAGCTTTATCACTTAAAAGCCCAGAAACTGTTAAAAAACAATATCTATGGTCTTCAATTTCATTTCTAATTAGATTTATGATTCCATGTTTTTTAGGTATTTGTGCATTTATATATTTCAATGGTAAAGTTGTTGGTGGAGATACTCTTATGATGATGCCAATGTATTTAGTTGAAATATTACCTGTTGGTGTTCTTGGAATTATGGTTGCAGCTATGCTGGCAGCGTTTATGAGTACTCATGATAGTTATCTTCTTTGTTGGAGTACAATTATAACAAATGATATTATTGATCCAATATCTGGCGGAAAACTCTCTTCAAAGCAAAAAATTAAAATTAGTAGAATTATTATTGTATTTCTTGGTTTATATATTCTTTATTGGGGACTTGTCTATGATGGATTAGATTCTATATGGAGCTATCTTGGTATTACAGGAGCTGTTTACTTTACAGGAGCAATAGCAGTGATCTTGTTTGGTCTCTATTGGGAAAAAGCAAGCTCAGTAGGTGCAGTTGCAGCTTTATTAGGAGGCCTGAGTGCGCTTCTTGGATTAGAACCAATACGAAAATCTATTTCTATATTTTCAACATTTCAACCAGAGCAAATAGGACTGATGACACTTGCTTTTTCTATGATTCTAATGATTGTTTGCTCCTTAATTTTCCCTGATAAAAAAGAAAGGCAAGTATGATAACTTGGAAATTTATATGGCAACTACTTTTTGTTATTGGATTTCTATCCTTCAACTTGATTTTTATTATTTTTTCAATCAAAGGATATCAAGATCTCAAAGAATTATTAAAGGATAATGATGAATAATAATTATAAAAAGACAGTTTTTTCTTGGTCGATGTATGATTTTGCAAATCAACCTTTTACAACACTTATAGTAACATTTATTTTTAGTGCATATTATACTCAGGCAATAGCTCCCAATATCCACGATGGAACCTTTTTATGGTCAATTGGAATTGCAATAACTGCTTTGTTTGTAGCTTTTATATCACCACTGATGGGGGCATTGGCTGATCAAGGAGGATATCGAAAATTTTTACTTATATTTTGGTCGTGGATATGCATTCTCAGCACTATATTTTTATTTTTTACATATGAGGGCCAAATATATATTGCATTATTTTGGTTTGTGATTGCTAACATAGGCTTTGAAATGGGAAGTGTATTTTGCAATGCCTATTTACCCCAGATCGCTCCAAAAGATAAGATAGGAAGAATATCTGGCTATGGATGGTCTCTTGGCTATGTGGGTGGATTGATTGCATTAATGATATCTTTATTTTTATTTGTCCAGCCCCATAAACCTATTTTTAATTTAAAGAAAAATAGTTCAATTAATAATATTATAGTTGATATCGAAAATGTTGAAATATCTAATACTTTCACTCGGTTCACCATAAGTTCTTCTAGTCTTAATATAATTGATAGCATTGAGGTAGGAATGCCAATAAAATTAATTAATTTTGAATTAACCGACACATTAGCTTTCATGTCAGACCTAGTATATAAAAATGAAACAGAAAAAGGCACTGTTGCTGATATTGATTTAGATTCTCATTCATTTGTCATTTTTGGAAGTCATCCTGAATATATAAATCATAAAGGTAGATCCATTCAATTAATTGGGAAGCCATCATGGAATAATTATAATACAAAAGAGCTCGATTCTAAGACAAGCTTTGTCCTTGATGAAAAAAATAATTTTGAAATAAGAGGTCCTATATACGAAAATGGCAAGTATGTTGGAACATTATGCTATTTTAGAGATGGTAGGTTGAAGATAGTTGATAATCCTAACATAAATGAAATTTCTATTAAAACAAGTGGTGAAAATATTAGAGGTATTAACCTTTTGGTAGCTTTATGGTTTGCTTTATTTGCTATTCCAACATTTTTGGGTGTAAAAGATCAAAAAATTAATGCTAGAATTTCTAAACAGCTTATATACAAATCTTATTCCCAAATAAGACAAACATTTAAAGAAATTAAGCAATATAAACACATCGTAAGATTTCTCCTCGCTAGGATTTTATATAATGATGGTCTAGTGACTATTTTCTCTTTTGGGGGTATTTATGCCTCTGGAACTTTTGGCTTTTCATTTAGCGAAGTTATGTATTTTGGAATTGCTTTAAATGTAGCCGCTGGTTTAGGGGCATTTTTATTTGGATTTTTAGATGATTGGATTGGTGGAAAAAATACTATTCAATTAAGTAATATAGGTTTGATTATTGCATGCGCTCTTGCAGTGTTTACTACAAATATTACAGTATTTTGGATAGCAGGAATTTTAATTGGATTATGCTCTGGTCCAAACCAAGCCTCAAGTCGCTCTCTTATGTCAAGATTTACTCCTAAAGATAAGCAAAATGAGTTCTTTGGTTTTTTTGCTTTCTCAGGGAAGGCAACTGCATTTATAGGCCCAATGCTATTAGGTATTTTAACTAAAGAGTTTGGATCTCAACGATATGGCGTAGCGATTGTTTTAGTTCTTATTTTGGCTGGAGCATATGTCTTGCATAGCTTAGATGAAAAAGCTGCTATTGATAATTCAAAAGTGTAAAACAATAATTCTATCTGAATTTCTATAAATAATTTCAATAAAAATAATCAATGTTAGGTATTTTTCGTTATTTACTTAAAGTAATTAATTAACTAAATACTTTAAATTTTTAAATAAAGTTATACTTTAATTAAATTGTTGTAAATAATATAATTTATATCGTAGATTTATTAGGTTAAGCTACGGGTCAAAATGAGAAATATAATATCTATTATAATAATATTATCTTTTACTGTTATTTTTCTTTCAGCTACAACTGATTCCCCAACAAATATTGAAATTACTGTAAAATCTTTCGATTTAAATAATACTGATTTAGCAAGAAAGCTAATTGATGAATTTGATCGCTTAAATGGAGTTATTCATGTTGAATGCTCAATGAAAACGAAGACTCTAATGATTATTTATAATGATTCATATAGTCTATCAGAAGAAAATATAAAAAATATTTTTTCTAAGTGGGGTTGTAAGGGAATAGATATATCTTATTCTTTAATTAATTGATCTTTGAATGCTAGTTTAAACGTAAATGCACTCAATGATCCTAGTAAACCAGTGATTCCTCCAATAAGTAATGTTGCGATAAACGAACCAAATAATCCATCCATAGAAATAATGCCAGTGGAATATATAGTATCAATGGTATGATTATACCCTTGATGTTGTAGTATAATTTCGATAATTTATATAGCATCCAATTGGTAAAATATGAGCATTGCAACTAACCGAAAAGCACGTCATGAGTATCATATACTTGAAAAGTATGAGGCTGGTATTGCATTAAAAGGCTCAGAGGTCAAGTCTATCAGAGCTGGTAATGTAAGTATTAAAGAGTCCTATGTACGTTTTTTCAACAAAGAATTATTTATTGTTGGGATGCATATTGCAGAATATGAAAATAGAGGCTATGACGATGTGCAGTCAATTAGAAATAGAAAGCTTCTACTTCATCGAAAAGAACTTAGTAAATTAAAATCAAAAATAGATGAAAAGGGCGTCACAATGGTTCCCCTTAGTCTTTATCTAAAGAAAAATTTGATTAAAATGGAGTTTGGTATAGCTAAAGGTAAAAAACTTTGGGATAAGCGCAAGGACAAACAAGATAAAGATGTTAAAAGGAAAATTGATAGGAAAATGAAGGAATATAAAAATAAATGAAAATGGCAAGTTTAAATGAACAGATGGATATTATATCAGTTGGTATTGAAGAAATTGTACCCCAAGAACAACTTGAATCTCAATTGTCTAAGTCTATCAAGAACAATCAACCTCTTCGCGTTAAATTTGGTTGTGATCCAAGTAGACCAGATCTTCATATAGGACATGCTGTTTTACTTAGAAAATTAAGGCAGTTTCAAGATTTTGGACATACAGCAATTTTAATTATAGGTGATTTTACAGCGATGATAGGGGACCCCACTGGAAAAAATAAAACCAGACCTCAGTTAACTATTGATGAGACAAAGGATAATGCTAAAACCTATATAGATCAAGCTACTATAGTGCTAAGTAAACAGAATCTAGAAATTGTTTATAATTCTGAATGGTTATCAAAATTAGATTTCAATGATATAATTAAAATTGCATCTAAGTATACAGTTGCCCAAATGCTTGAAAGGGATGACTTTACCAATAGATATAATTCAGGCAAGCCTATTTCACTTCATGAATTTCTATACCCTCTAGCCCAAGGATACGATAGTATAATTGTAAAGTCGGATCTAGAGCTTGGAGGCACTGATCAAAAATTCAACTTACTTGTTGGTAGGGCATTACAAAAAGAATATGGACAAGATCCTCAATCTATTATCACAGCTCCTTTACTTGAAGGAACTGATGGTATAGAAAAGATGTCAAAGTCTAATGATAATTATATTTCACTTACCGATAATCCAGATCAAATGTATGGTAAGGTATTATCTATTCCAGATACTTTGATAACTAAATATTATGAGTTTTGTACAAATATTTCAAAAAAAGATTTAGAATTAGTTAATGTTGATCTTGAATCTGGAAATGTAAATCCAAGAGATACTAAAAGAGCTTTGGCAAGGGATATTGTTTCAATTTATCATAGTGAGAATTATGCTGTTAAAGCACAAGAAAATTTTGACAAATTATTTATTAGTAAAAAAGTTCCAGATGACGTTCCCGAGATATCTTTAAGTGCTGAATCTAAATTGATTGAAATTATGGTATCAAATAAAATGGTAGCTAGTAATGGTGAGGCAAAACGTATGATAAAACAAGGTGCTGTTAAGATAGATGATGAAAAAATATCTGATCCATTTATAATGATAGAACCTGGGAATGAAAGTATTCTAAAAGTAGGAAAAAGGAGGTTTTTAAAAATAAAATGAAATCACGTTTAATATGTCTATTTATGATTTTCTTCGTTTCTGCAGAGAATTTAAATGTTGAAGACAAACTTAAAAAACCACCTCTCCCTGGTGAGAGTATATCACTTAACAGTAAGTCTAAGTTTCCTCAATCAATTATATTTATAATTGCAGGAGGTGCGGGAATTGGTCAATATAGTCTTTCTTATTATTCAAATGATAACTTTCCCTTTAAGCAGTTCCAGAATGTTGGGCTTGTAGCGACTCATCCAAATGATGGTTTTATAAAGGTTTCAGGGGCTGCAGCTAGTGCAACTGCATTATCAACAGGGCAAAAGACATATAATGGGGCTGTAGCAGTTGACCTTGATGGTGCTCCAATTAAGACTGTACTAGAAATTGCTAAAGACTATCAAATGTCTACGGGAATTGTATCTAGCTCTTCTGTTACCGATGCAACTCCTGCCAGTTTTTTAACTCATATTGACTATAGCAAAAAGGAAGCTGAAATTGCACGTCAGATGGCAAAATCTAATGCAGACATAATATTTGGAGGCGGTGCCAAATATTGGAGTGATGATGTGCTTATAGATTTAGAGAAGCATAATGGTCAGTATATTGTAGATTTAAGTGACCCTTATGATCCATCTAGAAGATTAGTGGGTTTGTTTGGCGCTGATGCATTAGAATCAAATTTTTCTGATAGAACTCCCTCTACTACGGACATGGCAAGAAAAGCGATTGATGTACTTGATAATAATACAGAAGGCTTTTTCTTAATGGTAGATGAGGCACAAATTGATTTAGCTGGATATTCAAATGATTCTAACTATATAAAAGCAGAGATGGAATCACTATCTAATCTTATCGAAATGTGTCTTGATTATCAACGAGAGCATCCAAATGTATTAGTTGTATTAACATCTGACCATGATTGTGGAGGTATAGGCGTTTATGATGCAGATGATGGAAATCTTGACATCCAATTTTCATCTGATTATCATTCTGCTAATTTTGTTCCCGTATGGTCTTCTGGTCCTGGAGCAGATTTTTTTGATGCGATGATGGATAATACTGATATTGGTAATCAGCTTATTAAATATGTTAAAAATAGATGATTAATAATCAAATAGTAAAAACAGCATATGCTAATATATATTCAGAGCCTCGCTTTAATTCAGAAATGGTTACTCAAGCCCTATTTTTTGAATCTCTTAAAGTAATTTCAGATCAACATAATTGGTTAGAGGTTTATCAGTGGGATGGCTATAAAGGCTATGTACATAAATTTTATTTGTCAAGCAATGAACCTTATGGAAAAAGTGAAATTAACTTAACATCTCGATATACAGATATATATATAGATAAAAACTTTGAAACTAGTGTTTTGAGTGTACCATTCGGAGCTACTGTTAAATATTATGATGTGATTAAAAATGGCTATATAATTAATATTGATTCTAAAGAATATTATATAAAACAATTTGTTGATAGCCATGATTTAAGTAAAAGACAAAAAGTTTTAGATTATTGCAGAATATTAATGGGTAGTCCTTATCTATGGGGCGGGAAAACACCTTTTGGATATGACTGTTCCGGCTTAATTCAATCTATTTATAAAATGGTTGAAATTAATTTCAGCAGAGATACATCTAATCAAATTCAAGACTCTCGATTTGAATCTATATCTCTTAGTGATGCTCAACCAGGAGATATTGTATTTTTTGATTTCGAAAATAATGGTGTTGATCATGTTGGGATTTGGTATGGCGATGATATGGTTGTTCATTGTAGTGGACAGGTCAAAGTTCAATCTATTCATGATGACTCTAGTAAAAAGCTTTTGGATTATATAATTGATATAAAATCTTTGAGTGACTTTTTAGATGAATAGTATTTTGAATAGAAAAGTTCTTGTTTTGAATCAAAGCTATGAACCCTTAATGGTAATAAATGCAAAGCGAGCAATTGTTTTAATCATTAAGGAGAAAGTTAAAATGCTAGAAAAATATAGTGAGAATATTCGTTCTGTTCAAAATTCTTTTGATCTTCCCAGTGTTATTCGTTTAAATTTTTATGTTCATTTAAAATATAAAGATATTGTTTTAAATAGACGTAATATACTTAAGAGAGATGATTATAGATGTCAGTATTGCGCTAAGCAAGCTACACCTCTTACTTTAGATCATATCGTTCCTAAAAATAAAGGGGGAAAAGATAGTTGGGAAAATTTAGTTGCTGCTTGTTCTAAATGTAATACGCGTAAAGGTGACACATTATTAAAACATATGGATATGAAACTTTTGAAAAAACCAAGAAAACCTTCGAAATTATTTCAGCTTCAAACCTATGTAAATAAAAAACAGGATAACTGGAAACAGTATCTATTTATGGAAGGATAAAAATTGGATACACCTTTAAAGAAAAGAGTTTTGTCTGGTATACAGCCATCAGGAGAGCTATGTATATCAAACTATATTGGAGCACTTAAAAATTGGATTTCTCTTCAGGATGAATATGAGTGCGTATATTTAATTGTTGATTTACATTCACTTACAGTCGATCAAGTTCCTGCAGAATTAAGACAAAGATGTTATTCTTATGTAGCACAATATTTAGCATGTGGCATTGATCCAGAAAAAAGTCTCATTGTTGTTCAATCCCATGTTCCAGAGCATACAGAGTTAACGTGGGTGCTAAATACAATTACATATATGGGTGAACTTAATAGGATGACTCAATTTAAAGATAAATCCAAGAAGCAAAAAAATATCAACCTTGGACTATATACTTATCCTGTTTTAATGGCCTCTGACATTCTACTATATCAGGCTAACCTTGTACCAGTAGGTGCAGATCAAAAACAGCACCTTGAGCTTTCACGAGACTTAGCGATTCGATTTAATGGTAAATATTCACCTACATTCACCGTTCCTGAACCATTTATTCCAAAGCAAGGTGCCAGAATAATGTCGCTACAAGATCCTGAATCAAAAATGTCAAAATCGGATAAAAATCCAAATAACTATATTTCTCTTTTAGACGATCCAAATGTAATAATGAAAAAATTTAAAAGAGCAGTTACTGATTCTGAGACAGAGATAAAATATGATGAAAATCGAAAGGGGTTGCACAACTTAATTAATATATATTCTGCATATACAGGTAAAACTTCTGATCAAATTGAAGATATGTACGTAGGTAAAATGTATTCTGATTTTAAAGTTGATCTAGCAGATATTGTAATTAATGCATTAAAACCCATACAAGAAGAATATAACAAAATTTACAATGACAAAGGGTATCTCGATCAGCTTTTAAAAGAAGGCGCAGAAAAAGCCCGATATCAAGCCAGAAAGACTCTTGATAAGGTCTATAGAAAAGTTGGATTCATAAAAAGAGCAAGATAGTGATTGATAATAATTATAAAATTAATTTAGAAAACTTTCAAGGCCCAATGGATTTACTTTTATATTTTATAAAACGTGATAGAATTGATATATATGATATACCAATATCAAAGATAGCAAATGACTATCTTGAATATATATCTATGATGGAGATGCTTGATATTGATATTGGCGCTGAGTTTATTTATATGAGTACGGTCCTACTTCAAATTAAAGCTCGAATGCTCCTTCCGAAGGTGATGGGTGAAGATGGAGAGGAAATTGAAGATCCAAGAGTTGATTTAGTTCATAGAATTCTTGACTATAAAAGATTTAAAAATGCGAGCAAAGATCTTGATTCTCAATATGACTCTCATAAGAAGAAATTTTCTAAGGGGATGAATATGAAGTATGATCCATCTCAAGATATCTCTTTATATGTTTCTGAGGATGTTAAACTTTTTGACCTTGCTAGAACTTTTAAAAATATCCTTGAGGCATTACCTGAAAATAATGAGCTAGATCTTGTAGCTGATCAGATAAGAGTTAAAGATCAAATTGTCTATATAAATCAAGTCCTTGATGAAAAGGGTGAGTTTATGCTATCAAGTCTAATTGCAAAGGAATCAAGTCGTATTTTTGTAGTTGGCTTATTCCTTGCAATTCTAGAGATGATTAGAGATAATAATATTAAGTTTGAGCAAACAAAAACATTTTCTGATATTCATATTTCAAAGGTCACTAAATGAACGTAAAAAATATTATAGAAGTTCTTTTTCATTCGACTTCAAGTCCATTGACTCAAAAGGACTTAAATCATGTATTAGGTGATAATAAGATTAAACTTGAAGATATTGTAAAAGATATTAATGAAGAATATGAAAATTCTGGAAAAGGACTAATGATTGAAAAGATTTCAGGTGGATATCAATTATTATCAAAAAAAGAATATCATTTTTACATCGAAAAACTATTAAAGGAAACTAAAAAACCACGATTCTCTTCAGCCGCGATGGAGACACTTTCAATTATAGCATACAAGCAGCCAGTAACTCGAATAGAAATAGAACACATAAGAGGTGTTGATTCTTCTGGGGTTATTAAAAATCTTCTCGATAAGAGCCTTATTGCAATTAAGGGAAGAGATGAAAATCTTGGAAGAGCCCTTCTTTATAAAACAACGCCGATGTTCTTAGAGCTTTTTGGCATTGATTCTCTTAAAGATTTACCGACTCTTGAAGAACTAACTGAGCTTATGGAAGAAGGCTCACAATCAACTGTAATTCAAGATGAGAATTAATAAATATCTGGCCCACTGTGGGGTCGCATCACGCAGAAAGGCAGAGGCTTTGATTCTTGATGGGAGAATCACGGTAAACGGTAGAATCATTAGAGATTTAGCGGTTACGATATCTAATGGTGATAAGGTTAGACTCGATGAGAGTCTGGTTAAAATTCCGCAGAATTTTGAGTACTACATACTCCATAAGCCCAAGGGGTATATCTCTACTAGCAAGGATGAGCTCGGACGCAAAAATGTTACAGACCTTATTAAGACAAATCATAGGATCTACTCTGTAGGGAGACTGGATAAAGAGACCACGGGCCTGCTTATTCTTACAGATGATGGTGATCTTGCAAACAAGATGCTTCATCCACGATTTAAGATTGAGCGTAAGTATTACGCCTACACAAAGGAACAACTGCACGCAAAGGACCTTGATAAAATAAAAAAGGGAATTTTTATTGGACCCAGAGAGCGGGTTAAGGCAGATATTAAGCATGTGGGGTTTGTCAAAGGCAAGTACAAGTGGAGAGTGATACTGCGTGAGGGGAAGAACCGAGAGATTCGTAGAATCTTTTTGAAATACAATCAGAAGGTCTACAACCTACATAGATATGCATTCGGTGGATTTACGCTTAAGGGGATCGATCGAAGCAAGAGCAAAAGAATCAGCAAAAAAGAAATTATGACCCGTCTCAATATTTCTTAGTCATTTACAATCAAATTTTAAAGCTCCCAATTTGGGAGTTTGTGTTTATTTTAAAAATAGTATTTCCTATATAGGAAGTTATCCTTATATTACTGGGCTTTTTAAAGAATGGAGACTCAGTGATAATTGCAATTGATGGTCCTGCAGGATCAGGAAAATCGACAACATCTAAACTTGTCGCAAAGAAGCTAGATATAGCTCATCTTGATACAGGTTCTATGTACAGAGCAATAACAGTTTATTTTATTAAGAATAATTTAAAACTTGATGAAATAGACATTTCCTCTGTTATGAATTCAATCAAGCTTGAGGTATTAATTTCTAATGGGGAACAATCTGTTTTGCTAAATGGAGATAATGTTACAAGTATGTTGAGAAGCAATAAGGTATCAAAGCTTGTAAGTCAAGTAAGTTCAATCAGAGAAGTAAGACAAAAAATGGTTAATATCCAACGTGAGATTTCACAGGATAGATCAATTGTCATTGATGGAAGAGATATTGGTACTGTAGTTTTTCCTGATGCAGAATATAAGTTTTTCATAACTGCATCTATAGAATCTAGATCGCAAAGACGTTTTGATGAACTAAAAGATAGTGATTCAAATCTTACTCTAGATAAAATAAAGGAAGAAATTAAAAATCGGGATTACTATGATTCTACCAGAGAAAACTCTCCCTTAAAAAAAGCAAATGACGCGATCATAATTGATACTACTCATTTAAATATAAGTGGGCAAGTCAATGAGATTTTGGAAATAATTAACAATAACTAGGAGAATCCTAATAAATGACTTTTAACGAAGAAACAAACAACGAAACTAACCAAGAAGAAGTAATTAATGAAGAAGAAGCTATAGTAGAAGAAACTGCAGAAGAAACAATATCTGAACAGGCAGCACCTGAGGAAGCTCCAGTAGAGGAAGTTGCTGAAGAGGCAGTACCTGAGGAAGCTCCAGTAGAGGAAGTTGCTGAACAGGCAGCACCTGAGGAAGCTTCAGTAGAGGAAGTTGCTGAAGAGGCAGCACCTGAGGAAGCTCCAGCAGAGGAAGTTGCTGAAGATAAAGCACCTGATGAAGCTCCAGTAGAAGCTCCAGCTATGGTAGATTATTTATCATCTGATATTTTAAATGTTAGATCAGTTTCGAAAGAAGAAATTATGGAAACAGATGATGAGGAAAAGTTTGAACTTCATGAAGATTTAGTTGTAAATGTTAAAAGAAATAATATTGTGGTTGGTAATGTAGTTAATATTTCTGACCGTGATGTATTTATTGATATTGGATTTAAGACAGAGGGAATTGTTCCTCTTTCAGAATTCAAAAATCCTCCAATAATTGGTAAAGAATTAGAAGTTGTCGTTGAGAAGTTTGAGGATACAAAAGGTAATCTTTTACTTTCTAAAGAAAAGGCAGACTTTATTAAAAGATGGGCAAGTATTAAAGATGCCTATGAAAATGAGACACTTATCAAAGGTACTATTATCAGAAGAATTAAAGGTGGAATGGTCGTAGACCTTGATGTTATTCAAGCGTTCTTGCCAGGTTCTCAGATTGATATTAAGCCAGTTACAGATTTTGATGAATATCTTGGAAAAGAGTTTGAGTTTAAAATTGTTAAGCTTAATGAAATGCGAAAAAATATTGTTCTTTCAAGAAAAGAAATTTTAGCTTCTGATCTTAAAGAAAAGCGTAAAGAAGTTTTAGAGGAAATGCAAGAAGGAATGGTCCTTGAAGGAGTTGTTAAAAATATAACTGACTTTGGTGCATTTATTAACTTAGGTGGTATTGATGGCCTATTGCACATAACAGATATCACATGGGGAAGAATTAACCACCCTTCAGAGAAACTAGAAATTGGTCAAACAGTTGAAGTAAAAGTTATTGATTTTGACCTTGAAAAGGTTAGAGTCTCTTTAGGTATGAAACAGTTAACAAAAGAGCCTTGGGCAGATATTGATGAACGATTCCCTGTTTCATCAGAAGTTGAAGGTAAAGTTGTAAATATGATGAATTATGGTTTATTCATAGAGCTTGAAGAAGGTGTTGAAGGACTTATTCATATATCTGAGATTTCTTGGACAAAACATATTAAGCATCCATCTGATGTTTATGCTCTTGGAGATATGGTGAATGCAAAAGTTCTTAGCGTTGAGAAAAATGAGAAAAAAATATCTCTTGGTGTTAAGCAGTTAACTTCTAACCCATGGGATGATATTGAAACAAATTATAAAATTGGAGATGTCCAAAAAGGTGTTGTTAAAAACATTACTCAGTTTGGTGCTTTCGTTAATTTAGAAGATAATATTGATGGCCTTCTCCATGTTTCAGATATGTCTTGGACTAAAACTATAAGGCATCCTAAAGATTTTATAGCAATCGGAGATGAAGTAGAGGTTAAAATTCTAGAAGTTTCCAGTGAAGATAAAAAAATATCTTTAGGTATAAAGCAACTTCAAGATAATCCTTGGGATACATTATCTGATGAGTTTGAATCAGGAAAAACAATTAAGGGTACTGCTATCAAAGTTATTGATAGGGGCGTTATCTTTGAATTAGAACACGATGTAGAAGGACTTTTGAAAACAAGTGACAAAGATAGCTTTAAAATTGATCAGGAATATGAACTTGTTGTGCAAGGAGTCGATGCTGAAAGTAAAAAAGTAATTATAATGGATGACGGTACTCATTCATCTGCTTCGAAATCTGATGACTCAAAAGCAGATCAAAATATTGAAGAAGAATCAATATCAGAAGAAACTCCAGCTGAAGACTCTTCAGATGATAATACAGAAGAGATGCCTTCTGACGAGGGCTCAGAAGAGAAAGAATAAAGCTAGGCCAAATTGATTGTACTAGGCATAGAGAGCTCCTGTGATGAAACATCTGCTTCAATCGTTAAAGATTACGAGATGTTATCAAATATTGTATATTCTCAAGAAATTCATACTGAATACGGTGGTGTTGTCCCTGAATTAGCCTCAAGAGAACATCAGAAAAATATAACATATGTTGTAAATAAAGCTCTTCAAAAATCTGATATCCAGAAAAATGAAATAGATGGTATTGCAGTTACCTATGGTGCAGGTTTAAAAGGTGCTCTTCTAGTAGGTTTAAACTTTGCAAAAGGAATGTCTATGGCTCTTAATATCCCCTATGTTGGAGTTAACCATCTCGAAGGTCATTTATTTTCAAATATTATGGAAAATACACAAATATCTTTTCCTTTTATATCTTTAATTGTATCTGGTGGGCATACGCAGATATGGAGAGTTAATAAAATAGGCGATTATGATCTTCTTGCAAATACTGTAGATGACGCAGCAGGTGAAGCATTTGATAAGGGAGCAAGGTTGATTGGCCTTTCTTATCCTGGAGGACCAGAAATACAAAAGGCTTCAGTTGGTGGAGATACAGGATATTATCCATTCCCAAGGCCTAAAGTTAAAAAATCAAAATATGACTTTTCTTTTAGTGGATTAAAAACATCTCTTCTTTATAAAGTAAGAAAAATGGATGATAAAGAAGTAAAAAAGAATCTTAACCATATTGCTGCAAGCTATCAAGAGGCTATAGTTGATACTTTATTAGATAGAATAAGTAGGATTTCAAAAGTTGAAGAGATAAATCAAATTTCTATTGCTGGTGGTGTTGCAGCAAATAGTAGATTTAGAGAAAAAGCTGCAGAGTTATCATTAGATAATAATCTTTCAATTTATTTTCCACCATTGAGTTTGTGTACAGACAATGCCGCAATGATTGCTATGGCCGGATATGAAAAATTAAAAGCGGGTGAATGTTCTGATTTAACATTAGAACCTAATCCAAACCTCTCTCTCTAAATGAAATTTTATATACTTGGTCCTATTATACTAGGATTAATTTTAATAGCGACTTTTATATTATTTATATATTTATATAAAAAGCATTTAAATGACAAAAAGGTTAAATCCTATTCCTTGCTTTTGCTACGAAGTATATCTCTAACTATACTTTTAATTTTATTTTTTGAACCATTTATAAATTATTATTCAAATAAAATAGTTGATAAAAAAATAAACATATTCATTGATAATTCGAAAAGTATTTCCCAAGAAGTTTCATCAAATAAAATGATTACTTATATTGATAGTATTGCAATCTGGGCAGATAACAAAAATTATAAATTAAGTTATTATACATTTGGAGAAGATTTAGTTGAAAAAGGTAGTATAGATTTTACTGACTCATCAACAATATATTCAGATGTTATCAATAAAATTAACACTTCACCAAAACATTTAAATATTTTATTTACTGATGGAATACAAACTCATGGCTTTGGTCTATCTGATTTAATTTTAGATAATCCAATAAATATCATTGGCTTGGGATCTCTTGAAAATCAAGAAATATCAATTGATGAGGTTTTATTTCCTATATCCATAAACAGTGGAGATTCAATTAATATTCAAATAACGATTAATAGTCAATTATCATCAAATACAAACTGTGTATTAGAAGTTATGGATCAAAAATCATTATTATATAGTAAAGATATCACTCTAGCTGGTGGAGAAAATATTTATAGTTACAATATAATGATACCAACTGATAAAAAATCAGCTGGTAAATTGGATTTGACTATTTCAGTTTTAGCAAATTCAATAATTGAGAATAAACAAGACAATAGCTTTAAAATTCAGACTATTATTACTGATAATTATAAAAAAGTTTTATTCATCTCAGGATCTTTAAATTCAAATACTCAGATAATTACGAATTTGTTAAATCAAATAGACGGTCTAGAAATTAAGTATTTATACAGAATAAATAATAAATGGAACCTTCCTATTGAAGATATTGATTTTTTAAATCTAGATTTCATTTTATATGATAATTTTCCACTTTCTAAATTAGATAATGAAATTTTCTTTTCATTGGAAAAAGATAAATCAAGTAAAACTAAGAGTATGTTTTTTGAAGGACCAGATTATGATTTTAATACCTTAAATAATGTTTTGTTAAATGGTATAGATTTTTCTAAAGATGAAGGAGATAGAAAAACCTTAAAAAATAAAAATAGTTATCTTAATAATTTAGTACCAATAAATAAAAATTTTTTCATCAGCAATGACTTTAATACTACTCACTTAAATTATTCAGATGAAAGTGTTGCAATTGCTGAGAATGATAATAGGTTTTATGTTTTTATTCCTGAATTATCAAAACTTTTCATAAATGATTCTTATGACTTTTTTAAAAATTATCTTTACAATTTGATATTTTTATATATTGATTTTGGGGAACAGATAATTTTAGGTACCAATAAAACAGAAATATTAAATGGTGAAAATTTATATATTGATATAAATCATCCAGAAGTTTACAAAAAAATAGATTTTGAAGTTTTGATCGAAAATACAAAAAATAATGTAATCCAAAAGATCAATTATAATAAGATTCAAAATGATAACAATAATCGTAAATATATTGATAATTTATCAAATGGAGAATATCTTATATCTGTAGAAGGATTATCTGATAATCAACTATACAAAAGTAATGAAATAAAAATTACTGTAAATCCTAATATCATAGAATTAAATAAGTCTTATAGGGCTGTTGGAGAATTACAGATGGCAGCATTAAAATCCAATGGAAATTATTTTGATATAGAATCTTATGAAAAAATAAATTCCCTATTAAATTCAGCTATTTCTGTTCAAAATAATAAAATCGAACTAAATATTCATTCTTTTCATAAGTTTTGGTTTATTTTATTAATAACCCTTATAATTGAGTGGTTTCTAAGAAAACGGAAAGGTCTCCTATGAGAATTGTACTTTTTTTATTGTGTTTAATGGTATCGAATATTTTTGCTTCTTTTAATTTGGAAAATCAGTTTGGTACACTGGGCTCTTCTTCAATAAAGACAGAATCTTTGAAGCAAAATTTTTTATCTGAACCTCTAGAATCACTTGTAAATCCTGATGAGTATACTTTAGGACCTGGCGATGGTATTTATCTTAATATTGTTACCGCGAACCAGATAGTAAATTTAAACTTATTTGTTTCTCCTATTGGAGATATACTTATTCCAGTTGTGGGAACAATATTCGTTAATGGATTAACTATAAATGAAGGTTTTTCAGCTATACGAGATAAATGCCTTGATAAATACAATGATAGCAATATTTCAATTACCTTATCGAAAATTAAAGATTTTAAAATTCATGTTCTAGGACCTTTTAAAGAATCAGGTATTTATATTTCTAATCCAGTTAGTAGAGTATCTGATATATACCAACAAATATTAGCATTTAATATTGAGGCATCTTTATCAGATTCAACTACAATAAATCTTAAAAAATTATTATCTCGTAGGAATATCATACTTGAAAGAGAATCAATCACATATCCAGTAGATATTCTAAAGTTTAGCATCACAGGTAAAGAAGAATTGAATCCTTTTTTACAACCTGGAGATAAAATATATTTTGATCTTTTAGATAAAAATATAACTATAACAGGTGGAGTTAAAGCACCTGGCGTCTATGAGTACGTTGAAGGAGAGACAGTCTCTTCTATGATTCAATTAGCAGGAGGATTTACTTATGATGCTATAGATGAACAAATTGAGATAGCGCGTTATATAGATACAAATTTAAAGTCAGAACTTATTAGTAAAGAAAATTTTAATACTATGATTTTAAATGCTCAAGATTTTATTAATGTGAAAGTTAAAAATAGTTACAAAGAACATAAACTAGTAGAAATTAGAGGAGAAGTATTAAATCCTGGACTTTATTCAGTAGAGGAAGGAAAAACAACAGTTCAAGATATCATAGATAAAGCGGGTGGTTATTCTTTACTTGCAGATCAAAATAAAATTTCTATTATAAATAGTACTAGTTTTGATGAAAAAAGTAATTTAGATAATGAGTCGACCTATTTATATCGAAAAGAATTCCATGATTATATACATAAATCTTATGAGATTAATGAAATTAATCAACTGATTCCTATAAACGTATCTGGGGAAATGCAAGTAAAAAAGATTTTAAAATATAATGTTTATGATGGATATTCTATTGAAATTCCAAAAAACTTCCCATTTATTGAAATTTCTGGAGCTATTAAATATCCAGGCCTATATCCTTTTAGCAAAGATAAATCTTTAAATCAGTATCTTAGAGATGCAGGTGGCATTACAGAGTCTGAGACTAATGATATATATATTATTAAAAGAGGCAGCGGTCAGCGAATTAATTATAAAAATATAGATCAACTTGAGAGCGGAGATATTATTTATATAGTTCAAAAAATAAACCTCGATAAAAATACTAAATTAGAAAATTCAATAATGATTGCTAATGGAATTACTTCCACTCTAAGTTTTATTCTTTCACTTATTGTTCTTTTAGGAGGATTAAATTAATGAATAAAGATAATGTAGGCATCATTGAAGTCTATCGTATTTATAAAGACTATGCCAAGCAAATATTTTATATAACATTTTCAATATTTACTTTATCTATTATTTATAGCTTAGTTGCCACACCTTTATATAAATCATATGTATCAATTTATCCTACTAATAATGATAGTAATCTTCCAAGTTCATTTGCAGGATTAGATGGTATAGCCTCTACATTTGGTTTTAACCTTTCAGGAAGTGATGCAAGTACATTTAATTTTCCTGATATTGTTAATAGTAGAAGATTGAAAAAGGAAATAATATTAAAGAAATGGGATTCTGATCTTTATGAGAACACAGTTGATCTAGTTACTTATTGGAAATTAGATAAACCAAGTTTTATTTCTAATATTTTTTCGCTTGATCCAACACCTGAAGACCATCTGCAGAACTTGGCAATTGATCATTTGTCTACATTGATGACAGTATATGAACATGAGTCTGGTATGATAACTATTTCTTTGTTAATGGAAGATCCAGCTATAGCTGCAAAAATTGTAAATTATATATCTGACTGGATTCAAATATATATATCAGATGAAATGTCATTTAAAGCAACGAAAAATAGAAAATTTATAGAACAACAGTTACTAAGTGCTAAGGTTGATTTATATGAATCTGAAGAAGAGTTGTCAGAGTTCATGAAAGCCCACCCTTTATCAGAAGAAGGTCCAGAAGAGTTTACTAAAAGAGCTCGATTAATGAGAAATATAGAGGTGAATACTCAAGTTTACATAACACTTAAGCAACAATATGAATTAAATAAAATTGAAGAACTAAAAGAAAGACCTGTATTAAATATTCTTGATACTGGCGATGTAGCTACAGAAAAATCTAAGCCACTACGTACTTTAATTGTATTAGCTAGTACATTTATTGCATTTTTCCTTTCTGGCTTTATGATGTATTGCTACGATGGAATATTTAAAAAGGAAGCTAAAGTTTAGTAATAGTTTATTTTGATTTCTATTAGTAAAATTTTTCTTTTATTTGCAATAATTCTATTACCATTTAATTATCTTAATGTTATATATAATTTTTCTATAAGTGATTTATTTTTTACCATAGCGTTTATTCTTGCTGTTGCATTTCAGATAAATCATAGAATTTCACTTAAATATTTAATTAGTAATAATGATTTTATGTTACCTATAGTAATATACTCTATTGGATTTTTCATATCAGTTCATTATGCATTTTCACCCCTAGACAGTGTACTATCATATTTTCAGATAATTTTCATTTTTATAGTAATATACTATGCGCTTTATTTGCAGACTTTATCAAGTTTTTTTATTAAATATCTTCTTTATACTCTATCTTTGATAAGTGGAGTAATTACATTGGGAATTTTTATTTTCTTTATTACGGGAATTGATTATTCTTATGGACTATTATTAGTAGAACAGGGATGGGGGATGATTAGATTTTCGTATGGTGCGATGGAACCAAATATTACAGCGAGAATTATGGCGCAATCCATACCCATATTGATGTTTATATCTTTAGATAAATCAAGTTATTTGCTAAAGATAATTAATTTAGTATTTATAATCCTGCTTTTGGCTGTTATTATTTTAACTGCTTCCCGAAGTGGATTCTTAATTCTTTTAATTGGTTTAATATCCTTTCTAATTTTTTATTACAAATACACACAAAGCTATAATCTATTTTATATTATATTATATTTATTTTGTTTATCAATTGTTCTTTTTTTCATTTATAATTCTTTCCCAAGTTTTTTTGAAAACTCATTTTCTAGATATACAACAATTTTTGATGCAACTAGATCCGCTTCATCACAAGAAAGATTACTAGTATTAAACAAATCTTTTGAATTAATTAATAACAATCCATATCTTGGATATGGATTAAGTAATTCTCAGAATATAACTGGAATAGCTGTTCATAATTCAATTATAATTTCATGGTTAGAAAATGGACTTTTTGGTCTCATTGGATATTCAATGCTATATTTTGTTATTATCTTTTATGTATTCAAAGCTTATACTAATAACTTTTATGGAAATGGAGTAATTATGGTTTTATCAGTTATTTCTATTATGATGATATCTGGAGATATGTTTATGGCAAATTCATATAAAAGATCTTTGTGGGTCCCTGCAATTTTGTTTGTAGTTTATTCAAGGCAAATCTTAAATAAAAAAATTAATATATGAAATTATTTGACTATGTAAGTAGAACATTTTTAGTAATGGCATTTGCAATGTTATGCTCATTTATTGCTACTTTAAAGTTAGGAGAAATTCTAACTATGGAGAATTTTGGTTTTTTTAATTTACTAAAAAGAATTTTTCCTATGGGAGCTGCAATCATTCTCTTAGGAATAGATAAATCTTATATCAAATATTTTTCTAATACAGATAAAATGAAGATTTTTCATTTTGTTTTACCCATGATTTTATTTAATTCAATGATTTTAACTTTAATAATAGGTTTTCTCTATGATTTTAATGGATATGATTTATCTATTTTTATATGTTTTGTGGTCTTTTCTTTTACATTATTTTTAACATCATATGCGAGGCTAAAAGATGAATATGCTACAGCCCAATTTATCCAAGCAGGTCATAAGATTATCTTTTTTATTTCAATATTAGGAATAATCACTTATTATGATATTAACTCTGTTGAAATTATAAATATCTTCTTATTAGCTTTTTTAATTCCATGTTTATATTTGTTTAAATACTTATATGATGAGAGTCATATAAATATATATATCCCAGCTAAAGAATTTAAAAAAATAGTTTCTTTCGGTTTTTTATTTTTTCTAGTAAATATTTTAAATCTGATGATTGTAAATATGGAAGGTCTATTTATACCTTATTTTTATGGTCAAGAGGCAAACGGTATATATAGTGGACTAAGTTTCATTTACATAACTGTATTTGTCATGATTGGTACATCGATTGGTTATGTTTTATTCCCTATGTTATCTAAAAAAGAAGAAATTAACTTTAAGAGTTTATTATTTTATACCTCTTTTACAGTTTTTATAATTTCATTTGTTTTTATCCTTTTTGGAGATTTAATAAATAGTATAGCATTTAAAGGAAAATTTGATTTTTATAGAACTTTTAAAATTGATTTAATGATAATTCTAATTGGAGCATTGCAATTCATTAATGGACTATTCCATTGGTTCATATTGGGACTTGGGTCTAAAAAAAATATTATTGAATATTTAAAAATAATAATATTAACATTAATAACTTATTTTTTATCTGTTCTTTTTATAACAACTTTTTTTAATCCTGGTTTTCTTAATATCATACCAATTGTTTTAGTTGCGTGGATAGTTAAAGTTTCTATCACACTTTATTTTATATTCAAGACTAATATTATATCTAATTATCTAAAGTGTTAATCATGAAGAATTATCTATTTTGTTCACTTTACTATAAAAAAGATATCATAACTGGTGCGAATAAGAGATTTGAGAATTTCATTTACCATTTTTCTAAAATAATATCCACAAATGAAAAAATTATTGTAGTAGTTAAAAGTGGCCATATACCCATTAAGTTAGCTGAATTAAGTAATATAACATTTATAGAAATTCCAAAATTTAGTTTCTTAGATAGATTTCAATCTTATATTTTTCTTAGAAGGCTATTTTCTAAAAATAAAGCAATGGTTGTTGTTAGTGATTTTATGCCAATACCATCCAGGTCTTTATTGGGACATAATCATTATCAATTAATTCATGATATAAGAAACTTTACAATTTATCAAAGAACTAGTTTATTAAATTCTGCTCATAAAATTCAAGAGTATCAATGGAAAAGAGCTCAGAATATAATGACAGTAAGTAATTTCACTAAGTCACAAATTATTAAAGAATGTGCAATTGAGGATAAAAATATTTTTGTTTCTTATAATGGTTTAGATGATATTTATTATGATAAAATTCCAAATAATAAGAGAGATATAGATATCACTTATATAGCGACATTTGAAAAAAGAAAGAATCATAAATTTCTAATCGACGCATTAAGCCATTATTCTGGTAAAAATGATCTAAATGTTTTATTAATAGGTAAAGATCTTGGATTGAAGGATAATATTAAAAAGATATCAAATCAACTTGAAAAGGTAAAAGTAAGATTTGAAGACTCTATTGATAGTGAAATGCAAATAATTGATATTTATGACCGAACAAAGCTTTTTGTTTACCCATCTTTATATGAAGGTTTCGGTATGCCTTTAATTGAAGCTATATCAAGAAATTGTAAAATTATTTGTTCAGATATACCTGTTTTTCGTGAAATCGCTGCAGATATTCCGGATTATTTTAATCCCAATGAACCACCTATTATTCTAACAAAAAAAATTGAGAGAGCATTAATAAAATATACCCAAAAATCATCATCAAATATGAATTTTATAGATAACTTCAGATGGAGTCATATTGCTGAAAAATTTTACTTACATGTTAAAAATCAAAATTAAAAAACTATTAATTTTAATTATATCTTATAGCTTTTTATTTAGTTTAGAGATTAATCCTTTCATATCATATAAATATGATTCGGATACTGATTTATATGTATATGAGAATCAAAATTTGCATAGGAATTCTTTTGGTCTTGATATATCTCATAGTCATAGTAATTTCTTTTTTGAATCGAGACTATCTTATCACTTATTTACAGGTATTAATGAACGACCTAATTCATTCAATTATTACCCTGGAATAGGATACATAGAAAATAATCCTGGATTAGATTCAAATCAATTTAATTTCTTCTTTACATCATTAACATTTGAATATAGCTATGAAAAGGTTATGTTTTTTTTGGGGCTTAATAATCAAACTTGGGGTCCAGGAGTAAACAAAATTATATTATCTGATAAATCACCACAATTTTTAAATTTCGGATATAATTGGAACTTATTAAATAATTTCTCTTACACCCATCTTTATGGAAGATTAGAAAGTCAAATTAAAGATTCATCTTATTTTGAAATTTATGATTCAGATTTTAACAGAATGCCGACATTTCAGAAAAGTATTAATGCACATAAAATCAACTATTCACTATCAGATCAAGTAACAATTTCAGTATACGAAATGATTATATATGGTGGCAACAGATCCTTTGAACCATATTACTTCCTTCCATTAATTCCTTTTTTACCAATACAAACCTATTTAGGAGATTTAGATAATGACTTAATAGGTATGTCAATAGAGTTAAAATTGCAAAACAATTTGCTATATACATCTTTAGTTGTAGATGAATGGACTCCTCCGGATACATTTAAGAAAGAACATAAAAATTGGTTTATCTATCAGTTTGGAGTTGATATTGAAACAAACTTATTTAATAATAACGGTCAATTTGTATTAGAATATATATATTCAGATAATAGAGTATATAGACATAAATTTGCGATTAATGACTACTATTCATATTCTTATCCATTAGGTTTCTGGGCCGGTCCTCACTCCTCACAGCTTTTCCTATCGCTTGAACAGAGCATAGGTGCATATGACTTAAAAATTGAGTATTCAGATTCTAAAAGAGGAGAATCTATATATGGTTATAATAACAATTTTTCAGAAAGATATTTAAATGGATATGAACAAAAAAAGATTTACAAACTAGGTTTGTCATATAATTACAACGATGAAATGCTTTTAGATTTTTCATATTCTATAATTGATTGGGAAAATGCAGGTTTTGATCCATTAAATATTAATATTGATACAAAAGACGTAATTAAAAATAATATCCAATTATCAATAAATTATCTTTTTAAAGAATATAAATTATAATTGTATATTAGCTCTCATATTTTAGCGAAATAACAATTGAAAATTAATTTAATATCAAACACTTCATGGTATTTATATAACTTTAGAAGCTCTTTAATAAAGCGACTTATTAAAGAAGGTCATGAAGTAAATGTCATAGCACCATTTGATAATTACGTTGATAGATTGGTTAAACTAGGTGCTAAATATCATGAGATTAAACTAACAAGGTTTAAAAAATCAATAATCTTTGATTTATATTTTATTATTAGGCTTATAAAATTTAATCAAAAATTGAGGCCTGACGTGGTTCATCATTTTACAATCAAGCCTGTCATATATGGTAGTATCGCAGCTTGGTTTTCTCCAAAAATGAAAGTTATTAACTCAATTCCTGGTCTTGGTTTGTCTTTTAATATTATCTATAAGAAAAAATGGATAAATCGATTTATTATGTTTCTATATAGATTGGCATTTAAAGATCATCATACAATTATATTCCAAAATCCAGACAACATGAATTTTTTTATAAAGAATGAAATTTTAAATTTTGAACAATGCCAGTTAATTAAAAGTTCTGGAGTTGATATTGAAAGATTCAATAGAAAAAATGTTAAAAAGAATGATGATATTATAAGATTTGGTATAATGTGTCGTATGATATGGAGTAAGGGTATTGAAGATTTTGTTGAAGCGTCAAAGATAGTACATTCAAAAAACCTAAATACCGAATTTTATGTGTTAGGTAGTCCTGATCCACATAGCCCAGATTCAGTATCCTATGATTGGCTACAGCGATTAAATTCCGAGGATCATCTCTTCTGGCTCGAACATACAGATAATGTCAGAGATTTTTTGCAAAAGATTGATGTTTTTGTCTTGCCTACCTATTATCCTGAGGGTCTTCCAAAATCGCTTCTTGAAGCAGGTGCAATGAAATTACCTTTGATAACAACGAATACCCCAGGATGCAAAGAGGTCGTCAGAGATGGATATAATGGATATTTAGTAAATATAAAAGATCAAGTTGATTTATCTCAGAAAATGTATAAAATATCCAAAAATAAAAAAGATAGAATATCAATGGGTAAAAATAGCAGAAAGATAGTTGAAACAGATTATGATGTAAAAATAGTTAATGATAAAACAATTAAGCTTTATAACTTATAACATGATTACATTAAAAAATATCAGGGAAAACCAAGACTTGATTTCAAAAAAACTGAAAAGTAAAAATTTTGAAGTTGATAAAATAGAAAGGTTAATTAATAAAGATAGTAAGTGGAGAGAAAATTTAACCCATGTCGAAAAATTAAAAGAAAAAAGAAATTCTGCTTCAAAGCAAATATCAATTTTCAAAAAAGATAATAAACCTGCTGATGATTTAATAATTGAAATGAAGAAAGTATCTTCAGAAATTAAAGAAATTGATAGTAAAAATATTGAGTTTAAAAAGGAAATTGATGATTTACTTTTAGATTTTCCTAATATTCCTCACGATTCTGTTCCAATTGGTCTAGATGAATCATCAAATAAAATAATTCGAACATGGGGTGAGAAGCCAAAATTTGATTTTGAAGTTAAAAGTCACATAGAAATATCTGAAAAATTAAATTTATTAGACTTTAGAGCAGGTTCAAAAATTTCTGGATCTGGATTTCCAGTTTATATTAAAAAGGGTGCAAAATTAGAAAGATCATTAATTAATTTTATGTTAGACATGCATGTAGATAATGGATATGATGAAATGTTTCCTCCATTTTTAGTTAACTCTGATTCAATGAAGACAACGGGGCAAATACCCAAATTTATTGATGATATGTATCAAATACCTAAAGATGAACTTTTTTGTATACCAACAGCTGAAGTACCTGTGACAAACTACTATCGATCAGAGCAACTTGATGAATCTAAATTACCAGTTAAGTTTGCTGCATATAGTGCTTGTTTTAGGAGAGAGGCTGGTAGCTATGGTAAAGATACTCGTGGCTTGTTAAGATTACATCAATTTAATAAAGTTGAATTGGTTAAGTTTGCACACCCCGATAATTCTTATAATGAACTTGAGTCTCTTTTAGAAGATGCAGAAAAAGTCTTACAGTCTTTAGGTTTACATTATAGAGTGATTGAATTATGCACTGGTGACTTATCTTTTTCTGCAGCTAAATGCTATGATATAGAAGTGTGGTCACCATATGAAGATAAATATTTAGAGGTTTCAAGTTGTAGTAACTTTGAATCTTTTCAAGCAAATAGAGGATCTATAAGATTTAGATCATCAAAGACAGGAAAAATGGAGTATGTACACACATTAAATGGTTCAGGCGTTGCGACTCCCAGGCTACTTGTCGCCCTAATTGAAAATTATCAGCAAAAAGATGGAACAATCCAATTACCTAAGGCATTGCAGGGATATATGAATATTTCAGCAATAAAAGATTAAAAATGAATAAAATTTTATTTATTATCATTATATCTAGTTCAATAATCCTACCGCAAAATATCTTAAAAGTTTTTAATAATAAAGATAAAGAAGATGTTAAAGTTGATTCAATTAGAATAGTTGAAGCTAATTCAATAGATGTCGTTAAAGATGCAATAGACTCTTCAATGGTTATTCTTGAAGAAAATAGCTTAAATCTAAATACCATAATTGAAGAAAAATCTGATACAATATTAATCAAAAATACATTATTTGAACAACAAATAGCGGAAGCTCATTTTTTATTTGCGAAAGGAATGGTTGCCGATCACACAGGGGATACTCTCAAAACAATATTTAACTTTAAACTTTTGTTCGAATCCCTTGCGCAAGTCGATGAAATGAATGAGATGGATGAGTTTGAAAAAATAACCTATAATAAGTTATTGGATACAGCAGTTAACTATTTTGAAAAAGCAAATACAGTGAATAAAACTGAATCGGGTCTTTCAGTTGCATTGCTAAGAGATAAGCTTGACAATTTCATATATGATCAAAAATTAGATGATTTAGAGTTTGTTGATGAGACTGTTGAAATTATAGAAGGGCACATTCCTATAACCTATAATGGAAAGGTTCATAGTATAATTAAATTTTTTCAAAATCAAGGTAAAGTAAGTATTCAAAATTGGCTAAATAGAACGAATAGATTTAAAAAAATAATTTTGCCTATTTTAGAAGAAGAAAATGTTCCACCGGAACTATTTTATTTGGCCATGATAGAAAGTGGATTAAACCCAAATGCATATTCTTATGCTCATGCATCAGGTGTTTGGCAATTTATTTCATCTACTGGAAAAATGTATGGACTTGATAGGAGTTATCATATTGATGAAAGATTAGATTTTGAGAAATCTACAAGGGCAGCTGCAACCTATCTTAAAGATTTGTACGCAGAGTTTGATGATTGGTATCTTGCATTTGCTGCTTATAATTCAGGTTCAGGAAGAGTGAGAAAAGCAATTAGGAGGCACGGTACCAGAGACTATTGGAAACTATATAGTTTACCTAAAGAGACTAGGAATTATGTTCCCAATATCATGGCAGCGATTTTTATTTCAAAAAATCCAGAAAAATATGGTTTTACTCCAAATCCTTTACCTGATCTTGAATGGAATATTAAAGAATTGGATAAGTCTGTTTCTGTTAAGCAAATCTCAGAATGCTCAAATATATCCGTTAAAGACCTGAGATTTTATAACCCTGAATTAAAACATGGTATCGTACCACCATTAAAAGAAAATCAAGTATATAAGTTTAGATTGCCAGTAAATGCATCTGAAAATTTTGACTCTTTATTTGCTTTAATAGAAATTGAAAATGATGAAGTATTTAATATTAAGTCACATAGAGTAAAGTACGGAGAAAACCTGTCGTTAATAGCAAAAAAGTATCAAGTCCCAATGAAAGATATAATTAGTTACAATAAAATATCAAATCCAGATAGAATTAAGCCAAAAACTTATCTTCAAATCCCTATCAACTACGAATTATATTTACAGCAAGAAGCAAATAAGCGCAAAAAAATCTATCATACAGTTAAGAGAGGTGATACTGTAAGTGAAATTGCTGAAATTTATAAAACTTCTGCTAAAAATATAAAAAAATGGAATGGTCTCCGAAATGACGTAATAAGGTTAGGGCAAAAGCTAGAAATTTGGGTAAAAGCAACTAGTGCTACTAATTATACATCAAAAAAGAAAAGTTCTCGAACTTATAAAGTAAGATATGGTGATACTTTAAGTGAAATAGCAGAAAAATATGGAATTGGCCTGAGTAAAATTAAAAAGTGGAATAATATCAACTCTTCAGATGATATTAGAGAAGGCCAAATCCTAAAAATTAGTCCCCCTTATTAATGAAAAAGACTAGTAAGTATATTTTTTTCTTTTTGTTATTTTTGGTCTTCTTAACTTTTATTCCTTTTGATAATTTTTTTAAATCAGATACTAATGAAATTGGAATTATAACAATAGACTATCCTATTGCTTCATCTGACGATTTCAGCAAGGAGATAGATTATTTAGTCAATAAAAAAAATATAAAAGATATTGTAATAAGATTAAATACACCAGGGGGTGGCGTTGCAGCTAGCCAAGAAATATTTAGTAGAATAATAAGGGAAAGAGAAAAACATGATATTAATTTTGTTTCTTCTATTTCATCAGTTGCAGCATCAGGTGGATATTATATAGCAATTGCTACGAATAAAATTTTTGCTAATCCTGGAAGTATTACTGGTTCTATTGGGGTTATTATGGAATATCCAATTATTGAAGAACTAATGGATAGAATTGGAATTGAATTCAATACAATAAAAAGTTCTGAATATAAAGATTCAGGCTCACCCTTTAGAGAAATGTCGGAAAATGAAACGTTATATTTTCAAGATTTAATAGATGATTTGTATGAACAATTTATTAACGAAGTGTCAAATCAAAGAGATATACCAATCAATAAAGTTAAAGATATCGCAAATGGAAAGATATATTCTGGTAGACAGGCTCTTGAACTTGGACTAATTGACACTTTAGGAACATTTAATAATGCAATTGAATATTTAATAGATATAAATGGTTATAATGAAGATATTAAATTAGTTAAAATGCCAAATGAAGAAAAATCTATTTTTGACTTTATTTTTAATATTCTTTCTTATAAATTAGAGCTATCTAATGATATTTATACAATACCACAATATCTAATTGTTAAGTAGGAGGAGAGAATGACAAAAGCAGATATTGTAGAGCAAGTATCGGAGGCTACAGGCTTGACAAAAGTAGAGACTGAGGCTGTAGTTGACGGTGTGATATTCTACATAAAAGACTCACTTCAACGTGGTGAGAGAGTTGACATGAGAGGTTTTGGAAGTTTTTTTGTTAAGCAAAGACCTGCAAGAGAAGCTCGTAATCCTGCCACAAGTGAAGTAGTTAAATTAAATGAAAGATTTGATCCTATTTTTAAGGTTTCAAAATTGTTGAAAAAAAGCGTAAATCAATCCTTATTAAGGGGATTCTAAATATAAAGGAAATTAAATATGCCTTGCGGTAAAAAAAGAAAAAAAAGAAAAATGAATACTCATAAACGTAAGAAAAGATTACGGGCAAATAGGCATAAAAAGAAGAATAAATAGTTAATACTAAAAATGGCCTATTTTTATAGGCCATTTTTTTTTATATATAAATATGCCAGTCAAATTTACTGTATCACAAATCAATAACAATATAGATAATCTTATAAAACAAAGATTTTCTAACATTATAATTGAAGGAGAAATTAGCTCATTTAACATTTCACCATCAGGACATTCTTACTTTACTTTAAAAGATGAAAATTCTGAAATATCATGTGTTATGTTTAAGCGAGATTTACTAAAACTTAATAAATCCTTTAAAGTGGGCGATTATATACATTGCCTAGGATCATTAGGTCTTTATACTCCAAAAGGGCAATTTCAATTTAGAGTTCTAAATATTAAAAGTGATGGTCTAGGTGAATTCTGGGAAAATTTTCAAAAATTAAAGCAGAAACTTTCAGAAGAAGGCTTGTTTGATGATACCCATAAGTCTGCAATCCCTAAGTATATCAAAAATATATGTATAATAACTTCTTTGAATGGAGTTGTAAAAGATGATCTGATTAAAATCATTCGTTCTAGAGCTACTTATCATGATATAAAAATATTTCCTGTAACCGTTCAGGGTAGCAGCGCAGCTAAAAGTATTTCACAGTCTATTATACATATAAATAAATATTATAACTTCGATGTACTAATAATTGCTAGAGGCGGAGGCTCGATAGAAGATCTATGGCCGTTCAATGAAGAAATAGTTGCTCGATCAATTTTTGAATCAAGAATTCCAATAATTTCTGCAGTTGGGCATGAAACAGATTATACGATAGCAGACTTTGTATCGGATAAACGGGCATCCACACCTTCTGAAGCCGCAGAAATCGTTTCAATAAATCAGCAGGAAGCTCTTATTTATATAGATGAATTATTTAGCCGAATGGAATTATCTATCAATAATATTCTTGATAAAAATCATACGCTGTTAGATGATTTATCCAATAGAAAGGTTATTACTGATCCGAATGAAAGTATTTTAATCTTAAGAGAAAAAATACATGAACTGTATAAGTACTTAAATGTATATTTAAATAGTAAAATCAATAAAATTGAATCAAATTTAAATTTATTTCAAGCAACCTTACATGGATTAAATCCATATAATGTTTTAAATCGAGGATATTCATTCTTATTAAATAATAAAAATCAAAACATTTCATCTATTAATGATGTTAATACTGGTGATAAAATTTATTCATTACATTCTGATGGAAAATTAAAATTGGAGGTATATGGCAAAAGAAAAAAAGATAATTAAAAATAACGATTTGTCTTTCGAACAACATCTTGATAGAGCAAAAGATATAATCGCAAACCTAGAATCAGGAAATTGCAATTTAGATGAGTTGCTGTCTAAATATAAAAATGGTGTTGAATCTCTTAATTACTGTACAGAAAAACTTAATGAATTTGAGGAAAAAATTAAAATAATTAAAGACTCATCAAAAATAGATTTGGAGGAAATAGAGTAAATTGAGAATTGGTTTATTTATAAATAAAAGAAAAGAAAAACTTTCATTAGTTATGGATATATTATTTAAATATTTTTCTAAAGATGAAATAGTTTTTCTTAATGAATTAGAGTTTATAAGTAGTCAATTTGATGTTTCTATCGATAAATTAAATCAACTCAAAAATCAGCATTATGATATTTTAATTGCAGTTGGTGGGGATGGAACAACAATGTCAGCAATAAGGTCTCAATATGAATACAATAAGCCTTTTTTTAGTATCCATATTGGTAACCTTGGTTTTTTAGCAGAATCTGATTTAGAACAAGCTACCAGTTCAATTGAAAATTTAAAAAACAATAATTTTAAAACTCAACTTAGAGCAGTATTCAAAGTTTCTGTGAATAATAATGACTATACAGCAATTAATGATGTTGTAATTGATAGAGGACAATCAGGAAGAATGATTGGCCTAGATGTAGAAGACAGAGGGATGAAAGTCAATACATATGAGGGAGATGGCTTGATAATTTCAACTGCAAACGGCTCAACTGGTTACTCATTGTCAGCTGGCGGCCCGATAGTCTCTCCGGACTTGCATTTATTTACGTTAACACCAATTTGTTCACATTCACTTATGACTAGGACTATTGTTCTGTCTCAAGAATCAAAATTATCTATTAGAACTCCAAATAATCAGGATAAAGTAAAACTTACTATAGATGGACAAACAATGTTAGAGCTTAAACAAAATTCTAAAATTGATATAAAGATTGATTCAAAGAAAGTTCCATTTATTCTTTTTGATGAATCTAACTACTATTTAAAACTTAAAACTAAAATGGGCTGGTATAATTCTAGAAATAAATAAAAATACAATTATAGTATTATTAATTTCTTTTTTATTGAATTCATGTTCAAATAGAGATTATTTATTATTTGAAGAATACAAAGTATCATTTTATAATTGGAACTTAAAATATTCACCGACTACTCAATTGCTCAAATTAGATTCATCATTTAAAAACAAAAAAGAGTTTTCTGATCTCGAATATATAAGTGACTTAAAAAGGTTTTTAATTGAACTTAATCAGATAGATATAAATAAAGTTGGTAAAAACAATTTTTTAGCATATAAATCAATAAAAGAATTTTTAAATAAAGAGATTTATCTAGATAAAACAATGAAGTTCAATCAATGGAATTCTTTGTATTATCTTAACATTTTTTATGATCATTCTGCTTATATATCTAGTTTGATTTATTTTAATAAAAAAAATCAATTAAGGGATTTTGATATTAGATTCTTACTAAATGAAGTTGATTTTTTAACGGATAGAATAGACTTTTTTCTTGAATCAATAAAATATAAACATAGTTTTGACTTTCAACACAAAGAACTAGAAAAATATATTCAACAGATAAATGATTTATCATCAAATATTTTCTATAAAGAAGTAATTGAAAACCCTAATACTTTATTGTCAAGAAAATTAACAAATCTTAAGGAAAGTATAGATAATCTTACTTTTTGGTATAATAGACAATATGAAAAATTAAATTTATACCCTAATTCAATATCAATATTAGACTATAAAAAATATTTTCACTTAGTTTCAGATGACAAGAAAGATTTTGAAGAAATAGTTGAATCTGCTCTTTTAAAATTAGAAAGCGCTGAAAATAAACTTTTTGATTTGTGTCTTCCAATTTACTTAGAAAAAAATGATGAGCCCATTTGGACTGATTTTTCAGATACCATAAGTGTTATATCTACAGTTTTTGAAGAAATAAATAGTAGTTCGTATCAATGTTCTAATAATGAAGAAATTCTAAAATCATCTCAAAATATTTCTAGTTTATTATTTGATTATAGTAAGAGTTATAAGCTAGATATTAAGACAGTTTCAAATCTATCATTATCCCAGATACATGCATTTGATTTTTACAACAATCAATCTGAGGATTTTGTTTATGTATATTCTTCTAATTACAAAAATGATAGATATCAAAATTATTATTATAATCTAGATAAAATTATTCCCGGAGATTTTTTCCTATATGATTATATATATAATTCTAATAAAGATTTTAATAGTATTTATTTAAATAGAAATTATTTTTATGCATTTAAATCACTTCTAAAAAGATATTATTTGAATATTGATAAAAACCAAATCCAACCATTTCAAATCTGTGGATTAGAGAATTTCATGTATTTTAATGTAATGAATATTCTTAATACAGAAGATGAATTGGTAAGCTTAATAAATGTTATTGCTTCTATAAAATATTTAATTCATAATGAAGATCCCATAAACACAATAAGCAAATATGATAGATTGAAAATAGTCGACGAAATAAAAAATAATTTTATATTAAAAGATATCTTTAACTATAAATTGAATTCTATTATTAAATTCACATCATCAAATTTGTTAGAAAATTTGTTAAATGATAGTAAATCTATTGATTATGAAGAACTTCTTAATATTTTTTATGAGCATCCTAATGCTTCATTAGATATAATTATAAAAAAAGTGATGAATGAGTAAACAGAATAATTACACAGAATCAAGTATAAAATCCTTAGATTGGAATGAGCATATAAGAACACGACCAGGTATGTACATTGGTAAGCTTGGAGATGGTTCATCACCCGATGATGGAATATATGTTCTTCTCAAAGAAGTTATTGATAATTCAATTGATGAATTTGTAATGGGTCATGGTAAGAGAATCCAAGTAAATGTTTCCAATGGAAAGGTTGTGATTCGTGATTATGGTAGAGGTATTCCATTAGGCAAACTTTTAGATTGTGTTACAAAAATAAATACAGGTGCCAAGTATGATTCAAAAGTTTTCAAAAAATCTGTTGGCCTAAATGGGGTAGGAATTAAAGCAGTTAATGCATTATCAGAAAAGTTTATAGCTGAGGCAATTCGAGATGGAGAAGTTAAAAAGGTTGTATGTAAACGTGGCTCAGTAATTGAGGATTGTATTGTAGAAAAAACAACCAATAGGAATGGAACAAAAATAACTTTTCATCCTGATAATGATATTTTTAAGAATTATAACTTTTTATCAGATTTTATTGAAAATAAAATATGGAATTATGCATATTTAAATTCAGGACTTACAATTGAACTTAATAGTAGGAAATATTTTTCAGAAAATGGCCTTTTAGATTTACTAGATAAGAAAACAGAGAATATTAATCTTAGATATCCAATAATTCATCTAAAAGATGATGATATCGAAATAGCAGTTTCACATACAAATCATTACAATGAAGAATATTATTCTTTTGTTAATGGCCAACTTACAACCCAAGGGGGAACTCACCTATCTGCATTTAAAGAAGCATTTGTAAGAGCAGTGAGAGAGTTTTTTAAAAAAGATTTTGATGTGGCTGATATTAGAGCATCAATGATTGCAGCTTTAAGTATTAGAGTGGAAGAGCCAGTTTTTGAATCTCAAACAAAGACTAAATTAGGTTCATTAGAAATTTCACCTAATGGAAAAACAATTAAAACATTTACTAATGATTTTATGAAATTAAAGCTTGATAATTTCTTTCATAAGAACCCTGAGATTGCAGATCAATTATTAGCGAGGATTATTCAATCAGAAAAAGAACGAAAAGAAATGCAAGGCATCAAAAAGCTTGCCTCAAAAAGATCCAAGACTGCAAAGCTGCATAATAAGAAATTGCGAGACTGTAAAATCCATTTAAACAACAATAAGTATGATATAGATAAACGATTAAAGTCTACTATTTTTATTACAGAAGGAGATTCTGCTGGCGGATCAATTACGAAAATTAGAGATGTTTCTTCTCAAGCTGTTTTTAGCCTACGTGGAAAACCATTAAATACATATGGCTTAACTAAGAAAGTCATCTACGAAAATGAAGAATTTAATTTATTATTTAATGCACTTAATATCGATGAAGGAATTGAGAATCTAAGATATAATCAAATTGTAATTGCCACAGATGCAGATGTCGATGGAATGCATATACGACTTTTATTGTTAACATTTTTCTTAAATTTTTATCCAGACCTTGTTAAAAGTGGCCATTTATATATACTCGAGACACCTCTGTTCAGAGTTAGAAACAAAAAACAGACGTATTATTGCTACTCCAATGATGAAAAAGAACAAGCTTTGTCAAAGTTAGGTGGTAATCCAGAAATAACAAGATTCAAAGGCTTAGGTGAGATATCTCCTAATGAATTCAAAGATTTAATTAATGAAGATATGAAGCTTGAGCCTGTAATACTTAAAGATGATATATCCACAGATAAGTTGCTAAGCTACTATATGGGCAAAAATACTCAAGATAGACAAGATTTCATAATTAATAACCTTGTATCTGATGGATAATGATAACAAAGATTTAGGATTTAGAGACTTTTTATCGGTTTCTGAGATGTATCAGAAGTGGTACATTGATTATGCATCTTATGTTATCCTTGAAAGAGCAATTCCAAGATTTGAAGATGGTTTAAAACCTGTGCAAAGAAGAATTTTACACGCGATGCATAATATTGATGATGGTCGATTTCATAAAGTTGCAAATGTCATTGGGCAAACTATGCAATTCCATCCTCATGGAGATGCAGCGATAAATGATGCTCTTGTAGGGCTTGGTCAAAAGCAATTACTAGTTGATACTCAAGGTAATTGGGGAGATCATAGGACAGGTGATAGGGCAGCAGCTTCAAGATATATTGAAACAAGACTTACAGATTTTGCAAAAAAAGTTACATTTAATAAGAATATAACAAATTGGGTTGACTCTTATGATGGCCGTAATAAAGAACCAGAAGTGTTACCCGTGAAATTTCCAATTTTATTATATCAAGGTACCGAAGGTATCGCTGTAAGTTTATCTACTAAAATTTTACCTCATAATTTTACTGAAATAATCAAATCCATTATTCTATACTTGAAGGGTAAATCTTTTTCATTGTTGCCAGATTTTAGCACAGGTGGTTTTATTGATATTGATAATTATAATCGAGGCGCAAGAGGAGGAAGGGTTAGGGTTAGATCTGATATTGAAGTGATAGACAAAAATACTCTTGTTATTAAAAGTGTTCCTTATGGAATTACAACCACATCTTTGATAGACTCCATTGTTAAAGCTAACGAAAAGAATAAAATTAAAATAAAAAATATTGAAGATAATACTTCCGAAAATATAGAAATTGTAATCAATTTAATTAAAGGCACATCTCCCGATTTAACAATAGACGGTCTTTATGCTTTTACTAATTGTGAAATTAGTATTTCTCCAAATTGTTGTGTGATAATTGACAATAAACCTGAATTTATAAATGTTAATAAACTTCTAAAGCTCTCTGTTGATCATTATATGAAAATTTTCAATAAAGAACTAAACTATGAACTGGATAAATTAGAAGAAAGATGGCATCAACTCTCATTGGAGATTATCTTTATTTCAAATCGTATTTACAGAAAAATTGAAGAACTTTCATCCTGGGAATCAATTATTTCTACTATTAAAACTTCCTTAGACCCATTTATTAAAGAGCTTAAAAAAAATGTTACAGAAGAAGATATTGCTAGATTAACGGACCTTAAAATAAAAAGAATTTCTAAATATGACTTAAATAAAGCTCAACAGAATATATTATCTATAGAGAAAAATATTAAAGAAGTTGAAAATAGTATTGAAAATATTACAGACTATGCAATTTCTTACTATGATAACTTATTGTTGGATTTCGGGCAAAATAGAAATAGAAAAACAAATGTGCAAAAATTTGATACTATCTCAGCTCAAACTGTCGCATTAGCTAATAAAAAACTTTACGTTAATAAGAAAGACGGATTTATAGGTTTTGACCTTAAATCTGACGAATATGTTTCAGATTGCTCTGAATTAGATAATGTAATAGTCTTTCTGCAAAATGGTACATATCAAGTCACTTCAATTGATTCTAAAAAATATGTAGGAAATAATATTTTACATGTAGCAGTATGGAAGAAGAATGATGATCATATGGTTTATAACTATGTATATAAAGACAGTACCACAGGATGGTCATATGTTAAAAGATTTTCAATAACTGCTGCAATAAAAGATAGAATCTACTCATTGACTAAAAATGAAGACAAATCAAAGGCATTATATATAACAGCAAATCCTAATAGTGAGTCTGAGATTGTATCTATTGACTTAGATTCAAGGTCAAAAGCTAGAATTAGAAACCTTACTTATGATTTTTCATCTTTAGATATAAAAAATAAAACTTCAAAAGGTAACATACTTTCAAAGTACCCAATTAAAAAAATTGCTCTAGAGTCAAAAGGGGAGTCTACTTTAGGGGGCAAAGATTTATGGCTTGATGAGACTGTTGGGAAGTTAAATTTTGAAGAAAGAGGAAGGTATTTAGGTAAATTTAATTCAAGTGATTATATCCTATGTGTAAAAAATAATTGTTCATATTCTGTACTTTCAATTGACTTAAATCAAAGATTTAAATTAAATGATATTTTAATTTTAGAAAAATTTGATCAAGATAACATATTATCATGTATGTATTATAATACAATATCAAAAAATAATTATATAAAACGATTTAAAATCGAGACATCAACTATAGATAAAGAGTTTATATTCTTAGAACCAAATGATTCTATGAAGTTGCTTTTAGCAACAATTCAAGATGATGTTATTTTTAAATTTAATTATCATTCTAAGTCTGGAAGTAAGAAAATTAAAGAAATTGATGTTGATGATTTTGTAGATATTAAAGGATGGAAATCAATTGGGAATAAAGTGCCATCTTACAAAAGAATCAGTGCTTTTGAAATAGTAAATAAAGAAATTCAAGATATTAGAATAGATGATAAATCTCAAAATTTAGAATCAGATGAAGATAATGCAGATTCTGATACATTAAATCTTTTTGGGTAGGATTAATTATGCCTAAATTAAACAAATAATCAAAAAGATAAATACATGGAAACTATACCTCAAATAGATAGCAAAATCATTGAAGAGCATGGATTGAGTCCTGATGAATATAATAAAATAATTAAGATTCTAGGTAGAGAACCCAATTATGTAGAACTAGGAATTTTTTCAGTAATGTGGAGTGAGCACTGTTCTTATAAATCATCTATAAAAATGATAAAGACTCTCCCAAGAGATGGTGGAAAATTATTAGTAGGTGCGGGTGAAGAAAACGCTGGATTAGTAGATTTGGGTGATGGATTAGCAACAGCCTTTAAAATTGAGTCTCACAACCATCCGTCAGCAGTTGAACCTTATGAGGGCGCTGCTACTGGCGTAGGTGGTATTATGAGAGATGTCTTTACTATGGGTGCAAGACCAATAGCATCTATGAATTCTTTGCGATTTGGAGGTTTAGATAAGCCAAGGAATAGGTTTTTGTTAGAACATGTTGTTGAAGGTATAGCTGACTACGGAAATTGTCTGGGTATTCCAACCGTTGGTGGTGAAGTTGTTGTTGAAGATGTCTATTCAGGAAATCCTTTAGTAAATGCTATGTCTGTAGGAATAGTAAAAACTAAGCATGTTGCCAGCGCTACAGCTGAAGGAGTTGGTAATCCTGTTTTTATTGTTGGCTCTAGCACGGGAAGAGATGGTATTCATGGAGCTACCTTTGCTTCTGTTGAGCTTACTGAAGAAACAGAATCTAAGCGTTCTAATGTCCAGGTAGGTGACCCATTCACTGAAAAATTATTACTAGAAGCAACCTTAGAACTATGCAAAAAACCATGGTTAGTCGGAATTCAAGACATGGGTGCTGCTGGAATTACATGTTCATGTTCTGAGATGTCAGCCAAGGGTAAGTCAGGAATAAAAATTGATTTAGACCTAGTTCCGATACGTGAAAAAGATATGAATTCTTACGAGATCATGCTATCTGAGTCTCAAGAACGTATGCTCGTTGTAGTAAAAAAAGGTTTTGAAAATGATTTACATAAGATTTTTGAAAAATGGGATTTAAATTGTACTGAAGTAGGAGTGGTTACAGATACAGGTCATTTAAATGTAATTCATAATAATGAACAAGTTGCTTATATACCAACTGAAGAACTTGTATTAGGTGGAGGAGCTCCACAGTATGATATGCCATACAGTGAACCAAAGTATTTCTCAGAATCTAATAATCTAAATTTAGAATCAATTCCAGAACCTAAAGATTATAACGATAGTTTACTGACACTTCTTTCCTCTCCTAATATTACAAATAAGGAATATGTATATAGTCAGTATGACTCCACGGTAAGGACAAACACAGTCATAGGCCCTGGTTCTGATGCTGCTGTAATTAGATTAAAAGGTTCTAATAAAGCTTTATCTATCAGTACTGATTGCAACGGAAGATATGTGTATTTAAATCCCCGACAGGGCGGCATGATTGCAGTTGCAGAATCAGCTCGAAATGTTGTTTGCTCTGGTGGACACCCTTTAGCAATCACAAATTGTTTGAATTTTGGAAATCCACAAGATCCAGAAATCTATTGGCAGTTTAGAGAAGCAATTCTAGGTATGGGAGAAGCCTGTCGAGCATTTGATACCCCTGTTACAGGAGGAAATGTCAGTTTTTATAATGAGTCAAACCTTGGAGCTGTTTATCCAACCCCTGTAATTGGGATGGTAGGTATAATGGAAGATTCATCAAAACATATGGATATAGCTTTTAAAGATGCTGGTGATAGTATTGTTATTATCGGATCTATTAATGGTGAAATTGGCGGTTCTGAATATTTAAAAGAATGCCATGGTAGAATAGAGGGTCCCATTCCAAATGTTGATTTAAATCTTGAGTTAAGTTTACATAAAATATGTTTAGAACTTATTTCTAAGGGCCTTATTAAGTCCGCTCATGATATTTCTGATGGTGGTTTGGCAGTTAATCTGTCTGAATCAATCTGCTCTGGAAAGTCTGGATTAGGAGCTGAAATATCAATTAACAGAAAGTTAAGAGAAGATCAGATTTTGTTTGGTGAGACTCAGGGGGTAGTCGTTGTATCATTAGAACCTAAAAACTTACATCATGTAGCGCTATTAGCAGAAGAACATAATGTATACACTCAAACTATAGGCTCTGTTAATGATTCAAGTAGTCTTAAAATAAATAATTCTATAGATGTGGAGCGCAAAAAAATAGAAAAAGCCTATTTCCATACTTTAGATTCTATTATGAAAGATTAAAGTATATTTTATATTCTGGCTTAGTAAGAACTTTCATCATACTGTCATGAATTTTACTATTTGTACATAAAATCCTTGATCCATCTTTAGGAAATTTTTTTCCATTCCAATCACTAACTGTACAACCAGCCTCGGAAGCTATTAATGCACCAGCGCATATATCCCATGTCTTTAAATTATATTCATAGAATCCATCAAAACGACCCATTGCTACAAAGCATAAATCAAGTGCTGCAGCTCCAAGTCTTCTTAGACCTCTAGTCTTATCATAAAAATCTTTAAAAATTTGAAATGATAGATCATATTTTTTATCATGTAAATATGGAAAACCTGTTGCAAGGAGACAATCTGAGAGTTTTTCTGCACTTGAAGGTTGTATTAATCTATTATTCAAATAAGCACCTTCATTCAATTCAGCATAAAAACATTTATTAGCTGCAGGATTATAAACAACTCCCATTATTATCTTATCTTCTTTCATTAAAGCAATAGATACCGCAAATATAGGAAGGTTATGTGCAAAATTAGTAGTGCCATCAAGTGGATCTATTATCCATGTATATTTAGAATCTTTTAAATTAGATTCAGTTTCTTCTGATATTATAGAATGATTTGGATATTGCTCTTTGATTTTGGATATTATTAGTTTCTCTGATTCTATATCTGCTTTTGTTAAGAGATCTATATTACTAGATTTTCTTTCAATGGATGAAATATTTCCAAAGTATGATAGCTGTATATCACCTGTCTTTTTAGCAAGATCAAGAGTGAATGATAGAAATTCAGATTTATTTTTCAATCTTATTTATATACTTTAAACTCTCCAGCCTCGTATCTGGACCAATAATCATTTAATTTCACTTTCAACTGTGGGAGTAAAAACATCGCTCCAATAATATTAGGGAAAGCACATGAAAGAATCATCATATCTGAAAAATCAATTACATTTCCAAGGGATGCTATAGCACCGAGTATAGTACAAGATAAATACATAATTTGATAGATTGGTATACCTGAATCTCCAAATAGATATTTCCAGCCTTTATTACCATAATAATACCATGATATCATTGTGCTGTATGAAAACAAAAAAACTACAATAGCTAGTACCCACCTAAACCCTGGAATAACTGAATCAAATGCGGCTGATGTCATCGAGGCTCCAACAGCAGTCGATCCTTGTTCTGCAATTAGTGCAGTGGCATTTTGATATACATCATTGTTATCTGCTGTGATTAAAATAACACAGGCTGTCATAAAACATACAATAATAGTATCTATGAAAGGTCCAATCATTGCTACAATCCCTTCACGGACTGGTTCATCTGTTTTTGCAGCTGAATGAGCGATTGAAGCAGACCCAACACCACCTTCATTGCTGAAGACACCTCTTTTGATACCAGTCACAAGCGCACCTATAAATCCACCATATGCTGCAGAAGGATTAAATGCTTCAGAGATTATGCTAGAAATAACATTAGGAACCATGCTTATATTGCTAATAATGATAAACAATGACGCTGCAACGTAAATAGTTACCATGGAAGGAACTATTTTTTCAGTAGTTTCTCCAATCCTTTTAATACCACCTATGATAACAAACCCTACAAGTGTAGCTAATATGATTCCATATAGGTAATTAGGTATACCAGTTAATTTACCAAATAATTCATAAGATTGATTTGCCTGGAACATGTTTCCACCACCAAATGCCCCACCAATAATAAAAATTGCATACATAACACCTAAAATTTTTCCTAAATAAGATAATTTCCCTTTATCTTTAAAAGCATATGTAAGATAATACATGGGGCCACCACTTACTGAGCCATCATCATTAACTTTCCTATACATTAACCCTAGAGTTGCTGATACGAATTTAGCAGACATACTAAAAAAAGCAATGAAAACCATCCAGAACACAGCACCTGGACCACCAAGAGTTACTGCAATAGCTACTCCGGCGATATTACCTAGCCCTATAGTTGCAGAGAGGGCTGATGTTAAGGCTTGAAAATGACTAATTTGTCCAATATCATTGGGGTTATCATATTTACCCTTTATGATTTCTATTGAATGTTTAAATCCTCTAACATTTATAAATCCAAAATAAATTGTAAATGTTATAGCTCCGATTAGAAGAGTAAATACGATTAAGGGAACTCCACCAATATCTGCAAATAAAATAGGTGCCAAAAAATTTACTAATGTACCAAACCCACTATCAATTTGATTTAATAGTCTTTCCATTGTTACTCCTTTAATTTAGAGTCCTGTTTCTGTGACTGTTGCCTTTACAGCATTAAGAGTTTGCTCTAATTGACCTTTTTCTTCATTGTTCATATCAAATTCAACAATTTTTTCTATTCCATTAGATCCAATAACAGTTGGTACTCCAATAAAATAACCATCTATTCCAAATTCACCTTCGCATAAAGCTGCACATGGAATAAGTCTTTTTTTATCTCTTAAGTAAGATTCTGCCATTTCAATGGCTGAGGCTGCTGGAGCATAATATGCTGAACCATTTCCAAATAGTTTTACAAGTTCACCTCCTGCATATTTTGTTCTTTCTATAATTTCATTTAATCTTTCTTCTGAAACTAATTCAGTAATTGGAATACCACCTGCAGTTGCAAATCTTAGCATTGGAACCATTGTATCTCCGTGACCACCAAGAACCATACATTGAATATCTTGAACTGAAAAGCCGGTTTCTTCAGCTAAAAATGTTTTAAATCTACATGTATCAAGCGCACCAGCCATTCCAACAACTTTACTCTTAGAAAATCCAGATACTTTATAAAATGAATAGACTATGGCATCTAATGGGTTTGAAACAACTATTACAAACGCATTTGGGGCATATTTCTTAACATTGTTTGCAACGTCAGAAATAATTTTAATATTAATAGAAAGAAGATCTTCTCTATTCATTCCAGGCTTTCTTGGCATTCCTGCTGTTATAATAACGACATCAGAATCTTTCATATCCTCAGGATTGGATGTACCAGATATATCTACATCATATCCATCATGAGGTCGAAGTTGTAAAATATCCAAAGCTTTCCCTTTAACCATTCCTTCAGCTTGGGGAATATCGTAGATCATTACATCTCCTAGTTCTTTTTGAGCAGCAAGAAGTGCGAGATTTCCACCTATTTGACCGCCACCAATTAATAAAATTTTATTTTTAGCCATTTCTTAATTCCTATTTATTATTTTTAATTGCATTACAGATCTAATATGTAACTAATATTTTAGATTTAAAATTTGTGATATTTATCACTATAAGATACAAATGCAATAGTATTTGTTCATAGTTATTGATTTATGTATTCTAATTCGTTAAATTAAACTAACGAAAATCGTTTATCTAAAATTTAAAGTGGGGGGAGTTATGATAAAAAGAGCGGTTCTTTTTCTTCAATTTATACTATTTTTAAGTTTTTCATATTCACAACAAGTTTCATTGAGTTTAGATGGTAATAATTTAAACTATTCTAGTACAGATGATATTGGAGGATTCCAAATTTTCCATACAGGTTGTGTTGATGGTGCATCAGGTGGTGATGCAGCAGCTAATGGATTTACAGTTTCAGCAAGTAGCTCTGTAGTTTTAGCCTTTTCTTTTACAGGTTCAGTTATTCCTGCGGGTGAAGGTACTTTAGTTGAACTATCTGGAGATATAAATCAAGATTGTTTAACTGACTTTATTTTTTCAAATAGTACTGGTGATGCTCTTACATGGGAGATGACTGAAGAGTCTACTGATACTGGTGGCGGAGAAGCATCGTGTTCAGGTGATCAGCAAGTATGTATAAGCTTGGATAGTGGGAGTTTAAACTATTCTAGCACTGATGATATTGGTGGATTTCAAATTTTCCATACAGGTTGTGTTGACGGCGCATCAGGTGGTGATGCAGCAGCTAATGGATTTACAGTTTCAGCGAGTAGCTCTGTAGTTCTAGCCTTTTCTTTCACAGGTTCAGTCATTCCTGTGGGTGAAGGTACTTTAGTTGAACTGTCTGGTAATATTTCGCAAGAATGCTTGACCGACTTTATTTTTTCAAATAGTACTGGTGATCCTCTAACATGGGAAATTGCTGTAGAATCATCAGAGGATGGAGGAAATGATGATCCTGAGGCATCTTGTCCAGATAACACAGAGGTCTGTTTAACTCTTGATAGTGGGAACTTAAATTATTCTAGCACATTTGACATTGCAGGCTTTCAATTTTCTCATAATGGTTGCGTAGAGGGAGCTACAGGTGGTGATGCTGCTGCTAATGGCTTTACAGTTTCAGCCAGTAGCACAACAGTACTTGCTTTTTCTTTTTCGGGTTCGGTGGTACCATCGGGTGAAGGTACATTAGTTGAGCTTTCTGGCGATGTTTCTGAAGAATGCTTGTCAGGATTTATATTTTCGAACATTTCTGGAGAACCATTAACAGTTAGTTTTCCTGTTATTGAAGTTTTAGGATGTACAGATGACACTGCATGTAATTTTGACGTAACAGCTAATACTGATGATGGAACATGTGAATATTCAGAAGAAAATTTTGATTGTGATGGTAATTGTACAGCTAATTTAGATTGTAATGGAGTTTGTGCTGGTGATTCAATCGAAGACGAGTGTGGTGTCTGTGAAGGTGATGGACCAGAGGAAAATTTTGATTGTGAAGGTAATTGTACAACTGATGTAGATTGTAATGGAGTTTGCGCAGGTGATGCAATTGAAGATGAGTGTGGAGTATGCGAAGGTGATGGATCATCATGTTCAAATAATGATGGTGGTTGCTCTGCCGATACGGATGTTTGCTTAAGCTTAGATGGTGGAAATTTAGATTATTCTAGCAC
>CENX01007034.1_pt1 | contig 66660 bp, 51 predicted proteins | sample 361321 | NCBI WGS metagenome assembly CENX01 (sample SAMEA2619678, study PRJEB7988) | marine metagenome | isolation source: saline water (ENVO:00002010), including | reverse complement strand
TATTGAAGGTAACCTACTTGCGATACTGGTTCTAGACTCTGAATATACAGGAGTTGGTTCTGAGGTAGCGGTAACAATCTCTGACTTTGTGGTATCAGGTATTTATAATGGTCAAAATATTGGCCTTGCATCATGTGATGCGGATCAGGATCCATTTAATGGATGTTTTGATACCGACACATTTGCAACTCCAACAGCAGACTGTGCTGGAATTCCAGGAGGTGACCTTATAGTTGACTCATGCGGTGATTGTGTTGCTGTAGAGGTAGACTCTGATGGTGATGGTACTGCAGATAGCTGTGATGCATGTCCAAATGATGTAAGTAATGATGCAGACGGAGATGGTGTGTGTGGAGATATTGATATTTGTGAAGGCTTTGATGATAACTTAGATACAGATGGTGATGGAGTACCAAATGGATGTGATGAGACAGAACTTGGTGATATTATTCTATCATGGACTTCTGATAGTGAGTCTCATGCAACTCTATCATATGAATCAAATGTTGATATTTATGGATTCCAGTTAAATGTAGGAGGTGTATACCTTACTGCAGCCTATGGCGATGTTCTTGATGTATCTTTTAGTGAAGATACTCAAAATGTATTAGCGTTCTCAATGGATGGCGAAGCATTGCCTGCTGGAACTGGTACACTTGTAACATTAGAATTTGTGCCTGTTTTAGATGGTGCTACACTATCTTTATCTAACCTAATTGTTGCTGGTCAAAGTGGTGGTACAATTGGTATTACCGATCCAGGAACATTAGATATTATGCCATGTGCTAATAACGATGGTGATGATTTATGTAATACATTAGATGAATGCCCAGAAGATGCAGATAATGATGCAGACAATGATGGCGTATGTGGCGATGTTGATTTATGTTTGGGTGATGATGCTACCGGTGATACCGATGGTGATGGAGCCTGTGATGATACAGACGAGTGTCCATTTGACTCTCCAAATGACTCAGATGGTGATGGATCATGTGATAGTGATGATTTATGTCCTGGATTTGATGATAATGCAGATTTAGATGGTGATTCAGTAGCCGATGGTTGTGATGTTTGTCATAATGGTGATGATACTATAGATACTGATAATGATGGCATGCCAAATGACTGTGATGTTGATATTGATATCCATGAAGGTAATAATCTAGTTAGTTTCTATGCATTACCAGAAAATGATTTAGATGTTGCCTCTTTCTTTAGTGGTTCATCTATTTATCAGGTAATTGGCGAGGGTCAATTTAGTAAAATTGATAATATCTTTGGTGGATGGGTTGGCAACCTTGAGTCGATTGTTCGTGAGGATGGTTACTGGGTAAGATCTGATATAGATACTGATTTTGAAGTTCAAGGTGAAAACATTGGATCAATTACTTATCAGCTTCATGAAGCAAGTAATTTAATTTCATATCCATATGCAAAAGCACAGGGAGTTCAAGGAGCATTACCTTCAAGCATTACAAACGCAACATACGTAATTATTGGTGAAGGTCTAGCTGCATACAACTATAATGGAGCCTGGGTTGGATCTCTTGCTGATAATAATTTTGGTGGATTTAAACCTGGTAAAGGTTACTGGTTCAAAGTAAGATCAGAGGCTATTTGTCCTGATATTGCAGACGGTGAGCCGTGTGATGAATTACTAGACTTTGAATATAATGAGCCAACTGGAGATGTGGATTCTAGATTAGTAAACTCTACGCTTCCAACAATACCAGAAGGCTTTGAGTATACTCAGTCAACAGCTCAAGGATTCTATTTTGTAGAGTCTGCAAGCTTTGATGGTGTTGAAGCAGTAGCAGGTGACTGGATTGTTGCTTACAATGATAATGTTGTTGTTGGATCATGGCCATGGACAGGAGAATTTACAACTGTGCCAGCGATGGGTTATGATGGTAGCCAGGAAACTGCTGGATATATGGAAGAAGGACAAGTACCTACATTTAAACTTCTAAAATCTGAAGATGGAAGCCTAAATGAAATGAGTATGGATGTCGCAAGTGCATGGACAAATAATGGTCACGCAGTAATTACTCTAACAGGTACAACTCCATTACCAGAAGCAATATCATTAAATGATGCGTATCCTAATCCATTTAATCCAAGTACTAAGATATCATTTGAGATTCCACAAGATATGCATGTCAATCTATCTGTTTATGATATTAGCGGTCGTATAGTTGCAGAGCTTGTTAATGAGATGAAAACAGGTAATGCATATAGTGTATCTTGGAATGCAAATGGAAATGCAAGTGGTGTGTACTTTGTTAAGCTGTCTGCTGGTCAAGTGGTGCATACACAAAAGATTATGCTAGTCAAGTAATTCTTTAATTACATAGTCTTTATATATTATATTAATAGTTAACAGAGCCTCGTTGATTAACGAGGTTCTGTTGTATAAGTGGAAAATAAAATTTTATTTTAATAAAAGGAATAATAGAATGCTTAGAAATATAACAAGTTTATTTTTATGCCTTTTCCTATTTAGCTGCAGTGATTTACAAAATGCAGCAAAAAATATTGAAAAGGTAAATGAAAATCAGGATTTAATTATTAATAAATTAAATGCTCTTGATAAGAAAATTGCTTTACTTGATAAGAAAGTACAGCAAGGTGCGGCGGCAAACAAACCAAACAAGAAAAATGACAAACCTAAAGCAGATCCTAACAAGATATATGATATTGCTGAAGCAGGTTCTATTGTACTCGGTAACCCAGATGCTAAAGTATCCATAGTAAAATGGACAGACTACCAATGACCGTACTGCTCTAAATCCGTCGGTCTGGTGGATGACATTTTAGAAAAATATCCAAATGATGTTAAAGTTATAGTTAAGAACTTCCCCCTATCTTTCCATAAGCAAGCTCGTAGGGCGGCACAGTATGCTCTTGCAGCTGATCGTCAAGGGAAATTTAAAGAAATGTATCATGCGATATTTGAAGAGTATAGAAAATTAAAATCAAATGAAGACCTCCCAGTTGAAATTGCTCAGAGACTAGGTCTAGATATGGAAAAATTTAAAGCGGATGCAAATGATCCTGAAATTGATGCACAAATACAGAAGGAATTTGATCAAATGAGAAATTCAGGAATTCCAAGATTATCTGTACCTAAGTTTCTTGTAGCTGGGAAAGAACCTCAAGGAAGAGATCTAGCAACATTTTCAAGAATGATTGATGAAGCTTTAAAAAAATAGTATATAAGGAATAGATATGAAATTTTTATTAACTAGATTATTTTCATTGTGTCTATTTGTTAGTGTTTTATTTCCTGCTTTTACTGAATCTAACACAGGGTGGAGTTACATTCAGTCTACAAATCAGACTTTTTACATATTTATATCACCTATGAATTTTGTTGATGCTTTTGGAGTTCAAATGGAAGGTTATGGTGATGGCTCAAATGGGCAAACCTCTTCTGAATCTGATTGTGGATTGAATCCAGAATCATGTGATGTTTTAGGTGCATTTATGTCAAGAGATATTGATGAGATTGCGTGTAGTAATGCTGGTGGATATTTCGTAAATGGTCAATGTGATATTTGTGTTGGATGGTCATATTATAATAGTTATGCTGAATCAAGCAATGGTTCAATCACAACTACATTGCAAATCAATGGATTTGATTCAGGGGGTGATTATGATTATTATTGTCAGGATGGAGAAGCTCCAAAATTAAAATATTTCGATGCTTCTCAAGGAATAATCTATGCTCTTTCTAGTGATTCAGATTTAGGTGGTTTTTTAAATAATAATATTTTCTTGTATTGGCCTGATTGTACTGAAATGTCTGATTGTGATGAATTTCAAGCAATTGCTTCAGAGGATGACCCACTTAGTAATAATCAAAATGAAATACCAAGCGACTTTAAAATTTCCAGTGTTTATCCAAACCCTTTTAATCCATCGGTTAATATTACATTTTCTCTATCTGCCATAGAGCAAGTTAATATCAGTGTTTATGATACTATTGGTAGGCATATTGCTACTTTATTTGATGGATTCAAAGAACACGGAACTCATGAGTTAGTTTGGACTCCAGAAGTTTCAATATCAAGTGGTAATTATATTATAATGATGGAAACGCCAAACAATGTATCTACAAGTAAGGTTACTTATTTAAAGTAATTTATTTGTGATTTGTGTCATTATTTTATCTATAGAAATCTTATAGATTAGTGTGTGAAGAGGAGAAAGAATGAGTTTTAGTGCAGCACTTAAATATACTAATGATAACATTAGGTATTACCTGGCTATATTTGTAATGCTAACTGGTTTTCTTTATTCACAAGACCCACCACCGGGATTTGAATTTGAGATATCAATAAATCAATCCTTCTATTTTTTCCAAAATTCATTTATAGATGGCGAATCTCCAGAAATAGGTCAAGATTGGCTTGGTTCATTTAATGAATATGATGAAACCATGAGTGGTAATTGTATTAATATTGGTGATGATTTAGATGGGAATGAAGATACAATAGAATGCCAAGATGTAAATGGAGACGGAATTCTTTCTACCTCTATTGATGTATGTGTAGGTTCATTTATTTATTCTGGTGAATTTACAACAGTGCCTGTGATGGGTAATGATGGTACTGTATGGACTTCTGGATATATGTATGCTCAAGAATCTTATTTTGATTGTAGCTCAGATGGTATGTATTGTGCTAATCTGTGTAATATAGATGGAAGCATATGTAGTGATTGCAGTCAAAGTGAAAATGAGAATTGTACTACAGATCAATGGCCTGATGAATATAATAATTGGAGCAACTTTGCTCAAAGCGTAGGTGCAAATGGACAGTATGATTTAGGAGAGCCATTTATTGATTCAAATTTTAATGGAGAATATGATGCAGTTGGTGGCATCCCCAAATTCAAATTTTATGATGCATCAGAAAATTTAGTATACGATGCTCAAACATCTGTTTTACCTATTTATCCATTCCAAGATGGAGATGCTCACTATGTTGGAACTATTGAAGTTATTCGAGATTGTAATAATGATTTAGGTGGTGAAGCATTTTTTGATGACTGTAATGAGTGTACTGGAGGTAATACTGGATTAGAGCCAAATTATTCAGATATTGGCTGTGGATGTAACGAACCACTTATAGGTCCATTCTTTGAAGATATTGATGGAGATGGTTTAGGATTTGGTGAAGCACAGTACTTTTGTAGCAATCCAGGAATTGGTTGGTCTGAAAATAATAATGACCCTCATCCATCATGCAGTGTTAATTATTTTGATTGCTCAGACCAGTGTGGCGGTAATGCTCAAATTGATGATTGTGGTATTTGTAGCGGTGGAACAACAGGAAACATACCAAATGAGCAAATTGATTGTAATAATGAATGTTTCGGAACTGCCTTTTATGATGAGTGCGATGAATGTGTTGGTGGATCAACTGGAAATGAGCCCTGTGACTTTGTATCTGAAGCTCCAGAAGAATTTTCATTTAATCAATCAACTCTTCAAGCATTTTATTTTATTATAACAGGTGGGTATAGCAATGGTGATCCATTTTCTACAGAAGATTGGGTTGGAGTATTTAATGGTGATATTTGTGTAGGTCATTATAAGTGGGATGGGCCATTTACTACCATTCCTGCAATGGGTGATGAAGGCAGTGAATACACTCAAGGTTATTTGCAATCACAAGATCTGCCAACATTTAAAGTTTACGATGCATCAGCTGGTGAAATTTTTGATATTGATATGAATCAGATTGAAATTATCCAGCAAGGTGGTGAGGAGTATTCTGGGTGGCAAAATTTAGCATACTTTGAAGTGACCAGCTTTATTGCTCAGACACCAGACTGTAATGGAGTTATTGGTGGTGATGCTTTTATTGATGATTGTGGAATATGTAGTGGAGGTAGCACGGATTTACTTCCAAATGCAGACATTGATTGCTCAGGGGTATGCTACGGAGCAGCAATTATTGATAATTGTGGTATCTGTTCTGGAGGTACTACAAATAACATTCCTAATGAAGATGATTTAGGATGTGGTTGCTTCTTAACTGGTCCATCTAATTATTATGCTGATGTAGATAATGATGGATTTGGATTTGGTAATGAACAGCCATTTTGTGAAGATCCAGGAGATGGATGGACATCAAATTCAGATGATTTAGAGCCATTTTGTTATAACCAGTCTATTTTAGATTCTAATGTGGATGAGTGTGGTATTTGTTTTGGTGGGAATGAAGATGTAGATTGTTTAGGTGTTTGTTTTGGTTCTGCTGTATTAGATGATTGTGGAGATTGTAATGGTGATAATAGCTCTTGTCAATCACCATTAGCTGAAAGTGCAAATCTATCAACAAACGAAGATGAAAATATTCTTATCCAACTTTCAGGCTCTGATCCTAATAGTTTAGATTTATCTTATATTATTATTGATTTTCCATTAAATGGTAATTTAGAGCCATCTGAAAATGAATCAGAATACATTTACACTCCTAATAGTAATTATAATGGACAAGATAGTTTTACTTATGTAGCATTTAATGGGTCATTCTTCTCGAATATAGCGGAAATTAATTTACAAATTAATCCCATAAATGATGCTCCTAATGCTGAGAATATTATAGTAGATGGTATTGAAGATATTGATATAAATATTGAATTGTTAGGTAATGATATCGATGGTGATGATATTATTTTCAATATACTAGATCAGCCTTTAAATGGAACAATACTATTTGATAATGACGTTATGGTTTATACACCAGATTTAAATTTCAATGGAACCGATCAAATCACCTATGTTACTAATGATGGTCAGTTAGATTCTGAATTGGGATTCATTACTATTTTTATTAACCCAGTAAATGATCCTCCAAATGCTAATGAGGTTGAAGTTATATTTTATGAAGATAATACTATAAGCTTTACATTTGATGTTGAAGATGTAGATAATTCAGATGAAGAACTATCAATCTTTGTACAGGATGAAATCAATTTTGGAATTATTTCAATTAGTTCATTAGAAGCAATAATTTTACCTAACCAAGATATTAATGGAGATTTTTATTTTACCTATCAAGTATTAGATGGAGAGCTATTTTCAGATCCTTCTACCGTTAGTGTTCAAATATTACCGATAAATGATCCGCCAGAGATTTCTAACATATTAAATCAAGAAATAAACGAGGATGAAGTTTTTTATTATGAAATTTCTGCTAATGATGTTGACAGTCAAAATTTAGTTTTTGATGTAAATGATGTTGAAAATTCTACAATTACAATTGATGGTCAAACTCTAATTATTGAACCGGATAATGATTATAATGGAGAGTTATTAATTGAGGTTTCAGTTAGTGATGATGAGTTTTTGGATTTTACTAATTTTGTTTTAAATATTTTACCTGTTAATGATCCACCTGTAATTTCACCATTTGGAGCTCTTAGTACTTTAGAGGATGAAAGCCTTGTAGTTATTATAGATGCTATTGATATAGATGGTGACGAACTTATCTTTTGGACAAGTGATACAGATAATGCTGAAATTGATTTTGATGAAAATCAAATAACAATAACTCCAGACTTACACTGGAATGGTGAACTTGATTTTCTTTTAAGTGTAACTGATGGAGAATATATTGATAGTCAGATTCTAACTATAGATGTTATACCTGTAAACGATAGCCCAGTCATTTCAACAATTATAAATCAATTTATTAATGAAGATAGTCCCTTTGTATATAATCTAGAAGCTATAGATGTTGATGGTGATGATTTAAGTTTTAGTTTAGATGAAATTAGCAATGCAACATTTACATTAGTTAATAATTCAATTAATCTTTTGCCTGATCAGGATTTTAATGGACAAATTGAGATAAGTGTAAGTGTTTTTGATGGTGAGCTTTCTGATTCAACTATCTTTAGCCTAGATGTATTACCTGTAAATGACCCTCCTATTCTTGAAGATATTGCAGACCAAGAAATTGATGAAAATCAAATATTAGAACTTAATTTTACTTCATTTGATGTAGATGAAGATGTTTTATTTTATGATTATTATATTTTAAGTGGTTATGCTCAGGTAGAGATCTCTAATAATGAAATAGTTATTATGCCAAATGAAAACTGGTTTGGTGAAATTGAAATTACACTAACAGTAACTGATGGTGAGTTCTATGATCAAGATAATTTTGTAGTTCAAGTTATAGAAGTTGATGATCCTCCTACTGCATATGATATTACATCTACAGGTGAAGAGGATCAATTGGTTATAGTGCCTCTTATTGCAACTGACCCTGATACTGAATCTAATCAGCTTACATATTCTATTAATTCAAGTCCATCAAGCGGGACTGCAATAATAGTGGGAAGCAATATTGAATATACATCAAATTTGAACTATAATGGATCAGATCAGTTATCCTATATTGTCAACGATGGAAATTCTAATTCTGAACCAGCACAAATTAATTTAGATATTATACCTATCAACGACCCACCTACTGCTATAGATGCAGAGTATTCAGCATCTAATGGTTATATTGAGTTTGATTTAAATTCAATAGTTAGTGATGTTGATGGTGATGAACTTGAGATTTCATTTATTACTCAAAACTACGGATCAAATACTATTAATACTTTATTCAATGGTGTCATCCAAGATTTAGGTGGTAATATTTTTTCATATACACCACCGTCAGAGGTTGTTTATTTTGACTTTATTCTTTATAAGGCAACTGATGGAGTTTCAGAATCTTCAGTTCAAACACTTTCATTTAATTTATTAGGTAGAGAAATGCCAAGGAATATGGCACCAATTGCTTTTGACCAAGATGTTAGTCTTATAGAAGATCAGATTACTGACATAACATTGATTGGTTTTGATGTTTTAAATTCAATATCTGAAAATGCTTCATTTGAAATTATCTCAAATCCAAGTAATGGTGAGCTATCATCATCATTTTCATTATTAGAAAGTGGATCGAGTAATCTTGTTCAATGGTCGATTGAATATACTCCAAATACAAATTATTTTGGAGAAGATAGCTTCACCTACAAGGTAACAAATCCTGATAATTCAATACCTGAATCTGAATATGGAACTATATATATTAATATCAGTCCACAGAATGATGCTCCGCAAGTTTATACAAATATTTTCGATCAAACACTTCTTGAGGATTCTCAAGGTACTGAGTTATCATTAGATTTATTCTTTTTAGATGTTGATAATGATAATCTTCAATATACTGTAAATCCAACTCGAGAGGATATTGCCTTAATAAATGTTCAAGATAATCTGCTATCTATAAATCCATATTTGAATAAATTTTCTACACCATTTTCTGTTATTTTAACTGCCTCTGATGGTGAATTAGATGTAAGTCAGTCATTTGAAGTTGAAATATTACCGGTTAATGATTCACCAACAGTTGATTCATTGGAGTATAGTTTGAATGAAGATGGGGCTTTAGCGATTGTGCTTAGTGGTGATGATGTTGATTTTGACCCATTATCCTTTTCTTTATCAGAAAATCCTATCAATGGAGAAATTTCTTTTAATGATAATGTGTTAACTTATCAACCATTTGAAGATTTTAATGGTTTTGATGAGTTAAGCTATAAAGCTTTTGATGGAGAGTCATATTCAGATGCTGGTATCATTACTTTGAATATTATTCCTATAAATGATGGACCTGTATTTGAAGAAATATCAGATCAATCAATTAATGAAGATGATATACTTGAATTTACTCTATTAGCGAATGATATAGATGGAGACAATTTAACTTTTGATGTTACTTCAATCGATAATGTAGAGAGTTATAATATTGATGGAAGTACATTAACTATTTCTCCATTGGAGAATATGAATGGTCAGATTTCAGTTCAAGTTGAAGTATCAGATGGATCTCTGATAGATTCAGAAGATTTCATTCTAAATATAATCGCTCAACCTGATGCTCCTGAGTTTATTCAAATTTCAAATCAACAAATTAATGAAGATGAAAATTTAGCGATTTTCTTAACAGCTACTGATGTAGATGGTGACGAGTTATTATTTAATGGGTCTTCTAGTATAGATGGAACAACTATTTCTATTGATGACAATTTAATGATAGTTGATTCTCCTGATAATTTTTATGACGATATGATTATAACAGTTGTAGTTACTGATCAAATTTTTACGGTAGAAAATAGTTTTATTATTACTTATACACCACAGCCAGATGCGCCAGTTTTAGAAGCTATAGGAGATCAAACTATTTTGGAGTCGGAACCATTAGCAATTAATATCTCAGCATTTGATCCTGATGGAGATGAATTAGAGTTATCAGTTAATGCATCAGATGATATTAACTCATCCATAGATGACTTGCAATTAACCTTAGAAGGTGGAGATAATATAAATGGTGATTTTGAAATTATCATATCTGTCACTGATGGGATATTTATAGTTGAGGAATCATTTATTTTAACTATAATTAATGTTAATGACCCTCCAATATCAGTATCGCAGAATATTGAAGTACTAGAAGACAATTCATCAATCATTATATTAGAAGCTACAGATCCTGATTTTGATAGTATTGAATTCTTTATTAATGAAGAGCCTTCAAATGGTACTATAGTTTTAGAAAATGGATTAGCAACATATATTCCTGATAATAATTATAATGGTCAAGATTCATTTTCATTTTATGCGTTTGATGGTGAATTAAACTCAAATATTTCTATTGTATCTATAAATATATCAGCTGTTAATGATGGGCCAATAATTACTTCCTCACCTTTGCTTAATGCTACTGAAGATTTATTATATACATATCAAGTAACAGCGGAAGACCCTGAAAATGATCAAATTAATTTTGAATTAGATACTTATCCAGAAGGAATGTCAATTAATGAAAGTGGATTAATCTCATGGATTCCTGTTGAAGGACAGTTGACTTCAGATGAAGTTGTATTGACAATTTCAGATAATGGAGATGATGGAGCATTGCCTTTTACACAGACATTCACAATAGTTGTTGAACCCGTTAATGATACGCCTCTAATTACTTCTAATCCTCCACTTCTCGCTTATGAGGATGAACAATATAACTATCAAATAGAGGTAGAAGATCCAGATTCAGATATTTTCTATTATACATTATTATTTGGGCCAAATAATCTAGAGTTAAGTAATAGTGGATTAATAACTTGGATTCCAACAGAGGGGATAGTGAGCTCAGGTACAGTGGCTTTTGTTGTTTGGGATACAGATACTCCAGAAATGGGTGTTGATTTTCCAGCGATACAAGAATTTGTAATTGAAGTAATTGAAGTTAATGATCCACCAACAATTGTATCTACTCCATCTCCTAGTTCAATAGAAGATATAGAATACTCTTACCAAATAGAAGTTGAAGATATAGATGATGAACTCTTTTATTATGAACTTCTAGAAAACCCTCTAGGAATGGTAATAACTAGCTCAGGATTATTAACTTGGACTCCTACTGAAGGAGTACTTTCATCAGGTCCTATTTCTATTAAGGTTTATGATGGCCAAATAGATGAATCAAATGATATTCTCTATGATGTGCAAAACTTTGCTCTGTCTGTAACTGCTGTAAATGACGCGCCAATAATTACATCTGTTGCTCCTACAAATGCAATCGAAGGAGAGGAATATATATACCAAATAGAGGTAGAAGATCCAGATGATATAGAGTTTACTTATCTATTAATAAATGAGCCTGAAGGTATGAATATTGATTTTGAGACAGGAACTCTAACCTGGATCCCAGATCAAGGTAATATTATTTATCAAAATATCACGTTAAAAGTTCAGGATGGTGGAGAAGACTTTGTGTCGCCCGCAATTGAAATATTTTCTATTCAAGTAGAAGAGGGAAATGATGGTCCTAGTGATTATACTCTCTACTATCATCAAAATAGTACACTTGTAAGTTTTTCATCTATCCCAGAAAATAATTTGGTAGAATCGATTTTCCCTATTGATGAGATTGACTTCTTAGGAATTGTAACTGAAGGTCAAGCTACGTCAGCAAATCCAATCTTAGGGTGGACCGGTAACTTGTTTAGTCTAGAAAGACAACGAGGATATTGGATTAAAGCAGAAGATTTAGCTCAAGGTCAAATAGGATATGATACTTTATCTTATGTTATTTCAGATGCAGTACCAACTTCAATGGATTTAATATATGATATCCATGAAAATGTTAATCTTCTATCTTATGTTGGAATTGATGGACTTGAGATTTCAGAAGCACTTCCGGATAGCATTGAAGATATAACAACAGATATAATTGGTGAGGGAGTAGCAGCATCTAAGAATCCTGTATTAGGGTGGATTGGCTCACTAACACATTTTCATAGAGATAAGGGTTATTGGTTAAGAAATAATATTGATGGTGTTGATGATACTTCTATGTATTTTTCTTGGCATATACCAGACCAAGATGTATTATTTTCATCAGGCGCAGTAAAATCATATAGTTTACCAGAGAAAATTGAAGAATTTTCTTATACACAATCATCTAAACAAGCTTTCTACTTTATCAATAAAATAAAATTAGATGATTATTCTCCAAGTCATAATGACTGGATTATAGCTTATAATAATGATATTATTGTAGGAGCTAGAAAGTGGAATGGAAGATATACTGATATTCCAGCAATGGGGTATGATGGTTCACAGTCAACTATTGGATATTGTAAAAATGGTGACTACCCAACATTTAAACTATATATTGAAAATTCAGGTGAGCTAGTTAATCTAGATTCAGGCAATATTGAGCCATGGGAAGACTTATTAGTATCAAATATAAATCAATTAAATCAAACAGTTCCTGTTCCTGATAATTTTGAGTTTTCATATCCATACCCAAATCCATTTAATCCTAGTACATTAATTAAATTTGCTATACCTGATGCATCATCAGTTAAGATTGAAGCATATGATATTAATGGTAGGCATATTAATACTCTCCTCAATAAAAGATTAGATGCTGGATATCATGATTATACTTGGAAACCTTCTGGTCTTGCTAGTGGAATTTATTTAATTAATGTTCAAGTTGGAGATAATAATCTGACCCATAAAGTCATGTTTGTAAAATAATAGTGAATATTGAAATTGAAAGAAGATTCTTAGTTAATGAATCTAAATTAATTCTTCCTGAAAATAAAAAAATAATCAAACAAGCATATCTGTTTAGTAATTCTGATCAAGCGTTTAGAGTTCGCATAATTGACAATAAGTCATTTATAACATATAAGCATAGAAAATCAAAACTTAATAGCTATGAATTTGAATATTTAATTCCGAAAGATGATGCTGAAAAATTAATTCAATTATCAAATAATCATATAATACATAAAGATAGATATTATGAACCTATGGGAAAGCACATATGGGAAATTGATGTTTTTTATGGTGAAAATAAAGGTTTGGTAATTGCTGAAATTGAACTTGATGATGAGAGAGAACAAATTGAATTACCAGATTGGATAGATCGAGAAATATCTCAAGAAAAAAAATATTTTAATTTTAATCTATCTAAAGATCCATTTTTGAAGTGGTAGTTAAAATTTTTTTTTCTCAATAAAATCATCCATTTTTTTATAGAAATTTTCTAGAGTACCATCATTATTAATAATATAGTCAGCTTTTATTTTCTTTTCAGTTTCCGGCATCTGTAAAGACATTCTATTTTGAATCTGCTCTAAATGTAAATTTTTTCTTTTAAGAGCGCGCTCTAATCTGATTTTTTTTCGAGTTAGAATTAGTAGAGTTGAATTAAACAGGTGTTCAAAGTTAGCTTCAAAAATCATTGCTGCATCTACAACAAATAATTTTTCTTTATTTTGCTTAGCTTCATTGATTGATTTTTCAACTAGTATAAATACTTCTGGCCACATTAATCCATTTAGTATCTTTTGATCTATTTTATTTGAGAATGCTGTTTCAGCTAATTTACTGATACTTAATTTATTTTTTTCGACAACCTTTTGCCCAAATGCATCTATAATTCTATTTTGTAGAATTTTTGTGTGCTTTAGATGTTTTTTTGCTTCTTGATCAGCATTGAATATAACAGCTCCTTTATTCTTTAAATAATTTGAAGCTGTACTTTTACCAGATCCAATTCCTCCAGTTATTCCAAGTATATACATAATAATTAATTTAAATTAATTATTTTTTCTATCTCTTGACTTACATCACTTATATTTAATTCTCCATTTATTCGAGAAACAATATTTTGATTTTTATAGTGGCTTATAAGAGGACTTGTTTCATTATGATATATTTCTAGACGTTTGCGGACTGTTTCTTCTTTATCATCTTCTCTTATTAATAAATCCTCTTGAGTTTCATCGTCCTTACCCTCAATCTTAGGTGGATTATATATTATGTGGTATACTCTACCTGAGGCCATATGTACTCTTCTACCACCCATTCTATCAACTATGTTATCATCTTTAACATCTATAACGATTACTGCATCTAGAGCTTGTTTTAGTTTTTCTAGTAATTTATCTAGCCCAACTGCTTGTGGTATTGTTCTTGGAAAACCATCAAGAATATATCCATTTTTACAGTCTTCATTTTCTAAACGTTCATGCATCATACCCAATATAACCTCATCAGGGACTAGTGCTCCGGAGTTCATATATTCTTTAGCTTTAATACCAAGAGATGTTTGTTTCGTAACATGTTCTCGTAGCATATCACCGGTTGAAATTTGAGGTATATTTAATTTTTCAATTAAAAATTTTGCTTGTGTTCCTTTTCCACCTCCTGGCGGTCCAAGTAATAATATTTTCATAGTCGACCTTTCATTTAAATAAGAATCCCAGCAATACATGCGGTTATCCAAGATGCAATTGCACCACCAATCATCGCTTTAGTTACTAGTTTTGAAATATCTTTTTTCCTATCAGGAGCTATAGAACCAATTCCTCCAAGTTGAATACCTATTGATGCAAAATTAGAAAAGCCACAGAGTGCATAACTAGCAATTACAGCTGTTTTTTCTGACAAACCATTTTCACCGATCATCATATCACTTAGATTTAGGTATGCAATTAACTCTGTTAATACAAGTTTCTGACCTAGTAAACTACCTAGTATATGAGACTCAGACCATGGGGCACCCATTAAATATGCTAAAGGCATAAATATATAACCCAAAAGACTTTCAAGGGATGTCCCAAAAATACTTAATATATAATTTGAAAGTGAAATTAAAGCAACAAAAGCTATGAGCATCGCTGCTATATTTGCAGCTAATTTTAATCCCTCAGTTGCACCGTTCCCAAGAGACTCTAAAACATTTCCTTCTGTGGGTTCATTTAAATTAGATGATAAGCTTATATCATTAGATACAGTTTTATTAGTTTCGGGATACATTATTTTTGCTACAACAAGTGCTGCAGGAGCACTCATAATTGATGCCGCCATTAGATGCCCTGCGATACCAGGAATATTTTCTAGCATTCCAACATATATTGCCATTACCCCACCAGCAACAGTTGCAAATCCACCTGTCATTATTGCCATCAACTCTGAATTTGTCATTTTAGCAATAAATGGTTTTATTACAAGAGGTGCCTCAGTCTGTCCTACAAATATATTAGCTGAAATACTTGTTGTCTCAGGACCACTTGTTTTCATTGTTTTTTGCATCACCAAAGCAACAATTTTAATAACCTTTTGCATAAGCCCTATATGATAAAGGACAGCCATTAAAGCCGAAAAGAATATAACAGTTGGTAGTACAGAAAAAGCAAAGTTAATTACTGCAGGATGCATTTGTCCATCAACAAAAGATGAAAATAAAAATTCACTTCCATCATTTGAAAAGCTTAATAATTTTTTTATTAATTTGTCAAACCATGAAAAAATTGGTTTTCCAAAAGGGGTAACTAAAATAAAAAATCCAAATAGTAGTTGAAGACCTAATCCCCAAAGTACAAGCATATAATCTATTTTTTTTCTATTGTTAGATAGTAAGAATGCTATACTTAATAATGCAATAATACCTAAAATTCCCATTTTTTACTCCTTATGGTTTATGGATGAAAGCACTTTCTGCATCGTGCTTCATATTTATCTGTTTCCCCAACAACAACTAAATCCTTTTCAGCTGAAATTCTTTGTGAAAAACTTGCTGGATCACCACATGAAATACAAATAGCATTAACTTTAGAAACATATTCTGCATCCACTAAAAGTTGATGTATTGGGCCAAACGATTTTCCTGTATAATCTTTATCAAGCCCAGCAATAACTATTCGCTTATCCTCACTTGCAAGTTTATTTGCAATATCTATAATTCCATCATCAAAAAATTGAGCTTCATCTATTCCAAATACATCTGCGTTATCTTTAAGTTTGTATATTTCATCTGAAGATTCAACAATAATTGATTTAATTTTTCTTTTATTATGTGATACAATATAGTCATCACTGTACCTATCATCAGTTTTAGGTTTAAAAATTGCCACTTTTTGTTTTGCATATTGTGCTCTTACTAATCTTCTAATAAGCTCTTCTGTTTTTCCACTAAACATTGGACCACAAATAACTTCTATCCATCCACTATTTTTATGTCTAACCATTAATTTCACTCTTTATCATTGGTAAAAGTTTATTTTTTATTACTTCTATTGCCATTCGATTTTTACCACCATCTTTTACTATAATATCTGCATAATTTATAGTCGGTTCAATAAATTTTTCATGCATTGGTTTTACAGTATTGATATACTGAGAAAAAATAGATTCTATTGAACGATCTCTTTTATTTATATCTCGTTTTGCTCTTCTTAGTATTCTAATATCTGCAGGAGTATCCACATAAACTTTGCAATTAATTAAATTACGAATTCTAGCATCATGAAATGCAAATATTCCTTCAATGATTATTATAGGTTTTGGCTCAACACTTAGAGTTTCATTTAGTCTTTTATGTCGTTTAAAACTATATAAAGGTATATTTGTAGTTTTATTATTTATAAGACTTTGAATATCATTTTTAAGTTCATTGAAATCGATTGAATTGGGGCTATCAAAATTAACATTACATCTTTCTTCATAGCTTATATGAGATAGGTCCTTATAGTAAGAATCTTGAGATATACACACTATATCATTAGAATCACATCTTTCTATTAGCTCTTTTGTGAATCTGGTTTTACCAGAACCCGTACCGCCAGATATTCCAATTATTAATTTATTTTTTTGCATTTATATAAAAGGATGTGGAAGTAATTTAAATGTATTTGTTTCAATATAGTCTTTATTTGGCTTTGCTATTAGAATTGGAATATCACCTGCATATTCAGCGATTACTTGCCGGCATGATCCACAAGGGGCTGCACCATCTTTCGTAACAACAGCAAGTGCTTTAAAATTACTGTATCCCTGAGTAAGTGCTGAAAAAATTGCAACTCTTTCAGCGCATAGAGTTGTTGGATAAGCTTTAGATTCGATATTAAATCCAATTAGTATCTCACCATTATTTGTTAGTAATGATGCTCCAACATTATAGTTACTGTATGGGCAGATTGCATTTTTTTGAGCATTTATAGCACTTTTAATTAATTTTAATTTATCTATCACTTAATATAAAAATTCCCTTTAATTATTTTTTTATTATTACAGTTATCAGTTACAATCAGCTCAATTTGATGGGTGCCAACTTCTAATGCCTCTTTAAATTCATGGAAAATTAGACTTCTATAAGTATTATAATCAACTATAAGCTTTTTTCCATCTAAGTATACCTCAAAGCTATTTTCATCTTTAATACCACATATTTCATCTTTAACTTCATATTGTAAAACTTTAAAATGATCTTGTCTATAGGTCGAGCCTACATTGGGAACTTTCTTCAATATTTCTGGAGCATCATCATCCTTTATTATTGAGTAAATTCCACCTGTCTTAATTTTTGTTTGAATACCTTTTTCATATTTATTATTTCCACTGAATTTCCATTTCTCATTAAAAACATCATATTTAAAAATTCCAATATTTGAGTATTGTTTCTTGTTTTCAAAGATAAGCTTGAACTCATTTTTAAAAGGAATAGACTTAGGTCCAATCAGGAATGGACCATACATATGATTTAATTGCCTTTCAATAACTCTATCATTGTAGGGTTCGATATAGATAAATGAGTCATTATGATTACTCTCATCAAATATTATTTTCTTATTGTTTGGAATTGAATTAAGAGTAATTTGATTATCAATTAATTTAATTGGGAACTCAGGAATTGATACCTTTGAATTAATATTAATTGAAAACTGATTAATTGTTGAATCCTGATATATAATTGATGCTTTTGATAAATCTCTTAATTCAAGTGGGTAGAAAATTTCAGATGTATATTTTGTAGGAGAAAGCTGGTGTAAAGGATATCTATAAAGCTTATTGTCTAGAGTTAGTCCAAGAATAGGTCTTTTGCCTGAAAAATTATTTTCATCAAAAGTAAAGACTGTTCCTCGGGTTTTATCTTTTAACTTAATTTTACCATCTAATATTCTTTCCTTATCATCAATTTTATGAAATTGTGGTGGTCCATAGGTACCATCCTTATAAAATGGTTCAGCAACCAATATATTTACATTTTTATTGGGTTTAGGAATAAAAAATTTAGTTGCATAGATCGTATCAATATCAGGACTTATATATCTAATATTTTCATTAAAGTCATTAGTAAAATAAACATTAAGAAGTTTAAGTCGATCATCATATGATTGAACTATCCATCCTTTTTTGTCATCTATAAAGTCAATTTGTGTATCTTTATTACTTGATGATAAGAGATTAAATAGTATTTCTATGTAATTACCATTATAATCAGATGCTGTTATTTTGCATTCATGATATGATCGGTCATTAAAAATAATTCTCTTAATTGGAATACTTTTTATAAAAGATGAAGGGTGATAGTTGTTTTTTTTATATAAGCTATAAACTTTCTTTCTTCCAGAATTATATTTATGAAAATCACGCTCACAAAACACTTTATGTCCCTCATTGAAATTAGTATGATTGTATTCAGCGTCAAAAAATGTTTCACCATCAATTTCAAGCTTTATACTATATAGTCCAAAATTGAATGGTTGCCCATTAATCTTGTCATAAATTTCAGCAGAAACACCAATCTCTCCAGAAACTGATATAATATTTTCTATTATATATTGATTGTCAGAGATTTTTATTAAATCAAATTCTTTCTCAGCAGGACTACCATTAATAAAACTATTTTTATTCAGGTTATTGAAGATTATTTTTTGAGGAATTGGAGGAAGTGTATCCTCAATAAGATAGTTAGTTAGGAAAGGGTTGAAAGGTTCTCCTTTTTTATTTCTAATCTCAAAATGAATATGAGGACCAGATAAGCTACCTGAGTCTCCTGTAAAACCTATAACATCTCCTTTCTTAACAGGATATTGACCCGGAAGGAAACTATGGTCAATAGAGAAGCAATTACATTTCTCTTGGAGACTATCTATAAAGATTTCTAAAGTTTCGTTGAATTTATCAAGATGTGCATAAACTGACGTATTGCCATCTTTCATTTTAATATATATTACTTTACCATAGCCCAGTGGACTTGTGGCAATTCTAGATACATAACCATCTTCAATTGCATAAATATCTAATCCATTAATTCCATAAGTTCGGATATCAATACCTGTATGGTATCTAAATGGTCGAATATCACCAAAAACAGTTGTTATTGTCTTACTTGCATCCGTAGGCCATAGATAGTCATTGGTTCCCAATGAAATTGAGAGCATCGCAGCAAAGAGGATTATATATCTACAAATAAACATAGATTTTATAGCATGCAAAATAAAGATTCTATAATTAACTTTAGACTAAATTTTATAGTAATTAATAGAGAATATATGAATTTTAAACTACTCAAACTAAACCTTAAAATAGCATGGTTGAAATTTTCTGGTAAAATTGAACTCATAAAGAATAGTAGCAATTTTTCCTTGAATGATTTGGAATCGCCTAAAATTTTAATTATACTTCCAATTGAAAAGGAATTAATAGATAAATCAATACAGTCTATTTCAAAAGTAATGGAATATTATAAAAATAAAGATTCTGATTTTGTAATTATTATAAATAATCATTTAAAACACAAATTGAATTTCTACAATATGAAAACACATAGGTTTGATGTTTCAAAAAAAAATAAAATTAATAATTCTAAAGATATTCTTGATAAAGTATTCTATGATGACTTTGATATTGTTATTGATTTGAATATTAATTTTATTTTTGAGATATCGATGTTTATTCAGCAATTAAAATCAAAGTATAAAATAGGCTTTGTATCAAATTACTCAGATTTTTTCTATAATATTCAACTTCAAACAGATAGAAATAATCCATCATATAAATCTTTGGATTATTTGTTAGGTAAAATATGATTTATACAATTTTTGAATATAATCCAGAAAATTTATTCCCTCTTACGATTAATCACGCAGCCTTTGAAGTAAGATGGGGGGCGTTTAGTATGCTTGATCGAATTCGCAATTCAATCAATAAGGATGATAGTATTATTTTAGTAGTAAGAGATGAATTGAAAGAAATAATTTCTGAAAGATACTCAGACTGTTCTGTTAATCCGGATACTATACCTTCTTCAATACTTATACCTGCTCATTTTTCTATAATTAAGAATGGAATAAATAATCGACAAAAGTTATCAAATGATATGAGCCTTAAAGACTTCAATCTATTTAAAGATAAACTACATTTTGAAGATATATATTTATGGGATTTTATTTTTGATACAAAAGATATTTTATCAGCAAATGATACTAAATTTTTTGATATGAAAATTAGTGGCGATTATCATGAATCTTGTATTTTTTTAAATCAAAATAACATTCATATTTCAGATTCAGCTAAAATTTCTGCTGGAGTAATCCTAGATGCATCTGAAGGTCCAATTATTATTGATGAAAATGCATTTATAGATATTGGAGTAATGATTAAAGGAAATACATATATAGGTAAAAATAGTAAAATAAACCCAGGTACCAAACTAAATGGAGAAATTTCAATAGGACCTTATTGCAAAATAGGGGGAGAGGTAGAGGCAACAATTTTTCATGGATACAGCAATAAACAACATGATGGCTATATAGGTCATTCATATATAGGTGAGTGGGTTAACTTAGGAGCTAATACAAATAATAGTGATCTAAAAAATAATTATGGAAAAATAAAATTTGATCTGGGATTCAAAAAAGTAGACTCTAATGAAATGTTTATTGGATCTATGATTGGAGATTTTTCAAAGATTGGTATTTCAACAATGCTAAATACAGGAACTTACATTGGGCTGGGAACTAATGTATTTGGTGGTGACTTTCAAGATAAATTTATTCAATCATTTTCATGGGGTAAAAAAGAAGTTACTGATTTTAAAAAATTCTTATCTACTCTTGAAGTAGTTAAATCAAGAAGGAATAAAAATATTTCAGAAAAAGAGATAAGTCTGTTGGATACTTTGTATAATTATTCAAAATCAAAAAAGTTTTAAAATTTTGTTGACCATTAGATTTTACTAAACTATATTTTTATCCAATACAGCGGAGAAATAATGGAATTTGAAGAAATAATATGTCCCAATTGTGGGTCTACTCTTAGGGCTGAAGATCTTAGGAAAAATCTAAGGTGCTCTGTTTGTAAGGTCAACTTTCACCAAAATAGATATGTAGGTTTTTTAGAATATCTAATGATGAATGGCTATGTTCAAGAGCTCGACTTCTTTGATAAAACTGTTTATGGAGATGAGATTAATCATACCTCTGAGACAGAAGAAGAATTAAGAGATGAAACTAATCCAAATGAGTATGAAGAAAATCGTAATAAGATAAAATATATGGAAAGAACTGAAGATCTTAAAGAAATTACTACTGATGAGGAAGAATTTAGAAAATGGGAAGGTATTGATGAAGATTGGCAGGAATTCAATAGAAAGAATAATGAAAAGGAAGATTAATGAGCATTGAAAAGCCTAAAAACAAACCACAACAAATTAAGATTGAATTCAATGAAGATACTACAAATATAGAATATAGTAACTTTGTAGTTGTTACTCACTCTGCAGCAGAATTTGTTTTAGATTTTATTAGAGTTCTTCCTGGGATGGCAAAGGCAAGAGTGAAATCTAGAGTAATTATGTCCCCAATGCATGTAAAAACACTTATGTTTGCATTGCAAGATAATATTAAAAAGTTTGAGGATAAATTTGGTGAAATTAAAGTTATTAAGAAAGAAGGCCCTAATGAGCCTCAATTTAATTTACCAGATGATATACTGCCAAACTAAAATTTCGTTGTTAGTCTCATAATAACTTGTCTTCCCATCTTTGCACCACCAATCAATTCCCTATGTCTATCATCTAGTATATTCATTGCAGTTATTCCAAATTTGAGATTATCAGTTATTTCATAATTGTAATGTAGGTCAATAATATCATATGGACCTATAGTTCCAGCCCAAGTTCCATCAGCCCAATCATACTTATCAACATGTCTTAGTTTAAATAAAAACGTTCCAAAGTTTTTACTATTATAGCTAGCTGCAAAATTAAATTTAAACTTTGGTGAGTTTATAGGATCAAATCTTTTAGTTAACTCATTATAGTAATCTGTAGAATTAAATATTGTAAAATTAATATCAGCTGTAAATCTTTCAGAAAAAAACTGAGTATATCCAACATCTACTCCAGAATGATACACCTCTCCATAGTTAAGGCTACTTAGAGTAATAATCGGCAGTTTATCAGGGAAACCAAGTTTCCCTGTTTCTTCATCAAGAATTTCGCCTTCATAATATCCACCAATTAAAGTAGAGTACTCATCAATACCTACATCAATCCATCTACCATTTATATTATCAAATGCACCTAAATAGGATAAGGGGCTATTTTCAACCTCTCCTCCAATGACATTGTCCCAAATTTCATCAGGTTGAATTATAGTATAGATGAAGCCACCATTTGGTAAATCACAATTATTTCCATTTTCATTACAAAGAATATCAATATATCCCCATTCTCCTGGATCTTGGAAATTACCATCACCATCTTTGTCATCCTCCCAGCCAAATAATACTGACCAGTCTTGTGGGGCTGAACCTACAATCATTTCATCTAGATGATCGTAGTCAAGATAGTATGTACCACTTGCTTGATTAAGGCCGCAGGGATACGTTAATCCATTAGTGCATTCTATATCATCTTGACTTACATAATATCCATCCATTCCGACTCTTTCCATATAGTCAAAGCCTGACCAATCCATATCATTATCCATTCCATCCCATGCGGTTCCATATGGAGCGTAAGTTCCATCAAGGCTTGAAGATACCAATCCTATTACTTCATCTGTATACCTATCTTTAACTAATGGAGTTATAAAAGTCGCAGGACTAAAGAAATCATTATATTTTGTAAAATATATTTCTGCAGACATTTGACCTTTAATTTTTGGGATGAAAGTGCTTATCCCAAATTCTAAAGTTCTCATACTTTCTGATGTTAAAGGATCTACATCAGAAAGATTTACAGATTCTTGAGGAGTATAGTTTACACCATCATCATAAGCAGAAGGAATAAAAACTATATGATTTAGAGTATCTAATGGAATGTAATCACCTGGATAATCACCATCTCCTGTATTAAAAAATAAAGGAGCCCCTTGAACTCTATTAATATATGGGTCACATGGGTTATTGGGATCAAAAACACAATCATTTAGTCCACTTGAGCCAAGCTTTATAGTGTTACCAGTATAATTACCTTCATTATCTATTTCATAAAAAAATGGATCATTAAGATTTACTGGGAAGCCCCATTCACCATATTCATTAAAATTATCTGCTCTAGCATATGGAGTTCCATCTCTATTCCCTTTAAGAATCATTGTGAAATTTTCACCCCATCTTCCAAAAATAAGGTTTGTATATAATGCATTAATTGTTGGTGTATTATACGCTTTTCCATAGCTCATTCTAAATGTTGTGAATTCATTAACCACACCTTCTAACATTGGATTATATGTCAATCCTGCTTTGGGACCAAATAAAAGGCCTTCCTCTTTAAGTTGATCATGGTAGTCAAGTCTTGCAGATGCAATAAACTCCCATCTCCCACTGAGTAAACCTGTATATTTTGTTGCTTGAGTTTTTGATTGGAAATAAAAACCTAATTCATGTGATTTAATATCACTTATATATTCATCTTCTTCATCAATGCCATAAATGACTTCATCCTCATCTCCATATGACAATCCATCTCCATCATGATCAATTAAATCCCATACATATGATTGACTATCTTCATCATCATCAAAACCATTTGGACCATCATTAAGAACACTTCCATTTGTAAATGGTAACGTATTCATGTAATCTAGACCCCATATTACTTCTGTTGAAAACTTTGGCAATAAAAATGAATTTTGAATTTGAAATCCATAATTTTTTGATTCATCTAATATGATATCCCCACGATTGTAGCCCCTTGTTTGGCCTGCGTCATTTGTATTAATATATGTTTGAAAAAACCAATTCTTAAACCTTGCTCGTAATTGATAATAATTAGTTTCCCATCCGTCAGCTAAATATCTTCCTACACCTGTTACCTGTTGTGTTTTAGTATATGCATAACCTGTCTGAAATGAGAAGTTTAAGTCTTGGCTCGGGTCGTAATCAACTCTAAGTTCTAGCTTATTATTAACAACTTCAAAGTCTGGGTAATCATTGATTCCGTCTCCATCTGTATCATAAACAATATCAAGATTAGGATGCCAATCTCCTTGGGTATAATATCCATTTCCATCACGATCAGTAAATGATTCACCTTGATCATATATACCATTATTATTTGCATCAACAAATGATTCAGGTTTAGTTGCCCAATTACCATCTGATGTATCATACTGGCCATCATAGTCACCTTGATCTAGAGCCATAAATCCATTCCCTTCCCCGTAATCTGGAGCAGCAATCATTAGAGGCGTCTCATTCCCTTGACTATCAGTTTCATATAAATATGTTCCCCATATATCTGTTGCATGCTGAGGTGTATTTTGGTTTGAAGCATCAAAGTCCCAGCAATAACCATCTTGTCCACAATCTAAAGTAATGTCATTTTCATTAATTATTTGATCTGGTGGAGGCCATATATCATATGATATATTCCCGCTTACTTCAATTTCATTGAAAATAAAATTTTGATTTTGAATATATGAGTGAAAACTTGGGTCAGGGTTTTGTTCGTAATTAATAAAAATTGATAAGTTAGTTTGACAATTTAAGCTAGGATCGTAGTATTGACTATTTTCATTACATACACCATAACAGTTAAGAATGTTACCATTAGCATCAACTTCTAATTGAGAAGTGCTAATATCTTGTCCATCTCCATACTGTTGAAAAATCCACCCTTCATTTCCAAAAAAGTCAACTCCCCAGTATCCTGGGTAGCAGTCATCTATAACTCCTACATATCCACCATCATCTTCACCTACAATGTGCTCTAAATATGTAAAATTATCATTAAAAATCCAACCAGCTTCAGAATCGTCAACTTGCCAATCTCCATCATCGTCAAACCATGTATCTCCAGCTTGCCATACACCATCACCTTCACCTTCATCTGGACCATCAATAAATATACTATTTCCATCTAAATCGTAAACTGGTATAAAATCACCATTTGAGGTTTCGTAGACAGCATAATGCCCATCACCTTCTGGATCTAATTCTTCATAGTATTTAAAGCCATCGAGTCCATAATCTTCAAATACAGAATTCCCAAAACCATACAATCCAGGCTCACCAACTGATAGAGTGCCATCACCATGCATATCATAATAATAGTCGCCAGGAATCCCATCGCTACCAAAATCCCATTCATAAACATCAAATTCCATATTAAAAGTCTCTTCATTGTATCTAGACCTTCCTCTTAAATCAGTCTCTCCATCCTCGATGTACCACGGATTTAATGATCCATCAACATAATATCTATTCATTCTACCATATCTTATGAGAACCTGTTGATCATCTATTGCATTCGCCCATTGAGATGGTATTTGATTATTTGTATATCTTTCTGTTCCCTCATCAATCATACCATTTCCATTATTATCTACTCCATCAACCCACTCATCCTCTTCACGATCAATATATTCATCAATTTCACCATTAAAGTTATCATATGCACCATCAGAGTCCCAATCTTCCCAATCTTCTAAAGCTTCTTCACCCAAGTCATATTGCCCAGATGTATATCCACTACCTTGAAGATCTTGATACCATTCACCTTCATCCCATTGGTTATTTCCATTGCTATCAAAAAAAGGTTCAGGTCCTTGATGGATAGAATCATTATTTGAATCAATAAAATCAAAAAATCCATTATCATTACTATCAGTAAAGGGCTCTGCATTATCTTCACCATCAGCCCACCAATAATCCTCATCAGTAAGTCCATCACCATCATCATCATAGCCATTATACCAATCCTCACCAGCATATCCATCGCCATCTAAATCACCATGGTTAGGTTCTCCGTCACCAAGCATTATGTAGTAAAGCCCATCTGCTGCATCTGAACTCTCTCCATTCCATCCATTCAAAGACAGAAAGACATTCCCCTTATTTATTTGAATGCCTTGATCAACTGTTTGTATCCACCTTAATCTACTTTCAGTTGCAGGGCTGAGTCCTCCAGTATGACTAGTTACTGATGCATTATTATCTTTACCATCTATCTGTCTACCTGGAAATCCTACCCATGGGTTTCTGTGTGATTTATATTCTTCTTCAGATATATAAGGCCATTCATTTGCGCTAAAATGAGATCCAGATATTTTAAAACTTAAATTATTATTAATTTTTTTAGCATATCGAGCATCGAATTTTTTTAGCTTTCTATCATCCATTGTCCCTGAAAAACTTGCTGATAGACCTTCTGATGTTGCCGGGGGTTTAGATATTATGTTAATAACACCACTATGAGCATTAGCACCATATAAAGCTGTTGCTGGACCTAATACAACTTCAATTTTTTCTATATCACTCTGTGTTGATGGAACTGTACTGAAATTTACAACCCTTAAGGATGGTACATTTGCAGGCCGTCCATCTGTTAACATAAGTAGTCTTGAACTGAAGCTACTATTAAATCCTCTAATTGAAAGGCTGTAATTATTTACTCCACTAGCAGTAAAATCAACACCTTTCATACCCTGCAAGAAACCACCTAGATTTGATGTGGCTGCTTGTTCTATATCTTTGGAGTCTACTGTTTCAATTGTAGCTGGAGCTTCTGTTTTCTTTTCTTCACGCTCTATAAAAGCAGTGACATTTGTTTCTTCTAGCGCTATTTCACTTTCGCTTAGATCTACTTTGTAAATATATTTTTTCTCTTCATTTATAGATATGGATATTTCTTTATTTTTATATCCAATATACATTATTTTGAGTATATAATCATCTAAGGGGATATTTTCAATGAGATATTCTCCATCTATATCAGTACTGCTTCCATAAGAAGTGCCTTCAAGAATCACATTTACTCCAACAAGAGGTTCTTGTGTATTAATATCAGTGACTTTCCCTGTAATTGAAGCGTAAGGGAAAAGTAGTGTTAAGCTAAATACAAAATATAAATAGTATATGCTTTTTGTTGTGAACATTCTAAAATCTATTAAACTATTAACATTAAAACATAATAAAAAAAGCCCTGCTAAATTTTTCATTAACAGGGCTTTTTAGTATTAAATAAAGCTTAAAAAATAATTACTTAATAAGCATGACTTTTTGTGAAACAGTAACATCAGCATTATTAGCTTTAACAATGTACATTCCACTTGAAAGATCACTAGCATTCCAAGTCATATTGTAAACACCAGCATCCATTGGACCATCATGAATCATATCAACAACTTGACCATTTAAGTTGTATACCATCACTGAAACTTCTCCAGCGGTACCAACATTAATATCAAATGAAGTTGATGGATTAAATGGGTTTGGATATGCATCGCCAATTGCAATAGCATTAGGTGTTACTAGATTTGCAGTAATATATCCTTCAGAAGTTGCAGCAATTACTTCTTCAACATTGTAGTCACCAGCAGCAGAGAAAATCTCTTCATTAGGATTTACAACGATTAGAGTAGTTGTGTTACCTTCAGTATGAGACTCAGCTACAAAAGCGTCTTTAGTTAATTCAATGCTAAAGTCACTACCATGAGATAGTGTAATTTGAACTGCACCAACAACTCCATTAGATGACATTACAACACCTTCATCATTTTTAGTAAATGATGCTGAAGTTGCTTCTTGACCTCTTCCGCCCAAAATAGTTTGAACAACTTGAACAACGTCAAGAACATCAACATTACCATCCACATTAACATCTGCAATACATGCAGCATCACCAAGAATTGATGTACCTAGTACATGACCAACGATTGCAACAACATCAAGAACGTCTACAGAACCTGTTCCATCAACGTCACCATTTTGGTTGTCACAACTTAATTGTGTTAATTCACCTAGAACAGAAATAGATGAAACTACAGGAATACATGTTGGAGTAAAGTTCATTACCATTCTTCCGCCATTTTCACTGTATGGAGTCTCTGCGACACCATCATTATCTAAGTCTAAGAATGCAATACTTGCTGGATCAAGGTCTGCACCTGAATCATCAACTAGGAAGTCTGTACTTCCTGTTTGTGCATACATAACTGCGTTCCATGTAAGGAAGTTCCCCCATGGAGCAAGTGATGCATCCATAAGGTATGCAGTGTTTGCTTGATCTGTACCTGGAGCTGAATCAACTCCACCAGCAGAAAGGTCAACACAGCCTTCTGGCAATAATGCTGTTACATCGCCAATAATTGGGTAGTTAAATCCACAAGCTGGATTTGTAAATGTTGAAAGAAGAGATGGGTATCCAAGAATATTATCGTAGTCTGTACCATCACCATCTTCATCTTCTCCAACAACATCACCTAAACCAGTTTCTGCAACTGGACCATCAACGTAATGCCACTCAATATGAAGATCTGGGACTATTCCATAAGCTTGGTTAGATGGAGCAAAAGAAACGTCAACACCATCCATCATATATCCAGCCGTAGTTCCAGGGTGAGGCATTCCAGGGAATCCATGTAATGTTGATGCGCATACTACGCCACCGCAATATCCATGAGCATCTGGAGAGTTTGGATCAAACATACCATCAGCACCCGATTCTACGCATGGGAAGTAGCAACCAACAAATTCATCACCATAAAGCTGAAACTCAGAAGTTACAGGAGTTGGTGTTGCTGGGAAAAATGAAAAGAAAGATGAACCAGATATACTCCATGAACCAGATGTTTGACCTGCATATGGGCTCACATTCGGCTGACCTGTAACCATTGTTTCTTGAATTGTTAAACCAGCATTCAAGTCAGTAGTATATGATAAGTCATCATCTAGTGGTAGAAGCTGAATTGATGTTACACAGTCTTCTGTTTCACTAGCCAATACCTGACTGTTATTTATATATCCTGTTCCATCTTCATTGAATGTTACGTATAGATAATATTGCATTGCATCCATTTCAGGAAGACCAATTGGGCCAACAATATTTTCAGCGAAGTTATAACCTACTGGAATATTTGAAAGTTCTTGAGTTACACCTAGTCCATATACATCAGAAATAGATATCGAGCTTGAACCATCTGCATTTCCTCCAGTGATACCGAAGTCATTTGCTCTTGTGTAGAATTGATATTCTACTCTTTGTCCTGAAGCACGATATGTTCCTGTAATATCTTGTGCAACTAGTAGGCCGGCACAAAAAATTAGTACCATAGTTATAGATTTATTCATTATTTACTCCTCCATGTTATAAAGTGTTAAATCTAAACTTAGCCGACGTAGTACATCTATGGCGACTAAAATTAGATAAAATTAATTTTGAGAATCATTCTCAGTTAAAACTATCAAAAGCCATTCGCGTTGTGATAAACTAGTGTTTTATATCTTATTTATCAAGAAAAAAATGAGTAGTTATGTATTTTGTGACTCATATCAACTATTTGTAAAATAGCGACGGATAGCCCATAGAATAAGCATGAAGCCCGTTAGTTTTAAGACAATTGAAATTAGCCAATCAGGTTGATGTTTTAATATAGGTATAAGATTAATTAGATTATTTGCAAATTCATACATGAAACTACACTACATATTTTTCCATGAAGGCCCATCGCCTCCTTGCGGAGTAGTCCAGTCAATAATTTGATAAGGGTCCATAATATCACAAGTTTTGCAATGAACACAATTAGAAAAATTAATTTGGAGGCGTTCTTCGCCATCATCAACAATTTCATACACGTTTGCAGGGCAAAAGCTTTGGCAAGGATTTCCATATTCTTCTTTACATTTATCTATACAAATAGATGGATCATTAACATGAAGGTGTGCAACCTGATCTTCATCGTGAGATGTAGCCGAGTAGTACACATCTGTTAGTTTATCTAAAATATATTTACCATCATACTCAATGCCATCATATTTATCAAATGAGGTGGATGGCTTCTCCATATGAATATGCCCATCGTCTGAAGATAATTTATTATAAATTCCAAATCCGCGACCTCCAGTAAATAAGCCAATGCCAGCATTAGCCATACCATATATTAATCCTTTTTCAAAACCTTGATGAAAATTTCTAACCTTATACAGCTCTTTATATGCCCAACTTTCCTTAAAAATAGTATCATAGTTCATGAGCTGTATTTCACTATAATCATTTACATCTAATGCAATTTTAGCTGCCTCAGCTGCAAGCATGCCTGATTTCATTGCAAGATGAATTCCTTTGAGTCTCTGACCATTAAGAAATCCTGCGCTATCTCCAATTAGCATTGCGCCATCAACATAAAGTTTTGGAAGAGAGTAGATACCACCCTCAGGAAGAGTTTTTGAACCATATGCAAGGATCTCTGCGCCTTCTAAAATATTTTTTATCCATGGGTGTGATTTTAATAGCTGGAGTTCATGATGTGGATCGATGTGCGGATTTTTGTAATCAAGGCCAACAACAATGCCTAAATCTAGAATGTTATTTTTCATTGAATACATAAAACCACCACCAAAAAGCGAGTGACCGAGAGGTTCACCTAATGTATGTGCTACGTAACCTTGGGGAAGCTTTTCTTCAGGTAGTTGCCACAGTTCTTTGACACCGATTGCCCAGTTCTGTGGGTTTTTGCCATCCATAAGATTAAATTTGTTAATTAATTGTTTTGTTAGGCTACCCCTGCTGCCTTCTCCAAAGAATGTAACTTTTGCATGGATATCAACACCTGGCTCAAAGTTTGGTTTTTTTTCTCCATTCTTATCAATACCTTGATCTCCAGTTCTAATTCCAATTACAGTATTTTCATTATATAGTATATCAGATCCAGGGAAACCAGCAAAGATATCAATTTCTGCCTCCTCACACTTTTGCTCAAGCCATCTTGTTAGCTTCCCAATTGAGGCTATATAGCAACCATGATGGCTCATTGGCTTTGGTATGAATGGCACAGATAGCTTACTTTTTTTTGTAAGGTAGTACATGTATTCTTTTTTGACTTCATGTTCAAATGGAAAGTCTTCATTGCTAAGGTTAGGGAAGAGCTCATTTAATGATATTGGATCCACCACAGCACCCGATAGAGAATGAGCCCCTACCTCTGATGCCTTTTCAATAATTGCTATTGATAAATCTGGATATTTTTCTTTGGTTAGACTTTTTAAGTGTAATGCTCCCGCTAATGATGCTGGACCAGCACCAACAAAAAGGAAATCGACCTCTAAGATTTCTCTTTGTTCATTATCCATTTATTTCCTTTATAGCAGATGATAGTTTTGGTACAATTTCCATTAAATCGCCAATTATTCCATAGTCTGCAATTTCAAAAATTGGCGCATTTGCATCTTTATTAATAACCATGATACACCCAGAACCTTTCATTCCAACAGAATGTTGAATAGCGCCAGATATACCAAGTGCAAAATACAATTTTGGAGATACGATTTGTCCTGAACTTCCAATTTGAAGAGAATGATTTAGCCAACCCGAATCAACTACTGGTCTTGATGAGGCCAACTGCGCTCCAATTAAATCAGCAAGCTCTTTTGCCATGGGAATATTTTCTTCCTTTGCGATACCTCTTCCAATTGAAACAATGAAGTCAGCAGCAGAAAGGTCAATCGCACCGTCAGTTTCTTTGAATTTTTCCTCATTTATAATTTTATTTTCAACTGAACTTAAATCAACATTCATTTGCTCTGCATTGCATGAACCCTGGTCTAGTGAATCAACTTTATATGCACCAGATTGAAATGAGATGATTGCAGATTTTGATGAAACTGACAAATCAGTATTTATTTTATTTTGATAGAGAGACCGTGTATATGTTATTGTATCATTTATATTCATTCCGACACAATCAGATAAAAATGGGATGTCGAGCCTAGCACTTAGTCTTGGAACCCAATCTCTAGTTTCATAAGTATGACCAAAAATAATAAGATCTGGATTTAATTCGCTGTTAAGCTGATTAAATGTCTCAATATAATGTAGTGGAGAATATTCATTTAAACTATCATGGCTCACATGGATTACGCTATCAATATCATAATCAGATAGTTTGTTGGCTATATCACTGGAAAATGTTACAGCATGAACTTGTGCTGATTTTTCCTTTTTTAATTGTTGCGCAGCCACGAGCGACTCTAAGGATATTGGGTTTATTTTTCCTTCAGCTGATTGTATATATACTAGTATTTTCATATTTTCCTTATTTAGATAGCTTTAATATCATCTTTTAAAACTTTAATTATTCCAGCAACTATTTCATCTGTATCGCCTTCAATATAATGAGTTTCTTTAGATTTCTGAGGTAGATATACATTTTCCAATTTAACATTATCCACATCAGTAATTTCAATTTGAGAACGCTCTAAATTATCCATAGGTTTTCTTTTTGCACCCATAATACCCTTCAGCGATGCATATCTAGGCTTATTTAGTCCAGATTGAATTGATATTGATGCAGGAAGTTCCATTTCAGCCCATTGAAACCATCCACTTTCAAGTTCTTTCTTTACTCTAATTTTTTTATCAAGAATCTCTGTTCCCACTACAAGAGATGCGTGTGTCATATTTAAAAGTTCAGCGATAAGTAGGCCTGTTTGACCATGCCCATCGTCATCTGATTGAAGTCCTGAAAGAATCAAATCAAATGATTCCTTAGATAAGACATTTGCGATAACTTTTGCGGCACTCAGCGGATCATTATAATTTGTATTATCATTTATAAATATTGCCCTATCAGCTCCTTTAGCTAGCGCTTCTTTTAATATTTGAGATGCTGAATTTTTACCTAAAGTACATACGACTACTTCTGAGTCCGGATATGTTTCTTTCATCTGTAGCGCTTCTTCTAGGGCATACGTATCAGGCTCATTAGTGCAAAATGTTAGATTGTCCTCTATGATTCCACTGCCATTAGGGGAAATCTTAATTACAGCATCCTCATTTGGTACTTGCTTTACTAAAACACAAATTTTCATATAAAAATAGCTCCAATAATATATTTTATTTCAATACCGACTAGTTGGTCGGTATTGAAATTTAGAAATAATTTTTTAAATAAAAAAATAATATAATTTCTTAGATTTAAGAAATTATGTCAAAAAAATAAATTGCTGAAAATTTCTTATATATTATTAATTATTTCAATTTCATTTTCAAATAGTATTTTTGATCAAAGTTGTTCTCAAAATCAGAATGAAATAATAAATAATAAAGAGCCTTTTTATGAACAAAAAAAAGATAAATACTACGTATCAAAATATATAAATGAAAGGCCTATCGTAGATGGCATATTAGATGAAAGTGTGTGGGGTGATTTTAATACAAATAATATCAATAACTATATTCATTCATTTATTCAAGAAGAGCCAAATAATATGTCAAAGCCAAGATTTGATACATTGGTTAAAATACTACATGATGAAGATTACATATATATTGCTGCAAGACTATTTGATGCAAACCCTGATAGCATAAAAAGTGTATTATCTAGAAAAGATGATTGGGACCGCGCGTTCTCAGATCAGGCAGATTGGTTTTCCATTGAATTTGACAGTAAGCATGATCATCAATCAGGCTATTTATTTGCAGTAAATGCAGCTGGCATTCAGTCAGATGCCGTATCATTTTTTGATTCAGATTACGATATTGAGTATAATGCTGTTTGGGACTCTAATGTATCTAAAGATGATTATGGATGGATAGTTGAAATGGCAATCCCATTTAAAATGCTAAATATTACTCAAATCGAAAATCCATGGGGTTTAAATATCCATAGATACATTCATAGGAATAATGAGTATAGTTCTTGGAGTGCAATGGAAAGAGGTACTCCTGGCATTGCATCACAATTTGGCCATATTTTTGGATTTAAAGATTATAATGTAAATAGATTTTTAGGAATTAAGCCCTATACATTACTAGGATTTGATAAAGTTAAAAATGTTATGTTAGTAGATGATCAATTATTCAAAGATTCATTAAACTATATTGAATCTTTTGATAATTCTGATTTTCCATTTGGATTAGATGCAAAATTAAGACTTTCTCAATCAAGCTATTTAGATTTGACAATTAATCCAGATTTTGGTCAAGTTGAAATGGATCCAGAGTATATAAATTTATCTTATTACGAAATATATTTACCTGAAAAACGTACTTTTTTTAATGAGTCAATATCAATATTTGAATTACCAATTGAAGTCTTCTACTCAAGGAGAATTGGGTCAGGTAATGACTCTTTAGATAGTAAAATTAATTATGCTTTAAAATACATTGGAAGTTCTGAGTCAGGATGGAATTTGGGTTCAATAGTTGCAGAAACTTCAGATAAGAATACAACAAAAAAATATTTTATTAACAGGATATCTAAAGATATTTTTAATGGAAATAGTATTGTTGGTTTTTTAGCTACAAACATGTTTGATGGACATCAAAACTATTCTTCTGCTTCATTTGACAATATTGTTTATTTTAGCAATAATCTAATTTTTGATTATCAGTATGTTAAATCAATTAATGACAAAATAAATGGAAATGCTCACAATTTAAATTTTGAATTTGATTCTCCCTATCCATTAACGTTTTTATTTGATATGGAAAGCTACGATAAAAATTTTGATATTAATAAAGTAGGATATAATGAAAGAAATAATATTAAGAAATATAAAGTTTCAATTGGTTTTAAAGACACTGCACCTCGATTAGATTATTTGAGAAAATTTAGATGGGATTTAGCTTATAGGTATTCAGAGAATTTTGAAAATTTAAATTTAAGTAATGCGTACAGTCTAATTGGAAAATATTATTTAAAAAATTATACTAAATTTTCAATTGGCTATATACTTGAGAAAGAGCACTACAATGATTTTTATATGTATGATTATGAATTAGCTGAGAACGGTCCGGCATTTTTAATTCCAGAGTCAAATAGATGGTTAATTCAAATTAGTACAGATACAAAAAAAGATTTATTTTGTAGCTTTTCTTTTGCGTCTAGTTTAAGTGTTTCAAAGGATAGGATGGAGGAATCAATTTTAGATGTGTCAGCTAAACTAAATGATTCAGCTTATCTTAGATTTATGTTTGAGCAAGTAGGATTTAATTCAAGTATTGATTTTTTAGAAACAGTTGAATCTGATGAAGATAATAGTATAAATCATTATATCTTTTCTACTACAACTGGATGGAATAATAGATATTCAATTAGCTATGAAAAATATTTCAAAAAAAATATTAGTATTAAGTTGTTTTCAGAATATTTCATTCATAAAAATGAGTTTGGCGAATACAAAGAGTGGGATAGTAATATGAATAGCTTATCTGAAACTAGTTTTATAAATGGAAATAATGAATATTTACCATTATACACTGAGGGGTCTGTAGCACCAGAATTTTCACTAATAGATGGAGATATTGAGATTGAACAATATTTAAATCCTAATTATTATTTAGGTTTTTATCCAAGGTACAGTAGTATTAATTTTAATTTATCATTCAAGTGGGAGTATGATTCGAATTCTGAGTTTTACATTGTACTTAGAACCTCTAAATCTGTAAATGGCAAAATATTTAAAGATATAGGTAGAATGTTGAGTTATACTTCTGTAGATAGCTGGACTGAAAAATATTTTGATAATTCAATTTATATTAAAATTAATCATTGGTTTGAATTCTAATTATAAATTAACTAGTTTTCTTAAGGAGGAAAGTTGGATACTTTAAGTCATGCTTTGTGGGGAAAAGGCTTATTTGGTTACAGGGGATATGGAAAGTTAGCCATATTATTTGGAACGATGCCAGACCTTTGCTCTTTTGGCATATTAGGTATTATGCAGATTTTTAAAAAAGAATTTTCTCCGGGTCCTCCTAAAATAGAAACTATACCTGATTGGATTATTTTTAACTATGATATTACACATAGTTTTGTAACTGCATTTATATGTATTTATATAGTAAGTAGATATAATAAGAATATAGCATTTGCAATGTTGGCTTGGCCTTTTCACATTTTGCTAGACTTTCCATTCCATTCAAAAGAATATTTTCCAACTAAGCTTTTATATCCATTAACAAATTTTTCTTTTGATGGCATCCCATGGTCAAATCCTGAGGTATGGTTTCCAAATATATCTGGAATAATCATTCTTTTTATTTACAGATTTAAAACTAAGAAGACCAATCATGATTCATGAATTAATGGTATCCAAGGTAAATGATATAATTATTATTATTTTGTTTAAAAATAATAATAAACTAACTTTTAGTGCTTCTAAATTAATGGAGATTTTATGAGTGCATATTTAATATGGTTTTTAATAGGTGCAGTATTTATAATTGCTGAGTTTATAATGCCAACTTTTATAATGTTTTTCTTTGCCATTGGAGCAATTTTAGTTTCTGCTATTACTGTTTTTTCAAATATAACAATAAATTCTCAGATTATTCTGTTTGCCATATTTTCAGTTTTATCCCTATTGTTATTGAGAAGTTATGTAAAAAATATTTTCAGAGGTTTTCAGTTTAGGGGTGAGGATAAGTATTCTCATAATACTAATGATACAGGTGGCTCTATAGCTATTGTAAGTAAGCCTGTAATTGAAAATGGATTTGGTGAAATTAAGTATAAAGGTACCTATTTTAAGGCTCAAGCAGATGCTCATATTCCAAAAGATCAAATGGTTAAAGTAATTGGTAAGGGTGACGAGCAAGGTTCATTTTTGATTGTAGAACAGGTAAATAAATAATTGGAGGTATTTTAAAATGAATGAATTTTCAATAGTAATTTTAATAACAGTCATTTTGATTGTTATCGTTCTATTTAATACAGCTAAGGTTGTTCCTCAAAGACAGGAGTATATTGTTGAGAGATTAGGGAAATTTAGTAGAACTCTAAGTGCTGGCTTACATTTACTGGTGCCCTTTTTAGATGTAGTTAGATATAAAAGAACTTTAAAAGAAGAAGTATTTGAAGTTTCTAAGCAAAACTGTATTACAAAAGATAATGTAGCTCTTGGTATCGATGGAGTATTATATCTTCAAGTAATGAATAGTAAACTTTCCTGTTATGGCATTGATGATTATAGACTTGCTGCTCAAAATCTAGCGCAAACATCTCTTAGATCTGTAATAGGTAAAATGGATTTAGATAAAACATTTGAAGAAAGAGAAACTTTAAATCAAGCTGTAGTTGCAGCTGTTGATGAGGCAGCTCAGAATTGGGGAATTAAAGTATTGAGATACGAAGTAAAAGATATTGAAGTTTCTCCAGATATTATGAATGCAATGGAAAAGCAGATGACAGCAGAACGAGATAAGCGTGCTGCTATTGCCCAATCAGAAGGAGAAAGACAATCTAAAATAAATTTAGCAGAAGGTGAGAAAGAACAATCAATTTTAACTTCCGAAGGACAAAAGCAAGAACTAATCAATAATGCGGAAGGCTTAGCTACAGAAATAAAATTGAAGGCAGACGCTACAGCAGAAGCTATTACTAAAGTAGCGGTAGCTCTAAATCAAGAGGGCGGGGAACAAGCAGCGAATCTAGAAGTAGCTAAACAGTATGTTTCAGAGTTTGGTAATCTCGCTAAAGAAAATAATACATTAATTATTCCAAGTGATGTCAACAATGTATCTTCAATGCTGGCCACTGCAATGTCAGTAATTGATAAGACTAAGAAAAAGTAAACTAGTAATTTCGTCTAGTTTTAAAATGATAAGATTAATAGCTGTATTCTATTTTTTAATTATTATTTAGTAATAAATGATGATTAGCAACATCCACTTTTAGGCGAACACGAAGAAGTCTGTTTAAGATTTGGTTCATCAATGCCACATTTATCCTTATCTAGACAATCTGTTTTTTTATTTGTTAACAAAAAATTAGCTCCATCAAAACTCAGTCCAAACTTTCCAATTGTATTTGATTGATATTCGACTTCGATTTCAAGATTTTCTAATTCAAGTATTTTTTCAGATAAATTTATAATATCTAAAAACTTTTGAGGCGCAAGCCTATGATCAAAGTCATCTGCAGTCCATAGCTGAAAGTTTGCAACCTTATCAGATCTAATTGTTCCACCACAATCAATAAAATTTTTGGTTATAATTCCTACTTCAGTAACATGAAAATGAGCAGGAATGAGATCTCCATTTGGTAATAAAAATTTAACAGATTCAATTTTATTCAGTATTTCTTTAACATCATTTATCTTCATTCTAAAATCCTATCAATTAATATATATTTATTTTTTTTAGTGGGGTTTCTTTAACTTCGCCTCTATTAAGTGCAACCTCATATGCATTCTTGTTTTTATAGAAAGCCACTGCTGTTTTAAATCTATTATTATGGTAATGGATTGCGGCGCCATCTTCAATACAAAAGCAGCTGTCTATTTCGTTAGTTTTTAGAAAATTTTCAACTGATGGTCTCCTATTTACTTCTCCATCATAATGTGGACAGCATACACCTTCTAGAATCCCCATGCAATCTAAAACTCTAAGTCCATCATCCCAGGAGTCTGTAATCCCTTGGTCAAACCAACATATTGCTCCAGCGCTAACTCCTGCCAATATTTTACCATCTTTATATGCTTTTAACAGTAGTTTGTCTAAACGCCATTCTTTAAAAACAGCTAACATACTTTTTGTATTTCCTCCTCCAATATATATTATATCAGAATCATTTATAATAGATTCTAGATTTGGAGTATTTTTGAAAAGGCTTATATGTTTTGCATTGCAATTAAGATTTGAAAAAGCCGTATAAAAATTAACGATGTAGTCACTATTTTCAGCTGAGGCTGTAGGGAAAAAAGTTATATTAGGCTTTTGTGAATCAGATAAGTTTAAAATATAATTCTCAATTACAGGTTTATTGGGATTCCTACCAAAACCACCACCACCAATTGCAACTATATGTCCATCAGTATTCATATTTTAATCCTTTTTTTACCATTTTTAACTCTTTTAAATTTTCAATCTATTAACAACTTTTAAAATGTAGTTTGCAGAGTCTTTAATATCATTTATAGTATTAAATTTTCCTATTCCAATTCTAATTGTTGAATTTATTAATCTATTACTTATTCCCAAAGCGCTTAAGACATGAGAAGGCTCTTGATTTGAAGTAGTACAAGAAGATCCACTAGATACAGCAATTTTACGTAGCCTTTGTATTAATGGCTGTTGCTTTAAGCCGGGGAAACTAATGTTTAAATTCCCAGGGATTCTAATTTTAGAATGACCATTAAGAATGAATTCTGGATATCCATTATTAAGACTCTGGAGCATTAGATCTGTAAGCTGTGAAATCAAGAAAGTATTATCATTTATTTCATTGTAAATAATTTCACAAGCTTTTCCAAAACCTACAATATTATGAACTGGAAGAGTGCCAGGCCTTAATCCGTTTTCATGTCCACCTCCATATGTAATGGCTTTTATTCTATTTTTCATAGTTTTGCTATTTATATATAGAGCACCAATACCTTTAGGACCATATATTTTATGAGCTGATAGTGACATTAAGTCAATATATAAATTCATTAAATCAAATTTAATTTTCCCTAGTGCTTGTGCTGCATCAACGTGTAGAATAATATTGTGTTTTTTGCAAATTCTACTTATTTCAAGTATAGGTTGAATAACACCAATTTCGTTATTTGCCATCATTATAGATACTAATTTTGTATTTGAGGTTATTGCTTTTTCAAAAATATCCATATCAATCATACCATCTTGTTTAACATTAAGTAAGGTGATATTAATATTATTTATTGAGGCATAATTGAAGATATCGATAACTGATTTATGCTCTGTTTTTAAAGAAATAATATGAGAATCATCACCTTGTAAGTTTATGGATCCAAGTATTGCTAAATTATTTGATTCAGTTGCACCGCTAGTAAAGTAGATTTCATTAGGGGAACAGTTTATTGAATTTGATATTTTTTCCCTTGCAATATTTACTGCTTCGTTTGCGTTCCAACCGAAAGCATGCTCATTACTAGCTGCATTGCCATATTCATAGGTCATATATATTTTCATTTCCTCTAAGACTCTTGGGTCAATCATTGTCGTTGAGTTATTATCTAAATATATGGTATCCAACTTAGTTTTTTTTTGATGTAGGAGTAAATAAGTTTATTGTTGGGATATTTGCTTTAAATGACATTCCAGAAGAGGTTTTCATTTCATACCATCCATTCATAATCCCAAATTCAGTAGGTATAGGACAGAAGCTTGAGTATGAGAATTTTTCATTTTGTTCAATTATTGGCTGTAGCCCTACTACTCCTTTTCCATTAACTATATTCATCACGCCATTGCCATCAGTTATCTCCCAATGTCTATTTAAGAGTTGTATAGAATCATCTAATTTATTCTCAATTTCTATGTTGTATGAGAACATATGTAAAGGCAGAGAAGGGTCTGATTGATTTTCTAGATAAATTATATTTGATATTATTTCGACATTATTCATTATGAAACTTTGATAAAGTTACTTTTAATCTCTGTCATATATCCAATTTTAGTTGCATTACAACTTGAATCTAATAGTTTTGCTTGTAATTCTTCTTCCTTACTTTTTGGTACACTGATAAGAAGTCCACCAGAGGTTTGAGCATCTGCTAAAAGTAATTGTTTTATCTTATCGATATTATCTGAAAATTTTATATGTTTTTCAATAAATGTTAAATTACGTTTGGTTCCTCCTGAAATAATATTATCATATGCAGTTTTTATTGAACCATCAATAAATTTTATTGCATCAAATTTAATATCTGCACATAATTCTGATCCTTTGCACATCTCAAGTAAGTGACCCAATAAACCGTATCCCGTAATATCTGTACAAGCATTCACTCCTACATCAACCATAATTTCAGAGGCTGCCTTGTTAAGTGTAGTCATTATATCTATAGCATCATTAATCATATGTTTGCTTGCAATTCCTTTTTTTATAGCTGTTGATATAACGCCTAGACCTAGAGGTTTAGTTAAAATTAAAGAATCACCTTTTTGAGCAGATGAGTTTTTTATAGGATTGCCATTTGATAATCCCGTAACGACCATACCATATTTAGGTTCTTTATCTTTAATAGAATGTCCACCAAGAATTGGAATTTCTGCTTTGTTCGCAATGTCCATGCCACCTTTTAAAATTTCTGATAAAATATCTAGAGATAGGTCTTCAGATGGGAAGCCTACAATATTTAGGGCAAACTTAGGTATTCCGCCCATAGCATAAATATCAGATAATGAATTTGCTGCAGCAATTTGACCAAATGTATAGGGGTCATCCACAATTGGGCTAAAAAAATCTACAGATTGAAGTATAGTATTACCTCCAATACTAAAAGCAGCTGCATCATCAAAAGAGCTGAAATCAATTATTGACTCATCGTCAGATATATTTTTTATATTCCCCAGAACCTGGGAAAGATCTTCAGGAGAAAGTTTACAAGCTCAACCTGCTCCACTACTAAATTGCGTAAGTTTAACATTATCTTTCATAATAATAATTTACTATCGTTAATTAAATTTTCATATTAGGTAAAAAAATTAATATTTTTTTTGGCTACTTGTTCATTATGGGGTAATTTATCAACATAACAAATTTAATTAAACGGATGTCGACACAAAATAAACCAATAGAATCAGTAGATACAGTTGTTATCAGATTCGCTGGGGATTCAGGAGATGGAATGCAATTAACTGGCACCCAATTTTCTGATAATGCAGCAATCTTTGGTAATGATTTGACAACGCTTCCAGATTTTCCTGCTGAGATTCGCGCCCCGGCCGGCTCTCTTTTTGGAGTTAGTTCATTCCAGCTTAAATTTAGTAAGGATGAGGTCCACACACCTGGTGATGATCCAGATGTATTGGTTGCCATGAATCCAGCTGCTTTTAAAGTTCATATTGATGAACTCAAAAAAGGTGGCACCCTAATAATTAATACAGCAAATTTTACACCTAAAAATTTAAAACTTGCTGAATATGAATCTGACCCTTTAGAAGATACAGAAAAACTAAATGAGTATAGAGTTATTAAAATTGATATGACTCAGATGGTATACAATGCTCTTGAAGATATGGGCCTACCTTCTAAAATAATGGCAAGATCTACTAATATGTTTGCTTTAGGACTACTTTACTGGTTGTACGATAGAGATATGAGCTCAACTTTAAATCATTTCAAAATAAAGTTTAAAGATAAACCTGAAATCATTGAAGCTAATACTCGAGCAATCAAAGCAGGGTTTTATTTTGGCGATACAATTGAAGCGATAAAAACAACTTATTCGGTTGCAAAAGCAAAGTTTGAGAAAGGAACCTATAGAAGTATAATGGGTAACCATGCAACTTCTTTAGGATTAGTTGCGGCAACAAAGAAGTCTGGATTAAATTTATTTTTTGGAGGTTATCCTATAACTCCAGCCAGCGAAATTCTTCATTTTTTATCTGGATATAAAAATTTTGGGATAAAAACATTCCAGGCAGAAGATGAAATATCTGGAATTTGCAGTATACTTGGTGCGGCGTTTTGTGGTAACATTGGTGTCACAGCAAGTAGTGGACCTGGTATTGCACTTAAAGGTGAGGCTATGGGGCTTGCATGTATTACGGAGTTACCTGTTGTTATTATTAATGTTCAAAGAGGTGGACCATCTACAGGGTTGCCTACAAAAACAGAACAAGCAGATTTGAATCAAGCAATGTATGGAAGAAATGGAGAGGCGCCCGTAGCAGTTATAGCTGCACAGTCTCCATCTGATTGTTTTAATGCGGCGTTTGAAGCATGTAAAATGGCTTTAGAGTATATGACTCCAGTTGTTTTGCTAACTGATGGTTATATTGCTAACGGATCTGAACCTTGGAAAATACCGTCAGAAAAAGATTTACCTCCTATATCTCCTCCATTTGCAAAAGATGCTGAAAAATTTGCTCCTTATGATCATGAAAATGATAAATTGGCTAGACCTTGGGCTATACCTGGTACTCCGGGAATGGAGCATCGTATTGGAGGTCTTGAAAAATGGGATAAAACTGGCCATGTTAGCTATGATACCGATAACCACAATCATATGGTTAAATTAAGGCAAAAGAAAATTAATATTATTGCAGACTCCTTTGATCCTATAGATGTATTTGGAGATGAAAAAGGAGAACTTTTAGTATTAGGCTGGGGCGGGACATATGGCGCAATAAGGTCTGCTGTACAAAGAGCAAGAAAAGAAAAAAAATCAGTATCTCAGATACATTTGAGGAACTTAAATCCAATGCCAAAAGATCTTAAACAAAAATTGGATGGATTTGATAAAATTTTAGTTCCAGAACTAAATCTTGGTCAACTTAATGCTATCATTCGTTCAAAGTATTTAGTTGATTCTAAAGGATTAAATAAGGTTGAAGGCAAACCTTTCACTCCTTCAGAGATATATAATGAAATTAATAAAATTTTATAAAGGAAAATTAGATGTCTGTCGTGATAGATGATAAGCCAAAATTGAAAAAGAAAGACTTTAGCTCTGATCAAGATAAAAGATGGTGTCCTGGTTGTGGAGACTATGCAATTTTAGCGCAAGTTCAAACAGTATTCCCAAAACTAGGTATTCCCAAAGAAGATTTCCTTGTTGTATCTGGAATAGGTTGTTCAAGTAGATTCCCTTATTATATGAATACGTATGGTTTTCATACAATTCATGGAAGAGCACCCGCAGTTGCTAGCGGAGCTAAAATTGCAAATCCAAATTTATCTGTTTGGATGATTACTGGGGATGGAGATGCAATGAGTATAGGTGGGAATCATCTCATACATATTCTAAGAAGAAATTTAGATATAAATATTTTAATGTTTAATAATAGAATCTATGGTTTAACAAAAGGTCAATATTCACCTACTTCAGAATTGGGTAAAAAAACAAAGTCGACTCCAATGGGTTCTACTGATTATCCGTTCAATCCACTTTCTTTGGCATTGGGAGCAGGGGCAACCTTTGTTGGAAGAAGCCTGGATAGAGAATCTAAACATCTTGGTGAATTAGTTAAAAATTGTAATGATCATAAAGGGACTTCATTTATAGATATTTATCAAAATTGTAATATTTTTAATGATGGTGCATTTTCAGATTTAACAGATAGAGAGAAAAAAGATGATACTTTGATATCTCTAGTTAATGGAGAGCCCATGCTTTACGGGAAAAATAAGAATAAGGGACTGAGATTGAATGGCTCCCGCATAGAGTCTATTGAAATTGATAAAGATTTCACTATTGATGATGTTTTAATTCATGATACGTCAAATAAATCATTAGCATTTCATTTAAGTGAAATTACACTTGACCCTAATTTGCCTACCCCAATTGGAGTTTTATATCAAGAAGAAAAACCAACATATGATGAGATGATAACTGCTCAAATTGATAAGGCGATTGCAGATAAAGGTGAGGGAGATCTTGACGCATTGCTTCACATGGGGCAGACTTGGGAAGTTTCAGAGTAATTTAGAAGTCAATTTTTCTATCATATCAACTTAAGAGGCAAAAATGCGAAAAGAAAAAGATTCAATGGGCAAGATACTTGTACCTGATGAAGCATATTATGGAGCCCAAACCCAACGTGCTGTAGAAAATTTTCAAATAAGTGATAGAAGAATACCAAAGACACTTATTAGGTCTCTTGGAATAATTAAGAAATCAGCTGCCCTTACTAATTATAAACTCAAAAAAATTAATTTTAAAACAAAGAATGCTATTGTAAAATCCTGCAATGAAATTATTTCCGGCAAGCATGATAATCAATTTGTTGTAGATATTTTTCAGACTGGGTCTGGAACCTCTACAAATATGAATACTAATGAGGTTATTTCAAATAGGGCCAATGAAATCTTAGGTCACAAAATAGGTGAAAAATTTCCAGTTCATCCCAATGACCATGTTAATTTAGGTCAATCTAGTAATGATACTTTTCCGACATCAATAAATATTGCAATATGTCTAGACTTAAAGGAAAAGCTGTATCCTGAGTTAATTGGATTATCTAAATCATTAAGAAAAAAAGTTTCAGAATTTAAAAATATTATTAAAATTGGACGTACACATCTTCAAGATGCAACTCCAATAACATTAGGCCAAGAATTTTCTGGATATTTAAATATGGTAGAGAATTCAATAGATAGAATTAAAGATTCTGAAAAGTATGTTAGAAATTTAGCTCAAGGAGGTACTGCAGTTGGAACTGGAATAAATACACACCCACAGTTTGGGAAATTAGTTTCGCAGGAACTTAGTAAGCACACAGGCATAAAATTCAAAGAAGCAAAAAATCATTTTGAGGCGCAGGCTACTCAGGACTCAGTACTTCAAGTATCTGGCTCTATCAGAGGATTAGCTGTATCCTTATCTAAAATTGCAAATGATATTAGACTTTTAGGTTCAGGACCTAGGGCTGGAATTGGCGAGTTAAATATACCATCGGTACAGCCAGGATCATCAATAATGCCTGGTAAAGTGAATCCAGTTATTTGTGAGTCTTTAATCCAAGTAAGCGCACAAGTTATGGCGAATGATCATGCTGTATGCTTGGGTGCGCAGGGGAGTTTTTTTGAATTAAATGTAATGATGCCAATGATTGCTAGTAACATATTAGAGTCAATTGAAATTATTTCAAATGGTATCAAAATGTTTAATAGAAAATTAATAATAAATTTAGAAGCTAATCAAAATGTATGTAGTGGATATATTGAAGGAAGTTTGGCTATGTGTACTAGTCTTGTTCCAGTTATTGGATATGATAAATCAGCTGAAATTGCATATAAAGCATTTAAGCAAAATAAAACTGTAAGAGAGATTGTTTTGGAGGAAAATATTCTAGAAAAAGAACTAGTAGATAAGCTTCTAGATCACAAGAATATGATTAAATCTAAAAAATAGAATGAATAGAAATAAAAACAGCAGTCTATTGCAATGGGGGAAAGCATTTTTGTATACTTTCCTCTTTTTATTTATGATATCGATTTCCATACTAGCATATATGGTAAATTTATCTTATGATCTACCCACTTTAGATGAATTAAAAAATTTCAACCCTGAACAAATTTCAAAGGTTATTAGTGCAGATGGTCAAGTGCTACATAAACTCCAGGCAGTTAAAAAAAGAGAGGTTGTGAAAATTGGAGAAATACCTCAAGAGTTGATTGACGCTTTGATTGTAATGGAAGATAAAGAGTTTTATAATCATTCAGGATTTAGTGTAAGATCAACTTTAAGAGCAGTTCTCATAAATATCCTAATGATGGAATATAAACAAGGTGCCAGTACTTTAACTCAACAACTTGCTAGGAGCATGTATGAAAAGATAAGTTGGAAAGATCGCTCTATAGTACGAAAAATAAAAGAGCTAATTACTGCATTTAATATTGAGCAAACGTATACAAAGTCTGAAATTTTAGAATTATATCTTAACTCTGTTTTTTTAGGACATGGAAGGTATGGAGTACAATCAGCTGCTCAGCTTTATTTTAAGAAAAATGTTTCTGAATTAAATTTAGATGAATGTGCAATGTTGGTTGGAATGCTTCCTGCACCTAATCTTTATTCTCCTTTTAGAAATCTTAACCTAGCGAACGATAGAAAATACTTAGTTTTAGATGTAATGAAACAAAATGAATTGATTGATTTATATGATTATACATTTTACTATGATAAAAAATTAGAAATAGCTAGTAGGTCAACAGAAAAATTTTCTGGAATTGCTCCATATTTTAATGAGCACGTAAGAAAAGAGCTGGAAAAAATTGATAGTGAGCTAGGTATAAATATTTACAGAGATGGATTGAAAATTCATACTACTATTGATCCACAGATTCAAAGAATCATAGAAAATTCATTTCAAGAGAATATGAAAAATAATCAAAAAGCATTAAATAATGAATTTATAAATAATCCCTGGAGAATTAAGAAAATAGTAAGTGGAACAGATTATGAAGTAGATGAAGTACTTGAAATATTGAAAAATGATGAGGTTATACCCAGGGAGTTAAGATCTAAATTACTTGTTCAGGGAGCAGTTGTAGCTATTGACCCAACGAGTGGAAATATTTTAGGTATGATTGGCGGTAGACAAGAAGAAGAATATTTAGATTTACATGGATTCAATAGAGCAACTCAGGCTAAGAGACAGCCAGGTTCAATATTTAAACCCTTTATTTATATGACAGCAATTGAAGAAGGAGCTACCCCAAGTACTCAATTATTAAATCAGCCTCTTGTTGTTTTTATAGATGATACGACACAATGGAATCCACAGAATCATGATGGATCTACAGGCTTATTGACAACATTAAGAGAGGGATTAAAAAAATCTCTTAATTTGATTTCAGTTAGAGTAGCTCAAGAACTTGTAAAACCAAAGCAAATTGCTCAGAAAGCTAAATCTTTTAATCTGAGCACAAGAATTGCATCTGTGGAATCAATTGCCTTAGGTGTATCAGACGTTATACCAATAGAAATGACATCTGCATATGCAACTATTGCTAATGAGGGAGTATATAACACCCCAATTGCTATTAGTTATATTGAAGACCAGCATGGTAGAGTTATAAAACGTTTTGATTCAGAACAAATGGAAGTAGTTGATGAAAACTTAAATTATATTATGCTATCTATGATGAAGGATGTTATAAACTCTGGAACTGGAGGAAGTATTAGGTGGAGACATAAATTTAAATCACCAATGGCAGGAAAAACAGGTACAACAAATAATAAAACTGATGCCTGGTTTATAGGATTTACACCCCAAATTGCTCTTGGTGTATGGGTTGGGGTCGATGACCCATCCATATCATTAGGTAAAAAACAGTATGGTTCAAAAGCTGCTTTGCCAATTTTTGCAGATGCAATAAAAGAAATATATAATTTAGGTACTTTTTACTCCGGGGCAGATTTAGTTTATATAGATCAAAATTCAAATTGGGTAATGCCAGACGGGGTAGTAGTTGAAAAAGTATGTAATGAAACCTATGAAAAAGCTACAAGGTGGTGCACGTCTATAGATGAAATTTATTTGGATGAAACAAAACCTACTAGTTTATGTAAAAATCATTCTGGTGCTTTAAAGAAAAAAATTAGAAAATAAAAATTTAGAATATTTTATACAAAAAAAAAGAGGATTTCAAAAATCCTCTTTTTTTTTATTGCTAGTTTAAAATCTAAACTATTTAGGAACTACATCTGTAGCAACAGGTCCTCTGTCACTTTCACCAACTTTATAATCAACTTCTTGATTTTCAGCTAATGTTTTATATCCTTCCATTACAATATTGCTCATATGAACGAATAAATCTTGTCCACCTTCCGATGGTGTTATAAATCCATATCCTTTAGCATTGTTGAACCATTTTACAGTTCCTTGTTTTGAATCACTCATTTATTTACTTCCTTTACTTAATTAATGTGTAACTAAGGAACTTACACATAAAAAAAGTTAGAATCCAAATAGTCTTTGGATAAACGTTTTTTTCTCATTTTCTTTTGTTTTATTGCAACATGCCTTTGTCTTTGAATTACATGTAGCTTCAGAAGATGTATTAATATCTTTGTTTAAGTTATATTTGAAAGTAGTACTAGCTTTTAATGTTTCTAAAATATTTGATGCAGAAACTTTTTCATTATCATATGTAATTACAGCTTTTGAATCAATAAAATTCACATCACATGATTGTACTCCCTCAATATTCATAGCAGCTTTATTTACCTTAGGTGCACATCCAGATGCACACGACATTCCTTCCACATTCAACGTTGTAGTAGTAGGTATACAAAATAAAAAAGTTGAAACAATAGTAGTTATAATTATTTTTTTCATTTTCTCACACTCCTTTTTACTATCAGAAATATAATAAAGATTATTTAATTTATTTAATGATATTACATATTGTTAATATATATCATATTAGTCTTTATAGTTTTTCTTTATTAAATTGTTTATAATTGATTTTTAGAATGAAATTATTTTTAAAAAATATTATAGATTCACAAGACACTAAATCAGGTAAATTTTTTGATGTATTTATACAGATTTTAATTATACTATCGTTAGTATCTTTTTCTCTTGAGACTATTCCTAATCTAGATCCACAGATTATTCGACTTTCAAGTTTATTTGAAATAATATCAATAATAATTTTTACAATTGAGTATCTATTAAGAATATATGTTAGTGATAGAAAATTTTCGTATGTATTTAGTTTCTATGGTTTTATTGATTTTGTAGCAATTGCACCATTTTATTTATCTGGAACAATTGATTTGCGATCTCTTAGAGTTGTAAGACTTCTTAGAATATTTAAATTATTTAGATTCAATGAATCATTAACACTACTGAAAAAAGCATTTCTAATTGTTAAGCGTGAAATGATTATTTTTTCCTTCATTGCTATTATGCTTTTATATATTTCTTCAGTTGGTATTTATTTTCTAGAAAACCCAGCTCAACCTGATCAGTTTAGTTCAATTTTTGCATGCATGTGGTGGGCAATTTCGACTATGACTACTGTTGGCTATGGGGATATGGTCCCAGTTACAGTTGGAGGTAAAATTTTTACATCATTAATAAGTTTTATTGGAATAGGCGTTGTTTCTATTCCTACTGCATTATTAGCATCCTCATTAACAGGGTTATTACATATCAATAAAGATGAATTAGATAAGTAATCAATATTGATTAATTAATATTTTAATACCACTGTTTCTGTTAGCACTTCTGGCAATTTCTTTTTCTTCAGCTGTAGCATATTTTTCATCCCATTGTATTAATTTCTTTGCCATCATTTTATGAAATAAGGGTGGTAAAAAAATTGCAATGTATAGCATGCTCAAGTATCCATAAGGCATCATTGGTGCATCTTCATATGTATCTAACTCCCAAAATTTAAGATGCGATTTTTCATGATGGGCTGAATGTCTAGTCACATTGTATAGTAGTAAACTACTCATTACACTATTTGAGTTCCATGAATGTCGTGGATATACGGGTTTATTTTCTTCCCTAACCAATCCATAATGTTCTGTAAAATTAATAACTTCAAGTAGTGACTTTGCAATAAATGCGCAAAGAAGAAAAGTAAACATCCCAATTAATCCTCCAATGCTATAGCAAATACATGTTATGGCCAAACTTCTTAAATAGCCAATTATCATTTTATTTTTTAAACTAAATATACTCTCATTCCTTCTTGACAATCTTCTATATTCAATTTTCCAGCCATCTATATGTTCTTTTATAGATGCTCTTAATATAAATAAATATATACTTTCTCCTCTTTTAGCTGTTGCTGGGTCTATAGGTAAACATACATTTTTATGATGTCCATATACATGCTCAATTGCAAAAGTGCAGTCCCATGAGAGAGAAAGTAACCAATTGCCAAAGAACATATCAACCTTTTCACGCTTTCTATGAGTTAATTCATGTCCAGGTACTGTGCCCATAATTCCTATAAACAAGCTTACAGTAGCAATTAGAAAAATCTTATCTATCAATTTTATTGATTCTCTCATATAAACTAAATCAATATTTAAATATGTGTAGATAGCATCTGAGAACCAATTTGCATTACTATTACCAATTATAAATACAGTATTTAGAATAAAAATTAGAAGAAGGAATAAATTTAAGTATATAGGAAGGTTTATCAACTGTGGATATTTAAATTCATCCATACTTTTATCATGATTTAAAAACATATCTCCTAAAATAATGATAGCTGAAAATGCAATAAAAAAATATGTTGGTGAATAGCTATCAAAGGAGCAAGTATATATTCCAAAGATTAGAAAAAAAGTAGATAAGAAGTATTTAATATATTTAAACATATTTATTTATATGATTGTTCTTTTTTCCAACTATTTAAATTATCAAATGTTGGTTTAATATCCAATGGTATCTCAAGTTTGTTAGCATATAGAAGTATTGTGATATTTCTTTGAGTTTCTTTGTTTAATGTAAATGATAAAGTTTGTTTAATATCATCAATTGTTATTTCATTTAAAGCATCTAAAGTTTCATTATCTCTATTGAAATTATTATTAAATTTATGGGTTAATATATGCCTTCTATCAGTTTCTTGTGATATTGAAGTTGATTTTTCATTAATTGCTTCCCTAGCTGCATTTTTATAAATACTTAACTGTTCGTTTGAAAGATTATCCAAATCATTTATAGCATTAGATAGAAATTTAATTGATCTGTTCTCTACTTCATGAGGGGGATAGCCATCTGACTGTACAATGCAGTACATAGCTGAATAATTATCCCTTGAAAAGGCTCCAGCAGCAACGATATACCCTAATTGTTGGTTCGTTCTAAGCTCCATGTAGTAGGGTTGCCCAACGTAGGTTCTTATTAGCATCGCCATAGCACGGTCTCGTGGGCTATTTTCTCCTATTTTAAAGTATGATACATAAGCAGAATTATTAACCTCTGAACTTATTGTATTAGTTACTTTAGTCCCGTATGGTAAATCTAATCTAGTAGATGTAAAGCAATCTTGTTTACTTATAGATTTATATCCAAATGTATTTCTTAATTTAATAGATAGTTTTTGTACATCTCGTTTTGATATATTCCCATGAGCTGATGCTTCTATGAAAATATTATTAAAAATCAAATCCCAATATTTTTCAACATCATTTATACTTATTGACTCAATTATCGATAACTGCTCAGTAGGGCTATATGCCGTTCCGAAATTTATTAGACTTAAATTTTCTTGAGCTATTTGGTATGCATCATTCAAAGATTTATTTTCTAAGTTTCTTTTGGTAGCATCAATTATAACAGAAAAAATATTTTCATCAATTGACAAGTTCTTTATTGATTTAATAATAACTTTCATTAATTCATCAATAGAACTATTATAACCACTAACTTCTATTTTAATGCCTTCGATATTATGTGATATTTGATACTCTAGGCCTGCTAGTTTAGCTGCAGAATAGATTGTGCTAAGATTTTCATTAATACTTGCAACGTAGAGTTGACCTAGCAGATAATTTTCTAATGACATTAAATTTTCATTTATAAATATATTATAAATTAATTTTGCTTTTGGACGATTGAACTCTAAGTCCCTTGAGTGATAGACCTTCATCCCTTTTATATCATATATAAGTTCAGATATGTTTTTATTATCATTATCCTGAATTATATCAGTAGATGTAGGCATAAATGGATTTTCTATCGGTAGTTTTAACTCTGTTATTATTTCAGGATTTTTAATTCTACTGTAAAGTACTCCATCATTTTCTTCATAACTATATTTGGCTGAATACCATTGCTCTGTATTTGTTGTTTCAATTCCATATCCAGATAAAGTTGCAAGCATGTTTTCTGGCTTAACGTATGATAGTAAATCCATGTAAGCAGTAATATTTTCTTTATTATATATATATTCAACTCTTTCTACTTGATCTATAGGATAAAATGCTAGATTATTTGCCATTTTTACAGCTACTTGGGTACCTTCTCCCTTAGAAGCATATTTTTCTTCTAACTCAGCCAATATTTTTGCTTCATCAAATATGAAGCTTTGATATCCTGCATTTTTTAGCAACTCTATATATGAAAAACAAATTGATAGGACTTCTTCATAATTTTGGAACCCGTCAGATGTTAGCTCAACCCAAAGGTTTAAGCTTCCATAGTCTTCAGTGTTATTTTGCCCCCATGCTCCAACACCCATAGCTAGACCCTTTGATTTCAGTAAATTTTGGAGGCTCCCTTCTCCTTCATAGCCTATTAATCTTGCAATAAGCTGCTCTGGTTTACTTTCATAATATTTGTAAAAAGAGGGAGTAGGAAACTCTAAAACTAATCTTTTTACATCCTTAACAGGCTCAACTTTTAATAATCGTAGAGTATTTTTTTCTTCAAGATAATTTAGTGGATATTTTATTCGATCTTTTTTTGTATTATTTATATCTGAAAAATATTTACGTGCTAATTTTTCAAGTGAATCTAGATCAAGATTACTTAGTATGGAAAGGTTCATCATATTTGAACTATAGTATTTCTTGTAAAAATCCAATAAAACTTTTCTATTAACATTTGAAAGTGTCTCAATTGTACCAATTTCAAAATGATTTGCAGGATGATTTGAATTATATAGATTTCTTTTTACTTGTCTCATTCTCCAATAATCTTGTTCTAAGTTTTTTTGATATTCAGAATGGACAGCATTCATTTCTCTTTCAGTATATTCTTGTTTAAATAATGGTGATATAAAAAATTGTGAGAATCGATCCAGGGCACCTTCAAATGCATCATGATAAACTTCAAAGTGATAGTTTGTATGATCTTCAGCTGTATATGCATTAGAATATCCGCCGTTACTCTTTAGATATGATCCATAATCTTCTACATCTGGGTATTTTTCTGTACCGAGAAACAGCATATGTTCTAAAAAATGAGCTAAACCTTGATATTCTTTAGGATCTGATAATGAACCAACCATTACATTCATACTTGCGGAGGATTTATTGTATTTTTCATCGGATACCAAAATAATTTTGAGATCGTTTTCTAAAATAATTTTTCTATATTCAGGTGCTGCATAGTTAAATCCAATGAAGAGTATTATTAAAATGTATTTTTTCATCAATTTCCTTTTAGTTTAAAATGATATTTATAATTTGAATAATATCAAAAATATCAATATTAGAATCATTATTTATACTGGCTTCGCAACCAATTAAATTTAATTCACTTTGATTTAGAATATATGCTATAATTAGTAAAATATCTTGTACGTCTAAAAAATTATCTTCATTGACATCTCCATTGCCATTAAAATCTTGAATCATAATACAGCTTCCATCTTCCAATTCTGCATTTAAATTATAATTACAAGAATTTTCATTAGTACAGCCTTCAACTATATTTTCGTACCACGCAATTTTGTTGTCACCTCCAGATGCAGATAGGATATCGTTGTCTCCATCATTGTCAATATCTATTGCCATCGCGTTATATGCTATAATGGAATTATTAGATACAATAATTTCACTAAAATTCTGTTCACCATCATTTTCATATAAAGATACTTTATTGTCATCCATTGAAGCTGATATAACATCTATATCATTATCTCCATCCATATCAACTGGAAATACTGAATGAGCATACATTGCATTATTTGATATTATGTACTCAGTGAAGTTCTCGCTCCCATCATTCTCATACCATGCAATTTTGTTATCATCGGAAGATGCTGAAAGAACATCAATATCATGATCTCCATCTAAATCTATAGCTTCTACATCCCATGCCATCATTGCATTTGTTGATATTACATGTTCTTCAAATTCTTGGAATCCATTATTCTCATACCATGCAATTTTATTATCTTGATTTGATGCTGATAAAACATCTATATCATTATCCCCATCCAAATCAATGGCATAGACTGAATAAGCATGTGTAGCATTATTTGCAATTAGATGTTGTGTGAAATTTTGATTTCCATCATTTTCAAACCAAAAAACAGAACTATCGAAAAATGAAGCAGAAAGTACATCCATATCACCATCTTGATCAACATCGTGAGCATCAACATACTCTCCAAAAGAGTTAGTTACTATAACATGTTCAGTAAACTGATGGTTTCCTAAATTTTCAAACCAAATAATATTGTTAAAATCCCTAGAGCACCCTATAATGTCGATAAGACCATCACTATTTAAATCAGACGCTAAAACTGAATGCGCATGATTTGCATTAGTAGTTAAGATATGCTCAGTAAAATTTTGACTTCCATTATTTTCATACCATGAAATTTTATCATCAAATCTTGAAGCTGACATAAGATCTATATCTCCATCTCCATCTATGTCAGCTGCATCAACGTAGAATGCATCTAGCGCAAAAAGAGATACAATATGCTCTTCAAATATTTGACCAAACAGCTGACAAGAATTAATCATTATTAGGATGGAGAATATTATATTCATAACAGTTAATCTACAACACAAAGGACTATTTGTAAATAGAGATTCTTTATTATCTTAATTTGCTATTAAATATATATGATAAAATTTATTAATGATATAATATCAAGTATATCGGAATTATTATCATCATTTAAATCAGTATCAGCTCCCAATTGATTTCCAATAACTAAGTTAACTAGTATTATTACATCATTAATATCAATGTTGCTGTCTTGATTGAAATCACCACCAAAAATACATGAATTATCATTGTATACAGCACTAGAATTGTAATTTGTAGCAAATTCATTACTGCATCCATACATTTCATTAACTAAATTTGGTAAGTAAATATTTTGGAAATTATTATAATCTGGAAAATCCAATAGATAGCGAACCACCATATGATGGTCAAGGATTGCATATGATGAATAACTATTACCTGCAAATAAGTTCCAAATATAATGATCATAATACCCATCATAATCAAAATCAGTATCTCCATTTATAATAAGAGGGTTATTATCATAAATTCCTAGGGTTTCATATAAATCGCCCCACTCAATACATTCATAGTCAGAAAAATCTTCAAGATTATAATCAAGAGAAACAATAAATTCTAACTCTGAATTTTGATTGGTATATTCTATTATTGAATCCATCAAACTGACGTATTCATAGCATTGAGGTCACCAGGTTGCATTCATACTTATTAATGTAACTTTATATTCTCCACCATTAGTGAGCCCATTTAGATTTGAAATAGAGAAATTTTCGCCTAATTCATAATGACCATCACTGTGACATACATTAAACTCTATGTTCTGATCATTTAAACTGACTGTATCTCCAACTGAATAAAAGGATCTATGTTGCGGAAAAGAAAAGCTAATAGAAATGAATAGTATTAGGTAAAGGTGCATTTATGATTGTAATATCATATTTACTAGCAATACAACATCTAATATATCTACGTTATTATCAAAATTTAAATCTCCCGAATCAGAGCTTTCTTGTGATAATATCATATTAATTAATAAGATTATATCTTGAATATTAACAATTTCATCTAAATTAATATCACCTAACATAGATTCTTCAGGATAATTTTCTGCAATAACATTTCTAATATAATTTTCAGTAGAAGGAATTAAACCCGCACCAACATTGATTCTTCCAATTTCATTTTGATTTGAATCAATTATTACAAGATCTTTATGGCCACCACTGAAAGCTTCACGAATTATATAATCAGGATAAACATCAACCACAAGAGGCAGATCTGAATTTGCACAAAAGCTTGAATTGAAATTATTTGCCACTGATTGACCAACGCCAATTACAACAATATTTTCATAGCCTTCGTTTCTTAATTCTTCTTGAAAATTGGACAACTGTCCAAAAACTGCAGTTCAGCCGTTTCAGCCTTGACTAGAAAAGTAGTGGAGTGTAATGTAGTCCTCATATTCTGGGAACCATACATCCATACCATATGTTGGAGATGATGAGTTTTTATCTTCCAAAGAGTATTCGAGTTCTTGAGAAAATAAAATTCCTGCAAATAAAAGAGTTGATAATATGATTTTTGAAAATTTCATACAAATATATATTACTAAAAAAAAATATTTTTTGAAAGGAGAAACATTATATTTTTTCTTTTTTAGCCTCTGAAATTCGTTTATTTACATCCAATTCCATTTTTCTCATTCTAAGAGTTAGTGGTGTAATTTCAATCAACTCGTCTTCTGCTATAAATTCTATACATTGATCTAAAGAAAGCTTTCTTGGCGGACGAAGTACAACGGTATTATCTTTTGATGCTGATCTCATGTTTGTTAATTTTTTTTCTCTAATAATGTTTACATCGAGGTCGCCTGTTTTATTTCGTTCTCCTACTATCATACCTTTATAAACTTCAGTCCCAATATCTGAAAATAACTCACCTCTATCAGCCATAGCCTGGGATGCATATTGAGTTACTTTTCCGGGTCTATCTGCAATAATAACACCAGAATTTCGTTGTGGGATTGGTCCAAACCATGGGGCATAGGAGTCAAAAAGCGAGTTGAGTATACCTGATCCTTTTGTATCGGTTAAAAATTCACTTCTAAATCCGATCATCCCTCTAGAGGGCACTTTGAATTCTAAGGTCACCCTACCAAATCCATTATTTTGGAGGTTAACCATTCTGCCTTTTCTTTTGGAGAGTTTCTCTGTAATTATACCTGTATGATCTTCTTCAAGATCTAAAAATATAGATTCGACAGGTTCTAATATTTTTCCATTATCTTCTTTTGTAATAACTCTGGGCTTTGAAACCATAAACTCATAGCCCTCTCTTCTCATAGTTTCAATAAGTACTGCCATTTGAAGCTCTCCTCTTCCACAAACTTCAAACACATCTGTTTCATCTGTCGCATTTACTCTTAGAGATACATTACTTAAAGTTTCTCTATGTAAACGTTCACTAATATTTCGTGATGTCAAAAATTTACCTTCTTTACCAGCAAATGGACCATTATTAACATGAAAGAACATTGATACGGTTGGTTCATCAATTTTTATTCGGGGAAGTGGTACTGGATTTTCATTATCAGAAATGGTATCGCCAATTTTAATATTTTCAACTCCAGCAATTGCAATTATATCTCCCGCCTCTAAACTTTCAACTTTTATTTTTTCCAAACCCTTAAAGGTGTAGCAAGCTGATAACTTTTGATTATGTCTGATATCATCTTCACTGCATATACTATATTGTTTATTTCTAAAAATAGAACCATTATTTAATCTTCCAATCGCTACTTGTCCAACATATGAATCATAATCAATACTGGTAACTAAGAACTGTGTAGTAAAATCATCAGATGCTTCTGGGCCATTAAAGGTTTTTAATATTAGCTTAAATAAAGGAGTTAAATTAGTTGAATCATCTTCAAGGTTATTTTGAGCTATCCCATCTTTTGCATTAGTGTATATTATAGGAAATTCTATTTGATTTTCATTTGCATCCAAATCAATAAATAAATCATATACTTCATTTATAACTTCCTTGATTCTAGCATCTGGCCTATCAATTTTATTAATAACTAATATTACAGGTAAATTTCTATTAAGTGCCTTTTGTAATACGAATCTTGTTTGGGGAAGAGGGCCTTCGCTAGAATCAACAAGTAATAGTACTCCATCTACAAGATTTAAACTTCGCTCAACTTCTCCACCAAAATCTGCGTGTCCTGGGGTGTCAACTATATTAATTTTTATATCATTATATAAAATTGCAGTATTCTTAGCTGCAATTGTAATGCCACGTTCTTTTTCAAGGTCCATTGAGTCCATAACTCTATCTGTAACAGCTTCATGTTCACCAAAAGTTCCACTCTGTTTTAAAAGTCCATCTACTAGAGTTGTTTTACCATGGTCTACATGAGCAATGATTGCAATATTTCTAAATTTGTCTTTTATCATACAATCAATCTACGCAGAAAGGGTATCAGAAAAAAAGGTACTTTTATTGTGAAAAATTGTCGTAGCTAATGCTTATAATATAAATTTTATTATATAGTACAATGTTTTGGAGGACTTATGATTTACTTAATTCAATTATTTTTACTTTTTTCATTTATATTTCCACAATGTAATTATGATAATGAGTCGCTATGTATTAGCAATATAAATGAAGATTGCGAGTGGATTGATGATATTGAAAATGGTTCATGCTCATCTTTAAATGGAGATGAATGTGATTCTACTAATGGTTGTTCATGGGACTATGGTTGTATCCAATGGGGATGGTGGTATAATTGGTGTTACACATATGGATATGAATGTAATGGAGGAACCTATACAATTGACAATAGTTATTGTGAAGAAATAGAAGCAACTCAATGTTCGAGTTTAGATGAAGACTCATGTAATCATCCATCATATGGTGAAGGTTGTAATTGGGTAGAAGATATAACTGAGGGTAGTTGTTATTACGGATTTAATAATTATTCAGATTGTATTGCTAATGGTTGTTCTTGGTATAATCCTGGAACATATGGTTATATGGGATCTCATTGTTATGGAGGAACCTATACAATTGAAAATAGCTATTGTGAAGAATTAGAAAATCAGCAAGGAGATTTAAATGGAGATTCTTCAGTAGATGTACTAGATGTTATACAAACTATTGATTTAATAATTAGTGGGAATTATAACTTTATTGTTGATATAGATCATAATGGAGAAGTGAATATTTTAGATATTATTCAAATTATTGATATAATTATTAACCAGGATTAGCTATATCATTTTATAATCTGCATATTCTAGATATATAACAAGGGTATATCTAGAATTCAGGAAATAATCAGGCCTCTTTCCTCCTTTAAAAATTAAAGAGGCCTGATTAATAGATATTTTAAAAATAAATGATTAACTTCATAAATGAAGATTATTAAAAACATATCATACAAACTTTCTAAGAAGCAATTAGATCAATGCAAAGCTCTAGATGCTATTGATCAAATATCATTTATTAATCAAGCTATATTTGAAGATTCAGGCATTAATCATCAGGAAAGATTAAGTTTTCAATATGAATTATTAAAAATTTCAGAATCAAATAAATCATCATTTAATTCTGCATATATACTAAATCTCATTTCACAAACCAATGCACAGATGGGTGATTTAGAATTGGCATTAGATAACCTTTTAAGTGCTGAAAAGAAATGGCGAGAAATTCTTTCACGTAATAAAAAAAATATTCCTAGTCTAAGCATAAATGGATTAATTCTCTGCTTATCTGATATTGGTAATATTTATATGAAGATGGGTTTGTTTGATGATGCGATGAAATACTTTGAAAGTGGTCAAGAATTTATTGATGATACAGATGATTTATTCGTGCCTTATTTTAAAATACATTTTCACTTATCTGAAATATATGATAAACTAGATTTTTATAAAAAATCTAAACAAATGATTCAAAAATGTATTCAAAGAGTGAAATCATTTAAATTTAATCCTCCCGGTCGAATTTATATTTATTTAGTACCAGCTAATATCAGGTTATCTGAAATCTTTAAAAAAGAAAAAAAGGTACATAAATCAATTGAAACATTAAATAAGACTATAAAGATGTGTGAAAAATTTGATGATGTAATATATAAGCAGCAGATTTTAATGATGTTAGGAGAGCTTCATATAGAAAATCTAAACTATAAAAAAGCTATTAAAGTCCTATCTGAGGCAGAATCAATGCATATTAAAATTGGCGGTGATTCAAATTTAATTAAGATCAGACTTAGTATTTCCGAAATACTAATTAAGGAAGAAAAGTTTTTAGAATCTCTTGAAATATTAGAACAAATTAAGAAAATTGCTGAAAATAATAATTTAAATGTACAGTTAATTCCTATCTATAAAATGCTATCATTGATTCATGAAAATTTAAATCAGCAAGATAAAAGCTTTAAATACAATAAAAAGCATTCAAATGTTATTAGTGAATATTATATCAATAAGAATAAAGCACTTATAAATGAAAATAGAAAAATAATTAAAGACTTATCAAGAGCCATTAAAGAAAAACATGAGATTCAAAGTACAAAAGATATTGAAAGTAGCAAAAAATATAAGATCAAAAGTCAAACAGCAAAAACTCTATATAGAATCAGAGAAGGGAATATACTAGAGTCGCTTAAAAATGACATTAGTGTTTTAAAAGAAAATATTGAAAATCATAATCATAAACACATCAATAGTATTTTAAATAAAATTTCATTTTATTTAAGAGATCAATCATCCTGGAAAGATTTTGAAGATATGTTTATTCAGATTCATGAAGATTTTATTGATAATTTAAATTCTATATCTGATCAGCTTTCTCCTAAACAAGTTAGATTTTGTATGTTTATAAAAATGGGTATGGATAAATATGATATATGTAGTTTACAAAACGTTACTATTAGAGCTGTTGAACAACAAAGATATAGAATTAAGAAAATTATAAGCCCTAATGAGGATCTTGATAAAATTATCCAAGAGCTGTAGCACTATTGATAAATTTTGATCCAATCAATTATGAATTCAGAGGAATTAAAATCTTGATCTGGATCGCCTGGCCAAAATCCTCCTATAGCTTGGTTGATAATTAAAAAATAATTCTTATCAAATGGCCATCCAGATTTAAAATGATCTATCTTATCTACTCGATGATATATTTTATCATCAATAAACCATACTAAAGCATCTTGATTCCATTCTAAACCGAATGTATGAAATTCACTATCTAGATCTTTTATTTCAATATTGCCACCAATTTGAGTATCAGTCATATGATTATACTGTTCAGAATGAATGGTGCCATATACTATATCTTCATTATTAATATGCTCCATGATATCTATTTCACCACATTTGGGCCATCCTTCATCTGAAATAGATTCACTTAAAAGCCATATTGCTGGCCATACACCTTTCGTTTTAGGGACTTTTGCTCTTATTTCAAACCTTCCATACTGCCAGTTTGATTTACCTTGGGTATTTATTCTTCCTGAAGTGTAGTCTGCGTTCTTGTATTTTTCTTTAATAGTTTTAATTACCAAATTATTATTACTTATAGATAAATTTTTTGCTTCATTGGTATATGCTTGAAGTTCATTATTTACCCATCCTGGATCTCTAATCTCTATATTCCACTTATTAGCGTCAAGAATCTCATTGGTGAAGTTTTCTTCCCATACTAGGTTATAGTTTGACTTTAAGATTCCAGATTTTTTATAACTTTTAGATTGATTACTGTCCATACATGAAGTTAGTAAAGTAGTGAAAATAAATATCAATAATATTTTAATATTGTACATTGAAATTATTTTTTAAATGGAAATAAAATGGGTGTATTTTTTTTATACTCATTATAGGCTTTTTCATTTCCCCATTTTTTATCAGCATTTTCTTCAAGAATATTTAATCCACTTACTTTAGTTAAAAGAACATATACAAAAAGGGGTGAAACTAAAGTTATTAGTTGGAAGCCTGCTAGAGTTGGAAATGAAATTATAGTTATTCCAGTCCAAAGCATAATTTCGCCGACATAGTTTGGATGCCTTGAATATGCCCAAAGACCTGATGTTATATAGCCATCATTATTTTCTTTCTTAAATTTTCTTTTTTGTCTATCTGATATAACTTCAATAATAAATCCTGATATCCAAAGGAATGACCCTGCAATTATAAAAATTAAATTATCATTTATTTTATTTGAAGATAATGCAGCTATAGCTGGTGAAGCTGTAATAAAAACCCATGCTCCGGACATTGTCCAGACAGTCATGAATTTCAAAAAATTTGTTTTTAGCTCATCGAACCTTTTATCCTTACCGTCTTTTAAAACCCTGTAAAATAAAAATAATCCTAATCTAAGTGTCCACAATCCAATAAAAGCTAAAAGAATCAAGCCACTATAGTTCAAATCTTCTAAGTTTCTATTATAAAAAATATAGGATATCACACTTAAAAATGTGATTGAGCCAGTTATATCAAAAAATCGCTCTGTTTTAAAAATAAAGGAAGGAATAAATACTATGTAGTGAATTAAAAAAGTAATAAGAAAGCAAACAAAGGTTATTGGAATATTATTAGTATCAATCACATTATGAGAACCTGCTAAAGCAATTAAGTATGTTATCACTAAAAGAAAAATTGTTTTGATTAATCCGCTCATCTTTTATGACCTTATTTTATTAGATATTAAACATAGAAGTGGAAATGATATTCCCCAAACTATAGCTATTATTAAAAGTACAAAGTTATCGCTATATAAAATATTGAATTTTATTGCTCCCAAACTATTCCCAGTTGCATATGCTATTGGGCCAGCTACAATACCTAATACGGTTTGAGTAAAGTACTTTTCCATTATATTTTTAAATGCATGGTTTAACGTGGCTGTAAACCCTACCCACATTCCTGTTATCCAGAGAGGAGCTATGAAGTTGATTGAGTCATACATGCCTTCATATGATAGAATATTAAAATTTAAAAGCAAACTATCTACAAAAGTACCAAGTATACCTGCAATCAATAATAGGTAAATTTCTGCTTTTCTGAGATTTTTTGAAATGCTAAAAATATGAATGATGAGATAACCTAAAATTAACAAAGGTCCTAAAAACTTCTGATTATTTACAGCTCCTAATACACATGCCCACCAACAAAGTTTAAATCCAAAAACGTTAAATATGTAGAATATATATTTCATTTTATATCATGAATTACCTTTTCAAATAAAGTCTGATCATAGCCAAAATCATTTTCAAGTTGATTGAGAATACCTGTATATATTGTTTCATCCATTATGGGTGTTCTTGACATAATCCAGCCTAAACTATTATCTGGATAGCCAACAACCATGTAATTATAATTTTCTTCAAGAATAATTACTTCATATGGAGCACGATAAAAAGGTATGTAGGGTTTAACAATTTGAACTTCCCATCTTGCAGGCTCATCTTTATTTACATACCCTTTTTGCTTTAATGTTTTAACTTCACCATTTTTAATAGCATAGTATGTTACTCCAACAGTGCCATCTGGATTTAGAACGTAGTCATCATATGCGTTCTTGCCATCTTCAAACCAATTAGGTATTATAGATATGACATACCATCTACCCATAAATCGTTCAATATCTAGATTCTTAACAACAGGGTGAGAGAATCCCATAGTTACAATAACTAGTAATACTAAAAGATTTTTAATTTGATTAGAGTTAATAGTGTTTTTAAACATTTTTGCTTTCTTGAATTAATATTTCAACTCTTAAGCTAAACAAAAATTGTATCACATGCAATAAAAACGTGCAAAACAAGCAATTTTAATCTACCAATATGTACTATTAAATGATAGTTAGTTCAATCTATCCTAATATTATGTTAATAAGTTGTACTATATCTAAGATGTCAACGATATTGTCGCTATTAATATCTGCATTTCCATCATAATCAGATACTAGAATTAAATTAATGGTTAAAATAACATCTTGAACATTAATAAGCTCATCACCATTAACATCTCCAACCATAGAACTAGTACATTCAATATTAGTTAAATATTGAGATGCGCTTGATGGGTAATCTAACAATGCCTCACAAGATGACATATCACCTAGAACATGATATTTTAACCAGTGCAGTGCATATTCTGATACTTCACCACTAGGATAGGCTGCAAATCCATGTCCTGAATTTGCTCCTTCAAACATTATTTTATCAGTTGTAGTTGGCATATTTGCATAGATATCTTGACCTAGCATCCCCTCATAGGCGGTTAATTCATTAACTTCTACTTCGCCTGCAAATATTAAAGATGGTATGGCGTGATCTACAAATTCTGGTACTAAACAAATACAGTAGGTTACTCCATCATAATCATTGCCTGGACACAGGTTGCAATCTTCAAATATTACAGTTGGGTTTAGAGAGATAACTGCCTTTAATGAGCCATCCATCATTGCAGCATCGTGAGAGGCGCCTCCACCCATAGAGTATCCTGATACCGAAAAGCTATTTTCATCAATTAATCCATAAAGAGGTGATTCTGCTCTTGTATTTTCTTGTTTAATCGATTCAATTGCATCAATTAATCCTAGTCCTCTCATATAATGTGAATCATTAATTTCATCATTAGGGCCAATTCTCATAGCGACAAAACCATGGGATGCATAAAATTCAGCCCAAGAAGACATCTCAGAGCTTCCTCCTCCAAATCCAGGTGTTAGCACTATGCTTTTATATGGGGGCTCTCCATCTATTGGATAATAAACAACACCATCTCTATAGTCAGGACCATTTCTAAGTCCCTGTGACTCTGAAATTGTTGAATATTGATAGGGACCATCGCCGCCGCCATCGCCGCCGCCATCACCGCCGCCGCCAAACTCTTGGCATTGTCCGGTTTCATCATTCCATTCACAGTATGTATTCCAATATAAGCAATCAGCTTGATTTAATTCATAACATTCAGCATTTATAAAGCTGAATAATAATATTATAGATGGTATAAATTTATTTAACATTTTGTAATTCCTATTTTTAAAAATTTAACAAATTTATAAATACAATAAAAAATGTCGAAGAACTTTTACATTAAGTTACACTTAGTGGCTAGTTGAGAATTATTTCGATTAATAGAACAATATCAATGACATCTAAACTATTATCTGAGTTTAGGTCACCAAGATCATTAAAATCATTATTTAGAATTTGGCTTACAACTAGAACAACATCTAAAACATCTACACTTCCATCTGTATTTGTATCACCAATAAGAGAGTTAGATTCCATAGAAACTGTGAATGAAATTTGTTCTATATTATTACCATTGTATTTCGAATTCGCAATTAAAATATTTTGATTACTACCAGCCAGATTTCCAATGAAATTATTGTTTTCATAATTTAATGTAATTATATCAAACTCATTGTCAGGATTAATACTCACTAACGATAAGCTAATATCATTTGGAGATTCTGATGTTATATATATATTAGTATCTTCAGATGGCATATCTATAAAAATACTAGCTCCTTTATTTGCTTGAATAGTAAATGAACTATCAATAAATGATTCTGTAGATGATGTACAGTAGAAGCTAGCTTCATCAAAAAATAGGTTAGGGATGGATCGTTCACCTGTAAAGTATCTCCAAATAGAATAGTCTGTATATGCTTCACTCAAGTTTTTTTCACCATAAGATGCATATTCAACTGCATCACTATATATTGGGAATAAGGATACTTGTTCTCCCGAAGCATAATCAATACCATAATCTTCCCATATATATCTAATAATTGAAGAATCACCGATTGACTCTACTAGAAATTTTTGCCATAATGCGCTTCTGTAAGGATAAATTTCAGCTGGATAATCAATATTGTAATGAGGGTATGTTAATGGAGTAACTACATT
>CENX01034530.1_pt1 | contig 67300 bp, 82 predicted proteins | sample 361321 | NCBI WGS metagenome assembly CENX01 (sample SAMEA2619678, study PRJEB7988) | marine metagenome | isolation source: saline water (ENVO:00002010), including | reverse complement strand
GAAGTTGTCACCCCAGATGACTATCTTGGGGGAGTCGTTGGAGATTTAAATAGTCGGAGGGGACAAGTCCAAGGAACTGAACAGAGAGGAAACAACCAAGTTGTCAATGCTGTGGTTCCTTTGTCAGAAATGTTTGGCTACGTAGGAGACCTGCGTACCATGTCATCAGGTAGGGCGAACTACACAATGCAGTTTGACTCCTACCAACAAATGCCAGCAAATGTTCAAGAAGAGGTAGTTACTCGTCTTAGAGGTGAGTGAGTTTCGATTCTTGGCCGTAAGATGGTCTAGTGCAGTTTTTCAGCTAAGTGTTGCTGGCGAACTACAAAGATAATGTAAACAAATAAACCGGAAGCAACCGGGTAAGAGAAAGATAATTGAGGCAAAAAATGTCCAAGGAGACGTTCGAGCGAAATAAACCTCACGTAAACGTGGGAACCATGGGTCATATTGACCATGGAAAGACAACATTAACTGCTGCTATCACAAAGGTACTCAGCGAAAATGTAGAAGGTAGCTCATTCACAGAGTTTGAAAATATTGATAAGGCGCCGGAAGAGCGTGAACGTGGTATCACTATTAACGTAGCCCACGTTGAGTACGAAACAGATAATCGTCATTATGCTCACGTAGATATGCCGGGACATGCCGACTACATCAAAAACATGATTACTGGTGCAGCACAAGTTGACGGAGCAATACTAGTTGTTTCAGCTGCTGATGGACCGATGCCACAAACACGGGAACACGTTCTTCTAGCTCGCCAAGTTGGTGTGCCGAAAATTATTGTGGCTCTTAACAAAGTTGACATGGTCGATGACGAAGAACTTCTTGAACTAGTGGAGATGGAAGTTCGTGAACTTCTTGATGAATATGATTTTCCAGGTGATGACACTCCGATATACCCAGTATCCGCTCTAAAAGCTCTCGAGGGCGATGCTGATGCTGCCAATCAGATTCTTGAGCTCATGAGTCAAGTTGATGAATACATTCCTCTGCCAGACCGTGACGTAGATAAACCATTCCTAATGCCTATTGAAGATGTATTCTCAATTACTGGTCGAGGCACAGTAGTAACTGGGAAAATAGAACAAGGTGTTGTGCATACCGGAGATGATATTGAAATCATTGGTATTAAAGAAACACAAACGACAACCTGTACCGGAGTTGAAATGTTCCGTAAATTACTTGACGAAGGGCAAGCCGGAGATAATATCGGTGCTCTTCTTCGGGGAATTGACAAGGAAGAAGTAAGTCGAGGACAGGTTCTCGCTGCACCAGGAAGCATTACGCCACATACAAAATTTGAAGCAGAAGTTTACGTGCTGTCAAAAGAAGAAGGCGGGCGTCATAAACCGTTTTTCTCAAATTACCGACCACAATTCTATTTCAGAACTACAGATGTAACTGGAACAATCAATTTACCCGATGGAACTGAAATGTGTATGCCTGGAGACAACACAAAAATGGAAGTTGAGCTAATTGCGCCAATTGCCATGGATGAAGGTCTTCGCTTCGCTATTCGTGAAGGTGGCCGAACCGTTGGTGCCGGCGCAGTAACAAAGATCACCGAATAGGCTAATTCTTCATGGCTGCAGGACAAAAAATCAGAATTCGATTGAAAGCCTACGATCATGAGGTTATTGATCAGTCAACGAGAAAAATTGTTGAAACAGTTCGAAGAACAGATGCGAATATTCGCGGTCCAATCCCACTTCCAACTGATAAACACAGGTTTACTGTTATACGATCCCCGCATAAATATAAGGATTCTCGCGAACATTTTGAGATGAGAATTCATAAACGGCTACTTGATATTTTGGATCCTTCTGCCAAAACAGTGGATTCACTTCAAAGACTAGACTTGCCAGCCGGCGTAGATATTGAGATAAAAATTCAGCAATCCTAATTAAGACCAAGTTGGAATTAATTTCTTCCAAAAACCAAGCGATTCTTTATTCTAAACTCATTACAAAGAAATTTCATTTATGCAGAAGGGTTGGGCATAGCTGTAAATCTCGGTATGCTTGACCCTCGTGCGGTATGAGTACCTGTACGTAAATGTCCAGAAAAGCCAAAAATTAAATTGGAACTATCTGGCGAAACAAATTTCTAGTTTGTATTCAAATTAGAGCCAAATAAAAGAACGTAAGAATACGAAAGATTGAGGTTCCCTCATGGCGGGAAAAGCAATTGTCGGGAAAAAAGTCGGCATGACACAAATATGGGATGAAGATAACCGTGTTATTCCAGTGACGGTCGTTCAGGTACCTCCTTGTCGTGTTGTCCAGATCAAAACTCAAGATCGTGATGGGTACAGTGCTCTGCAAGTAACGCAAGGAACCGTAGCCGAAAAGAATCTCAATCAACCACAATTGGGTCATTTCGATAAAGCTGGTGTTGAACCAGGAAAACAACTTATTGAACTCCGCGTTGAGAATACAGATGGTTATGAAATCGGACAAGAAATCGCAGTTGACCTCTTCAATGAAGGGGATATCGTTGATGTTTCTGCTGTCAGTAAAGGTAAAGGTTTTGCTGGCGTAATGAAACGTCATGGTTTTGCTGGACAGCGAGCTAGTCACGGAGCTCATAAAGTACATCGTAAACCTGGGGCGATAGGGCAATGTGCTACACCTTCAAGAGTTTTTCAGGGTAAAAAAATGCCGGGCCGTATGGGATCGCAAAAGACCACGATTATGAATTTAAAGGTTGTTCGATCTGATTTAGAAGGCGAAACGATTCTTATCAAAGGTTCTGTGCCCGGACCACGTGGAGCAACTGTTGTAATTAGAAATGCAGTTAAGGTTCCGGTTAGCTCAGGAGATAACCAATGAGCAAAGTCGATATTGTAAAGTCAGATGGCGCAAAAGCTGGATCTATTGACCTAGATGAATCTATTTTTGGTATAGAACCAAACATCCCAGTAATGCATCAAGTAGTGACGGGCCAACTAGCTGCAAAACGTTCCGGTACCCATAACACAAAAACCCGAGCAGAAATTAGAGGTGGCGCAGCTAAGCCTTGGAAACAAAAAGGAACAGGAAGAGCCAGAGCAGGGTCATCAAATATGCCTCATTGGCGAGGTGGTGGGGTTGCTATGGGGCCCAAACCTCGTAACTATGCCCAGAAAACACCAAAGAAAATGAAGCGACTAGCGTTATTCTCAGCTCTTTCAGATAGAGCAGCATCAGATAATATCCTAATTGTTGATACATGGGATTTTGAATCTCCAAGTACTAGTAGGGCTCAGACTGTGCTTAATGCTATCGGAGCGACTGGTAAAGTTCTTCTGGTAATAGATGCTAACGATACAAATACTGAAAAGAGCTTCCGGAATCTTCCAAATGTTCATGTGTTGCCAGTTGGACAGCTTAACGTTTTTGACATTTTAGTAAGTGACTATGTTGTGTTCACGAAAGATAATCTTCCAACATTTGCAAAAACTACCGAAACAAACTCAATGGATAATAAGGAAAACGAATGATAGACGGTAGAGACATCCTTAGGAAGCCAATTGTCAGCGAAAAATCATATGTTTTGATAGAACAAAATGTTTACACATTTGAAGTTCACCCTGATGCCACTAAACCTCAAATTCGTGAAGCAGTAGAACAGATATTCGGTGTTCGAGTTACCAAAGTGAATACTTTAAATCGAAAAGGTAAGCGAAAGAGAAATCGGAAAAACTTTTCTTACGGTAAAAGATCAGATCAAAAAAGAGCTCTTGTAACTGTCGCCGAGGGCGACTCAATTGAATTATTTGATGTCTAGGGGAATGTAATGGCTATTAGAAGACGAAAACCTACAAGTCCCGGAAGAAGATTCCAAACTCAAGCTGATTTTTCAGAGATAACTAAAAGCATTCCTGAAAAGTCACTTACTTCAAGCAAACCAAAAACTGGTGGGCGGAATAACTATGGACGTAAGACTTCTCGTCATAGAGGCGGTGGGCACAAACAACTCTATAGACAAATTGATTTTCGAAGAGATAAGACAGGAGTACCAGCAACTGTTGCTTCAATTGAATACGACCCAAACAGAACTTGCCGTATAGCTCTTCTCCATTATCATGATGGTGAGAAAAGGTATATCCTCGCTCCCAATGCGTTATCAGTCGGAGAAGTAATTCAATCTGGACAGGGATCAGAGATCCGTATCGGCAATGCATTACCTCTTCGCTATATACCAGTGGGAACCGTGGTCCATAATATAGAGCTTCGACCTGGCGGTGGAGCGAAGATTGCTCGAAGTGCTGGTTCTAGCGTGCAACTTGTAGCTAAAGAAGGTAGTTATGCCACCTTGCGACTTCCTAGCACCGAAATGAGAAGAGTTCCGATTGATGCTATGGCAACTGTCGGATCAGTTGGAAACTCAGAGCACGAATTGGTAAAAATTGGTAAAGCTGGACGAAATCGCTGGAAAGGGAAAAGGCCCCAAACTCGTGGTGTGGCAATGAACCCAGTGGATCATCCGCACGGTGGTGGTGAGGGTAAAACATCTGGTGGTCGTCATCCTGTTTCACCATGGGGTAAACCAGAAGCAAGAACTCGCAGCAAAAAGAAACAGTCTCAACAATTAATAGTCCGTCGCCGCCGAACAAGAGGCTCACGCCGATAAAGGAATTGAAATGCCAAGAAGTCTGAAAAAAGGTCCATTCGTTGATGCACATCTTTTAAAAAAGATTGATGCTCTAAATTCGTCTGGCTCAAAAGAAGTTATTAAAACATGGTCAAGGCGATCAACAATAATTCCGGACATGATCGGGCATACCGTTGCTGTACATGATGGAAGAAAGCACGTGCCTGTTTATGTAACTGAAACAATGGTGGGGCATAAGCTCGGAGAATTTGCTCCAACTAGAACATTTAAATTCCATGCAGGTCAAGAACGAGGAGTTCGCTAGAAATGACAGCAACTAAGACTAACGAACGTCCAGGAACGCGTGCCCAAATTAAATATGTGCGATCTTCAGCGTACAAAGTTAGAGAAGTCTTAAATTTAATTCGAACGAAATCCTTTTCTGAAGCAACAGATATCTTGATGTTTTCTGAGCGAAGAATCAGCGATACGGTTCAGAAATGTCTTAACTCCGCAGCAGCAAATGCAGAGAACAATGACAATATTTCTTCTGAAGAGCTATATGTCTCAGCGTGCTATGCAGATGAAGGACCTACCTTAAAACGCTGGCGGCCAAGAGCACGAGGCAGAGCAACAAGAATTCGAAAAAGAACCTGTCATATCACAATCATCCTCAGCCGATATACCCCTGAAGAATTAGAAGCTATGCGAGAACAATCCTCTCTAAAGGGATCAGGCAGTCAAGAAAGTGCTTCTGAATCTAGAAAGCGTAGGGTGCAAAAATCAAAAGAAACACATTCTGAAGAAGAAGTAGCGGCAGAAGAAGTAGAGGCAGAAGAAGTAGCGGCAGAAGAAGTAGAGGCAGAAGAAGTAGAGGCAGAAGATAGCGAAACTAATGAACCAGACTCGGGACCATTTGGTGAAGGTTCAGCTACTGCACTTGAAGATGGCTCCGCCCCTGGGTCTGAGTACATTATTAAAGGAAAAACTTCAACAAAGATTTACCATCCAGAAGAGTCCTCATTTTACGGCAGAACGAAAGCAGATGTTTGGTTTACAAATTCTGAAACGGCAGAGAATGCAGGGTTTAGACTCCCAAATAGTATGCAAAAAGGTTCAGAAGAAATTACAGAAGAGAGTGAAATGGAAAAACATGATGATGGTAACGACGAGGAGAATGCATAATGGGTCAAAAAGTTAATCCCTATGGTTTTCGTCTAGGTATCACAACAGACTGGAAATCACGATGGTTCGCTGATCGTGAATATGCAGATTTTGTTATAGAGGATTGGGAAGTGCGTAATTTCCTCATGACCGAGCTACCTCACGCAGCCATCTCACGTGTTGAAGTTGAAAGAACTAGGGACCGATTACGAATTGATGTCCACACTGCTCGGCCAGGTATCGTAATTGGCAGAAAAGGTGCTGAAGCAGATCGATTACGAAAAGGGCTTACGGAAATTACTGGTAACCCAAAAGTCCAATTAAATATTCAAGAAATAAAACAGCCAGAGCTTGACGCTGCTCTAATTGCGCAAGGAGTTGCCGATCAATTAGCCGGACGAGTTGCATTTAGAAGAGCGATGAAAAGAGCTGTGCAAAATGCTCAGAAAGCTGGAGCGCTTGGTATCAGAGTTCAATGCTCCGGACGTTTAGGTGGAGCTGAAATGTCACGTTCAGAGTGGTACAGGGAAGGACGTGTTCCTTTACATACACTCCGAGCAGATATTGATTATGGCTTTCGGGAAGCTCATACAACCTACGGAAGAATAGGCGTGAAAGTATGGATCTATAGAGGCGATATCCTTCCATATAAAGTTCAAGTAGAAGAGAAAATAGCTAAAGAAGCAGCTATGGCTGTTGGTGAAACATCAGGACCAAGTCAAGGTAAGCAAGTAGTATCTTCTTCTTCTGCTCGGATCAAAGACTCTACTGAATCCCCTGAAGAAGAAAATGAAGAGCTCACTCCACTAGTTCAAGAAGCAGACCCTGAATTTGAGAAACTTCTTGACGAAGAAGAGCAAATAGCAAATCTGACTAACTCAAAAAATCAAACTCCAATCTTTAGACCCGGGGAGGCAGACTAATGTTGATGCCGCGAAAAGTTGCTCACCGGAAACACCAGCGGGGACGCATGAAAGGTAACTCTAAAGGTGGGAATGAGGTCACCTTTGGTGATTTTGGAATTCAAGCTTTAGAGCCAGGGTGGATAACAGCACGACAAATCGAAGCGGCTCGTATCGCAATGACACGCCACATTAAACGAGGCGGAAAAGTATGGATAAATATATTTCCGGATAAACCAGTTACAGAAAAACCGGCTGAAACAAGAATGGGTTCTGGTAAAGGAAACCCTGAAAGATGGGTAGCTGTTGTCCGTCCCGGTCGTGTCTTATTTGAACTCTCATACAACGATGAAAAAGTAGCTAAAGAAGCTATTGATCGGGCTATTCAAAAGCTACCAATAAAAGCAAAATTTGTTAGCAGAAAAGAAGGTTTCTAATGGCAAAAAATCTTAGAGATATAACTGATGGAGATTTGTTAGAAACACTTAATGATTCGAAAGAAGAACTTTTCAACCTACGTTTTCAACTTGTTACTGGACAGTTGGATAACTACAGCCGAATAAAGCAAGTTAAAAAAGAAGTAGCTAGAGCTATGACAGAACTACGGGCCCGAGAAATAGCTGCAGCTGAAGCATTGGAGGAAACAGATGAGTGAAGAAACCCAAAATAGGGAAAACCCCCGAAAAGTACGTGAAGGTCTCGTTGTCTCTACTGGCATGGAGAAAACAGCTGTGGTTGCTATCGTTGACCGCGTCCGGCATCGACGGTATAACAAGACAGTACAGAGGACAAAGAAACTTTTTGTTCACGATGGTGAAAATGATCTTAACGTCGGAGACAGAGTACGCATTCAGGAAACTCGTCCACTATCTAAGAGGAAAAGATGGCGACTTGTTGAAATTCTGGAGCGTGCTCGATGATACAACAAGAATCACGTTTGAAAATTGCTGATAACTCAGGAGCCAAAGAAGTTTTAGTTATTAAAGTCCTAGGTGGGTCTAAGAGGCGTTATGGAACTATAGGAGATGTATTCGTAGCGACTGTAAAAGATGCCATCCCAGGTGCTCAAGTTAAAAAAGGCGATGTGGTGAAGTGTGTAGTAGTCAGAACTAAAAAAGAAAATAGAAGAGTTGATGGCTCATATATCCGATTTGATGAGAATGCTGCGGTGCTAATTAACGAAGCCCGTCAACCACGCGGAACTCGTATCTTTGGCCCAGTAGGTCGTGAACTTCGCGATAAACAATTTATGAGAATCGTTTCACTAGCTCCGGAGGTTCTGTAATGAAAATTCGTAAAGGAGACAAAGTAGTAGTTCTTGCTGGTAAAGATCGTGGGAAAGAGGGTGAGGTTGCTTTTCTATTTCCTAAGGAAGGAAGGCTTATCGTCACAGGAGTGAATATTTCAAAAAAACACCAAAGACCAACTCGTGAAACGATGCAGGGTGGAATTATTGATAAAGAAATGCCTTTTGACATTTCCAATGTCGCAATTGTTAGCCCTGAGGACGGAAAACCAACTCGAGTCGGGTACCGGTTTGATGCCAATGGCACGAAAGTCAGAATATGTAAAAGAACAGGAGCTGATCTCTAATGACGACAACACTAATTCCTCGTCTTAAAGAGCAATATGTGAATGAAATACGACTTCACCTAAAAGACACGCTTAACAAATCAAACATTATGGAAGTTCCTCAAATAACTAAAATCGTAGTGAATATGGGGGTAGGAGAAGCAGTAACACGATCAGCACTTCTTGAAGGTGCTATATCTGACCTAAGTGTCATAACAGGACAGAAACCTATGTTGACCCGAGCTAAAAAATCAATCGCTGGATTCAAACTTCGAGAAGGTAATGCTATCGGAGCGAAAGTTACGCTTCGGGGAGATCGAATGTATGAATTTTTTGATCGACTTATAAATCTCGCTATCCCTCGTGTCCGAGACTTTAGAGGGCTCTCACCAAAATCATTTGATGGTAATGGTAACTACACCTTTGGAGTAACAGAACAACTTATCTTTCCAGAAATCAACTATGACAAGATTGATGCCACGCGGGGTATGGATATCACAATAGTTACTACTGCAAAAACTGATGAAGAGGGCCGCGCACTTCTTGGTGCGTTTGCATTCCCATTTCAAATAGAAGGACAGAATTAAATATGGCTAAAAAAGCTCTCGTAAATAAACAACGTAAAACACCTAAGTACAAAGTAAGGGCTTACACTCGGTGCCGCCGGTGCGGTCGACCAAGGTCCGTTTATCGAAAATTTGGACTTTGTAGAGTTTGCCTGCGTGAACTTGCTCATGCTGGAGATCTACCTGGTGTAACAAAGGCAAGCTGGTAGGAGGTAACTGGTAAATGACAATGACAGATCCCGTAGCAGACATGCTAACTAGAATTCGCAATGCCAACACCGCAATGCATGATGATGTGGCCATGCCTTCATCAAAACTCAAAGAATCATTGGCCGTTCTTCTTCATAAAGAGGGATACATTAATAATTTTAATGTCTCTGATAATGAAGAATTACCTGGTAAGACATTAACTATTGAAATGAAATACTCTCCTTCAAGATCTAGGGTTATTTCTGGAATCAAGCGAGTCTCAAAACCAGGGCTTAGAGTTTACTCAAAGTCAAATGAAATTCCGAGAGTATTAGGAGGACTGGGAGTGGCAGTTGTTTCTACCAGCCAAGGGTTAATGAGTGATCGAGAAGCACGCAAACGCCGAATGGGTGGCGAAATAGTGTGCTACGTCTGGTAAAGAAGGAACGATAATGTCGCGTATAGGAAAAACCCCAATTGAAATAAAATCAGGTATAGAAATTTCAATTAGTGAATCAACAGTAGAAGTCAAGGGCCCTAAAGGTTCTTTGACTCAAGAAATTCCGGAAGGAATTAGTCTTGAAAAGCACGATGAAGTACTTATTGTCTCCCGATCAAATGACTTACGAGAGACAAAAGCCCTTCACGGCCTTATCCGCTCTCTTATAAATAATATGGTTATTGGCGTTACCGACGGTTATCAGAAAGAACTACAGCTTGTTGGCGTAGGTTATCGCGCTCAGGCAAAAGGTAAGAATGCCTTGGAGCTTCAACTAGGTTTTAGTCACCCTGTTAATTTTTCTGCTCCCGAAGGAATTGAATTTAATGTTCCATCACAAACAGAAATCAATATCAGCGGGATTGATAAACAAGTTGTTGGCCAAGTTGCAGCCGATATTCGTGCTCTAAAAAAACCTGAGCCATATAAAGGTAAAGGAATTCGTTATGTCGGCGAAAGAATAATTCGAAAAGCCGGAAAGACAGCAAAGTAGGGGTTTTATGGTTGATGCAGCTAAACACAAACGACAAGGAAGAATTCGTCGTCACAATCGACTTCGTCGAAAAATTAATGGCACAAGTTCGCGGCCTAGGTTGGCTGTATTCCGTTCAAATCGTCACATTACAGCACAAATCATTGATGATGGGCAAGGGAATACAATCGTCGCTGCCTCTAGTTTAGAGGCAGAAATTCGCTCAGGTAATACTGGAAGCAAAGAGGCAGCTACTAAAGTCGGACAATTAATTGGCGAACGGGCTAAAGAAGCTGGGATTACTTCTATCGTTTTTGACCGTGGTGGTCTTAAGTACCATGGCAGAGTCGCTGCAGTAGCAGAAGCAGCAAGAGAAACAGGATTGGAATTTTAATGGAACCAAACGAAGAGAAAGCACCTGGAGAATTACGTGACTCACGGGTTATACATATCAACAGAGTTGCAAAAGTTGTTAAAGGTGGTAGGAGATTTTCCTTTACAGCTTTAGTAGTTATCGGTGACGGGGCTGGACGAGTTGGCTTAGGCTATGGCAAAGCAAAAGAGGTCCCATTAGCCATACAAAAAGGAACTGAAGAAGCGAAGCGTAATCTTTTTAGAGTGGCTATGGCTGGTTCAACTGTAACGCATCCTGTTATCGGCGAAAATGGTGCAGGTCGCGTGCTTCTGAAACCTGCTGCACCTGGAACTGGTGTGATTGCAGGAGGCGCTGCCAGAATAATTCTGGAAGAGGCTGGAATTAGAGATGTTCTTTGCAAGTCATTAGGGTCTCCGAACCACATCAATGTTGCTCGAGCTACTATTAATGGATTAGCAAACCTTCAGCGTCCTGATGAGGTTGCTAAACTGCGAGGTCTTGCAGCCGAAGAGTTTGTCCCTACTGGGATGCTAGACGCATACAAAGAATCTGAACGAAATGTTCGTGAGTTGGAGAAGAGCTAACTATGGAATTAAAGGTTACACAAATCCGCTCAGCCATAGGGACAAAACCTAAGCAAAGGGGTACTTTACGTGCTTTAGGGTTAGGCCGTATTGGGAAATCCCATGTCCTACCGGATAAACCAGAAATCCGTGGGATGATCAACACCGTCCCACACTTGATCACTGTGGAAGAGATTTCCTAAAAAGATTTTGAGAGGAATTTAAATGAAAATTCATGATTTACAGCCACCTGAAGGGTCCAATAAACGATCAAAACGAGTTGCGCGCGGTATAGGCGGCAAAGGTGGGAAAACAGCAGGTAGAGGTTCTAAAGGACAACGGGCTCGTAATACAGTTCGGGTCGGTTTTGAAGGTGGACAGAATCCCTTGTATCTTAGGCTTCCAAAACTTCGTGGCTTCAATAATCCATTTAGAGTCGAATATGAGGTAATCAATCTCGATACTATTTCGGAGACTGGCCTAAACGAAGTAACTCCAGAAATACTCCATGGAAAGGGTCTTGTAGGGAAAAATGCTCTTGTAAAAATCCTCGGGCGAGGAGATATCAGCTCCAAGGTAGATGTCTCAGTGCATGCAATATCCAAGTCAGCTGAGGAAAGTATCAAGGCAGCGGGAGGGTCAATTACGATTCTACCGAAGCCCTGGGGTGATGGAAGACCGCCCGCAAAGGGAAATGCTCTTACCAACAGATGAGACAGAATACTTAATCAGGTAGGATTACTTTTATGGCAGCCAGCATTCTAAATATGTTTCGAGTTGAAGATTTACGAAATAAGGTTCTCTTCACTTTAGGAATGCTCGCGATTTATCGTGTTGGCTGTTTCGTGCCAGCCCCTGGTATTGATATTGATGCAATACAACTATTAAAAGAAACAACTGATGAGAACGGTGGAGCATTAGCCTTTTTAAGACTCTTTTCCGGAGGGGCATTGACACAGTTTGCTATTTTCGCCCTTGGGATAATGCCATATATTACCGCATCGATCATTATGCAGATCCTTGGCGTTGTAATTCCTAGAGTTGAGCAATGGCAACAAATGGGAGCAGTTGGGCAAAGAAAAATTACCCAAGCTACTCGTTACTTGACTATAGGGATTGCATTAATCCAATCAACAGCCTTTGCCTTTCTCTTTCATAATGGTGGTGGGGGCTTTGGAAGCGGCCCAAGCAGTGGAACGCAGCTTGACCTTTTGCCTAACTTTACTGCTCCGCGAGTAGCACTTGTTGTGTTAACACTGACAGCCGGAACCGCTTTACTAATGTGGATGGGCGAGTTAATCAGTCAAAAGGGTATAGGAAACGGAATGTCTCTGATTATCTTTGCATCAGTTGTTTCTTCTCTTCCTAATCAAGGAGCCCTAGTCAAAACTGATGCTGGAATGGGCGGGCTAATAGGAGTAATTCTGCTATTTACCGCACTACTCGTCGGCATAGTCTTCGTAGAGCAAGGTCAGCGCAGAATTCCAGTTCAGTTTGCTAAAAGAGTTGTAGGTCGAAAACAATATGGTGGTCAAAGTACTTATATCCCCCTAAAAGTTAATCAATCAGGAGTTATTCCAATTATTTTTGCAAGCTCCGTTCTGTATCTTCCTCAACTGCTCGTTTCGGTCCTTCCTTCAGATAACGATCCAGCTAACAAAACTTGGGGAGAGTCAGTTCAAAGCTGGATTGACAGCAATCTAGTCGTCAGCGACAGCCCTTTTTATCTACTGTTTTTTGGCTTACTTATTGTTGGGTTCTCATATTTCTATACCGCTATAACCTTTGATCCAGTGAAACAGGCTGACAACATTCGAAAGCAAGGAGGATTCATACCCGGTATACGGCCAGGGCCTCAAACAGAACGTTACCTTAGTAGAATCCTGAATCGTATCACTCTAGCTGGCGCCATTTTCATAGCACTTGTTGCCTTAGCTCCTACCTTTATTCTCGCTAAAGTCCTCGATCAGGGAAATGTTGGGCAAGTCTCATTCGCCGGAATCTCAATCTTAATTGCGGTTGGTGTTGCATTAGAAACAATGAAACAAATTGACAGTCAACTAATGATGAGGAACTACGAAGGTTTCCTCAAATAAGTCAAAGAAGTTTATTGGAAAGGCAAACATGACAATCGGAATGGTTATATTAGGTCGCCAAGGTTCAGGAAAAGGAACCCAAGCTATAAGAATCGCCGAACAATTCGGGATCATTCATATCTCTACCGGCGATATGCTCCGAGCTGCTGTGCAAGATGGAACTGAATTAGGTTTACAAGCTAAAGACATCATGGATGCAGGCGGACTAGTTTCAGATGATGTAATTAATGGAATTGTAAAAGAGCGACTAACTAAAAACGATGTTCAATCATCGGGTTTTTTGCTTGATGGCTATCCGCGAACTGTTGGACAAGCAATTGAGTTAAGAAAACTTGTAAATGAAAGCTTACAAATAGTAATTAACTTAGAAGTTTCTCTAGAGGAAGTTACTTCGCGAATGGTTAGTCGTGGCCGCGAAGATGACACTCAAGAAGCAATTGCAAAGAGACTTGAACTTTACGAAGCGGAAACAGCACCTCTTCTTGACTGGTTCACAGAAGAGGGAATACTTTGCATAATCGATGGCCAGGGAACAGAAGCTGAAGTTTATGCTCGAATCGCCAACGCTATAGAAGATAAGGTTCAATGATAAGAAATATAAAGCTAATCAAACGGATACTGGGTTGGGGAGTGCCTTTATTGGCGGTAGGATTTCCTCTTGGCTTTGCGCGCAATAGTGCGCGCTAGAAGAGCTTGAAAAAAGTACGAAAAGGAGATGGACACTGGCTAAATCAAAGGAAGATGCGATAGTAATGGAAGGAACGGTTGTAGAACCGCTTCCTAATGCAATGTTTCGCGTCGAACTCGAGAATGGTCATAAAGTTCTCGCTCATATCTCAGGAAAAATGAGAATGCATTACATACGAATTCTTCCAGGAGATAAAGTTCAAGTTGAACTTACCCCTTATGACCTTGAGCGAGGTCGAATAACCTACAGGTATAAGTAGTCCAGTTCCAGAGGTAAAAATGAAAGTTCGAACAAGTGTGAAAAGAATGTGCGACAAATGTCGTGTAATTCGCAGGAATGGCGTTGTACGCGTTATTTGTTCAAATCCACGACACAAGCAGAGGCAAGGTTAGTAATGGCACGTATAGCTGGAGTAGATATTCCTCGAGAGAAGAGAGCAGTTATTTCTCTTACTTATATCTATGGAATCGGAAGAACTCTTGCTTCTCACGTTTGTGAAGCGACAGAAATAAATGAAGAGACTCGAGTAATGAATTTAACTGATGAGGAAGTCGCTAAATTACGCAGTTATATTGAAGGCGACTTGCGTGTTGAAGGTGACTTACGTAGAGAAGTAGCTCAGGATATTAAAAGAAAAATGGAAATCGGATGCTATCAAGGTATTCGACATCGAAAAGGTCTTCCGGTCCGTGGACAACGAACTCATACCAATGCACGTACTAGAAAAGGACCAAAGAAAACAATCGCTGGTAAGAAGAAAGTGCTTAAGTAATCATGGCAACGCAAAATTCAGGGGCTCGACGAACTAAAAAACGTGAGCGTAAAAATATCGTTCATGGCATAGCCCACATCAAAAGTTCCTTCAATAATACAATTGTCACAATAAGCGACCAAAAAGGTAACGTTCTTGCTTGGGCATCAGCAGGAAATGTAGGATTTAAAGGCTCCCGCAAAAGCACTCCGTTTGCTGCGCAACTAGCAGCCGAAGAATGTGCTCAAAAAGCAATGGAGCACGGGATTAGAAAAGTTGATGTTGAAGTAAAAGGCCCTGGTTCTGGTCGTGAAACAGCGATACGGTCACTTCAAACTGCTGGTATTGAAGTAACTGGTATAAAAGATGTAACGCCTGTTCCTCATAATGGTTGCACCGTAGTCAAGCGTCGGAGGGTCTGATATGTCACGTTACACAGGGCCTAAAGCACGAGTTTCACGGAGGCTAGGTACTAACATTTGGGGTACTAAAGGCGAAACTGATGCATTAGAAAAAAGGCCATATCCTCCAGGTGAGCATGGAAGAACAAGACGACGAGGAAACTCATCAGAGTATTTGATTCAGTTGCAGGAGAAACAAAAAGCTCGATTTACTTATGGCTTAACTGAAAGACAATTCCGAAATATTTTTAAAGAAGCAAGCAGACGCGATGGAGTAACCGGAGATAATATGCTTCGTTATCTTGAACTACGTCTTGATAATTTTGTTTATAGAGCCGGTTGGGCATCTACCCGTCCGCAAGCAAGACAATTTGTTAATCATGGACATCTCTCTGTTAATGGACAGCGTGTAAATATCCCCAGCTATCGTCTCAGAAAGGACGATGAAGTTACGCTTCGAGATAAAGCTAAAGGGATGATAGTGGTCCAATGGAACAACGATGTTTTGGACCGAGAGTCACCAGCATGGATAGACATGATAAGTGATGGGTTCGGAGCAAAGGTTAGGGAACTCCCCATTCGTGAACAAATAGATATTCCAATTCGAGAACAACTAATAGTTGAGCTCTACAGCAAGTAAATAATCAACCAAAATTCCTGTGAGGTAAAAAAATGCTTTTGATACAACGACCAGAAATCAAGGCCCATGATGAAGAGTCAGGGAACAAGCAGAGATTTCTAATCTCACCACTTGAACCCGGATTCGGCCACACCCTAGGCAACTCCCTTCGTCGGACGCTGCTTTCAGCAATCCCAGGCGCAGCAATAACTCATGTATTATTTGATAACGCAATACATGAGTTTGATGTTATGGAAGGAGTCATTGAAGACGTTCCAGATATTTTACTCAATATCAAAGACGTAGTAGTAAGTTCTCAAAGTGAAGACCCTGTTGTTCTTCGTCTGGAAGCGAGCGGAGCAGGTGAAGTCACCGCTGGCCAATTCATCCCCAACGCTGATGCTGAAATACATAATCAAGATCTAGTTTTAGCGACGCTGAGTGGTTCAGGTCAGATCGGTATGGAAGTCACAGTGCAACGAGGTAGAGGCTATGTATCTTCTGAAGGAAATAAAACTTCAAATACGACTACAACGCAGATAGCTATTGATTCAATCTTCTCGCCGGTTCGTCGTGTAACTTTCACCGTTGAACCTACACGTGTTGAGCAATCAAATGATTTCGACTCGCTAGTACTTGAAATAGAAACTGATGGTTCAATGACTCCGGGGGATGCTTTTGCTTCTGCAGGAGGAACTCTTGGAAACTTAGTTCAACTAGTCGCCGATTGGAGTGAAGAACCACAAGGTCTTGAACTAACAGAGGTAGTAACTGGAACAGCTGGTTCTCCTGACTTAGAGCTAAACATTGAAGATCTTGAACTTTCCGAAAGGCCGAATAATTGTCTAAAACGTGCTCAAATAAACACGATAGGAGAATTACTACAAAAATCAGAGGCAGACCTTTTAGCCATTACTAATTTTGGGCAAAAATCTTTAGATGAAATTATTGACGTATTAGACGAGCGCGGGTTCACGCTTGCACTAAGAGACTAGGACGATCATGCCAGGAAGACCTAAGAAAGGACGAAGCTTTGGCGGTAGCTCCGCTCATCAAAAAGCAATAATGGGCAATCTAGTTGCCTCTCTTATCGCTGCTGAAGCAATCGTAACCACCGAGGCGAAAGCTAAAGCAATGCGTCCTGTTGCTGAGAAAATTATTACTAAAGCTAAGAAGGGCGGATTGCACAATCACCGCCAAATTATTTCCTTTCTTCGAGATCAAGAAATCGCTGACAAGTTAATGGAAGATGTGGGGCCACGATATGCTGACCGTCCAGGTGGCTACACCAGAATTCTAAAAGTCGGTCCACGCTATGGTGACAATGCTCCAATGGCAAGAATTGAACTTGTCTGAGTTAAAACAGAACGATTTAAAAGGCTTTAGAAAAGAGTAAGCTCAATGGTTTCGCTACTCTCTGAAGAAACAAAACGATATAAAGCACGCGTCTCATATGATGGCACTAATTTTCATGGTTTTGCGCCAAATCCAGGGGTAGAAACTGTTGGTGGTCTCATTCAATCTTCATTAGAGAAGGTTTTGAGATCGGAAACAAAAATAACATGTGCTGGACGTACAGATGCCGGAGTGCACGCACAAGGGCAAGTGATCACGTTCGATGCTAAACCGATCAATGAAAGCCAAATTCAAAAATCTTTAAACCGACTATGTTCTCCATTTGTGGGAATCCTCTCTTTAGAGGAAGTTGGGAGTAATTTTGACGCTAGATTTTCGGCAAAAAGTAGAACTTATCGATATCAAATTTTAAATCAACTTTACCCTGATCCACTTTTGCAAAGATTTGTATGGTATCTCAACAATGAGCTAGATATTGTTTCAATGCAGAAAGCTACTTCCGCTTTAATTGGTGAACATGATTTTAGCTCGTTCTGTCGAAAACGAATCCTAAAAAAGGATGGATTGAAAACAGAAGCATCTCTCGTTCGAGAAATTTTATCTTTAGAGGTAGTTGCTGCAGAATCAAATATTATTGAAATTTGGGTAAAGGCTACTTCTTTCTGTCATCAGATGGTTCGTTCTATTACAGGAACCCTAGTTGACGTTGGTCTAGGAAAAATAGAAATAAGTTCAGTAACTAATATTCTTTTAGAGAAAGAGAGGAATGCGGCTGGAAGAGTTGCGCCTCCACAAGGACTAACGCTGATGGAAGTAATTTATTAGATGATTAAAAATCTATGATGGCAGCGGTTTTTGGTTGTTTAGAAGGTTCTTTTACCGTATCGTGGATAGTTGCTCTAGGCCGATATCATTAAATGAAAGAAACTGAAAAGAACAAAAATTGTGGCTACATATACTCCCAAAAAATCAGAAATTGAAAGATCATGGCATCTAGTTGATGCTGAAGGTCTGATACTTGGCCGAATGGCCACTGAGGTAGCTCAGATTCTTCGCGGTAAACATAAGCCGACTTTTGCTCCGCATATTGATACAGGAGACCATGTCATTGTCGTCAATGCTGACAAAGTGGTTCTTACAAGCGGTAAGGCTGAAAAGAAAATGGTTTATCATCATACTGGTTTCCCTGGAGGGATTAGGTCTGAATCATATGCCACGTTACTTGCTAAAAAACCTGCCGAGATCGTGCGGCAGTCAATCCGAGGTATGTTGCCTAAGAACCGTCTTGGGCGGCAGCAATTATCTAAACTTCAGGTTTATGCTGGACCAACGCATCCACACGAAGCACAAAAACCAATTCCGTTAGAGATTAAACATGCTCAAGCGAGAGAATCCTAAGGAACGTATGTCTGACCTTCTTGTCCAAACAACCGGCCGACGAAAAAGAGCAATAGCTCGCGTAAGGGTGCGAGCTGGCACTGGAAATTTAACTGTAAATGGAAGAACATTGGAGGATTTTTTTCCTTCTGATACTCACAGGATGATCATTACAGAACCACTACGGATTACAAGTACCGAAACAGCATATGATATTGATGCGTCTATAGGCGGAGGCGGATCTACGGGTCAAGCAGGTGCACTCCGGCTGGGAATCTCACGAGCCTTAATTGATCTGGATGGAGATCACCGCGAATTACTTAAAAAGGCTGGTTTCTTAACTAGAGACTCTCGAAAGAAAGAATCAAAGAAATACGGTCTTAAGAAAGCAAGAAAAGCTCCGCAATTCTCAAAACGCTAACTTGCGGTTATCCAATCTGTTATTCATGCAGAGTGATAAATTTAATCTTTGTGAGTCGTCTAAAATATGCTCATTGGGATGCAGGGATTTATGGGACTGAAATTTGGAACTGATGGGGTAAGAGGGCTTGCTCTAAAAGAATTACAGCCAGAATGGGTGGCTAGGTTAGGGGCAGCAGCTGCAAAGGTCATAGGGGTAAAAACATTTGTTATTGCAATTGATGGCCGAGAAACAGGACCAATTCTGGCGGAGGCATTAGTAAATGGCCTTAAGCAAGAGCAAACCCATTATGAATATTTAGGTATTGCTCCCACTCCAGCAGTGGCACACATTGCTTCAACTTATAAATTTGGTGGCGCAGTTATTTCTGCTTCGCACAATCGAGCGGAATACAATGGCCTAAAATTTTTCCTCCCCGGAGGGGAAAAGCTATCAGACAAAGACCAGTCAGCTATTGAAGCAATTCTTGCTAAAGAAACACCTGTTTTAGAAAAAAATGAAAGCCTGAAAATTTCCTCTTTACGCGAAGATCTTTTAAGTACATGGACATCTAATTTGAAAGATAGCATTATTAGCGCAAATTTAAATGGCCTTCGGATAGTAGTTGACTCGGCAAATGGAGCAGCAAGTTTCTTTGCCCCGAATTTATTTAGAAACTTAGGTGCAGAAGTTATTTCAATTCACGATGAACCAGATGGGAAAAATATCAATTTAAAATCTGGTTCGACTGATACAACTATTCTCCAAAGTTTAGTTAAGGAAATTGACGCTGACCTTGGAGTAGCTTTTGATGGAGATGCTGATAGGGCTCTAGCTATTGATAAAACTGGAGAGTTAGTTGATGGGGATTCTCTCCTGGCAATTTTTGCTCAAGATATGAAACACCGAAATGTACTCAACGGTGATACGACCGCTGTAACAGTTATGACAAATTTTGGTTTTCATCTTGCCATGAAAGAATCAGAAATACGGACCCACACTACCCCAGTAGGAGATAGGCACATACTCCAAGCACTACATAAGAACAATTGGTCATTAGGTGGTGAGCAATCCGGCCATATTATTTTTCCGGACTTTTCACCTACTGGAGATGGGATCCTTACAGCTCTTCAGCTTCTAGATATCGTAAAGCGAACAAAAAAAAGCGTAAAAGAGCTTTCAGACTCAGCTATGCAGAAATACCCGCAAAGTCTGCGAGCTGTTCAAATTCCCAAGCTAGGCCTAGGAGTTCCAGCGGAAATGGAACAGGCTATTAAAAAGGTTGAAAAATCATTAGGGGAAGATGGGCGAGTATTAGTCCGTGCATCAGGAACTGAACCTATTCTACGAATAATGGTTGAGGCTCGTGAACAAGTGCAAGTAGATTTATATGCTCAAGAATTAGAAGAAACCGCTAAGAAAATATTCTCAAAGAACTTTTAAAGAACCCTCAAATAGTCCCTGTAGTGATAAGAGCGAAATCAATCTCTACACTAGATATATGTGTGGGATTATCGCTATAGCTAGAAGACGAACAACTCGCATCACTCCTACGCGAATTGCTATAGAAAAGACTGTCGGATTGGTTGATCTGGGACCAATTCTAGATCAGTCAAATATTGAAAATATAATTGAAAAATTTTTAATATTGAAAACTGAACTCTCTGGAGTCCCAGGTATTAAATGTCTAATTCATGACCCAGGATTTGGAGAATACCTTAATGAAATATGTACAAAAATACGCTCGGAACTTGAGCATTATGAAATCAGTCTGGCATCAGAAAATCTTGACGGTCAGTTAGAGCAGATTAATCAAATAATAATTGATTTGAAAGATCTTCTTTGGCACATCAGTAAAGACCGTATTCAAGTAGCTTTAGCGGTTAGAGACCTTGTTGATAGTCAACTCAGCGATAGTTCAATTGACGCTCTGACATCAATTCAAGAAGTACTTGCAGGAATAGATCGTCTCGAAGTTAGAGGTAGAGACTCAGCAGGTATACACATAATGATTCAGGGGCACGATCTCGACCTAAGTGATGTGGCAATAAAATCAGCGATAGTGAGAAGATCAAAAGACCTAAATTACGGATCAGGCGCGGTTAGAGAAGCAAATGGTTGTTTAAGTTTCGTCTATAAAATTGCGTCAGAAATAGGAGAACTTGGGGACAACACAAAAGCTCTCAGGAAATTAATAAAATCTGATGAACTGCTCCAACATGCCCTTCAAGCCGAATCTGCAAATGTAATCGTTCTAGGCCATTCACGTTGGGCTAGTGTCGGAATTATCTCAGAGCCAAATACACACCCAATGAACTCTGAAACGATGAACACATCAAACTTGCCATTTATAGTAGCTGCAGCAAACGGAGATGTTGATAACTTTGCTGATTTAAAAAAATCAGAGAATCTACAAATTCCCAAACTAATTACATCTGACTCAAAAATAATCCCAACAATAATGGCACAAAAATTTGAAAAACTAGGAGGAGTATCTAGTGACCTCAATGAAGCATTTAGAGAAACAGTTCAATCCCTCAATGGCTCTGTCGCAGTTGTAGCGAATACTGCTGTAGAACCTAACAAATTATCTTTGTCACTTCGCGGAAGCGGACAAGGGCTTTACGTTGGATTTGCTGAGGATACATTTATTGTTGCAAGCGAACCCTATGGACTTGTGGAAACTACGAACCAATATCTCCGTTTGAATGGTGAATCAATAGAAGCTCGGAAAGGTACAGTTTCAGGTCCGGGCGAAATAGTGACACTTACAATGCAGCAAGCCGGAACGCTAGAGGGGATAACAAGAATTGCTTATGACGGGACTCCATTACCTATTGATGAAAGCGAAATAGAGCAGGCTGAAATTACAACCCGTGACATAGATAGACGAGATTTTCCGCACTTCCTGCTTAAAGAAATATATGAAGCACCTCAGTCTTTTCAGAAAACATTGCGGGGGAAATTGCTCCAGATTGATTCAGAACTAAAGGTGCAATTATCAGAAAAAGAATTCCCTCATTTAGTATCGAAGAAACTTGCTAATTCAAAAATTAACAAAATTTATGTAATAGGTCAGGGAACGGCGGCTATTGCCGGCCAAGCGTTATCAAGATATTTGAATGAAGAAACAGACATACCGACCGAAGATTTACCTGCGACTGAACTTTCAGGATTTCGACTAAAAGTAGACATGTCTAATGTCCTAGTCATAGCAATAAGTCAATCCGGAACAACCACTGATACAAATAGAACTGTAGATTTAGCCCGAGTTAGAGGAGCATCTGTTATTTCTATTGTCAATAGAAGGAACTCCGATTTGGCACAAAAATCTGAAGGTGTGATCTACACATCTGATGGAAGAGATATTGAGATGAGCGTTGCTTCAACTAAAGCATTCTATTCACAAGTGGCAGCAGGCTTTCTCTTAGCTATATCTATTGCTGACATAGCTAATGGCCCCCTAAAAGAACCATCTGAAATAGCGAAAAGGAAAAATTTACTTTCAGCTCTACTAGAAATTCCAGAGAAAATGAAAGAAGTATTACTCCAGCAACCACAAATTCGCGAGGCTGCAATTGAGTTAGCTCCATCTCGAAGGTATTGGGCGATTGTTGGCAACGGATCAAATATTATTGCTGCAAGAGAAATAAGAATCAAACTTTCTGAACTTTGCTACAAATCAATAGCAGCGGACTTTACTGAGGATAAAAAACATATTGATCTCTCAGCAGAGCCAATGATATTAATATGTGCCACTGGCCTGCATGATTCGACTCAGGCAGATGTTGCTAAAGAGGTAGAAATCTACAGAGCTCATAAAGCCGCTCCAATAGTTATAAGCGATAATATCAGCGCATATCCATCAGCAAATCGAGTCATTCAAGTCCCGCCTACAGATCAGAAATTATCATTTATCTTGTCAGCGATGGCCGGACATTTATTTGGCTATGAAGCTGCTCTCTCAATAGATGCTCTTGCGAACCCTTTTCGCGAGACTCGTGTTGATATTGAAAAGCATCTTTCATTAAACCCACAAATTGGAGCTCAAGAGCTATTGGAGTCCTTAAAATCCACTTTGGAGGACGTCTCAAATAGGTATTTCGATGGCCTTAGGTCCGGTGCATACAATGGAAGCATGGAAGCTAACACGGCTACTCGAATAGCTATTTTATATAGATATGCAGTAGGAACGATTCCTTTGGATTCATATCAAATTGATTCTGGAAAAGTCGGTACGCCCGCGACCATCTTAGAAGATCTTAATGCTGCGTTAACTATAGGAATTGAAGAATTAACTAGACCAATAGATGCCATTAAACATCAAGCGAAAACTGTGACGGTTGGTATTTCCCGATCAGACGAAGAGTTACTCCAACTAAACCTGGTATCCGAAGTTATCAAATCAGGAATTCCTAGGGAGGGTATCAGTTATCAAAACCTTCGAAATCTCGCTTCTTTAGATATGGCAGTCGAATCTACTCTCGGTTTTATTCGTTATTCAATTGAAGGAAACCCAAAAGAAGATAATAGTCAGCTTCATGTTTTAGAAAAAGGCGGAATTGCACGAGATCTAACATCACGTACTGAGAGAGATCCAAAACTTAGAGGAAGTAAGCACCTCGTTGCTCTTCAACAAGATGTCATGATCACTAGAGGGCGACATGATGGGCGAACAATTATTATGATTCCTGAAGTCAAAGATAAGCAGTCAGTGGGGCTAACTCTAATACATGTTCAATTGCGTGAGTACCTCCCCGAGCAAGCAGCTAGGCAGGTTCTTGAAGGATACAAACAAAAGTACTCGAGAATTTCAGATTATATTACCGAAATAGAACCAACCTTTCGATCTGATATTCTTGCCACCATCAAAGTTGAAGACCTACTTCTAAAGCCAGTCGAGAATTTAGCCGAATTTTGGAGAACGTAGATGCAGGAATATTCTATAGCTTGTCTAGTTCTATATTGAGGTAGCACATGATTCCAGTAGTCACGCCTAAAGAAATGAACGATATAGATAAAAAGGCTCCCGAATCTATTGAAGACTTGATAGAGCGCGCAGGAGTGGCCATTGCTTGGCACGCTAGGCAAATGATGAGAGGAACATATGGAAAGCGAGTAGCTGTTATCGCTGGTAAAGGTAACAACGGTGCGGATGGGCGAGCGGCAGCAGATCACTTAATCAGATGGGGGGTAAAGGTAAAAATCCTTACTGCTGAATACGATCTCTCAGATATACCTGTATCCGATCTAGTAATCGATGCTGCTTATGGAACTGGTTTGAAAAGAGAATATAAAGCGCCTCAAATTCCGTACCCTGTGCTTGCAGTTGATATCCCTAGCGGGATCTGCGGCACAACCGGCCAAGCATTAGGGAAACCAGTTATTGCCGACGCAACAATCACGTTCCAAGCTATGAAACCAGGACACTTACTTAGTCCAGGGTCTTCACATTGCGGTAAAATTACAGTTGTTGATATCGGACTCGATGTATCAACTGCAAAAACTCATGTCGTTGAGAGGGCTGATATTTTGGAGATGATGCCGGAAAAAAATAGTCAAAAACATAAGTGGTCTTCAGCTTGTTGGATAATCGGTGGGTCACCTGGGATGGGTGGGGCGCCTTCGCTAGCTTCCCAAGGGGCACAAAGAACAGGTTGCGGCTACGTCAGAATGAGCGTTCCTGGGGAATTGACACAGACATTTTCTGAAGTAGTTCAATTCCCTATTTCGCCAATAGGTTGGGAAAAGGATATTACACAGACTGAGGTTTCTCGATTTCATTCTATGGTTCTGGGCCCAGGGGTAGGAAGAACGGAAGCAGCGATTGATGCTATGTTAAAAACTATCTCCTGTATAGATCTACCGGTAGTCCTTGATGCAGATGCACTTTTCGCTATCGGACAGGAACCACACTTAGCTAGTAGGAGAGAAACGAATATAGTATTAACCCCTCATGATAAAGAATTTGAGTACATTACAGGGCATCGACCAAAGAAAGATCGAATTGAAGATGTGCGTGTAGCAGCCCAAATGATGAACTCAATTTTGTTACTTAAAGGGCCAGCAACAATAATTGGACATCCTGACGGTCGATGTTTGATTGTTAATGCTGGAGACCAAAGACTTGCGACTGCAGGGACGGGGGATGTATTGAGCGGAATCATCGGAGGTTTACTCGCACAAGGCATTCAGCCATTTGATGCAGCAGCTATTGGAGCTTGGGTGCATGGAGAGGCTAGTAAAAGTTGTGCTGATATAGGAATGATTGCATCTGATCTTCTAACGCCAATATCGGAGGTGTTAAATGAGACCCACATGGGCTGATATTAATTTGGCAGCGATTGAACATAATATTCATGAAATGCAAAAACTTGTTTCTCCAAAACTTTTTTGCGCAGTCGTTAAAGCTGATGCTTACGGGCATGGAGCGATACCTGTTGCGAGAGCTGCAGTTGATGCGGGCGCAGACTGGCTTGCTGTCGCATTAGTTGAAGAAGGCAAAGAATTGCGTGAAGCTGGGCTAGATATTCCTATTCTCGTTTTATCTGAACCCCGACCGTCAGAGATGATAGAAGTGGTTGAATTCGGATTAGTGCCAACAGTTTATAGTGGTGCGGGAATTGCGGCTGCATCTGCGGCGGCATCTTCGCATTCTGAAATTATGAATGTTCATCTTAAAATTGATACTGGAATGCGAAGAGTGGGGGCTGAACCGAATTTCGCGCTAACACTTGCTAAATCTATTAGCGATCGATCTTCTTTGTCACTTGAAGGGATATGGACGCATTGCGCAGTTGCTGATGATCCGAGCAATCCATTTACTGAAAGTCAACTCCGGACTTTTAATGAAGTCTTAGAAGGATGTGAAAAGGCTGGTATTCCAATAAAGATCAGACACGCAGCTAACTCTGCTCTAACGGTGAACAATCATAAAGGGCATTATGATATGGTCCGATGCGGGATAGCAACCTATGGAATACCACCAACCAATGTAGATCTATCAGATATAAATCTTAAACCCGCATTGAGTCTTCGTTCAGAGGTTTCATTTGCTAAAAATATTCTAGCAAATGAAGGAGTTTCCTACGGATTAACGTGGAAATCACCAAAACCAACACGCATTGCTACAGTCCCAATGGGATATGCAGATGGCCTTAGAAGGAACTCTGGGCATTTAGGAGGGAAAGTATTAATTCAAGGGCAGAAATTACCGATTGTAGGAAATATCACAATGGATCAATTTCTAGTTGATTGTGGCAATTTAAATATTCAATCTGGCGACGAAGTAGTTTTGATTGGGTCCCAAGGCGATAACGAGATAACAGCAGAGGATTGGGCGAATTTCCTTGGAACAATCCCGTATGAAATTATTTGTGGGATAGAAAGTCGAATCCCTAGAAGATATGTGTAAAGAGAGCTTGTAAATGCTTACTGAAATCAAAGGAATAAAAGTAGGGCAATGGTCTGATAATAAAGCGGCTACTGGTTGTACGGTTATTCTCTTTCCTGAGAACACTATAGCCTCAGGAGAAATACGTGGAGGGGCCCCAGCTACACGAGACTTCTCACTCTTGGACCCCAGCCGACTTGTTGACGAGGTTAATGCCGTTGTCTTATCTGGGGGGTCAGCTTTTGGCCTAGCAGCTTGTGAAGGTGTAATGGAATACTTGGAATCTGAAGGAATAGGGTTTCAGACAGGATATGGTCGAGTTCCTATAGTTGTTGGTCTCTCTCTATTTGACCTTGGTGTCGGTAGCGCGAAGGTTAGACCTAGTTCTGGAGAAGGGAAGGAAGCAGCAAAGAATGCTTCAGATACAACTGATCTGGGAAGAGTAGGTGCAGGTACTGGTGCGACAGTCTCTAAGTGGCGGGGTAAAGAATTTGCCCAAACCGGGGGTCTCGGAGGGGAGGTCCTCCGAGAAGGGGAACTAGTTGTGGCTTGTTTGATCGCAGTAAATGCAAGTGGAGATATTGACGATGGAACTGTTTCTAATTTAGTACAGAAAGGTGATTTTGCGTTTCCTGCCACACGTCCTTTCGAGAACACGACAATAGGAGTTGTGGCTACTAATGCGAAACTCAACAAAGAAGAGTGTTTCTTAGCTAGTCAAAGTGCTCATGATGGGTATGCACGCGCGCTATTTCCTTCACACACTAGTGCGGATGGAGATGCTGTAATTTTTGCAGCTACCGGAGAAGTTGATTCGGACCTTGGAACTATCCGGGCGCTCACAACTCTTGTAGTTGAGTCAGCGATAAGAAGTGTCGCGAATCTCTAAAAATTCTTACTGACTAACTAATCTCTTAAACAATTCTTTGGCTTTCAAGGACTAACCTAAAAGCGTGATCAAACTAAAAGCAACATCTCTAAGAGAAACCCACGAAATCGCGTCGCAAATAGCAGGGCTAACCTCTGCCGGAGATTTGATTCTTCTTGTTGGTGGATTGGGGGCAGGTAAGACTGCTTTTGCTCAAGGTTTTGGGAAAGCACTCGGTATTGAAGAGCCAATTACTAGTCCTACTTTTACTTTAGCCAGAGAATATAAAGGTCAAATGCAAATGCATCACCTAGATGTTTACCGTTTAGAACAAATAGAAGAAGTAAGAGACTTAGCTTTACCAGAATTGTTTGAAGGTAATTCAGTGACGCTGATTGAGTGGGGAGATCAAATTATCTCAGCTCTACCTAAAGAGCATCTAGAAATATGCTTAGAGTATGGAGATAGTGATTCCGAAAGAGTTATTAATATTTCTCCATCTGGCCGGAAATGGAATGAGCGCATTAATGAATTGCAGCAAAGCCTAAAGAATTGGGAAAACTGAGCATGTTAATATTAGGTATAGAAAGCGCAACCTCACAGGTTGGTTGCGCAATTGGGGGACACGAAGGCGTACTTGCATCGGCACATTCGTCACGCGGTAAACGACACGCTGAGAATCTGACTCCGCAAATAGATTTTATTAGGAAACAGGCTCGTATTGAACTTGATGAAATAAGTGTCGTTGCTGTGGATATAGGCCCCGGTCTGTATACAGGTCTCAGAGTTGGAGTTGCTGCTGCGATTTCAGTTGCTTTTGGACTAGGAATTCCCATGATTGGAGTATCTAGTCTTGACTTAATTGCTTATCCTGTTCGGCATTGTCCAAAACTAATTGTTGCTGCAATAGATGCGCGCAGAGGGGAAATCTTTCACGCCAGTTACAGGCAAGTTCCTGCAGGAATTCAAAGAGTTACCGATCCAATCGTTAGTTCGCCAGAAGATCTATCAGCAGAACTTCAAGCGCAGAAAAATGAAACCCTACTAGTTGGCGATGGGGCGCTTCGTTATGCTGACCATTTTTCAGATTTGAAAAGAGTTGAAGCTGCAGAACCTGGATTGGCGTACCCTTCAGCAGCATCGTTAGTTCAGTTAGCTCACGCTAAGGCCTTACGAGAAGACTTTGTCAACCCTTCAGAGTTAAAACCCTTGTATCTAAGAAAGCCAGATGCGCTTGAATTAAATATGCAGCAAAGGCGATTTGAATGAAGATAGATCAGGTTAATATCCGAGCTTTAACTCCAGCCGACATAGATTCTATTATGAGTATTGATGCAGTGTCGTTCGTAGAAGCTTGGACAAGAACATTGTGGGAGAAAGAGTTGTCACGTTCAGATAGGGTTTATCTAGCTGTTTCCTTGAAAGAGCAATTGATAGGCTACGTCGGTGGACTTGTCATAGAGAAAGATTTTCATATCACGACAATCGCCACAAAACCTGACTTTCGTAGCCAGGGAGTAGCTAGCTTTCTTCTTCAGGCATTATTAAAAGAACTTATACAAATGCCTGAAGAGATTGATGGGGTCACTCTTGAGGTAAGAGCGTCAAACGAATCCGCCAAAGCTCTCTATAGAAAATTCGGCTTTGCTCCTGTTGGTATAAGACGTGGTTATTACCAAAGCAACGGTGAGGATGCCCTCATAATGTGGCTTCATGGTTTATCCAAAACCAGTTTTCTGACAAAATTGCAACACGCTGAGAATTTACTAGCCCTAGAGTCCGATATCCAAGGAGTTTCGTAATGACCCAAAATCTTGTTTTAGCCATTGAAACATCTTGTGATGAAACTGCGGCTGCTGTTGTGGCAGAAGGCAAATATGTCCTTTCTTCTGTCGTAAGTAGTCAGGTAGATATTCACGCTAGATACGGCGGGGTAGTTCCTGAAATAGCCAGTAGAGCTCATGTAGACCTGATAGCCCCAGTGATTGCTCAAGCTTTGGTAGAAGCAGGAATAGAAAAGAATGATTTGGACCTAGTTGCTGCTACAAGAGGGCCTGGTTTAGTGGGTTCTCTTTTAGTGGGTGTAAGCGCAGCAAAATCGCTTGCTCTCGTCTGGAAGAAACCATTTATTGGGGTTAACCATCTCGAGGCCCATCTTTACTCGTGTTTCTTGGAAGAACCAGACCTAGAGTTGCCCTTATTAGTGCTTCTAGTTTCAGGTGGGCACACCATGTTAGTCGCTATGGACGACCATTTAAGGTACAGAATTTTGGGTCAGACTCTTGATGATGCAGCAGGAGAGGCCTATGACAAGGTCGCTAGGTATCTAGGTCTTGGATATCCAGGAGGTCCCATCATAGATAAATTAGCTGCATCAGGTGAAGCGAATATAGCCTTTCCGAGACCAATGCTCAATGAGGGATATAACTTTAGTTTCAGCGGTTTGAAAACATCAGTGATTAACTATGTTCGTAAAAACCCGTCAACACCTATTGAAGACATCGCCACATCTTTTCAAGAAGCAGTTGTTGACGTGCTTATAACAAAAGCAAAAAAAGCAGCCTTAGAGATAAATGCTAAAGGGTTATGCATAGGCGGAGGAGTTGCAGCTAATTCGCGACTGCGCGAAGCAATATTAGATACTTGTCTTGAAGAGGGTTTGCAATCGTTTGTTCCGAGTCGATCATATTGCACGGATAATGCCGCTATGGTCGCTGCTGCTGCATGGAGAAGGTATTGCAAAGATGGAGCAAGCAGTCTTTTCACTGGTGCAGATCCTAATCTGCGCCTCCCCGAATAATTGCGAAATCGCTCTTTCCAAGATTAGTCTTGTTTTACCAGAGGAATTCTACTTTCTGCATATGAATCGCTGAAGAAATTGAAGGAGAACACCAATATGAGCTCTACGAATGGGAAATTAGGCAAACGGGCTGAAGAAGAAGAAAAGGTAACTGAATTAGTGGTCGAATTCCTCCAAAACCACAACCCTAAAGAAATGGACAATATAGCCTTTCGCGGAGCGCGATATGATGCTGGATTGGCGTGGGTACATTTTCCAGAAGGACAGGGTGGCTTAGGGTTACGTCCAAACCTTCAAAGGATAATAGAAAGACGTATGCGTGAAGCAGGAGCATTACCAACAGATCCGACAACCTTTTTTATGTCTTTAGCAGGGCCAACAATCTCAACGCATGGTTCTGAAGAGCAGAAAAAACGGTTTCTAAAGCCCATGTTTACTGGAGAGGAAAGATGGTGTCAGCTCTTTTCTGAACCAGGAGCCGGTTCCGATTTCGCAGGTCTAGCTTGTAAAGCTGAAAAGGATGGCGACGAATGGATTGTTAGTGGGCAAAAAGTTTGGAACACTCTTGCACATCTTGGTGACTGGGGAATGCTGGTGACAAGAAGTAACCCCGAACTACCTAAACATAAAGGGATGACTTATTTTGCACTGGATATGAATGCAGATGGAGTTGAAGTCAGACCCCTCAGGCAGATAACCGGAGAAGCTGAATTTAACGAAGTATATGTGACTGAAGTTCGGATCCCTGATAATAATCGGATTGGTGATATTGGAGAAGGCTGGAGAGTTGCTTTAACTACGTTGATGAATGAAAGGACAGCTATAGGAGGAGGCGGCGGTAGCATATCAAAACCTGGGATGGGCCCGATCGGAGATGCCGTAGAACTCTGGAAGGCTTTAAATCCTGAAATGCAAAATAAAGCTACGTTAGATAGGTTGATGTCACTTTGGACTAAGGCTGAAACTTTACGTTTAACGAATCAAAGAGCATCATCTGCTGCTAAGGCTGGAAATCCAGGACCAGAGGGTTCAATAGGAAAACTGGCATCTGCTGAGTTAAATAAGGCCATTTATGAATTATGCCTTGACTTGATGGGTCCCGAAGGTCAGATAGATTATGATTACACCTTCAGAAGGCCAGAGCTTCTATCAACAGATGGATCTATACATGGTCCTCGTTATGCCTTCTTAAGAGTTCGTGCAAATTCAATTGAAGGTGGAACTTCTGAAATCATGAGAAATATTCTTGGAGAACAAGTCTTGGGTCTACCAGGCGAACCTCGAGTTGATAAAGAAGTTCCATGGATCGAAGTTCCGAGAAGCTAGTTTACTTTTAACTTATGACTATGTAGGCTTTGGTTTCCATTGTGGGTCTCGGCCAGTTACTGCTATCAGTTGCTCTAGTATTGAAGCATCCTCCTTAATTGCAACAGGTTCTTTATAGCGTTCTTTGTTATGTGACCTTACTGCTGGAACCAGCGCTTTAGCGACGCGCAGAACATACGTTCCCTGCTCCGCATCAACAAGGCATGGGAGACTAGTCGCAACAGTGATATCCCAAGAAAGAATAGTTGTATCGAAGATCCTAGCGTTGAGTACAGAATGGGCTTTTGCTTCTCCAATAGTTGAGGTTGCCATACCATCTAGCGCTCCAGGTACTCGCCAAGCATCCCTACATGAAGTAGCTGCAGCTGAATAAGCTCCCAGAGGATCATTTCCTAGCATCTCTTTGGGGTGGATGAGATCAAGCCTGGGGTCACCTTGCTCTCTCCGACCAAAGGAAGCAAAGAGAAGAGTCGATGCTATCAATTTGTTAATAACATCACGTACTGACCATGCATCACATGGCGTGGGTAAATCTAGTTGCTCACCGTCTAAAGAAGCAATTGCTAAAGCAGCTCGCGTCTGGGCTAAATCAAGAATATGAAGTGGATCAGTAAAAGAAGTCACAAGAAATGGATACCAGAAAATTTAAGACCTTGCATGACCCAAAGGTTATTTACGCAATGTGGCTTGTTTAAATTTCTGTCTTGGTGATTCAAGGTCTAATCTCGTATATGAGGACTTGGAGGAAATATGAGTGAAAATGCTCAAAAAGCATATGAAGCAATGTTGGTAACCGTGGGTAATGAGGCAGCTACTGGTGAATGGTTTGAACTTACACAGGAACGAATTAATGATTTTGCAGACACAACGCTCGATCATCAATTTATTCACATTGATCCAGAAAAAGCAGCGCAAACACCATTTGGTGGTACTGTCGCTCATGGATTTTTGACGCTCTCGATGTTGGTTCATCTTTCAACAACTATCCCTATAGAATCTCCGCGCCTTGATGGTGTACTGATGGGGATCAATTATGGGCTAAATAAAGTAAGATTTTTAAACCCTGTCCCTGCGGGCTCACGTATTCGTGCAACTTCACAAGCTGTTGACGTTGTTATCAAAGGGAGTTCAGTAGATTTAACAAGAATGATGACCGTAGAAATTGAAGGGCAAGAAAAACCGGCTTTAATTGCGGAATGGATTGGTCGAACCGTTTTCGCATGAGTGTACCTGTCGATTTAAAAGATTTAATCTGCACAATTCAAGATTTTGGGTTAGTAACTTATTTGATAAGTTCTGGCCTGTCAGGGCATCCCCACGTAACCCATTCTAAGTTTGAAATTATTGAACGAAGCCTAGTGTTTAATATAGGCAAGAAAAGCACAAAAAATATTGAGCAAAACCCTAACTGTTCCCTTCTATGGCCTCCAAATAAAAGTGGTGGCTACAATCTAATAGTTGATGGGATTATGGAAAAATTTGAAGACGATGCTGGTCAATGGAAATTTCACTCAAATTCTGCAATTTTACACCGAACTGCCGAACTGAGTTCTCCAGGCGCAGCAGGTAACTGTGTTTCAGATTGCAAGCCTGTCTAACCAGAAAAGGAAGTAACAAATGCAGCACAAAAGATTAGGAAGAACTGGCCTTAAAGTTTCTCGTTTATGTCTGGGGACTATGACGTTCGGAAATCAATGTGAAGAAACTCTCTCTCATGAAATACTTGATTATGCGTTTGAATCTGGGATCTCTTTTATTGACACCGCAGACATTTATCCTGCTAACGGTAAACCAGACTTAGTAGGAGAAACAGAAAATATAATAGGTCGCTGGATTAAGGATAAAAGAGAAGAGATCGTTCTAGCCACAAAATTTTGGGCACCAACTGGAAGTAAACCTTGGCAGGGTGGGTCAAGTCGTCGGAATATAAAGGACTCCGTCGATGCTTCTTTGCGCCGTCTAAAAACTGACTATATTGATCTTTATCAGGTTCATTTCCCAGATTACGAAACCCCTATCGAAGAAACTCTAGGGGCTTTGGATGATCTTGTACGGCAGGGAAAAATTCTCTACGCTGGTTGTTCTAATTATCCGTCTTGGCTTTTGGCACTTACAATTGGCGAGTCTGAAAAAGCATCATCAATTAGATTCGACTCTGTTCAACCTAGATACAATCTGTTATTCCGCCAACCTGAGCGTGAACTTTTAGAGCTATGTAACTATTCAGAAATAGGAGTTATCCCGTATAACCCGCTCGCAGGTGGTTTCTTAACCGGTAAGCATAAACGAGAAGCACCTGATGAAGGTTCTAGATTTACCTTAGAGGGTGGCCAAGGGGATAGATACCTAGAAAGATATTGGAGTGATCAGAAACACGATGTGGTCGACGCTTTAAAGCCGCTTGCTTCTGAAGCTGGGATTACTCTAGCTCATTTAGCAGTTGGATGGGTGCTAGCTAATCCTGTTATAACTTCACCTATTATCGGAGCAACAAAACCCTCTCAACTAGATGATGCTATTAATGCTGTTAATTTCCCTCTTGAGGATGACCTCTTGAAGACAGTTGATGATTTAACCATTGAATTTCGAATGGGCGACGAATCTCGGTAGCCAATCTCTGTTTGATCGGTTACATCTTTGAGAGAAGAACTTTTATATTTGTCATAATAGTTTCAACATTTTTAATATCATCGTCACTCTCAAGTTGAAAAGGTTTCCCAAATCGGACTTTGATCAAAGGTTTTCTAAATCTTGGGATGGGAAACGCTTTACCTAACGGCCAAACAGTATCGCTTCCGGTTATAGCAACGGGGACAATAGTTGCCCCGGTAGCTCGGGCAATTCTTGAAATTCCTGGCCTTCCTTGGCCCACTCCATTAGGTCTCTCATGCGCAGGCACTAATTTTCCTTCTGGCATAATCGCAACTGCGTAACCTGAATTAAGTTCAGTGATTGCTCGCTCTTCTGCTTCAGAACGATTCGCTTTAGATGCAGGTATACAACCATTGCGGTGCAACCATGGCCCAATTAATGGTTTTTTAAATAGATCAGCTCGTATAAGGCAATGACAATTAACCCCACTTTTTGAAAAGAATGCCCACGCAATAATGACATCAAAGAAGCTACGATGATTTGCTGCAAAAAGAATTGGCGTGTTTTCTGGTATTTCGAAATCTTCTTGGAAATCATGACGTGAAAAGATGCGAGAAAAAACCAACATAAATCTTCCGCTTCGTCTAAATGACCTTATTTGTTTAATGGGTTTCATTTCAACCTTTCAGTAATGGAGCTACCCATTTAAGACTTCTTGAATAGCGACTTCTAAACTAAAATCTTCAATCCTTTTTTCTTGTTCGCTAGTTTGTCCGCCCATCTTTAAAAAACTTTGCATGAGATTTCGCCCTTTTGTAGAGCGATTTAGTTCATTAAATAAATTATTTTCTTCAACTAGCCCATTGGTAAAATCTGGAAGAGTTAGTTGGAGGGCCTCTTTAGCTGAGCGAACAGCCTTTGGGTCAAAACTAGTGATCCTCTTTACTAAGTTCTCAATGTATTCATTAAGTTTTTCAGCAGGAAGTGACCTATTAAAGTATCCCCACTTTTCACCAGTTTTTGCATCAAGGTCTAATCCACTAACTATAAGTTCTAATGCTCGGGGGTATCCAATGAGGTGAGGTAACCTCTGCGTTCCGCCGCCGCCAGGGATAATGCCGATGGGTACTTCCATCTGATTCATTACTGCGGTCTCAATGGCCGCGAAGCGTAAGTCACAGGACATTGCTATTTCACTTCCTCCCCCACCGACTCTCCCGTTGATAACACATATAGTTATTTTAGGCATTTTTTGAAATCGTAGGCACAGCTCATCAAATACAGTTAACGAATCAATAGGTCCAGTTCGTGAATCCTCCTCAATATCAAGGAGAACTTCTACATCAAAATGTGCGATAAAAAAATCAGGATTTGTGCTTTCAAAAATTATAACTGTGCTCTCTCGGTCTTTCTCTGCCCATTGAGAAAAGCCTATTAAATCAACTAAAAGAGATTTTGTGATCAGGTTTATGGGTGGATTATCTATCGTCACATAGAGTGCTCGTCCTTTACGCCTTAACTTAAGGCTTTTGTATGTGTTGGGAAGTTCGCTACCCGACACGAACGATTACCTTACCCCAGGTTTTCCTATCAGCTAGGTCTTGGATTGCTAATGCTCCGTCATCGAATTCATAGGGCGGGTAGATCAAGGGATCTACAGATCCCTTACTAGCTAAATTAAGAACAGAAATCATTTGGTTATTGAGTGATGCCGGGTTTCGTCCTAAAGAAGCTCCCCAATGTACTCCAACCACGCTGTAGTTTTTCAAAAGCATATGATTTGCTGGTAATTTGGGAATGCCGGCGACAAACCCTATTATCAGGAGCCTCCCGTCCCATGCCATGCATCTTCTCACTTGATGAGTGGTCTCTCCGCCAACTGGGTCATATGCAACATCGACGCCTCCATCACTTAACGTTCGTACTTTTTCAACCCAATCGGGGTTTAGTTTATGGTCGATTACGTGATCGGCTCCTAAATTGACCGCTTGTGCAACTTTTTCTTCGCCGCCAGCTATTGCAATGACTTTAGCTCCGGAGGCTTTACCTAGTTGTATGGCCGCCGATCCTGTTCCTCCGGCAGCACCAGTTATTAATAATGTCTCTCCAGACTGAAGAGAAGCTCTTTCATGTAAAGCAAACCAAGTAGTTCCGTAATTTACAGGCACTGCTGCTGCCTTCTCAACAGCAAAATTATCAGGAATTTTCCAAATACCAAAGCTTGAAACATTTACTTTTTCGACCAAGCCTCCTCCAAGCATCATGACACGATCTCCTACGACAAAGTCTTTAACGTTGTCCCCTAACGCTGTTACTACGCCGGCGCTTTCCCCACCCGGTATCCAAGGCAACCGAGGCTTAACCTGATATTCGCCTCTGCACTGGAGGACATCTGGAAATGAGATTCCAACAGATTGAATTGAGACTTGGACCTCTCCTTCACTGGGAGACGGGGGATCAGGGATCTGATTAATCTTTAAAACATTCTTTGGATTTCCCAATTCTTCTATTTGCCATGAACGCATGGGTAAAGACTACCTACGCAACCCTTTTAAGCACAAACTCATAGTAGTGCAGAGTAAGAAAGTATTCTGCCGAAAACGCATAACACCCTTACCGGTGATGGGGGGAATACCGGTAAGGGTGCAAAAATTTATATGTTGTTTAAGCGTTTGGTGGGGGTCCCAAATTACCTCGTGGTTTCTTGTTATCAGGAGATGACCATTCCTTATCGCTCTTCTTATCTCGAGGTGATCGTTCTTTATCGTCTTTACCTTCGCCAATTGGAGTATTTACGAAATCTTCAGCTTTTTCTTGCAGTTCGGCAGCCATTTCTAATGCTTTTTCGCCACTGATTTTTCCTTCACTAACCGCATTATTGAGTCTTTCAGTAAAAGCATTAGTCACTGCTTCAATAACTGTTTGTGAAGAAATCCCATTCGCTTCTGCTAATTCGTTCAAAGACTGGCCAGCTTCAGCACCTGCTTTTACTACTTCTCGCTCAAGGCCAAGATCTTCAAAAATTTCACCCAACATGTGGAATCCTTTTTTGTGTTTCTTATCTCGAGGTGATCGTTCTTTATCGTCTTTACCTTCGTTTGAGTCCACATCATTTAAACTTTCATTGAGAACTAAGTTTGATTCATTCTCAGCAGAAGCTATCAGAGGTACCGCAACTATTGCTCCTGCGAAAAGCATTGAAGATATCACTGCAGTAATAAAGGGTTTCTTTAGATTTATTTTGGCCATTTGACCATCCTTTCAATGGGGTAGGGCCATATTGTTACTAACAATATTAAAGAATTTCTTATAAATAGGTAAGAAAGAGTTAAGAATTCTATTTTTAAAATTATTTCTTAAAATTAATTCTACTCTCATGGACTCGGAAACTATCAAAAGCAAAAATGCATAATCCTCCCCAGACAATCATGTAGCCGATAAGCCTTTTGCTATCAAAATCTTCGTTGTAGGCAAAGACACCCAGAAGAAATTGTAAGGTTGGTGTTACATACTGGAGCAACCCAAGAATACTCAAAGGGACTCTTCTGGCTGAAGAAGCAAAAAATAAGAGCGGAATGCCGGTTGCCAAACCTGAAAGAACAATCAAGATTGTTGTTTTAAAATCACTACTTAGATTGTCACCAGCATTCCCTCGTATCAGTAGAAGAAAAATTGCTGGAATTAAAAGCGTAGTTGTTTCAATGGTAAGGCCATCAAGTGGCCCGGCCGGAGCAACTTTTCTTATTAAGCCATAAACAGCGAACGAAGTTGCGAGCGTTAACGAAATCCACGGGAAAGACCCTAAAGACAAAGTAAGCCAAATTACCCCGATTGCTGCAAGGAAAACTGAAGCCCATTGCGCTGAACGTAGAGTTTCTCTAAGAAAAAAGACACCTAAAAACACGTTCATTAGTGGATTCATGAAATAGCCTAATGAGGCATCAACTACATGATCAGTCTCAACTGCCCAAACAAACATTCCCCAATTGAAACCGATTAACAGCCCTGCCATCATAGAGAATTTATTTTTCAATAGAGAAATATTTTGTTCAGTTTTTATCTTCCTATACCTAAGGACTTGATGACAGCAAATGCTAAAAATAAAAGTGCAAATAATACGCCATGAGAGAATATCCAGAGCTTCTACTCGCCCAAGCGCCTTCCAAAATATTGGCGAAAGCCCCCAAAGTACATAACCAGAAAGCCCAAGCCAAACTCCGCGCATCTCTTGATCGTTCATCCTATATCTTCTTTACTGAATCTAATAACACACAAAAGTCATGCCAAGTAGCCATCCTAAAGGGATAAATCGAAGTGATGCGCTACCGTTTGTGATATGTCTATCCGACTCAGGGTTTTTACAGTAGCGATGGGATTTCTTTTTCTAACTAGCTGCAGTGGCAATCAACTTGGAGCACAGGATCTTAACGCTGCTCTTGAGAAAAAAATCCAGGAAGTCCAAAGCTCTGTCTTTGTTATAGAGGGATTAGCTTGCGGAATTAAATCACTTGGGACTGGAGTTCTTCTAGAAGAAGGAGTTCTCACGAATGCGCACGTTGTAGCTGGTGTCGAAAGCGTAAATCTCACAGACTCTGGAGGCACAGAAATTAGTTCCCACGTGATAGCTATAGATTTTGAGACGGATTTGGCATTAATAGACAGTTCGGATGTTTTCGGAGATCCTCTAGTAATCAATAACCCTCGGTCAAAAGAGCTAAGTTTCGCCATGGTTGGCAGCGCAGGAATAATAGAAATCACACCAGTCCGGATTAATCGTCTAGTTGACATATCAATTACAGATATTTATGGGGAAGGAAAGTATGTAAGATCTGGAGTGGAGTTGTCCGCAAATGTTTTTCCAGGTGATTCGGGGGGGCCGATTCTGAACGCAGCTGGTGAAGTTACTGGTTTAATTTTCTCTAGGTCATTAGACAATGAAGGAATTTCATATGGGATTTCAAGTAAAGAATTTTCAAAAGTTACTTCGCAGGAAAATAAATCAATTGTTCAAACGGGTAGATGCAGATGATTAATTTACAAATAGAAATGACATCAAAGTAAATTTCATGCAAAACTAAACATGGTACGATGGAGGGAACATGTCTAGAGAAAAGTTAATTGAATTAGCGCGAGGGCACTTGCACCATGCTGTGAATAAAACGGTGCCGCTTGCTGATGATGTAGCAAAAATTCCTGTAGAGAATTACTTTGATCCTGATCGTTGGTCGGCCGAAATGGAGAAGATTTTTGCTCGCGTGCCTTTAGTCCTTGGATTTTCTGCTGAACTCAAAAAACCTGGTGATTATAAGGCTATGGAAGTTTCTGGAGTTCCTCTTATTCTTGTTCGGAGTAAGGATGGTGTAGTCCGAGGTTTCGTTAATATGTGTAGTCATCGAGGTGCTCAGCTGGTTGATAATGGTTGTGGAAAAACTCGAAGCTTTGCATGCCCATATCATGCATGGACTTATAACCTTTCTGGTGACCTTATTGCTATTCTTGATGACCAAGATTTCGGAGAAGTAGATATGTCATGTCTTGGTCTTACTCCCTTAAATGTTGAAGAACGTGTAGGGATTATTTGGGGCTCTATTACACCAGGAAATGAGTTACATTTAAGCGAGTTTTTAGCTGGTTATGACGAATACTTAGAGAATCACGATTTTACGAACTGTGAATTAGTTGGCCGTCAAACTGTTGAAGGGCCGAACTGGAAAGTCGCATACGATGGTTACTTGGATTTCTACCATCTCCCAATACTTCATAAAGATACCTTTGGTCCGGACTATAACAATAAATCAATTTTTGATAATTGGGGGCCGCATCAAAGAGTTCAAGCACCCGACCATAGATTGTTGGAGTTAGTTGATATACCAGAAGATGAATGGGATCATCAAAAGCTTGTTAGCGGAGTTTGGACAATCTTCCCCCATATATCAATAGCCTCATTTGACGCAGGGGGGCATATCTTTATGGTTTCGCAATTATTTCCTGGCGATGATCCTGATACTTCAGTCACCCACCAGAATTTTTTAGCTACCTTTACGCCAACCGATGAGCAAAAAGAAACTATTGCCCAGACAATGGACTTTTTGCGTTACGTTGTCGCCGAAGAAGATTACTACACCGGAAACAGGATTCAAAAAACCGTGAAAACTGGAGCTAAGTCCCATTTCTACTTTGGTAGGAATGAAGAAGGCGGACAACGTTTTCATCGGTGGACTGATGCTCTTTTAGCTGCTGACAGTGAAGAAGATCTGATGCTTCTGTATAAAAAAGGTGTCGGTTAGCTTCTAAAATGCAACTGGAAATCCCTGTAGAAGGTGCTCAAAATCGGTTACAACCCTAAGAATGCAATCAATTCACTAGACTGTATTCGTGAGAGGAATTCTTAGAACAGCTGCGTACGTACCGTATCGACATTTAGATCGGTCAGAAATTGCTGATTTTTTTGATTCTTCAATCTCCGAGGGGCGTCGATCTGTAGCTGCTCATGACGAGGATGCTGTCACAATGGGATTTGAAGCCTCTCGATTACTTTTATCGAATCTAGAAGATTGTCAGCCCAACTCAATTTGGTTCTCAACATCTACTCCTCCTTACATGGAAAAAACAAATGCAAATGTGATCCATTCAGCTTTGCAACTTCCTGAGTCAACAGAAGCATTTGATTTTGGCGGAGCTTTAAAATCTGGAATTGGAGCATTGAAAGCAGCACTTCTATCTACGCAAAAAATTCTTCTTGTTCAATCCGATATTCGGTCTGGTTTGCCGTCGGGGGAAGATGAACGAAATAGTGGGGACGCAGCAGCTGCTTTACTTGTGGGTGACGAAAAAGAAGGATCTTTACTTGCACGTTACATCGGAGGAGCTTCGGTCACTAAGGAATTTATCGATAGATGGAGGAACCCTAAAGACGAAACGTCCAAATCCTGGGAATCACGTTTTGTTGAAGCCACCTACACTCCTCTAATTTCACGTGCATGGGAAGAAGCATTAAAAAATTCAGATCTTACATCCGATTCAATTAGCAAAATAGTTATTGTCGGGCAGAACCAAAGAGTCAAAAAACAAGTCGCAAAGATTCTTGGCATACAAGTTGTTGTAGATGATTTATCAACAACGATTGGTAACGCAGGCACAGCTGAAGCATCTTTACTGTTAGTCTCTGCACTTGAAGATGCAAAGCCTGAAGAAAAAATTGCTTTATGTTCGACAGTGGATGGTGTTGAAATACTGATATTTGAAGCAGGCGACAATCAAGAAATAACAAGTTCAGTCCAGGATCAAGTTTCAAAAACTAGACCAATTTCGTATAGAAAATTTCTTCAATGGAAGGGGATGCTCGCAGTTCAGCCACCTAACCGACCAAGCCCCGACCGTATTTCTGCATCTGCTGCTGTTCGTGAATCTGATTGGAAACATGGGTTTGTTGCTTCAAGAGGAGATCAGACAGGTTTAATCCACATGCCTCCATCACGTGTCTCGGTAAGTGAACAAGACCAGATTGATTCTATGGTGCAAGCTCCAATGAGTAATAGAATTGGGAGAATAGTAACATTCACTATTGACCATCTCGTATATTCAGAAAATCCTCCTGTTGTTTTTGCCGTCGTTGATTTTGAGGGAGGCGGACGAATTCCTATCGAAATAACAGATATCGATCCCAGTGATGTATCTATAGGTATGGAAGTTATACCAACGTTTAGAAAAATTTTCACTGCAGACGGAATTCATAATTACTTTTGGAAAGTACGACCGGTACGTTAAGGATAGGCATAATGGCATCTAGAGGAATTAAAGATAAAGTCGCGATAGTTTCCATTGGTTGCACGCCATTTCGTGAACATTGGGATAAAAGTAAGGATGATCTGGTCATTGATGCCACGACTCAAACTCTTGAATCAGTAAATCTAAGTAAAGAGGAGATTGATGCTTATTGGGTGGGAACTGCTCAGAGTGGAATGAGTGGGCTGACCTTATCAATGCCGATGAAGTTAGAAGGAAAACCAGTGACTCGGGTTGAAAATTATTGTGCAACAGGGTCTGAAGCTCTTCGTCAAGCATGCTACGCAGTAGCCAGTGGAGCTTATGATGTCGCTATGGCTGTAGGGGTTGAAAAAGTAAAGGACAGTGGTTTTCAGGGGTTGAATGCATTCCCGACTCCCACTGCAGGAACTAACCGAACACTTACAGCTGCTGCTATGTACAGCCTTGTCTTACCTGCTTACGCAAAGAAGTACGGTATAGACGAAGACCAATTACGAATGGTCGTAGCAAAAATTGCAGAGAAAAACCATTACAACGGTGCAAGAAATCCGTTGGCACAATTTCGCCGAGAAATATCGGCAGAGCAGATTTGTGATATGGCAGCAGTTGCAGGGAAACTTAGTGTCTTTGATTGTGCTGGGGTAGCAGATGGGGCAGCCGCAGCGATTATCGTGCCAGCTGAAAAGGCTTACGAGTACACCGAAAAGCCACTTTTTGTTAAGGCGCTTTCCTTTGTCGCAGGAAATGGTGCAGGGTTAATGGACCCAAACTACGATTATACGACTTTTCCAGAATGCGAAGCGGCTGCAAAGGACGCATATCGACAAGCAGGGATTGATAACCCATTAGAGGTTCTCGCTATGGCAGAAGTTCATGACTGTTTCACTCCTACGGAGTTAATACTTATGGAAGATCTGGGTTTCTCTGAAAAGGGGGAAGCATGGAACGACGTACTTAATGGTACTTTTTCACTGGAAGGCAAGCTTCCTGTAAATACTGATGGCGGATTGAAGAGCTTCGGTCATCCTGTTGGAGCTTCAGGAATTAGAATGCATTACGAATGTTGGCTTCAATTAAGAGATGAAGCACCTAAGGACAGGCGTATTGCTCAAACTGAAAGAAACTTAGGACTAGTTCACAATTTAGGTGGCTATCCAGGAGAAATGGTAAGTTTCGTTTCAATATTGGGGACCGAAATAGGCTAAACCAAAGAGAATTTTCTATATTAATCTTTCAATCTTGATCAACCAAGATTATGCCTAGTGAGAGAACTACGACAAGAGTTGAAAGAATCTGAATGAAATTTAATGATTCATTTAAAAAGACCCAAGCAAGGAAAGCAGAGACGACTGGAACAAAAAGAGTAAGGGTAGAACCAACCCAAAGAGGAATCCTAACAAGGGACCAGTTCATTAATGAATGGCCAATTAATCCAGCCACAGTCGCCAAGATAATAATCCAAAAGATGTCTTTATTTGATGGGACAGTGAAAGATATACCAAAAACTAGGGCAATCCCAAAATTAAGCACACCTGTAATAACCCCTGATGCAGCAGTGAATTCCAAAGGTGTAACAAGTTCTTGAGTTCTCTTAGATACAACAAAATATGCGGACCACGTAAAAAGTGCTGCAAAGGCAAAGAGGTCACCTGTGATATCCCATTCTGTTGTGCCAGATGAACCTGCAACAACACCAAATGCACCTATTAAAGCGAGAAGGCCAAGAAGGATGTCTTTACGACGAATTCTCTCTCCAAAAGCTTTAAAGCTGTAAATAGAAATAAGAACTGGTTGGAGTGATCCGATAATCGTTGCGTTTACAACGGTAGTCCTCTTAAGAGATTCAAAGAAAAAAGCAACATTCAATCCAAGTGCTATTCCTCCCCAGAGAGATGTTCGGAGCGCTTTTAGCGTAAGGGGCGTTCCGCGACCTTTTAAAAACAAGACCATGAGAACTGCGTAAAAGGTAAATCTATAAACTGCGATTTCAGTTGAACTTACAGAAATGTATTTCACTATCACTCCTGAAGAACCCCAAGCTGTTACAGCTAAAGCAGCACCGATTAAAGCAAGTCTAGAGTCACCGACAAGTTCCGCTTTATTAGATTCGCTCATGCTCTTGTCCAGTGATAATTAAAAATCAACTTTAACAACCCCTAAACCACGTTGAAAAGTCTTAAACTTTAACTAGAAAATATTTGAATATTTAGAACTAAAGGAAGATGAATACATGACAGCCATCGAATCTAAACAACCGTGGCATCTTCGTGGAAATTGGGCGCCAGTTCAGGATGAATTAACCGAAAATCGACTAATTGTTGAGGGAAATATTCCGCCAGAATTAGAAGGAACTTACATTCGCACCGGCCCGAATCCCCAATCGGGTTATTCTCCTCACTGGTTTATGGGTGATGGAATGGTTCACGGAGTTCGACTTTCAGGTGGTAAAGCAGAATGGTATAGAAATAGATATGTGCTAACTCCAAATATCAAAGATTCCTTTAAGCAGGATCTATCAAAATTGCCAGATCTCGCTAGAGGAACTGGAAATACGCATGTTATATCTCATGCGGGAAAAATTCTATGTTTAGAAGAAGGACACTGGCCTTGGGAAATAGATAGAGAGTTAAACACTATTGGTGTAGAGAATTATGCAGGGAATCTTTCAACTTCTATGACCGCTCATCCGAAAGTCTGCCCAACGACTGGTGAGCTTTTAGCATTCAGTTATTTTTCATTCGAACCTCCTTATCTTGCCTATCACAGAATTAGCCCTGATGGCTTCTTGCTTCAGTCAGAGGGTATTGATATTCCGAACATGGTCATGATGCACGATTTTAATGTGACAGCAAACTTTGTTATTTTCATGGATTTGCCGTTGGTGCTTGACCTGTCCTTGTTAGAAACTGGTGTTCCTTTTGGTTTTGACCCATCCGCTGGAGCGCGACTTGGAGTAATGCCAAGACATGGAACAAATAGTGATATTCAATGGTTCGAAATTGACCCTTGTTATGTTTTTCACCCAGTCAATGCTTTTGAAGAAGGCGAAACTATTGTTCTACACGTTTCGCGACAGCCAGAAGCATTTGGAAATAATTCTGATGATTATGCTGAAGTTGGCCGACTCTGGCGCTGGACTATTGACCGGTCATCTGGGATTGTAACTGAAGAACAAGTAGATAACAGGCCAGGTGATTTTGGGAGAGTTGCAGACAAAGTAGTTGGGCTAGATGCCAACTACGGATACCTTATGGCAATGGCCGGTGAAGGAAACAGTGAAGAACCAGTCTATGGATCAGCCCTTTGGAAATATGATTTACGAACAGGATTTTGTCTAGAACATCACCTCGGAGACGAAGTAAGAGGTGGGGAACCGGTCTTCGCTCCCGATCCGAATTCAGATGGTGAGGACGAAGGTTGGGTAATTGCCGTAGTTCACAGCGAGAAATCAAATGCTTCAAAATTAATAATCATAGATGCACAGGACTTTGAATCAGATCCAGTCGCAACTGTGCACCTTCCAAGAAGAGTTCCTTACGGTGCCCATGGAAGCTGGATAGCTGACTCAGCAATTGCTTGATTATTTTCTTTCAAATTTAGGATCTCGTCTTTCAGCAGATGCTGCGATACCTTCGCTCCAGTCTTTTGTTTTGATTAATCTTGCTTGTTCTTTGCCTTCATGCAAAGTGGCTTTTTCTACCCGGTCAGCTAGATCACCTCGAAGAGTTTCACGAATCGCTTCAACAGCTAGAGGAGCAGATTTAGCGATATTTCTTGCATAGGAAAGTGTTGCTTCGCGTAAGTTATCAATCGGGACTATCTTGTCACATAGACCGATTCTTAAAGCTTCTTCACCTTTTACTCGTTTCCCAGTAAAGAACATATCCCTACTAGCTTGGGGGCCGATTAGCTCTGGCAAAGTAACGCTCAAGCCAAAACCTTGATGAAAGCCAAGTCTTGCGAAATTTGCACTGAACCGAGCTTCAGGTGAAGCAATCCGAAAGTCTGCTACTAATGCCAAACCAAGGCCCCCACCAATAGCCGCTCCTTGAATTGCGGCAACGATTGGTTTTCTACAACGAAAAATCCTGACGGCGCCTGCGTAGAGCCCCAATGTATCATTTCCTTTCGATTTGCCAGAGAAATCGGCTCCTGCGCAAAAATGTTTTCCTTGAGAACAAATGATAGAGACACGAACTCCATCATTGGTATCAAGTTCTTCAAAAGTATCAGCGAGTCCACTAATTAAATCATTGCTGAAGAAGTTATTGGGTGGTTTACAAATCTCAACAGTCGCAACAAAATGTTTATCTATGGTAATTCTAATATCGTCGTTCATTTTAGATTCCTATCTAATAGAGCATGGATACGTTCCCAGTGCCGTTCAGCAGATTGTTTGTTATAGATTTTTCCTCTTCCTGGGAATGCGAATCCATGGCTCACTCCTGTGTATAACTCGACACGACCTTGTGCTGTTGATTTTGCTAGTTCTTCAGTTACTTGGCGGACCATTTCTAGGGGAACATAGTCATCGTGTTCAGCACAAGCGATATAGATTTCTGCTTGAGTTTGATTGAAACCTAAATGGGGGGAATCTGAAGTTTCAGCGACTAGTCGAACCCCATAGATTGAAGCTGCAGCTTTGATTCTTTCAGGAAAGGCTGCAGCGACAGATAATGAGAAAGGGCCGCTCATGCAATAGCCGATGCAGCCAATTTTTTGTTCATCAGCATTTTGCTCTGTTTCTACGAATTCAATCATCGCTTCACTATCACGAACTACCATTTTGTTTCCAATTCCGGACATGAGCCTGAACATCTCATCTGTGTTGTCTCCAGTAGCAAAATCGAGTTCAAAATGATCTGTAGTCCGATAGTAGAGATTTGGAAGAACAACGTAGTATCCCGTTGTTGCGATTCTTCGTGCCATATCGTGGAGCTCTTCACGTTTTCCAGGTGCGTCCATATAGAAAAAAACTACGGGATGTGGTCCGCCTTCTTCAGGGTGGCATATGAACGTACCCATTAGCCCTTCAGATGTCTCGATTTTGGCCTCTTTTTCAATCATGTTGTGAGCTTAGGTGCTGAGTAGTTAAAAGACTTCTAAGGTCATTGAAAAAGGAAAAAAAATGAGTAGCGCGCTATAAAGGAGAAGGAGGTTTTTGCGATGAAACTAGATGGGAAGACAGCAATTGTTACAGGAGCAGCATCAGGCATAGGTGAAGGAATGGCTATTAGGTTGGCTGAATCAGGAGCCAACGTTGCTATATGTGACCTTCAATCATCAATTCATGAAGTAGCTGAGAGAATTAAACGTGAAACAGAAGTTTCAATTCATGCTGAAGTTGTAGATGTCAGAAATGCCGATGAGGTTTTTGATTTCGTTAATGGATCCGCGGAGCTTTTTCCGAGTTTGGATATTGTTGTTTCAAATGCCGGAGTGTGGCGTCCTACTGATCCGTTGGAAGACTCAAAGGACAAAACAGTTGCAGATTGGGACCTACTTATTGATACGAACTTAAAAGGAGTTTATCTCACTGGGCGCGCAGCTATTCCTCACTTAGTCGCGAATGGTGGCGGCTTCATTCTCAACATTGCTACAGACCATATTTGCCCCCCTCCAGGATTCGCTACGGGTGGCGGAACGAGAATGGATGTTTATGACGCGTCAAAGTGGGGGATAAATGGCCTTACCCAAAGTTGGTCAAAGCGGCTCGCAGATGATGGTGTTCGCGTCAATGCGTTCTGCATGGATGCAACAGATTCAGGGATGATCCGATACGCATCACAAAAATTTGATCGTGAAATGTCACAGGAAATTGTGGATACATGGATGAAACCGCAGCAAATAGCTGACCTAATGTTGGAGCTATATGACGAAGGGTCAACTGGTCGTTCCGGAGAAAATATTGGTATTTGGTTAAACCATCCAATTGAGCTTCCGCCAAGACGAGACATTCTTCCGTCACGGCACCCATAAGTATTACATGCGAGTCGGACTTTCATTATCATCTACTTCCTTTGATGAGGATCCTTTTAAAGGAGCTCAGGCAGTTATTGAACGCGCTATTGCAGCGAATGAAGCAAAGCTTGACCTTCTTTCTTTGGGTGACCATCATTTGACCCCAGTGAACTATTTCCAGAATGTGCCCATGCTTGGACGCCTACTCGCTGAGTGGGAATCTGGACCCGTTGGCTGTCTGTTTCTTCTCCCACTTTGGAATCCCATACTTGTTGCCGAACAAATTGGTACATTAGCTGCGTTAACAAAATCAACTTTTGTGATCCAGACTGGTGTAGGAGATGGCGAATCAACTTTTGAAGCTATGGGGACTTCTACCAAAACAAGGGGTATCGACATAGAGAAAAGCATCGCAACGATACAAGACCTCTTCGCAGGTAATGGAATCAATGGGAATTCCAACCTTCAGGTCAATCCAGTCCCAGCACAAAAGATTGAATGGTGGATAGGCGCAAGCACAAGTAAAGCAGGAATTCGCAGAGCTGCTGTAGTGGGGGATGCCTGGTATGCAGCTCCTTTCCTCAACTCTAAAAAAGCTTTGGGATTACTCAATCTTTATAGAAAATATTGTGGCGAATACGGTAGAGAACCACGACCTATTATCCGGAAAGACGTCATTGTTCTAAAGGACGGGGACAAGGCAAAAAGGCTCGGTAAAGCACTCATTGGAAAGGGATATCGGGGGATGCGGGAAGATGCTTTAATAATCGGGAACCCTGAACAAGCAGCAGAGCAGTTACGTCCCTTTCAAGAACTTGGTTTCACGGATGTCACGTGCCGATGCATGACAATCCCACAAGAAGAGGCGATTGAGACGATCAGCCTACTAGGTGAAGTAAAAACGCTCTTGAATAATTAATTAGGTGGCCACACCTTTGGACAGTATTCATGAGTGAGCAACTCTCCTTCATTCACTGTTTCATGATGTGGTTTCAAAGGAGCACCTTCACGAATATGATATCGAGCGTCATCACCGCAATAACGAATAGAAATTGCTCTTCGGGACTGGTCTGGAGATCGGTTTGCTGAAGCTCCATGAAGAGTCCGAGCATGATGAATCGTCATATCACCAAGAGATAGCGTCGGAGCAAAAACAGCGTCAGCAGGTATCTGTGGTATGCGTTTACCTTCTGTATTAGGTAGAGGGTCATCAGACACGAACCAGTTTGGCCTGTACGTAGTCAGGTCTTTATGGGATTCTTTCACAAAGCGAATAGCCCCAGTATCAGGTGAAGCGAAATCCAAAGGGATCCAGACAGTACAAATTTGATCACCGGAAACATGGAAATAAGAGAGATCTTGATGAAAAGCTGTCTCCTCAGCCGTATTTGGTTCCTTTATCAAAACAGAATCTTCATAAAGCCACACTGACTCACTTTTCAGAATTTGAGCGACAATCTGAGGAATTACGCTCGTACATGCGAAATCAGCGAAATGTTGGTGATTGATCCAATGGTCGGTGCCAGCAACGAAGCGTCCACCTCCTTTTCCGGAAGAGACATCAGGGTCAGTGAGAACATTCCCAGGAGCAACAAACTGCCCCAACTCAGTTAGATCTGTGCCACTCCCAGCAATAGTTTGCCTAATCGGGTCTGCCATAGATAAGACAAGATCTGTGTCAATTACTTCACGCAGGACAACAAAACCCTCATCCCAGAAATCCTTTACGTACGATTCGTCTATGAACATGTCAAAGTTGGTCATGCATTTCCTTAGAAGCCCGTTCATACTGGACCGAGTGGGAATTTATATCCAAAATTAAGGCGTCTTCTATCTGAGAATAGGTTTCCTTTATGAATTTGTCGGCGTTTTCGCCGTCTATCGTGAAGTTGCTAATTGGATAGTCCTTTGATGATTTTGTTGTCGTAGAGTTTCCCGATTTCGTTTTCGCTTAGATTCAGGGTACCTCCGAGTATTTCTTCAGTATGTTCTCCGAGGAGAGGTGCCACAAGAGGTTCTGATTGTAAGATACTTTGGAAATTAAGCGGTGACTTGGGTGAAAGATATGACCCGATCCCTGGCTGGTTAATAGTAGAGAACATCGGGTTAGTCTCTGAAACGCGTTTGTCCTGATTCACGAGTTCTTTGAATGTTTGGTAGGGGCCCCAACATACGCCTAGGTCATCCCAAACCTGCCGGACTTCTTCAAGAGTTCGTGTTTGACACCATTGTTCTATATGCGGGTGAATACGGTCCCGAACCTTAAACCGGTCACCTTCATTTTCCTCTAAATCAAGTCCCTCTTCTGCTGCTAGTTGTTCCATGGCTTCTGTCATTTCACATGCAGAGCACAAGGCCTTCCACTGCTTTCTTGTGATAGCTACTGCAATTACCCTGTTGCTATCTGACGTTCCATAGTCGCGTCCGAGAGCTCCATAGAGGTCGTTTCCGATTCGTTCACGCTCCGACTCCAACATCTGTGCTTCAGCGATATGTCCTAAAGCAGCGACGGCTGACAATGCTACGTCACTCAACGCTAATTGAATGAACTGGCCTTCTCCTGTGCGTTCCCTATGACGTCCAGCAGCGAGCAAACCCATAGCTGCGGTTTGCCCGCACACGATGTCCCATGCGGGGAGAACGTGGTTGATAACTCCGTCAAACCCTTCAGGTCCAGTTACGGCTGGGTAGCCCATGGCTGCATTAACGGTGTAATCAAGGGCAGTTGTTCCATCATGGTTCCCAAGAACATTAAGCATGATGAGGTCTTCACGGCGCTGGCAGAGATTGTCGAACGATAGCCAGCCTTTAGCAGGAAAATTTGTAAGAAAATAGCCTGCATCCTCGCCCGGAGCTGTTATCAGTGCTTGAAGAATTTCCTGTCCTTCTCCAGATCGAAGGTCAACCTGAATTGATTTCTTTCCTTTATTTAGTCCAGCCCAGTAAAGCGAGAATCCATCTTCAGTCAGCGGCCACCGCTTATAGTCAAGGCCTCCACCTATGGGATCAAATCGAATTACTTCGGCTCCTAATTGTGCTAGCGCCATTCCGCCTGATGGCGCAGCAACAAATGCCGACCCTTCAATGACTCTCATACCACTAAGCGGACCACTCATTCGTTCCCCTCTGCTTTAATTCCTAAAGATCTTTGTATAAAACTCAACTGTATTCGTAAAAGGTTCTCAGCAACAGTTTCTTGTGGGGTCATATGCGTAACTCCGGTGAGCGGAAGAACTTCATGTGGTTTACCTGCTTCTAGGAGAGCCTGAGACAATTGGAAGGTGTGAGCAGCCACAACGTTATCGTCGGCTAACCCATGTATAAGTAGCAGGGGTCGATCAAGTTTGTGTGCTTCGTTACAAAGATTTGTTTTTTGATAATTCTCGGGATTATCTAGAGGATGACCGAGGTACCGCTCGGTGTAATGCGTGTCATAAAGTTCCCAATCAGTAACCGGAGCGCCCGCTACTCCAGCATGGAAGATATCTGGCCGTCGGAGTACCGCTAGAGCTGCAAGATAGCCTCCAAAGGACCAGCCGCGAATTCCAACACGGCCTAAGTCAAGCTGATCATAGATTGATGCGGTCGCTTGCAAGGCATCTATCTGATCTTCTAAAGCAGCGGACGCAAGGTCACCGTATATATCTCTTTCAAAAGCTGGGGACCGTCCTGGTGTCCCTCTTCCATCAGTGACGATCACAGCGAAACCTTGATCGGCGAACCATTGAGAGACTCCAAAGAGACCTCGCGCTGAACGAACTCTCTGTGCATGTGGCCCACCATAAGGATCAAGAATAACTGGAAGGGGAGTTGAGTTATCATGATTCAGGGGAAACAGGACAACAGTTTCAAGACTTCTTTCCCCCAGAGTATGGAAGTTAGTATTCAATGTAATCACTGGATTTTCGGAACGGTCTTCGACTTCTGCAATCTGAACATTTTTTATATAAATGCTCGTTTGTACTCCATCAAAGTCCATGCTGCGGGACTGTATAACTGTGAGCGAACCATTCGATACCGCATCGTGTACGCCTGCACCTTTGGAGAGTTGAGTCGCTTTACCATCAAGGTCAAAGTGCATGATGTGTTGCTCTAACGGGTTTTCAGAAACTGCTGTAACTACACCCTTGTTATCGCAATGAATAAGTGATCGAATTTGAATATCGCTAGAAGAAATTTGAACATTGTCTACCACCAATGCCCTAGCCTCACCCCGATCTTCAACAGTAACAATATGCTCCCCAATAACTTTTGGAGCACCAGAGATGATTTCTACCCAATATTCATCAGTCCATCGATAGATTTCCTCCACATCTCCGGTAACACTGTCCACCCGAAGTATTCCCATTGAGGTTTGATTTCGATTTTGCACAGTGAGATAGATTTCTGATTCCTCAGTCCACTGGACATTAACGAGGTACTCCCAGAAATTCTTTTGAGTCCAATCAATCGGAACCACATCCCCATCCAATGCATAAATACTCAATCCAACATATGGATTGTTCGTTCCAGCTTTCGGGTATCGAAGTGTCCTTGGCTGAGAACTCGGATCGGATGAATTAAGAATATGCCAAACAACAACATCTGATTCATCTACCTCAGTTACTAGAAGTCGGTTACCTTCAGGTGACCACCAGTAACCTCTTCTCCTCCCCATTTCTTCTGCTGCAATAAAATCAGCAACACCATATGATTTAGCAGGATTTTCTCCGCCCACTACTAGATGGTCATTACCTAAAGAATCGATATAACGTAAATTCCCGTCACCTACGTAGGCAACGAGATCCCCTGAAGGACTTACTTGTGGATCAAAAGCGTTACATGTTGTTTCAAGATTTGAAATAATATTTGACTCTAAATTTGCCGTGAATAATGACCCTCCGGAAGTAAATGCGATATTGGGAGATTCATTACTTGAACTATATGAAACAATTCCGGAACCAACTTCTCTAACTCGTTCCCTTCGAGATTGTTCCTCTTTTGAGAGAACATGGTTTCCCCCGTTTAGCAAAAGATGTTCTGGGTCAGCGAGCATCTGGAGATGGTGTGAGTGCGGGTCAAGAGTCCATAACTTATTTACCGGATCTGAACCCGAAGATGATTGCAAAAAGGAAACCAGATTATTCTTCGAAGCAATAGCGAATGACCGCGGCGCTCCAATAGTGAATCTCCGGGTTCTTGCGTGCTGTCGTGGGAACGTTTCCATATGTAACTTTCTTCTACCTTCTTCTACGATATTCGCTACAACCGCGATCTTCACCATAGAATCCGAGTAATGACTTCAGAGATAGAAAGCATAGAACAGCAATATCGTTTAGAAACCAGACAATGGCTGAAAGATAACATTGATCCCATTGAGGAGAAACAACCTTTCTCTACGCTTCATTGGATGCCTAGTCAAGAAAGAGAAGACCAGCATCACCTTAATTGCCAGAAACTCCAAAAAAAACTGTACGACGCTGGGTATGCGGGCACTACAGTTCCAATTGAATACGGCGGACACGGGGGAGAAACATGGATGCAGAAGATCTTCAAAGAAGAGTCCGTTGGTTATCAAGTACACACCGGTTTCTACAATTCAATTATAGCGATGACACTTCCTGCTCTTTTAAAACACGGGACTGAGGAACAAAAAAAAGAGCATATCCCAACACTAATTAACGGAAAAGTGAGTTGGTGTCAACTGTTCAGTGAACCGGGTGCAGGCAGTGACCTCGCTGGACTAGGAACGCGAGCAGAACTTGATGGAGAGGAGTTTGTTATACATGGTCAGAAAGTCTGGAACTCAGCAGCTATGTATGCTGACATGGGTATCTTACTTGTGCGTACCAATCCTGCCGCACAAAAACACGAAGGGATCACGTTCCTTCTTTTTGATATGAATCAAAGTGGCGTAGAAGTACGACCGTTAGTACAAGCACACGGTGCTGGCCATTTTGCTGAAGTTTTTCTAGATGGAGCACGATGCCATTCCGACAATGTCCTTGGAGAGATAAACAAAGGATGGGGGCCAGTCAGAGCTGTAATGAGTAATGAGTCCGCAATGATTGGTGGTGCCAGCGGAGATAACCCTGCACAGTTAATAGAACTTGCCCAAAGACTAGACAAAATTGGAGAACCTGTTCTGCGGCAAAAGCTGGCAACAATTTACACAAGAAATAAACTTCTCAAGTTAATGAGTGAAAAAATTTCAATCGCTGTAAGAAATGGTCAAATGCCACCAATGCACCCATCGGTAGTAAAGCTTTTTGTAGCTCAAAACCGAAGACTCGAAGGTGATCTTGCCCAAGAAATTCTTGGTGCCGCAGGAGTAGCCGTCACACATAAAGCTAGTGAATGGGCAATGGAAGTCTTGCATTCAAGGTATCCCATTTCTATAGGTGGTGGAACAGATGAAGTCCACCACAATAACCTTGGAGAACAGGCATTAGGTTTACCAAGAGATATCCGTGTTGATAGGGGAATACCATGGAAGGACATACCAAAAGGCTAATTGACGAGACTTTGTATGCGCACATTCATTTTGAAGGGGTGCCAGTGCTAAAAGGAAAAGAACAAAGCCCTGAAATTATTGCTATAGATGCTATCGGTGATCAGACACCTCTTATGAGACTTCGTGGAATTACTGATTTCACTCCTACGTTTTCTGGTATTACCTGGACTACAACTCCTGAAATAAAAGCTGATTTAGGTTTGGTAGTGAAAAAAATTTATGGTTGGGCTGACAACTCACTTTCTCTTAGTGGTACATATCCGGGCGTAAAACAGATTTCGCTTGTATGCCGTAAAGAAACTTTGGATCGAGAATCTTTCTACAACTCCTACAAGGCACATACTAAAATCGCCCGGAAGCATCATGGAATGCAAAATTATGCACAAAATATTGAGCTTAAACATTTATACGGTTCACACCCAGACAATCTTGAGATAGATGGGATAAGTGAACTTTGGTTTTCAAGTAGAAAAGATTTAGAAAAACAGTTTTATCTTCATTCAAATAGTGCTGAGATTGTTAGGAAAGACACAGAAACCTTTATTGATTTTCGTAAAACAAAATCAATTATGGTTTCAGAAACCAGATTTAGGAGCAACACAAATGGTTAACCCTGTATCAATTGAGCCGAACCTCGACCCTAAGACATTAAAAACAATGATGAGCCGTCTTAAAAGTACCAAATGGCCTGATGTCATTGGTGAAGATAGTTGGGAGTATGGAGTTCCTAGAGGCTGGATGGAAGATATGGTCAACTACTGGATTTCTGACTGGGACTGGACTTCTGTATTTTCTGAAATGAACCAATGGGATCACTACTTGGTAAACGTAGAAGGAATCCCCATTCATTACCTGCATGCTCCTGGTAAAGGGCCAAACCCGAAACCTCTTGTACTTACTCATGGGTGGCCGTGGACCTTCTGGGACTTCAAAGACGCTATTGGACCTCTTAGCGATCCAGAGAAATATGGTGGAAACCCTGAAGATAGTTTTGACGTCTATGTCCCTTCTCTACCTGGTTTCATCTTCTCTCAACCTCTCCCTGAAGCAGGAATTGATGTGAAGAGAGTAGCTGGGCTTTGGAAGACATTAATGACCGAGATACTCGGATATGAGCGATTCTGCGCACACGGAGGGGATTGGGGGGCTCTTGTGACTGCCCACTTGTCTCATGAATACCCAGAGTCACTTATAGGAGCACATATGAGCCTGAGTGTCATTCCTGGGGTGAATCGAAGAACTCTTCCCGATGATGCATGGGGCGAGGACGAGGATTGGAAGATCGCACGAAGCAAGGAAGCAGAGAACACAATTCGTTCACATCTCACAACACACTTATTAGATCCTCAGACTTTAGCCTATGGCTTAACGGATTCCCCAGTTGCTACCGCGTCTTGGATTTGGGAACGAAGGCGCAACTGGAGCGACAACTCGGGAGATGTCGAAGAATCATTTACTCGTGAGCATTTATGCACCATTGCCTCTCTCTATTGGTGTACTGGTTCAATCGGTTCGTCGCTACGCATCTACCATGAGCATTTCAAAAAGCCATGGCCATTAGCACACGACAGGATGCCCCGTTTGGAAGCTCCATCCGCTGTTGCTGTTTTTCCAAAAGATGTAGTCCATTTGCCAAAGTCAACCCTTGAAACCTACTGTGACCTCCGTCAATATACTGTTATGCCTGAAGGTGGCCACTTTGCAGCAGCAGAGAAGCCGCAACTAGCTGTAAGCGATATCCAAAAGTTCTTTAGAGACTTATAACTCCATTACATTTCATGTAGCTTCGCTAAAGAAGCTTCAAGTAAACCATCAATCCGGATTTCAAACCCAGCCATTTCATCTCCGATATCCTTGTCTCCCATAGCTCCAGCAGTGAAACGAACTCGAACGCCTTCAGTGATAGCCGCTAATCTCCAAAATTGGAACGCAATGTAATACGGTAAATCAGATAGATCCCTACCGGAAAACCTTTCGTACATATTAGCAACTTCACCTGGAGAGATATAACCCTCTGCAAGCGTGGGTGCGTCACTCATAAGTGTTTTGGAGCTATCTTTTTCGCCCCACCACATCAACATTCCTCCCAGATCAGCGAGGACGTCACCGAGTGTGCATAACTCCCAATCAAGGACTGCAGCAACTTGATTATCTAAGCCGATCATGCAGTTGTCTAAACGGTAATCGCCATGGGCAATTCCGTACCCAATTTGAGGAGGAATTCTACCTTCTAGATTTTTGTGCAATTCATTAAATAAAGGAAGGGAACGGTCAGAACCCTCATCTACCTGTCGCTTCCATCTACGTAGTTGACGAGCAATATAGTCTTCTCGTTTTCCGAGATCACCAAGCCCTACCTCTTCTGGGTCAACTTTATGAAGAGTAGCTAGAGCTTCAACGAGTGATTCACTTTGAATTTTACGTTCCTCTGGGGAAAACTGTTGAGCATCTGTCAAGTCTTTAATGATGTTCCCGTTTACGAAATCCATAACAAAGAAAGAAGCCCCAGTTACCCCTTCATCTTCACACATCCCAATAGCTCCAGGAACTGGTACATTACTTTTCCCAAGAGCTGAGATAATTTTGTACTCTCGGTTCATGTCATGCGCTGAAGCAAGTACATGTCCAGTGGGTGGCCGGCGAAGAATCCACTTAGTGTTGTTTTCATCTTCAAGTATGTATGTCAGGTTTGAACGTCCATGAGTAACAATTTGAAAAGTTAATTCACCTACAACATCAGTTTGGTCAGCAAGCCAGTTGGATACGTTGACTTCGTTGATTCCTGCATGGATTTCTTTGCCCATTACTGCAGCGTAGATCGGATTTCCTTTTATAGGGAAATTTCATAAGATTATTAGTTCCGAAAAGAAATAAAGATACTTTCTTAGGATAATGTCGTCGTCACTTCTATCTTCTACTATTAAATTTTTAGGAGTTTAATACCATGAGTACATCTCTCATCTACGTCCTTTATGCATTAGTTGCATATGTTATCGGATCTGTTCCTAGCGCTTATTTAGTCGGTCAAAAAGTTAAAAATATTGACGTACGTGAGGAAGGCGAAGGTAATGTAGGGGCTCGGAATGTATTCCATACTGTAGGGCATAGATGGGGATCAACTGTTTTTTTACTTGATTTTGGCAAAGGAATTCTTGTTGCATCAATAGTTTCTGATGAGAATAATTATGTGATCGCTTTGTCTGGATTCTGTCTACTGCTCGGTCATGGTTTTCCAATATGGCTCAAATTCATTGGAGGGAAAGGGCTATCTCCAGTTGGTGGATTCACTGCTACTTTATTGCCACTTTCTTCGATACTAGGTATTGGTTTCTCAGGGATAGTTTGGCTAGCTACTAGAAAATTTATGCCAACAACAGTCACGGTAATAATTTGCGCAGTTGGGTTCGCGCCTTTTTTTGGATATTCAGTTTCTCGTATGCTTATTCCCATATCGTTATTTGCTCTTGTCGGTGTTAAAAGAAAATTTGATGAACCTAGAACAAAAAAAATTGAAGGTAGTAGTGATTGGGATAGGCTTTCCGGCGGCATGGTCTAACCATTATCTTGTTGAGTTAGGTAGGTGAAAAAATGACTTGGGAATTTATCTTTGGGCGGTTTCTTACATTGTTGTTGGTGTGCCAATTGTGTCTTATCTTATGGAATCTAAGGGTTGTTGTGAGGCCCAAAAAAGTTAAGTTTCATTCTAAGAAGAGAGTAAGCTTACTTATTCCAGCCCGAAATGAAGAGGGACTCATAGGAGATTGTCTTCGGTCTTTGCTTCTTCAGGAGCACCCCGATTTCGAAATCATTGTTTTAGATGATCACTCAACTGATAGAACAAGAGCGATTGTGGAGTCTGCTGGAGAAAGTATCAGATTAATTTCTAGTTTACCTTTGCCTAAGGGTTGGACTGGGAAGAATTGGGCCTGTCATCAACTTTCGGAACACGCAACTGGAGAAATCCTCTTTTTTATTGATGCAGATGCTGTTCTAGATCCAACTGCGGTTTCCTCTGTTGTTGACGTAATGGATACCCAAAAAGTTGATATGGTTGCTTCGCTTCTAAGGAATAGAGGAACTTCCTTGGCAAGTAAAATTCTGCTTCCAATAGTAAACCATGCAGTACTGGCATTATTTCCAGCGTCGTTAATTCACCGAAGCTCGAATCCAGATATTGCTATAGCTTTTGGGCCTTTTATAGGAGTAAGTCGAATTGCCTATGATGACTCTGGCGGCCATGCTGCCCACCCACAGCATATTGTTGACGATGTTCAATTAGCAAGATCTATCAAGGCTGCTGGTTATCATCAAAGGTTGATTAATGGAACAGATTTAGCTGCAACGACATGGTATTCAGGACTTGTTGATATCTGGAGGGGATTTTCGAAAAATGCATATGGAGCTCTTAGTTATCGAACTTCTCTTTCAATTATTACGACTTTCTTGATAGCACCTCTTCTTGCCTTGCCGTTTATCAGGTTAATAGCTGGGTTTTTTGGTGCTCCGGTCCCTATGGAGGTGCTTTGGCAAGTAGTTCTTCTTATTTTGGGTAGGTTTGTTACTTCAACTGTTGGTCGTGACCCATTATGGGGTGTGATATTTCACCCATTAGCTATGTTATTTTGGGGTGCAACTCTTTTCTGGTCAACGATTCTTGCAGTGACTGGTCAGCGTGTTGAATGGAAGAACCGGCATTATATGACGAGACCCAAACAGCGGAAAAATTTGAGTGAAGAGAATTAATATAAGGGCCCTTCTTTAATTTTTTATATATAGGTTCTCGTTTAGTGACATTAATTTCGGGAGCAGGAGAAGTAATGTAGGGGGGTGATCCGTCCAGAATTTCCGCCTCCTCCGCTCTTAGATAAAGGTTGGTATGCAGACCCAACAGGAAGGTACGAGGCCCGGTTTTGGGATGGTAAAAAGTGGACGTCGCATATCTCTCACTACGGTGCAACAGGTACAGACCCAATAATGCGAGCAAGATTTGATCGGCTTTGGATAAGGCTTATAGGACGTGTCGTGCTTTGGGGTTCTGTTCTAGTCGCAATTTTTTTAGTAGTAAAGGCTTTTTGGCCTGAAGACATAGTCAGTAGTCCAGTAAATGAACTATCGGGGTTAGAATTCTCTACGATTCAAGTAAGCGATGGATCCGTCACTTTACTGAGTAGCGAATTTAATATTGAAGAGGAAGCTGGGTTATGAGCATAGTTCTACGAAATATAGGCATCTTTGTTTTTGGCATCGTGGCTGCATTTGTGGGGCTTTTAGCTTGGGGAGACAGAGGCGGGTCAGATATTCCACTTTCTGCCTTCTCAAACAGTTCAACCACTTCGGGTTCTGAACCTACGCCAATACCATTAACGCCTATTGCTCCTGAATCGATAGAGCAAAATGCACCGATTGTGGCTTACGCTAACTATTCAGAAAACGGTGTTCTTCTGTCTGGGGCAGTGAATGCTCAAGCACTTGCTGATGCGCTTATAGTTACTTCGAATCAACTTGTACCAGATGGAGCAGTTAGCGCTGAATTTGAAATTCTAACTGGCGTTGATTTATCAGTAGTCAATTTAGAAATCACTGGACAAATACAGGATGAAATTGAACGGAATCTTGTTTTAGGAAAATACGAAGCCTTAGGTGTAAAGGTCATAGATCAGTTAATTATTAAAGGGTCCCAGAGGACGGTATTTGAAGTTATCAGAGATATCCCTGAGCTAAGTCAAGTTTATGATTTTTTCTCGGCAGCTGGAATTGAAGAGCAGGTAGGCGAAGAAATTCTATCAATTACTGTTTTTGCTCCTACAAATTCAGCTATGGAAGCATTAGATATAGCAGCTCTTCAAGAATTTGCTCAATTAGTCCAACTCAGCGATATTCTGCAGTTCCATATTGCTTCTGAACGCTTACTCTCTGACAGTTTTTCAAATGGTTTATCATTAACCACTCTTAAAGGTGAAACATTAACCATTCAAATGAGTGAAATGGGGTTTTCTATCGAAGAAGCCAATATCGTCACCACAGATATAGAGGCTGTAGGGGGAGTTGTACATGTTATTGATACTGTTTTGATTCCAGGAACTATTAAAACAGAAATTGCTTTAAACCAGATAGTTGGTTCCGACCCTGTTCTCTTTGCCGTAGGGAGCCCATTCATAGCTGAGAGTTCCAAACCAGTTTTGGAACGTGTTGCAGAAATCCTATTGGATAACCCCGAAGGAAACCTCGAAGTTGAAGGCCACTCAGACACAGATGGCCCTGAAGATATTAATCTTGATTTAAGTAAAAGCCGGGCAGAAGCCGTAATGGAATTTCTTATCTCTAAAGGCGTTGATCCAAATAGAATTAGTGCAACTGGGTATGGGGAAACACGACTAAAGATAGATCCAGAAATCACTGCTCAGGATAGGGCAGATAATCGTAGAATAGAATTCCGAGTTCTCTTTTAGATTACTGGTTGCAGATTTAGATCGTGCAGGTAACGCCTGTTCCTCCAAGCCCGCAATATCCGTTTGGGTTTTTGCCAAGATATTGTTGGTGGTAGTCCTCAGCAAAGTAAAAAATGGGGGCTTCGAGTATTTCAGTAGTGACTTCGCCGTATCCCTTAGCTTCAAGTTGCGATTGGAATACAGTTTTTGATTCTGCAGCAAGCTGCATTTGCTCCTCGTTGTAGTAGTAGATTCCGCTTCGGTATTGTGTGCCGATATCATTGCCCTGGCGCATACCTTGTGTGGGGTTGTGATTTTCCCAAAACACTTTTAATAATTGACTGTAATTAATCTTGTCTGAGTCAAATATCACTCGAACAACTTCATTATGTCCTGTCATTCCAGAACAGACTTCCTCATATAAGGGGTGTGGTGTGTAACCTCCGGCATAGCCAACTGAAGTTGTTTTGATATCTGGTATCTCCCAGAATTTACGCTCAGCGCCCCAGAAACAACCCATTCCAAACATCGCAAAATTCAAGTTCTCTTCTTTAGGGGAAGTTTGGGAAGTTCCGAGAACAAAATGTTTATCGGAAATTGTTATAGAAGTATCTCTACCGGGTAAGGCAGTTTCTTCCTTTGGCATTTGAGGATCAAAAGGGTTCCTAAGTTGCATGCGCTATCTCCTAACACTTACCTTGTGGCCATTATTCCGTTATCTAAAACAACTCTATCTCCAGCAAGAGTGCGAAATTTGTATACTCCTTGGTCTTCCCAAATACGAATCTCAAGAGATTCTCCAGGAATCACTGGAGAGCTAAATCGGCCGTCCATGCTTTTGAAAAGGTCAGGATTGCTATCACAAACTAGGTGAACTAGCCCTCTTCCTGTGAATCCGTAGGTGCAGAGTCCATGAAGAATAGGTTTCGGGAAACCACCTAATGCTGCAAATGCGGGATCAGAATGCAGTGGGTTTCGGTCCCCATTAAGGCGATAGAGTAGCGCTTGATCAGCCCTTGTTTGGTAGGAGACAATGTGGTCTGGTTCTCTGTCGGGGAACTCGACCTTGTCGATAGGTCCTCTATCGCCTCCCCACCCTCCTTCATCTCTGAAGAACAATTTACTTATATTAGTAAACAGAGGCTGGCCGTCTTGACTATCAACCGCAGTTGTTTCAAGGATCACTAAGGCTGCTTTTCCTTTATCATAGATATTTGAAATCTTGCTGGTTGAAAGAATAGTTGCGCTTGTCGGTAAAGGCTTATGAAGGATGATCCCTTGTTCTCCATGGACCATCTTTGAGTAATTAACATCTCCCAGATTGCTTAGCGGGCCACGTCCACCCGTCCCGCCTAAGACGACGCACATAGTTGGAAGGGTTTTCTGTTCTACTTCTTTAGTGTTCTCAGTTGTGAATTCTAATTCAAACCCTGTTGGGTCAGTTACTCCCGCTCCAACTCCGAGACTGTATAAAAGACAATCTTTGGAATCCCACGAACTTTCAAATGGTTCGCTCTCAACACCCACTGCATCCAAGTTAATAGCCATTTTTCCTCCTCTAGCTCAATTTATGTTACTTCAAGCTAGCCAAAAAGTTTAGTTCTAAGTTAGAACCAATTGGATGGAATATTTATTCGACTAATCGTGTGATCATGTTCTTTAAAAAGAACTAAATCAGCGTGTGTTATCGATGGGCCAATATGCATTTTGAGATTGGGGCTATTGATACTCTCCCAAATACTTTTCGCTAATTCGCTAGCTTGTTTTTCAGTGAAGTCTTTGAATTGAGTAAAGAAAGAAGTACTGTCATATCTCGCATTATTGCAATAAGATAGGAACCTTTCTATATACCATTGCTTAACTATTGGTTCCTCTGCATCAAGGTAAATAGAAAAATCAATAAAGTCTCTAATCGTCTGAGGTTCTATTTGGTTAATTGATGGGGGTGGGTCTTGAAGAATATTGATCCCTTCGAGTATTAATATTTCAGGTGACCGTATTGTCTTCATTTTTTCGGTTATGTCGTAAGTTTCATGTGAATAGGTAGGTATTGAGATGACGTCACGTTTTTTTATACTTTTGAGAAATTGAAGTATTTCCTTATATTGAAAACTCTCAGGAAATCCCTTTCGGTGAAGATTTTGCCTTTCTTCTAAGACCCTATTTGGAAATAGAAAGTTATCTGTGGAGACAATTACTGTTTCAAAATCATAAGGTGCTTTCTCTAGGATCTCTTTCAAAATATTTGAAAGGGTTGTTTTTCCTATAGCTACACTTCCGGTTACGCCCAATATTAGAGGGCTTTTTAATTCTTTTTTATTACTCGTTCTGGACTCTTTAACAGATAAGATTTTTTCGCAAATTGGTGAATAGATTTGGTTAATTTCAACTGCTGGGATGCCAAACACGGCTTTTGCTCTTAGCCCTTTAGGATTGGCAGTCGAAGACTTACTAATCCACTCTTTTCTTGTCAGTTGATTTAGCATCGTATACCTAGGAGCATATTCGTATTTTGGCTTAAGTTTTGTATTTGTGTGGTTAAAACCATTTATGAACTTTAAAAGAAATTTAACTTCATAATGCGTTAAGCAGAGAAGATGGACAAGAATAGTTTGATGAAAGCCGTTAAAGTCGCAAATAATAAGGTAGAAGTTTGTAGTGTCCCAGAGCCTAAAGGTGAAGGGGTTCTTATTAAAGTTAAGTCAGTTGGTATTTGTGGATCTGACTTGCATCTAATTGATTCAGGACTAATGAATGTTACGCCCGGGCATGAGATAGCTGGAGTTACTTCTTCCGGAGTTAACGTAGCCATAGAGCCAATGTTGTCTTGCGGGGTCTGCATTGATTGTGAAAACGGAAATCAACCATATTGTGAAATCGCTCTTCCAAATACTATGGGGATAGGAATTGATGGTGGAATGGCAGAAAAGGTAATCGTCCCGGACCGGTTTCTGGTTCGGCTAGATTCAAATGTTGATATTAATTCAGCATTCCTTATCGAACCATTAGCTGTCGCTGTAAGAAGCCTTCTTCGTGTTAATGCGAACAAGGCAGGGCGCATTATTGTCGTAGGGGGTGGAACGATTGGATTGTGTTGTGTAGCAGTCGCTAAGCACCTTGGAGCCGAAGTAGAACTTGTAGCTCGTCATGCGCACCAAGCTGAAGCTGGCTTCAAGCTTGGAGCATTAAGATCTCAGGGAAAGTCAGCCAACATTGTCGTTGAAGCTGCAGGAACTAGCAGCGCGTTACTAGAAGCTGTGAGCTTATGTGAAAAGGGCGGAGCGGTTGCTATACCAGCTACTTATTGGGACCCTGTCCAGTTGCCAGGAATGGAAATAGGTATGCGCGAAATCTCCTTAATCCCATCTATCACTTATGGCCACACAAAAGGCGGAAGAGACTTCCAATTAGCAGCAAAAATTCTTGCGGGAACTCCTGAATTACCTGAGGCTATAATCACTCATCGGTTTAATCTTGATGGAGCCCCAGAAGCATTTGAGGTCGCGAGAACACGAAATGAAGGTGCAATTAAGGTTGCTTTACAAGTCTAAAGTATGAAAAATTTATCATCTTTAAAACAGATGAGTGCATCATAACTATTCATAAAGAAGATCATGACAAAAATGAAAAAGCAGCATAGATTGAGGTTGTGAGTAGAGGCACACAAAAGGGCGATTATGACAGCAATTGAAGTGGAAGCACCTCAGAATACGAGACCGTGGTGGATGGAAAATGCAGGATGCCAAGGCAAGTCCCAATTATTTTTCCCACCTCCTGGTGAAAGGCCAGCAGCTCGAGAGAGAAGAGAAAATCGAGCTCGAAAGGTTTGCTTTGAATGTGAAGTTCTCTCTGATTGCCAGACCTATGCAAGGCAACAAAGAGAACTAGGCTTTTGGGGCGGGGAGTCCGAAATAGAACGTGCCGAAGCAGGTTACGCACCGACAACACCCGTTATCGGTTTGAGACGTCACCGGACAGCTACTAACTAAATTAGGTTAATATTTTCCATACCAATTCAGCATCTAGATAGCTATTAGTGTAATTCTGGAATCATGATGCGAGACTCACCCATAGAACTATTAATTAACTCAAGTAATAACGTGCAGGTCTGCGCTCATGACTACGGTGGAAGTGGCCCAGATGTTCTCTTTTGTCATGCAACTGGTTTTCACGGCAGATACTGGGATCCGATTTGCATAAGAATGAAGGAAAAATTCAGGTGCGTGACTTTGGATCTACGAGGGCACGGGAATAGTTTCATACCTGAAGGGCTCCAAATGGATTGGACCGGAATGGCTGAGGATGTTCTCGCAGCAATTAAATCCTTAGACCTTCAAAATCCCTTTGCCGTCGGGCACAGCATGGGGGGAAGCAGCATATTATTGGCGGAGCAAATGGAAAAGGGAACATTTAAAGGTGGGTGGCTATTTGAACCTATTGTTATAGGTGAAGAGGCGATACCACTGGAAATGTCAAAAGGTAATCGCCTTGCTATTTCAGCTAGAAAGCGAAAAGAAATTTTTACTTCTCGTGAAGAAGCATTTGATCGATATGCATCAAGGCCACCATTCTCAACCGTCAACACAGAAGCTTTATGGGCATATGTCAATTATGGATTTCGAGAACATGAGCAAGGGGTAATACTCAAATGCCGAGGTGAAATAGAGGCACAAGTCTTCGAAAATTCGGTAACAACAATTTTTGAATCTTTGCCAAAAGTGCAGATTCCTATCACTGTTGCTAGAAGTGGCGATCTGGAAGGGCCAGCATTAATCGCTCCAAAAATCGTAGATCAGCTTCCGTCTGGAAACTTAGAACTATATTCCGATCTAACACATTTTGCCCCTATGGAGGATCCATCTCGCATCGCTAAAAGCATAATGGAAACATTAAATAAAGTGCTTTAAGTAAAGATGGGCTATCGTCAATTATGTGGATGCACGTAACTGGCTCGGTCTAGAACCTTCACACAACCCTCATCGCTGGCATTTGCCGGTTTCTAAGGGTATCTCTACTGGCCATAGAGCTATGTTCGGTGGGAGCGGCTTAGGAGCTGCTATTGCAGCAATGGAGGGTACAAGTGGAAGACCTGTGGTTTGGGCTACAGCTCAGTATCTTTTGTTCGCAAAAGTAGGTACGGTCGTTGATTTCGATGTGACGCTAGCAGTTCATGGGAAAAAAACGACACAAGCTAGAGCTGTCGGTCATGTCGGCGGAACAGAGATCATAACAGTGAATGCTGCGTTAGGATTGCGCGAATACCCAGATGATAAAACATATGGTTTACCTCCAGCAGTTCAAGAGCCAGAATCCTGCCCTGTTCGGGAACGTTTCTCCGAAGTTTCAGATTCATTAGATTCTAGAATCGAACAGAGATGGGCTCTACCAATAGGTTCTTCTGAACCGGCAGAAATTGAACCTGGAAGAATAGCTGTCTGGAGCAGAATGCCAGAGCTTTTGGAACCTTCCGCTGCCTCATTTGCTGTTCTCGGTGATTACGTGCCAATGGGTATAAGTTTTACTCAAGGGGGAAGAGCGGGCTCCACAAGTTTAGATAATACAATCCGAGTTATTGATGTCGCTCCTAGTGACTGGTATTTACTAGATATACGGGTAGATGCAATTTCAAATGGATTTGGTCATGGGGTAATTCATATTTGGTCACAAGAAGGAAATTTGTGCGCAATTGGTAGCCAGTCTTGTATTGTAAGAAGTCGAGAGCCAGGATCTCACTCGCCTCCGAAGCGATTAGTTGAAGCTCCGGAATGACTCAAAGATTTAAATATCTTTAAAACGAAAAGTTAAATTGTCTCGCGAAACATAGTCGGATTTCGTTTTCCTTTTGGCTGTTTGTCCCGCTCATCTCTTATGTCGTAATGTAAGGCGACTTCGGCGGTAGTTAGAACTTGGCCATTTCGTTCAAAACGCTCTGGGTCTGTCGCTAAAGCAGCGATAACTCGACCGGTGTATAGCGGCGTTTCTGAGTTCTCTTCATCAAGCTCGATATCGCCCTTTTCAATACTGTCGAGAATGAATTCAGTGAGAACTTGGCTTGGCCATAACCCAACCACACATAGTCCATCTTCTTTACCTTCAACTGCGAAATCTCTAGTCAATCTATCAGTCCCCATTTTAGCGATACCATAACTAGCACTCAAGGCATAACGTTCTGATCCGCTTGAAGAAATATTTACCATTAGGCGCAGCGTGTCTTCCTTCTCGAGCATTAATTTAACAGCATGCACACTTGCGATATACGCAGACCTAAGTCCGATTCCAACCTGATCATCCCAAACTTGAATAGGATGTTCCCAGAATTTCCCCCCCCAAACTGGAGGGTTCGGTATTTTAAAAGCATTGTTGACATGAATATCTAAACGTTCTTCCTGAGATCGAATAGTCTCATACAAATTCTCTATTTCAATATCGCTACCAAGGTCCAGCTGAATTGGGATACCCTTTCCCCCAGCTTTATCAACTAAGTCTGCAGTGGCATTAATGGTCAAAGGCCCAGTGCCACTAGATCGACCTGTTATATAAACAGTTGCTCCTAATTCGCCTAAGCCAATAGCTATTCCTCTACCGATCCCGCGACTAGACCCGGTTACTACTGCAACTTTTCCTAAGAGAGGTTTATTATCCATGAAAGCTCCTTTTATCCGATACTTCTAAGATCAACGACAAAAACTAGTGTTTCATTCCTGCCTATAATCCCACCAGCACCCTGCTCTCCATACCCTTTACTAGGGGGAATAGTTAGTTTTCTTCTACCACCAACTCTCATGCCTAAGCAACCTTCGTCCCAACCTTCAATTACTTGTCCGATACCTACAGAAAATGTAAAAACTTCATCTCTAGACCATGAAGAATCAAATTCTCTTTCATTTGACCAAGAAACTCCAACGTAGTCAACACTTATTAATTGTCCAGAGACGCATTCGCTTCCTTCTCCAATTATTAGGTCTTCACTAACAAGTTCACTAGGAGGCTCAGTCGAGGGGATTTGAATGATGGGTTTTTCATGTATTGTCATAAAGCACTCCTAAAATGTGTGTCTAAATTTTCTAGTATTTGAAAGTAAAGGCTGATCAATAATATTT
>CENX01039136.1_pt1 | contig 67301 bp, 68 predicted proteins | sample 361321 | NCBI WGS metagenome assembly CENX01 (sample SAMEA2619678, study PRJEB7988) | marine metagenome | isolation source: saline water (ENVO:00002010), including | reverse complement strand
AAAAAATCATAAAAGATATGTTTCAGAATCTGTTTGAGGTGGGTTAAATTTCTATTTGCACTTTTTATGTACTGTCGTTTGAATATTAAAAAAATAATCAAAATCTTAGCATCAAGCGCCCTAGCATTCTCTATAGTATGTGGAGTACTTCACCTTGATCATTATAGCCATCATGAGCATGATGGATATTCCGTATGCAAAATTGGTTGTGATGATGGTCATCATCATTCTTTTTCTCATCAATGTGATAAATGTTTAATCAACGAATCTGATAATCCTATTTTCGAAGAATATTCCAAAATATTTTTTAATCAAAAAAAAGGTAATTTCTTCAACTTAAATATAAGAGTAAAAAGTACAATTACTGATTATACTTTATACAGTCGCCCACCCCCATTTCCTGCATAACAGATAACAATTCAACACTAAAATATTACATCTAGAAGTTAGTGTAATATAATTTAATCATATTATAAAGGGAGCCATATAATGGGGCCATTATTTTTACGTGCACTAAAAGCACAGTTAGTTTTTTTAATAACAAGTATACTACTTTTTACAATTGGTTGTGAAGATGATGATCATGATGATCACGATCATGATGCAGGGCACACCGATGCGGATGGTTTTATTCTTGAAACAGAAGGTGAAGTCGAAATGTGGAAAGAATTCAAGGGTGCTGTCGTAACAGATAATCTAACCCTTGCAGTTGGAGATACTCTTGAGCTCAAGGTACATTTTCTTGATCACGATGGTGTTGAGATTACTCATGACGAGCATGACGACCATGATGATCATGAAGGTGAGGAAGAAGAAGAGTCAACGCTAAGTATAACTGAAAATGACGCAACCATTGCAATTGTAGAGATAGAAGAACATCATGAAGAATCAGGTAGTGAAGAGCATCATGATGAGATGGGTATTGAAGTAATCGGAGTAAGCGCTGGGACAACTAATTTCAAATTAAGACTGATGCATGGTGAACATGCAGACTATACCTCTGTAAATAATGTAAAAGTAACTGTAACTGCAGCTGCTAACTAACTAACAAGTTATCCCATAATATTGAGTTTCCTGATGCTATTCTGGCTTCAGGAGACTTCAATATTATAGACATACTACATAGCGTATTTAATGCATTTCTCATTATTGCGCCATGCAGCAATATGTATGGCGCTTACAACTTATGGACTCCTGTGGTCAAAAGGAGTTTCTGTTAAAGGCATTGTCATAAATCATACTGAAAAAACACCTATCCACGGTGCTAGTATCTATATAGAAGATATTGGAATCGGCACCACTTCACAAGTCGATGGTCAGTTTTTCCTAGAGGGTGTACCCAATGATGATATATCCCTGACAATTTCTATGATCGGATTTAGGGAATTAAAAAGATCTTTGAAATTGAAAAAAGGAGTAAATGATCTTGGCCAGATTTTAATGGCTGTTGATACAATCAAAATTGAAGAGATCTTGGTTGACCCCCATGGTGAACTTACACCTAAAGATTTCCAATCAAACATCAGTGTTAGTGGAAATCAATACCATACAAATCTGAAGTCATCTCTAGCTCTTACTTTACAAGAGGAGACAGGTCTATCGATTCGTTCAATGGGACAGGGAGTAACTCAGCCTGTGCTAAGAGGATATACGGGAGATAGGTTTATGGTCACAGAAGACGGTATTACAACTGGGGACCTTGCAAATACATCCATTGACCACACGATAAGCATGGATATGGCTGCCTTTAATAAAGTGAATATAATTCGCGGACCTGAGGCCTTACTCTATGGTTCAAACACTATTGGAGGTGTAATTGACGTATCCAGACAAGTTGACACAGAGGCAAGATTTAAAAAATCGAGTCTACATGCCATCCTTGGTGCCGAATCATCTAATTCAAGCTATTTTGGAAATGTTGTTTATTATCAGCCGGTTAATTATAACCATCAATTAAAATTGTCCATTTTAGGAAGAGATGCCGGTAACCAACGATCTCCGGGTAAAGTATTAGATAATACTGCTTTGTCAAACATTGAAATGACCGGTAGCTATTCTTATTATGGTAAAGATTTTCATTCTACCCTTTCATATGAAAATATTGATATGAATTATGGAATCCCTGGTAGCCCTGAAGGGCATATCAGCGGAGTAGATATTGATTTATATAAAAAAACTCAAAAGTTTAATGCTCATAAGGATATTTCACTCATTGGTTTTCAAACAATTGATATTGACCAACGGTATATAAAATATGGACACACTGAATCAGAAAAAGATATTTCAAATCCTGCTGTAATTTTGACTCAGCAACTTTTTTCATTTCAAACTAGGATGAAAGGTCCAGGTATACATATTGGATCTTTATATCAATCTAGAAAATTTCAAGCAGGAGGATTCTATTGGACACCAAACACACAAGAAATTAGCATGGCTGTTTTTGGTTTAATCGAAAAAGATCTTAACAAGTTTACCTTACAACTTTCAGCAAGAGGTGAATATATATCAGTGAGACCAAATTTTAGTTATAAGTCAACAAATATAGATCCAAGTGAAATCGTTCAGCGCGACTTTCCTATCTTTTCAGCGGGAGCTGCTATTTATCAAAACTGGGGAAATTGGGAACTATCATTAGGAACCATGTTTACTGGTAGGGCACCAGGCATTGAAGATCTATTTTCTGATGGTCCTCATTTAGGTACCTATGCCTACGAAATCGGTGAGCCGACACTGAATTCGGAGCAAACATTTGGCCTAGAGGCATCAATAAAATATGAAAGAGAAAAAAGTCTATTAAGGGTTACCAGTTTCCAAAATTTTAGTCCTAATTATCATATCAGCTCAAAAATGGGTAACTGTACAGAAGAGTATGTAGAGGGTAAAGGGCATCCGTGTGCAGGTGCGGATTATATTGAATGGGGTAGCGGTTCAACTGGTTGGTTATATAAATATCAGATGCTCGGAAAAGAAACTCTAATCTACGGTTTTGAATCTGAACTAAAATATAAATTAACAAATGTTATTAATCTCTACGGAAGTGCTTCCATAATAAGAGGAGAAAATATTTCAGACAACACTCCCTTAAGCTACATGCCTCCGGATAAATTTCTCTTTTCAACAGAATTAGATCTATATCCTTTATCTGCTTCAATAATTTTCAAAAAAGTTTCTCCACAGACGCTTTTGGGGGAATTTGAGACAAAAACAGATGGGTACCTGATTTCGAATTTACGAGGATCTTATATTTTACCTTTTTCAAATGGAATTCATAAAATTATTTTTTGCTTAGATAATATATTTAATGAAGTATACTATGACCACTTATCTAGGATAAAACTTATTACGCCTGAAAATGCTCGCAGTCTTGGTCTTCAATATAGAGTCACATTCTAGGATTCTTTTCAATTGATTATTTTGAATCTTTTGTAAATTTGCATACCTAACAAGAATTAAAAAACTATTTGAGAAAATTCTTGTCTGCACAAAATAGAAACTAAGGATCCTTATTTTTTAAAAAGTAAGCTTTCCTTAGTACATTGATAGGAGGATCTAAAATGAATCATCTGACTAAAATATTTTTCTTGATAATTTTTATTTATGCCCAAGGTTTTTCCCAGGAAAAACCAAATGTTGTAATTATAATAACCGATGATCAGGGATATGGAGAACTATCGCTTCATGGAAACCCCGTACTCAAGACTCCACATATTGATAAATTAGCTAAGCAGAGTACTCAGTTCAGCGATTTTCATACCTCACCCATGTGTGCGCCCACCCGAGCCTCCCTTATTACAGGAATGGATCCTGCTAGAAATGGTTGTATTAATGTAAGTAGTGGAAGAGCGAATCTGCGAAAAGAACTTGTGACAATGGCAGATATTTTTAGTAGTAATGGCTATGAAACTGGGATCTTTGGCAAATGGCATATGGGAGACAATTACCCTTACAGACCACAAGATAGAGGATTTAAAGAAAGCATCTGGTTTCCTTCATCTCATATTAGTTCGGTACCTGACTATTGGGGAAATGATTATTTTGACGATACATACATACATAATGGAAAAAGAGAAAAATTTAAAGGATACTGTACCGATGTATTCTTTGATAACGCAAAAAAATTTATGGAACAATCTAAGAATCAGGACAAACCTTTTCTGGCTTTTGTTTCCACAAATACACCGCATTGGCCATTTTTTGCCAAACCAGAGGATATCAAAGCTGTCCGAAAGGCATTCGAAAAATCTAGCATAGCCAAAAAAGATATACCTTCTTATCATGGTAAAGAGGGGCTCATTAAATATCTTGCAATGATAAGAAATATCGATACAAACGTAGGCCAATTACGAAAATTCCTTGATAAAAATAAACTAAATAAAAATACAATATTCATATTTTTAACAGATAATGGAAGCATTTTTGGACCTCAATATTTTAACGCTGGGATGCGCGGTCAAAAAACACAGTTTTGGGAAGGTGGACATCGTGTGCCTCTATTTATCCATTACCCCAATGGTAAATTTTCTGCAAAAATGGTAGATGGCTTAACTCAAGTTCAAGATATACTGCCTACCCTAATAGAAATCTGCAATTTAGAAATAAATCAGTTTGTAAGCTTCGATGGAATAAGCCTGGCGGATCAGTTAAAGGACAATATACCTGTTTCAAAAGATCGTATGCTGGTTAATGCCTATAGCCGAATGCCTGGTGGATTTGAATATCCGTCACCTTATGGCCAAACATTGGTAAGAAAGAACAAATCAGTTGTCCTTTGGAAAGAATGGAGATTATTTGAAAATCGAAAATTATATAATTTAAAAAAAGATCCTAAACAAACTACCGATTTGATTTCTGAGCATCCAGAAATTGCATTAAAAATGAGGTCTCACTTGGATGATTGGTGGAACACAGTAAAAGATATTGCAAATGAACCACAACCAATAATAATAGGTAGTGATAATGAAAACCCGATGATGCTTACCGCCTGTGATTGGATGGATGTATTTGTTGATCAGCAAGGTCAAGTGAAAAGAGGAACTAAAAAAAATAGTTACTGGCTTCTTGATGTAGAAGAGAACGGTACTTATGAATTTGAGTTAAGAAGATGGCCAAAGGAACTAGACCGTCCCATATCTAGCCCAGAAAAAGGAGAGCAATTGGTTATAATCGCACAGGCCAGACTTTTCATAGATAATGTTCTCCATCAGGATGATTATCAGCCTTATTCTTATGAAGGTGCAAAGGTTGATCTAGATCCAAAGGATAAATCGGCAAAATTCACAGTAGAATTAAAAAAAGGTCAAATAGCCCTACATACTTGGTTCGATAAAAAAAGGAACGATACGGCATTTGGTGCTTATTACGTATATGTAAAAAGAATATAATTTTAAAAAGTTTTACTAGCTCTTTTCTCTGTTTTTCAAATCAACAAACGAAAAATTGATTTAACATATTTCTTTTTGAGAAATTAAAATTATATAAACATCTCAGAGCAAAATTTTAGATAATATTAATAACGAATTGAAATTTTATTTTGCGCGCAGCAATTTCAATTATCAAAAATTAGTATTAGCTTCCTCCTCTACTATGAAAAAACAAAATCTTTTCTTTGCTACTATTTTGATCGCGTTGATGAGCTGCGAGGATGAACATGGTTCTGGTCCCAGTATTAATCTCTGGGGAGTTGACTACCCTGTGGAAACTACACTAACGGTTGAACTCTATAATCTCAATACTACTGGTGCCATACCAGCAGAAATAGGACAGCTTACCAAACTGAGACATCTAGATCTTGGCAAAAATCAATTCTCCGGTCCAATCCCTTCAGAAATAGAAAATCTCACTGAACTAAGCTTTCTTAGTCTAAAGGATAACCAGCTAACTGGTGAGATTCCAGAAGTCATAGGGAATTTGCAAAAACTAAATTATCTATATTTAAATGGAAATCAGTTTACTGGAGAAATTCCTTCTTCTTTGGGAAACCTTAATCAACTATATGAACTTGATCTTAGCTATAATAATCTAAGTGGATCTATCCCATCCAAAGTTTTTAAGTTGGAAAATATAACAGACCTAATCCTTGGTAGCAACAAAATTAGTGGATCTCTTTCTTATGAAATTAGGTATCTTAGTCACATGACTGGTGAATTGGATTTTTCATATAATAAACTTCATGGTTCAATTCCCGTACAGATTGGTGACCTGATCAATCTAATACATTTAGACCTAAGTGGTAACCTTTTGTCTGGTGCATTACCTCCTGAGATTGGAAATTTAGGAGTGGAGGAATTATTTCTAAATGACAATCAGTTCACGGGTCGCGTTCCTCAGGAAATCTGTAATTTAGCAATGTGTTTTTCTTGTGTTTATGAATCATTTGATATTCGCAGAAATAAACTCTGTCCACCTTACCCAAGTTGTTTTTTTGATCATCACAAAGAAGAACAAGATTCAAGTGGTTGTTTGTAACCAAAAATTAGTATTAGTTTTTCCCTTACTATGAAAAAACAAAATCCTTTCTTTGCTACTCTTTTGATCGTATGCATAAGCTGCGAGGATGAAGATGGCCCTGGTGCCAGTATTAATATCTGGGGGATCGACTATCCTATTGAAACTACACAAACAATAGAACTATATAATCTCAATACTGTTGGCACTATACCAGCAGAAATAGGACAGCTTACCAAACTGAGACATCTGGATCTAGGAAAAAATCAATTCTCGGGTCCAATACCTCCTGAAATAGGAAATCTCACTGAACTAAGCTTTCTTAGCCTAAAGGATAACCAGTTAACCGGGCAAATTCCTGAAATAATTGGAAGCCTACAAAAACTAAATTATCTCTACCTAAACGGAAATCAGTTTACTGGAGAGATTCCTTCTGCTTTAGGTAATCTAAATAAACTATATGAGCTCGACTTAAGCTACAACAAACTTAGTGGATCTATCCCATCAGAAATTTTCAAACTAGAAAGTATTACAGACTTAATCCTGGGTAGTAACGAACTCAGTGGATCTATTTCTTACACTATTGGTAACCTGAGTCATATGACTGGAAAGATAGATCTTTCACATAATCAATTGAATGGGTCTATCCCATTTCAAATTGGAAATCTTGTTTTGTTAAATGATCTTGATTTAAGTGCAAATCAGCTCACAGGAGCCATTCCTCCTGAGATTGCAAATTGTATCCAGCTTGGCAATCTGTTTCTTAATGATAATCAGTTTACTGGTCGAATGCCTCAAGCAATTTGTGATTTAAATCATTCAGAAAATGGAGATCTCTGTTTTGAGTGCTTTTATGATACATTTGATGTTCGAAGAAATAAAATTTGTCCGCCTTATCCAAGTTGCTTTGAAGTATTCCACATGGAAGAACAAGATTCAAGTGCTTGCATGTAATTTATTATTTTTGGTAGTTCACCTATAAATATTAGCTTTGAAGAATATTAATTTTTTTCTCTAGCTTTTTAAAAAACAAGTCAACATCTCCTCGGATTAATGAAAGCTCTTCACTATTAAGAAGTAATTTTAAAGAATTCCCATAGACCCCTACAACACAAGGTGAAATTTGATTTGTGAATTTCTTTATTTCATCTGACTGCTCGTTGAGGTGTACTGCCTCCAAATTATATTTGAAAGACTGTATCTTTTTCGTCCAATGTTTCTTTTTTATTATAACATTATGGGTTATATCACACATAGGACATTTGAGACCCGAAAAAACCTTTTTAAATAAATACGCTAATTCGCCAAAAAGAGTACCATTTGCATTGTATACACAATATATTTTTAAATTTTTTGTTTCAATTTTCATTGTATAAATTGATTATTTAACCTAATTAAATGGAAGTAGATTTTCTTTGATCTCATCTGAACATTAGGTTAGTGTTGGAAAAATAAAATTTTAGAAATGAAAAGTAAAAAAAAAATGAATAAAATATTATTTATATGTACTGCAAATATTTTCCGAAGTAGGTTTAGTGAAGAAACTTTTAATTATCTTGCAAAAAAAAATGATTTGGATTACAGAGCATTTTCTGCAGGCCTGAAAGTAGGTGAGTATCTGACAATGAAAATGGCAGCAAAAACAATTAAACACCTCCAGCTAATCGGCATAAAACCTGTAAGAAGTAATGAACGTTGTATCCATGTGGACGATCTAAATTTAGAAAATTTTCAAAGAATAATATGTATGGATGAGAAAGAACATTATCCAATGGTTCAATCAAATTTCCATTTGCAAAATGTAAAAATTGAATATTGGGATATTATAGATGAACCAAAGGTAAAAGGTGATGTTTCAATGCCCTACTGCTACAAGAGGGTTAATGATTTAATACTAGAAATAAAAAAATCAATATAGGGTACATTATTTTTTATTTTAATATCTAGTCTTCTAAAAGGTTTATATAGATAAATTGGTATGTTCTATAATTCCCTTTATATTTAGGCCAATTGATATTTAATAAATTATAAAATTAACATGAAACAGATAATAATCACGTTATCAGCAATTTCTTTATTTAGTTGCTACCCTGTCTCACATATTTTGGTTGGCGAATCTCGTTCACCAATAACCCCATCTGAGGTAAAAATACTACTGGAATTTCCAGAAGAGTTTGAAGTAATTGCCCGTATAGATGCATCAAGTGAGTTCGCGTTTAAAGATCCGTCGTTCGATTTTACCTGGCAAAGTAAGATGGATAAAACAATGGAACGTTTAAAATTAGAAGCTTCCAAGCTAGGTGCAAATGGACTAGTTATTGAGAATACTGATAATAAAACAAAAAAAAATATTACAATGACTGAAGATGGTACGAATGTTAATGAATCACACTACAAGACAGGAACCGCAACAGCTATATTTTATAAATAATCTCAATAAATTTTGTCCCATCACTATGTTGCCGCTGATAAAGCTCGGTTAAAATTATAAGCTCACACAGAAAGCTCTGTAACTTTTTTATTTTTTTAGATAGCATGTTAGTAAATGTTTGATCTACGGTTAATACTTGTATTATCTATCTGTTTATCTTGCTCAAACCATATAAACCAATCAGACTTAAAATACACCATGAAAGTTTTTGGTGAGCAATATATAGTATACAAAAATTTTCCATCAGAATATGTGATACCAAGAAACATTGAAATCTGGCTACCAAAGCAATATGATACTCTAAAATCACTGCCCGTTATTTATATGTTTGATGGTCAGAATATTTTTCATGGTAAAAAGGTCTGGGCAAGCGGAGAGTATGATGATGGTTGGCAAGTAGATAAAACGCTTGATAGTTTATTTGATGCAAAAATAATACCACCAACTATCGTGGTAGGTATTTTCAATACTGGGAAAAGGCGATATTCAGAATACACACCTGCAAAACCAATTAATTTAATAAAATCACAAATAAATTACGCAGAAACTAGATTTAAGAATAGTTATGATCAATTTGGAATAGTTTCTGATTCTTTATTAAAGTTTATTGTTAAGGAGTTGAAACCTTTCATTGATAATAACTTTAAAACTAAAAGTGGCAAAGAACATACTTTTGTTGCTGGTTCCAGCGTGGGTGGTTTGATTTCAGCCTATGCAGTATGTGAATATCCTAATATTTTTGGTAGTGCAGCTTGTTTATCAACCCACTGGCCCGTATTGGATGGAGCCTTTATTGAGTACCTAAAAAAGAATATTCCAGAACCAAGGTTTAATAAATTTTACTTTGACTTTGGTACAGTTGGTTTAGACAGCCTCTATGAGCCCTACCAAATAGTTGTAGATTCTATAATGATAGCTAAAGGATATCAAGAAAATGTAAGTTGGTTAACGAAAAAATTTAACCATGCGGATCACAATGAAAAATTTTGGCAAGCAAGGTTCCATTATCCAGTTGAATTTCTTTTTTCAAATCAGTGAAGTTTTTCGAATTTATATATAAAATTATTTAATACTGTACTTAATTTAATTTCACTTTCCTATAGTTTTTAATACTCAGTTTTAATTTTAAATAAAAGAATTACAATGCTCAAAAAGAAACATGATTGGGTCAACAGAACATTATTTTTAATGTTCGCCTATTCTCATATTACTGATTGGGAACTAGCAGATTCTGAACGCGAGGTAATTGAAAGTAAAACTAACTTTAGTTTAAATAAAATTAATGGAAAAAAGGATCACTATAGCCCTGAACAAATAGAATTGAAAATAATGACTGCCTATAAATTGGAATGAAATTCAAAAAGAATCCGTTGATGATGTTTTGAGCGAGCTACAAGAAATAGCAGGTAAAATGAAATCTGAAAGCTAGTTCTATCATGATTTTGCCAAAAAAATGATAGACTTTCTATATGAGATAGCAAGAGCCGATGGAGTTGTACTGGATAATGAGAAATTTAGTATTGAGGACTTATCATATCTCTGGGGCTTAGAATCTACTTTCTAATTTATTTATCAATTTATTTTATTAATAAAGTCTGATAACTTTTTCGTCTTTAAACTAATTAGGTTAATATTCCTCCCACCATTTAAGGTAAGATTTATTAATTGTATCTTTTGTGAGGACTTCACCAATGCCTGGTGTGATATAACTCAGTCCAGACTCTTCTGCTAATTTGATGGATTCTATTACTGGCTCATCCCATGGATGTAGGGCTAATGTGAATCCTCCCCAATGGATTGGCATAAAATATTTAGTTTTGAGCTCTTTAGCTGCGAGGACAGCCTCGAATGGGAACATGTGAACAAACTTCCAAGCTAAATTATATTGTCCACAATCCAAAAGGGATATATCAAAAGGGCCATGATTCTCGCCGATTTTTTTAAAATGGTTACCATACCCACTATCCCCACTAAAGTAAATTTTCGCAACCGGGGACTTTATCGCCCAAGAGCTCCATAAAGTAAAATTTTTATTGAGTGGACCCCTTCCTGAAAAATGCCTGCTGGGAAGACAAACGAACTCAACTTCTCCGACCTGATAATTTTCATCCCAATTTAATTCAATTATTTTTTCTTTTTCTACATTCCATTTTATTAAGTGGTTGCCTATGCCATGAGGGACTATAAAAGTTTTTACATTTTCCTTGATTTTTTTTATGGTTGAGTAATCTAGATGATCATAATGATCATGTGACAAAACAACAAAATCAATATTAGTCATTTCTAATGGATCAATAGGCAGGGTTTTGTTATATCTTTTCAAGCTCGGTATTGGTAATGGAGAAGCATGACTTCCTAACATTGGATCTAATAAAATTTTCTTACCTCCTAAATTGATAATAAATGCAGAATGTCCTAACCAAGCTATTTTATAATTATCTTCTTGTGTATTACTGAAACCAGAATAATCAATTTTGATTGGGATAACATCTCGATTAGGTGTTCGATTTGAATCTGTTTTAAAATAATCCAAAGTAGATACCTCACCTGTCATCATAGGTGTTGGTTGCAACCCTTTAAATTGATTTTCCTTATAATTTGAAAAGTTTTGATAAAATTCTATCTGCTTTGATGTTGGGTTTGAACCAAATTGAGGAGAAAAATTAATAAATAATGTGACTATGAGAGCTAGGACGGCTATTGCTGTAATAGCATATGTAAAAAATTTTATTATCATTGAGTTTTCCTGATAAGTAATGATTTTCTATTAATTATTAAATAATTACTGAGTTTATATATTATATTTCATAAATCTTTTGAAAAGAGTATTAACCCAGATACATCTCGTAACTTTAAACTAATTTATATAATTGCTGTGAATTGATCATCTATTTTTTATCAAATTAATAATTTGATTTTTTTTTTTATTTTTAAGTAGATTACTTTATGAGTTATAAAATAGTTCAAGTTTTAGAAAAGGATTTAGACTTTGTTTTATCTTTGAACCAAAATGCTCTTTCTGCTGTGAGCAATTCAACATTTGATAAAATGAATCACTTTTTAAGAATATCATCATATTTTAAAATTTTAAAAATGAAAAAAATACCGGTTGGTTTCTTGATAGGTCTATCACCTAAAAAAGATTATGCAAGCGAAAACTACAAATGGTTTAATAAAAGATATGATTCTTTTTTATATATTGATAGAATAGTTATTCATGAAAATTATCAGAGAATGGGCTTAGGGACCATATTATATGAAGACCTCAAGTCAACTGCTTTAGATAAAGTTCCACTAATTGCATGCGAGGTGAATATTAAGCCCTATAACACACAATCAATCAACTTCCACAAAAAATATGGATTCATTGAGGTCGGTCAACAAGATACAGAAGGAGGAAGACGTAGGGTTTCTTTAATGACTTTTCAATTATCTTAGAGACTCTTTTTAAATATTACTTTTAATGAAATCATTGGTAATAAAAGTTATCATTTGATAACCAATAAATTTAAGAAAAGAATTCCATTTTTATATCTCTGGGTATCTTCTTTTACTATCTACTGATTATATCAATATTTAAAATAAATATTTGATTCTTAACCTAAGCGACCATTGTGGTAATCCTCGAAGGCCTCTAAAATTTCACTTCTGGTATTCATAACAAAGGGACCTCCACGCGCTACGGGTTCATTTAGAGGCATACCTGCGACAAGGATGAATTGGGTTTTATCTTTTAGGGCTTTACAAGTGAAAACGCCTTCATTATTCAAAACAGCGAGGTTACCCTTAGGTACGGATAATTCGGAAAAAATTTCACCCTCATAGACATAGCAGAAACCATTCCAACCTCTTTTGATAGGCACCTCAATTTGGGCACCAGATATTAATGAGATATCAAAATATAGCATCCCAGTATGTGGTTTCCCTGGCCCGGTAATTTTTGAGAAGGTTCCAGATATAATTTTTACAGAACCACCATTGATATGAACTATTGGAATCTTTTCAGAAGGAATATCATTATACGAGGGATCAATCATTTTCTTTTGTTTTGGCAGATTCAACCATAATTGGAAACCTCTAACAAGACCTTCTGTTTGCTCAGGCATTTCACTATGAATAACACCCTTCCCTGCTGTCATCCACTGAACTGATCCATCTGATAGGTAACCTTCATTACCTGCAGTGTCTTTATGTTTAAATTTCCCATTAATCATGTAAGTTATGGTTTCGAATCCCCTATGCGGATGTGGCGGAAATCCTTTTATATAATCATCCGGATTTTCACTTCCAAATTCATCCAATAATAAAAAAGGATCCAACATATCAAGCTGCTGGGATCCAATAACTCGAGTAAGGTTAACACCTGCCCCATCACTAGTTCGTATACCTTTTATTATTTTCTGAAAATAACGATTCACTTTTTATTCAGATTCATGTTCGCAAAATTTTAATCGTTACCATTATGCACTTCTAGTAAAACTAATTTTTTATAATTAAATAAGTACTTTACCCGATTGGGATTGCAACATATTTCGCAATCCCATATTTCTTCATTTAAACCATCGTAAATATCTAATTCTATACTAAACGTTTCAAAACAGATATAACAAGTTATATCTACTCCCATGAGGTTATCTTTGGCAATAGGTTATTATTTATTTTATGATGTGGCCTCCATTCCCACATTTCGGTGAGAATGAAATTGTATCCGCCTTTAGTTAATCTTGCTCTATTTTTGATACACATTGATATAAGCAAATCCAAATCGATAATCTTTTTATTATGTTTCTCTGATTCATCTTTAATTAGGAGTTCTCTTTTTTTTAATGCTCTGAAAAACATTTTATCAATAACAAAAAGTATTTCCAATTGAGACTTATATTTTGGCTCTCTTGCTATCACTTCGTTGATAGTTTTTTCTGGACTGCTTTGTAGAATGATTTTCTTCTCTTTGAGTTCAGAGACCATGGATATCCAGTATCATTATCAACAAATTCCTCAAACCTGTTTTTTGCTGGTTTTAGATTCTTATTTTTTCTTAAGTAGTATGGCACATAAAAAGAAAAAAATATTGCGATTAAAGTCAAAATTATAACCATAAAATTTCCTTAGTATTTCAAAAAAATATCATTTTGAGAATTGGAAGTTTAACATTTATCTGTATTATTTTATGATTTATAATAGTTAAAAATACCAATTTGATACAAACTATCCATTACATGAGAACTATTGATACGGCTGGATACTTAGTATAATGGTCAATATTAATCAATTAGACTGAAATATTTTTTAGAAAAATCCTAAATTTGAAAACAATTTATATTAATATATGCATTAACAATTCTATAGATAGAATTAAGTTCTCTCTTTTTTCATTAATCAATTTATGATCAACAGATGGAATCCCTTATTAGAAACATAATATTATTAACATACCTCAACTGGTTTTTTTTTGCAGAGCCAAAATGAAAATTAGATTATTTATTCAATTACTATCCATATACTCTTTTTTATCAGGTTCTAATTTTAGAATAATTTCAGGCGACATAACCGAGACCGATAATTCCAATTTTAGATCATGTCCGGAAGTAGTCGATTCATGTATTTTCGTCTGTGATGATGCTACCACCAATCCCTGTCACCCCGAAAATATTTTTACTATAAATGTCGACACAATCCCAGGTATCACAGACTCTGATGGATCTCGTTATCGTATTTATTTTCCAAGGGAGTATAATGGAATGAATGCCACTAAATTTAAGGTCACCGCCTCATGGCCATGCTTGAGCCCAACCTATGTTGCAGCATCTGGTAATTACACATTTTGGGATATTATTGGAAATGATGATTGTCCTGGCACAGTTCAAGGGTCAATTTGGTATGGTGATGACTGTCAGGATGATAATGGGAATATAGGCTCTGCGGATTGCGAAGAATTAGTAGGTAGATTTTGCTTTGCTGTTGGGGATACATTAAACTGGACAGAAAGTTCAGACCAGAGTATAAAAAATGATATCTGCGACGGATGCTGGATGTCTACTCCTGCCTGGGAAGACTATGACAATGAATTATATTCTGACACACTATTATCCCCTTTAATTTGCGATATTTATGACCACTGCCATCACAGCACACCTAGCAATATTCTTTGCGGTGTAGGTTTTATGGATTCAGAATTATCTATTGATAATACAAACTACATTTTAAATAATTTTCATTTTAAAAATTATCCAAACCCTTTTAATCCAGTAACAACAATTAAATATACATTATCAAAGGACCAGAAAGTATATATAACAATATATGATATGTTAGGTAGAGTAATAAATAACCTTGTGGCTGGTAAACAGAAAGCAGGTATTAAATCAACACAATGGGATGGAACAAATAATAATGGTGAACGTGTGAGTGCCGGGCTCTATTTATACCAAATACAAACCGAAGAATTAACTAAAAGTAAAAAAATGGTATTTCTGCAGTAGCCTTAAACTCATTAACCACATATCAAGGAAAAAGAGACCCCAGTTATTAGTATATTTGTTAGTGATGACCAATTCTAAAATAATATTTCCCCATTCATTTTTTTTCATTGCCGCAAAGTCATGAAAATAGATACTTCAAGAGCAAATAATATAAATGATGGTGACTATATAATTAGAACTGAAGAAAGCTCTTTTGTAAAGAAACCTTAACTTTAAATGGGGAAAACACACTTTAGACGCCTTATAAAAATGTACCAAAAAGCGCCATTTAATAATTTTTTTAATCCTAAAACTAAGATTAGTTTGGGTAAATCAATCATCGAAATCAAAATATCTAAAAAATTTCATCACTCAGCAAATAGCCTGCATGGTTCAGTATATTTTAAAATGTTGGATGATGCCGCGTTTCTTGCTGCAAATAGCTATGTTGATGATATTTTTCTTGTCACTACCTCATTTACAACTTATTTAACTAGACCTGTATCAAAAGGAAAAATTAAATCATTTGGAAAAGTTGTGAATATGAACAAAACTCAATTTATTACAGAATCAGTTTTATTTAATGAACAGAAAAAAGAGATAGGAAGAGGATCTGGGATTTTTGTGAAAAGCAAATTTCCACTAAATGAAGCAATGGGATATTTTAATCAATAAAAATTTTGATCTTATTTAATTTCAAAGGATTGAATATTCGTTCAGAACCTCCTTTTGTATTTGATTACCTAAAAGTAATATTTTGCTAATGTAACTCTGGTTTAAATAATCCAATATATCGGATCAAAAAATGACATTAAAACTACTAACTCAATTATCACATTTTATAACAATGTTATTTGGTATTGCATTCGGAATGACGATGTGTTTGCTTTACCAATACAAAGTGAGAATATTTATCGATGACTTATATCCAATTATAATTCTCATTATATTCATCGGTGGGTGTCTCAGAGTCTATACTTTAATTCTGTGGAAAAAAAATAATTATACATTACCTGAAGGTTAAATTAAAATTGTCATGCAAAAAAGATTATTAACTAAGCAGCTTTATATTTCCCATATTTAAGAATGGTAAGATACAATAGAGTATGGTGCAACTAATCTAAAATAATAATATAGAACTATATTTTTATAAGAATGAACATACTGTTTATTTCAAAATAGTATAAATAATATTTCTTAAGTTTCTTCGTATAGGCCTATTAAATGGACTTGTGCGTGACATAAATAATCCGAATAGTTTCATCTCAGGATCAATCCAGAAATGAGTGTTCCGATATCCAGACCATCCATATACTCCTTTTGAAGAATTTGTACCATCTAAAAGTGGCTCTTGTATATTATAAAGATTAAACGCTAAATCTAATCCATTATAATTTCCTTGTCTAGATAATGTTCCATAATATGGTTCGGTTATTTTTTTTATTGAGTTCTCATTTAAAATTCTATTTCCTTTAAATACCCCATCATTAACTAACATTTCGCAAAAATTTGAATAATCATTCATGGTTGAAACAAGGCCAGCCCCTCCAAAATGCATTTCTGAGTTTTCATCAAATTTCAAATCATCATGATTTGTTGTAAATAAATTTTTACTGCCATCTTTATTTTTCATAAATAAAGGCTGAAATTTTTCTCTATCTTCTTTAGTCAAGTGAAACTTAGTATTGTTCATATCCAAAGGGTCAAAAATTCTTTTTTTAAGGAAATCGTAAAGGGATTGACCGCTCAATACCTCAATTAGTCTGCCTAATATATCAATACTAAGCCCATATGTATAACTAGAACCTGGCTCAAATTCTAAAGGCTGGTAAAATATTAAAGAATCTATTAACTCTTGTAGGCTTGAGAAAGCAGTATCAGCATGAGTTAAATCACCTGGACGAGTCGATGGATCATAATAATATTTAAACCCCGAGGTATGGGTCATTAAATGTATGATTTTGAGATCATTTATACATTCATATGAGCTTCCATTTTTTTTGCATTTGAGCTTATCAAATTCAGGCATGTATAATGATATGTTATCCTCAAAATCATATTTTCCTTCTTCAAAGAGTATCATCATTGCAACCGTTGTAATCGGTTTTGTCATCGAATATATAGGAAAAATAGTTGAATCAGAAATTTTAAGATCATTTGAATCACCGGAATTAGCTACCGACTCAAACTGGATTTTACCATTATGAAAAAGATGAAAAACATTACTACCTGTTATTTCATGTTCTATTAATTTTTGCTGATATGAGTTTACTCTATCCTTTGCCAATGAGTAATCTGGCTCAACTTTTCCACATCCTAAAAAAAAGGATGAAATTGATAATATTAGGTTAAATATTTTAATCATTTAGCTTATTCATTTTCAATACTGATATTAGTCTTTGATTTAAAACTTTATATATCGCTTTAAGGATTAAATTATATTTACAAGATCGCCAGCAAAGATTTGACCTTCTTTCACAACCCTTGCATACCAGCCACGCCTATTCTTTAGTGTTTTAATAAAATCAATAAGTTTCAGTTCTCCAACATAGGGCAAAACTTCAAGGTAAGAACAAGGGTCACATATAAATGAAATCATAATTTCTATATTACCAATTGTATAATTCTGGCCAGGTAAAATAGAGCTGTAGTCAATATTAGTAAGCGTCAGGTTTTCCCCCAAATCGCCAGGGCAAACAGGCCAACCTTCTCTATTTAGCTGGTTTATTATGTCTTCAGATAAAATCAATAGAGCCATATCAGGATCACTATTTTTTCTTAAGGTACGATATCTATTAAAATCACCCTCAATGCCTTGTGAAGTAACTTTAGCATTTTCAATTCTAATTTTTGGGAGTCCTGCTTCTCCTTTTTTTCTAGGCTTTCTATTTATCTGTAGAATACTCGGTCTCATTCTTTTTTAATTGAAGTATAATATTTGTTTGATATATTAATTTGAAAATCGATTTTAAAATAAATATTACAGATTAGAAATAAAATAATAATTGATCTAAAATGAAATTAGAAGATTAAATTATCAAAAAACACGATTGAGCAAAAAATTATAAATATGAAAAATAATTTCGAATTAAAATTTGATTTTTAATCCCTTTTTAGCACGAGATTCCATTTATTAGCTGTATTTAAAGATTATGGCTAATAATTATAATGATGACGCGTACCTTTTTCACTAATAATAATAAAATTTTATTATTATTAATCTATTGCTATTTATATTATTAACTATTTAACTTTATTTGTCAATAAATATTATAATATAAACTTTTAATTAAAACATCTCTTAATATTTTAAGATCATAGTTTTTGATAAAATTCTAAATGTTATAATTAATATTATTTTACTTTATAAGTTCATAACTCTCCCACCCACAAGTTATGAATATCCCAAGCAGAGCAAACCCCGGTTAACGGGGTTTGCTATTTAAGAAATAATGATCAGAAATATAAAAAAACTATGATTTGTTGAACCTGCGTTGTTAAAATTGGTCGAAAAAGAGAATATTTATGAAAACAATACGATTAGCTCACCAACTTTCATTTTTTTTTACACTCATATTTTTTTCTTGTGCGGTTCAAACTAATAGCGGAGTTCAAAAAACTGAAAGTGAATTAACTGTGAAAAAAATAGATACAGAAGAAATTTATGAAATAAGAGACTATACTATGGAACCAGAAATTCTTGATGATTATTTTTATTGGGTTAAGAATCATTTTCTACCTTTTGCAGAGAAAAAAATTGATTTGATTTCTTTTTGGGGCAGTACTGGCGCTGATCAAGTGGTTTCGGGTTCGAACCCATTTGTTTCACCCAATGGGCAGCATAATGTTACCTGGGTTGCTAAATATAAAAACAGAAAAGAAAGAGATACATTCTATGCCAGTCTAGTAGATACCAATCAAGAATGGGCAAAAGTTGCGGCTGCTCATCCTAATATGAGTGCATATATCCACGTAAATTTGAGATTTTTTAAATCTGTAGGCACGATAAATGATACAGAGAATCAAGATCCAAATTCAATATTTGAGATAAGAGACTATACCATGGAACCAAAAGTACTCGAAGATTATTTATTTTGGGCAAAAAATTATTTCATCCCTTTTGCAGAAACAAAAATTGATTTGATTTCCTTTTGGGGCAGTACTGGCGCTGATGCAATAGTTTCAGGTTCGAAACCATTTGTTCCACCTAATGGACAACCAAATGTAACTTGGGTTGCTAAATATAAAAACAGGGAAGCAAGAGACGCATTTTATGCAAATTTGGTAGATAGCAATCAAGAATGGGCAAAAGTTGCAGCTGCTCATCCAAATCCAGAAGCATATATCCAAAGTAATTCTAGGTTTTTTAAATCAGTAAAATGATATAAATTTATTTTATTTGTTCAGCCTAATTAAAATTAATGAACCTCTTGTAGAATATTTTTTCTTCACTTAGTAATAAATATTCAATGAGATTGGACTTGGGTCGCATTGGATCTTTAATAAACGAAAGGACTGAACATGAAATTATATAATTTAACTTTTCTAGTTTTATCTCTAATCATAAACCCATCTTGTGAAATTAAAGATCAAGCACCAAGTAATGATGTACTTGATCTTTCACACGTCCGAGATAAACTATTAAAGGACAAGCACCGACCAACTTATCACTTTGTAATGCCAGAGGGTATCGCAGAGCCCTTTGATCCAAATGGTGCAATTTATTGGAATGGTCGTTACCACCTTTTTTATATTTTCCAGCCAAATAAGGCAGACATATGGGATTCTTATTGGGGGCATGTCTCCAGCGCCGATCTTATACATTGGCGTTACCATCCAACGGCTCTTGCTCCAAATCCAGGTGATCCAGATGAGGGAATTTTTAGTGGTAATGCTTTTGTAAATAAAAAAGGAGAAGCTACGATTCTATATCATGGTGTTCGCGCAGGAAATTGTATTGCAACTAGCAATGACCCCAACCTTGACACATGGAAAAAACTAGCTTCGAATCCAATCGTTAAAAGTCCAAAAAAAGGCGACCCAGACTATGGAAAATATTCATCATGGGATCCACATGGATGGTTAGATGGAGACGATTATTACGCAATTTTCGGTGGAAAGAAGGCGACACTTTTCACTTCAAAGAACCTTGAAGATTGGAGTTTTATTGGCGACTTCATCGCTCAAGACATGCCAGATGTTGAACCCTTTGAAGATCTCTCTTGTCCAGATTTTTTTAAGATTGGAAATAAACATATGTTACTGGGGATTAGCCATTCTCTAGGGGCTCGATATTATTTAGGTGAATATAAAAATAATCAGTTTTATCCTGAAGTTCATGAACGTATGAACTGGGGAGGTGGGGCCTGTTTTGCCCCTGAAAGTATGATTGATCACAAAGGCCGTCGCATAATGTGGGCCTGGGCTATCGATAGTAGGTTTAAATGGGAAAACCACCAAGAAATTATTGAAGAAGTAGGTTGGAGCGGAACTATGACACTACCACGTGTTCTAAGCCTAGGCTCCGATGAACTCTTAAGAATAAACCCTGTAGAAGAGTTAAAAACGCTTCGATACAATGAAAAAGTTTGGGACAATGTAAATGTGATGGCAGATTCTGAATCAATGTTACCTGACTTCAAAGGAGACTGCTTTGAGATCAAAGCCGAGATAAATCATAGAAATTCGGAAAAGTTTGGATTAAAAATCAGATGTTCTCCAAATGGAGATGAAGAGACAATTATTTCTTATGATAAAACAAAAAAAAGTATAATAATTGATTTTGAAAAATCGTCTTTAGATACCAGTATCACATACGAAAACTATATTTTTAGGGATGAGGGAAGAAAAACAATAACCCAACAAGAGGCACCATATGATCTGGGATCTGAAGAGAAAATAACATTCCATATTTTTTCTGATAGATCAATAATTGAGGTCTTTATCAATGAAAGAATATGTTTAACCCAACGGATTTACCCTACTAGAGACGATAGTCAAAATATAAAACTTTTTGCGGAAGGCGGCGATATTGAAATTTCTAAGTTAAGCGCGTGGAAAATGCATCCATCTAATCCATGGTAAAACTAATATAAAATAAATAACTATTTTAAATTTTGAATGAATAATAAATCTTCCCTAAAAAAACAGAGTCTTTTACAAACTATTTTTCTCGTTATTTTTATGATCTGCGAGGATGAAGATGGTTCTGGTTCCAGTATTAATATCTGGGGGATCGACTATCCTATTGAAACTACATAAACGATAGAACTTTATAATCTCAATAGTACTGCTACTATACCAGCGGAAATAGAGCAGCTTACCAAGCTGAGACATCTGGATCTAGGAAAAAATCAATTCTCGGGTCCAATCCCTCCAGAAATAAGAAATCTCACTGAACTAAGCTTTCTCAGTCTAAAGGATAACCAACTAACAGGGCAAAATTCCTGAAATCATTGGAAGCCTGCAAAAACTAAATTATCTATACCTAAACGGAAATGAGTTTACGGGTGAAATCCCTTCTGCTTTAGGAAACCTTAATACAATACATGAGCTAGGCTTAAGCTACAACAAGCTCAGCGGATCAATTCCATCGGAAATTTTTTATCCTTGAAAGTATTACAAACCTAATTCTAGGTAGCAATGAGCTCAGTGGGTCTATTTCTTATCAGATAAGATACCTGAGCCATATGACTGGAGAATTAGACCTTTCTAATAATCAGTTGAATCGATCTATAACCTTACAAATTGGGGACATAATATATTTAGAACATCTTGATTTAAGCGGATGCATTTAAATGATTTATTGTTATTTTTTTATCTAAGGATGCAAGGTCTTTTTTTGAAGCTGGTTCAAAACTCCACCAAGAATAGAGGTAAAAACCAACCGCAAATAAAAACAGAATAATCAAATAGATGGTCCAGCGAAATAAACGATCCATTTACTGTCCTCTAATCTTGAGTAGCCAAATTACTTATTTTTAAAGTCTAAAAGGGTCTTTGTAGATAAACGAAAAATTATTAATAGAATCTCTTTTAACCCTATTAGTGATAAGCGAGTATAAAAGTTTAGTAATGAGCAGTGCAATTATAATTGGTAATATTATTTCAGTTAGAACTTTAAATGATAGCATTACAAGCATCAACGAAAATGGGAAAATAATTAGTTTAACAGTCATTGGGTGATTTACAGTTAGGACTTTTATTTTTTCTAACATAGTTTTTTTACTCAAATATTTTACGCAAAAGCAATATGATTAAAATATTTTTTATAACCATTAATTATCTTATTTTCTTTTGATGGAAGATTGTGATCATCCCTATTATCTATGGTATTTATTAGTGCTGAATAAAATTCTTGCATCGATTTTATTTTTTTCATGAGTTTTCCTCTTTTTAGAAAATTTGTAACAAAAATTGTACTTTTATAAAAATCATTACTCATTGGCATAAAATATCAAGAATGGGGGTTTTTATCAGCCATTATCGCATAAAAGTTGTTCTTTTTGGCATTTTAGAAACTTATTATTCATTAAATAGCTCTCCAAAAGCCGAATTAATTTTTTCAAAAATATGAGAAAGAAATCTATCAGAAATGTTGCAATTATCGCACACGTCGACCATGGTAAAACAACTCTTGTGGATGGTCTTCTTCGACAAAGTGGTACTCTGAAGGTTCACCAAGATACTGAAGACCGAGTGATGGATTCTATGGACCTTGAAAAAGAACGCGGAATTACCATTACTGCAAAAAATACTGCTGTAGTTTATGATAACATAAAAATAAATATTATGGATACGCCTGGGCACTCTGATTTTGGGGGCGAAGTCGAGAGAAGCCTAAATCTTGTTGATGGAGCCCTCTTGCTAGTAGATGCAAGTGAAGGACCACTTCCACAAACAAGGTTTGTTTTAAAAAAAGCATTAGAAAAAAAAATACCAATCATTCTAGTTATCAATAAAATTGATCGCACTGACGCTCGAATTAGTGAGGTACTTGATGAGGTCTATGATCTATTTATTGATCTAGGCGCATCGGAGGAACAAATTGAATTTCCAATTATTTACACTAACGCAAAGAAAGGAATCGCAAAAAATCAGATTAATGATAATTCAGAGAATTTAGTACCATTGTTTGAATCTATTCTGAATGCTATAAAAGGCCCAAAAGTATTGAGTAGTAGTACCCCTCAATTTTTAATTACAAGTTTAGATTATGATCCTTATGTAGGACAAATAGCTGTTGGGAGATTGAATAATGGCAACTTGAAAATGAATGAATCATACTCATTGTGCAAAGTTGATGGCATTAGATTAAACAATAAATTTTCTGCCTTATACACCTTTAAGGGATTAAATAAAATAAAAGTTGATGAAGTAGAGGCTGGAGATATAATTGCATTTGCAGGTGTAGAAGATATTTCAATCGGTGATACAATCTCAGATAACGAGGAACCAAACCCATTACCCCGGATAAAAGTCGATGACCCAACAGTTTCAATGTTCTTTTATGTAAATGATAGTCCGTTCTGTGGCAAAGATGGAAAATTTTTAACTACAAGACATCTTTCAGAAAGACTTGATCGTGAAATTCTAAGCAATGTATCTCTGCAAGTAGAACCTACAAAAAAAACAAATGTCTTTGAAGTCAGAGGTAGAGGAGAACTCCAAATGGCAATCTTAATTGAGACCATGAGAAGAGAGGGATATGAATTCATGGTTTCAAAGCCTCAAGTTATCGTTAAATTCAAAAATAATAAAAAGTTTGAGCCAATGGAAAAGGTATTATTGGATATACCAGAGGAAATGGTTGGTATAGTCACAGAAAAACTTTCACTAAGAAAAGGTAAGATGACTAACCTACAAAACAATGGTACTGGAAGAATTAATCTCGAATTCTTAATTCCATCCCGCGGTTTAATTGGATTCCGTTCGCAATTTATGACAGACACAAAGGGTGCCGGGCTTATGAACAAATTATTTGATGGATATTCCCCATGGTTTGGCTCAATCCCTCAAAGAAAATCAGGAGCTTTAGTTTCTGATCGTAAAGGTTCAGTTACAACCTACGCATGTATGGGGATGGTTGACAGAGGTGAATTGTTTATCAGTGTAGGAACCGATGTTTATGATGGGATGATAATTGGTGAGAGAAATAGAGATGGGGATCTTAATGTAAATATTACAAGAGAAAAAAAATTAACAAACATGCGTGCATCCGGCTCTGACAACACTGTAACTGTCCGACCCCCAAAACAATTATCCCTTGATCAGTACATTGAATTTATAGCCGAAGATGAACTAGTAGAGGTTACTCCAAATAATATTCGTTTAAGAAAAATGGAATTAAATAAAACAAAAAGGGCATCTTTGAAGAAGAAAGAGAAATATTCCTCATCCTGACAATTGTGAGGAAATTAAAGTGAGGTACTTAGTAACTGTTTTATTCCCTATACTTGCAATTTGTTTGTCGGCATTAGCCTATTTTCACCCTACCCTTTTTCTAAATTTAAAGATAATGATTATTCCTCAACTTACCTTAATTATGTTTGGTATGGGACTAACACTATATCCAAACGATTTTATCAATATACTTAAATGGAAAAAGGTGTTAGCGTTAGGGGTATTTTTACAATTTACTATCATATCTCTAAGTGCTTATTTAATTTCATTATTGCTAGATTTTCCTAATCCGTTTGTTATAGGAATGGTTTTAGTTGGAAGTACCCGCATCTAATGTTGTTTGTTATCTAGCTGGTGCAAATGTAGCGCTTTCAATTTCAATGACCATTTTTTCAACAATTTCTGCAACTATTTTGATGCCAATCATGACTTGGATTTACCTCGGACAAGCAATTACCGTTCCTATATTTGATATGGGTAACTCCATCATTAGGATTGTTTTCTTTCCTGTATTAATTGGCGTAGTCATAAATTATATCTGGGGTAATAAATTAAGTTTTGTAAAACCTATATTCCCACTCCTTTCAGTTATTTCAATAGTCATTGTGATTGCGATTATTGTTTCTCTAAATCAATCAAAAATAGCTCATACAGGAATAATAGTTTTTGTTGGTGTCATCCTTCATAATGGTTTTGGTATGTTCTCAGGTTGGCTAATTGGTCGAGCCATAGGCTGTGATAATCAAATATGCAGAACTCTTACAATTGAAATTGGTATGCAAAACTCTGCTTTGAGTGCAGCCCTAGCAATAAAATATTTTTCAGCAGCATCAGAATTACCTGCAGCAATTTTTAGTATCTGGCATAATATTTCTGGCTCACTAATCGCTGGTTTTTGGAATACAAAAGATAGAAAAATTTAAAATTTTAATACATTAAAAATTATTATTTAATTGATTCTATAATCCAGTCACCATAGGGTTTATTAATATGGGATAAATTCACCGCATAAATTGAGGGTAAGTTATACGAATGCAGTGACATTATTTTTTTTTTCAATTGAATGTAATTATCTGATATAGTTTTAAAAATTATTTTGTATTCAACACTCCTCTCTTTAGATCCCTCCCATTTATAAAAGCTTTCAACCTTAGATATTTGTACACAAGCAACAAGGTTCTCCTCAACACAGGTACTAGCAATTTTAACAGCCTCTTTCTTTCCTCCTACAGTAGTAAAAACTATTATGAATCTTGATCCCATTTTAATTCCCTTTCAAGGTTTGTTGTTCATTAAGAGTATATTAGATTTAAGCAAAAATCTTTTCATAGGCTTAACCAAAAGACATTCTGAGGATTAATATGTTTTTAGAAAAATACAGTTGGATAATTTGTATACTATTATTTTCAGCCCATTTTAGTTGTAAATCAAAATATAGGGCTAATACAAAATTAGAGAAAAATAAATTTTCTGAATCTGTTCTTTACAAAATAGTTGACAAATCCAATGAATATCCACCGAAAAATTCAATCTATAAAAATGCAGAGAACCCAGTAGTAGACCGTGTGCTAGACTTACTTAGCTACATGACTCTCGAAGAAAAAGTTGGTCAAATGACTCAAGTTGGAAGACAGTTTTTAAAGGAGGAAAAAGATATCTCAGATTATTTTTTGGGCTCACTTTTAAGCGCTGGTGCATCACCATCACCAAATACTCCAAAATCTTGGGCAAAGATGTACGACAGCTATCAAAAAATTGCTCTCTCTACGAGGCTTAAGATTCCCTTAATATATGGAATTGATGCTATCCATGGTCACAACAATGTTGCTGGAGCTACAATCTTTCCCCATCAAATCGGGTTGGGTTGCACGGATAATCCAAAGTTGATTGAAGACGTTTTTAGGGCAACTGCAATCGAAGTAGCAGCTACTGGGATTGACTGGAATTTTGCTCCTAACCTTGGTGTAGCTAGAGATGAGCGCTGGGGTAGAACATATGAATGTTTTGGAGAAACACCTGAAATAGTAAGTAAAATGGCAAAAGCTTCTATAAAAGGCCTTCAATCTAACAACTTAGGCCAAACTACAAGTATCCTAGCTTGTGCAAAACATTTTATAGGAGATGGCGGGACTATCTGGGGAACCGGTTTAAATGAAAAAATCGATCAAGGTGATGCCCGTTTATCAGAAAAACAACTTAATCAAATTCATTTGCAGGGGTTTTTAAAAGCCATTGATCAGGGTGTAGGAACAATCATGCCCTCTTACAATATGGTAAATGGCAAATATTCTCATGGCAGGAAAGATCTATTAACTCATCTACTGAAAGAAAATCTAAATTTCGATGGATTTTTAATTTCAGATTGGCGTGCTTTAGAAAAAATAGGCAGTGATTATAAAGAAAACATAATTAAAAGCATAAATGCAGGTGTGGATATGGTCATGGTTCCAGGAGCAGAAAAATGGGGAGGTGAAAAATATACAACATTTATAAGTTTATTGATTGAGTCTGTAAAAGAAGGATCCATTAACATAGGTAGAATTAATAATGCAGTAGCACATATTTTAAAAATAAAGTTTCAAATGGGGCTTTTTGAGAAACCATTTAGTAATAAACTTCTTTTAGAAAAGGTAGGCTCTAGGGAACACAGAAACATAGCGCGAAAAGCAGTACGGGAGTCTATGGTCTTATTGAAAAATGATGGAATCCTACCTTTATCTAAAAATCTAGGTCATATTCATATTACTGGTAAAAATGCAAATGATCTAGGGAATCAATGTGGCGGTTGGACAATTTCAATTCAAGGTAATAGTGGCTCTTTGACAACTGGTACAACAGTTTATGAGGCGATACAATTATCAGTAAACTCTACTACAAGAATTACATTCTCTCAAGATGGTTCAGGAGCTGAGGGAGCCGACGTTGGTATTGCAGTAATTGGTGAAAAACCCTATGCAACAAGCCAAGGGGATACCTCGTCTCTAATGCTAGATATTGAAGATATCAATTGCATTGCAGAATTTTATAAAATGGGAATCCCCGTTGTTGTAATAATAATATCAGGTCGTCCTTTAATTATTGAAAAAGAGCTAGAAAAATGGAATGGATTAATTGCAGCATGGCTTCCAGGATCAGAGGGATCGGGTATAGCAGATGTTATTTTTGGAGATTATAACCCCTCGGGTAAATTATCAATATCTTGGCCTCGCAGTATGGACCAAATCCCTATCAATTTTGGTGATAAGATCTATGATCCCCTTTTCAAATATGGTTTTGGATTAAGGTATTCAAAAAATTATAATTTAATAAAATAAATTCTTTGGATTGATATATTAATATTATTAGATTTTGTGCTTACTAAATTATATATTATAATTTATTATATTAAAATAACATTACTTCTTTATTATTGAAATATAAAAAATACTATGCTTTTTAATAGTCTACCTCCATTAAATGCTATTATAAAGTGTAAAAGAAACCCCGGTCTTCCGGGGTTTCTGTCTTTTTGAGTATTATACAAAATACTTACTACTCTTTTAAAATTAAAATACAGGTCTACAATAAAGTAAAAGTGTTTTAACAATAACGGTAAAAACAAATATATTTTAAGATGAAATTAAAATTTATTTTATTCTTTTACGTATTTGCCTTAATGTTCGGGCAATATGATTACTCACTGGTGGATATTAATCCTTCCTCTGAATCCTTTGGAGATACTGTTGGTACTTCATTTTTTGAAAACAAGGTAACTATTCACTACTTTGGAGCTTTTACTTGAGGAACATGTACTGCCCGGTTCGGACAGCTCAATGATATATACAACAATTTAAAAGCACAAAACTTACCTGTAGAGCTCATAGGCATTGGCAGGGATTACCAAAACCCAGCAAATTGGTTGAGCGGAAATGATGCACCAATCTGTGCTGATGAAACTCCTTATCCTATTTGGAATAGCTGGAATGCTACTCAGAGGGATTTATTTTTGTTAGATCAACAAGGGAATCTTATTTTCCAGCAAAATATCACAACTGGTATCCCTGAAAATTTTAATGACTCAATTCTAAATTTATTAAGTTTGGGGACAACAGAGAATGTATTGCCAAATAATTACATACTTTATGATGCCTTTCCTAATCCATTCAATCCCGTAACATATCTTTCCTACGAAATACCAATAGCTACTGTCGTGAGTATAAAAATATTTGATATTTCAGGAAAAGTGGTTAAAAACCTTATCAATTCGCACCAAGATCCTGGAAAAAAATTAGTCCGTTGGGATGGAACTAATAGTAAAAGAGTTAAAGTTCACTCAGGTATTTATTTTTACATGATCAAAGCAGGAAAATTTAATCAAACGAAAAAAGTTACTCTTGTAAAATGAATGCTCACCTTAAAAAATATGAAATTGAAAATCTAGACACATTCTACAGGGCTAATTTAATTAACTCAATAGTTGGTATTAAGCAAGCAAATTTGATAGGAACAATTTCTAAATCAGGAATCACTAATTTAGCTATTTTTAGCTCCGTTGTACATTTAGGAAGTAATCCAGCCCTAATTGGATTTTTTAACCGTCCTGTTTCGTCACCACCAAAACAAACCCTCAATAATATTTTAGAAACAAGACATTTCTCCATAAATCATGTAAGCCATTCGATTGTTAAAAGGGCACATGCAACATCATACAAGTTTCAAAATTCTGAATCAGAATTTAAAGAATGTAATTTGACTGAGTTATTTATAAATGGCTTTGAAACACCATTTGTAAAAGAATCAATTGTATCGATTGGGCTTAGTTTTAAAAATAAATATCTAATTGCTGAAAACGGCGTTATCATGATAATTGGAGAAGTCCAGCATATTATTATAAAGAACAGAAATTACATAAATGATAATGGTGAGGTAGACATAGAAAAATCAAACTCTGTGGGAGTTACCGGAAATAATAGTTATTACAAGTGTCTAAATTTTATTAAAAATGAATACATTAAATCTGGTGATACTTCAATGTTAAAAAGCATGATTAACGAGGAAAAATAATCTATATTTTATATAAAAATTTTAATTTGAATTATTTACTTATAATCTTTTTAAGCCTCGTTCTTGTCAAACTGTTAGTTCCTTATCCCACTAAAATATTATGACACAAACATAAAACCATAAATTTCCAAAGATTATCTTCACTAAGATTTTCAAGATAAATATTATTTTTATTTGTTAGTTGAAAAATAAAAAGAGCGATTAATAATTAAATTAAATAAACTATCGTTCATTAATTATTCGAATAACTTTTAGATGAAAAAATTATTTACTTACTTAGTTTTAATATTTATTTCAAGTTTTTTTGCTTCACGGATTCAAAATTCGTGGGGAAATGTGAATGTTCAAACTATAAAAATACCTACCCAAAATGGGCAATGGGTAGTTGGAGACCTATTCAAACCGCACACTGCATCCGTCGAAAACCCAGCGCCTTTAGTCATTGTAATTCCAGGTTTTCAACGTTCAAAGGAGACATTATCCAATATTGCAATTGAATTATCGAGAAGAGGGATTGTTGTAATCTCTATTGATCCATACTCTCAAGGAAACTCTAGTTCATCTATGAGTAGAAAAGCAGCAACAACAGAGGGATACGGTATGTTTGCTCTTGTCAATTATGCCTATGATACTCCTAACCTTAATTACATCAACAAAAATATGATTGCAGCTACCGGACATTCAGCAGGCGGTCTGGCTGCAATTCGCGGAGCACAATATTTTGGAAATATTGCTCAAGAAACATCTACACCAAGCAAATTGCATTCTGTCTTCATCTCGGGAATGGTTCGTATGGGATTCAAAGAAAAAGATTTAAAAAATATACAATCTAATACTGGGATGAGCTATGCTCTTTATGATGAAGGGGCATGGCAAAATGAATTGGAAAATGGGGACATGAGCATTGCTCCAGAAGCCTTAAGGCTCATTAATTATCAAAGAAAAAATGATTCAAAACTTGATAAAATAGAGATCGGAAAATACTACGGAAGCTTATCTGATAATACATTGGGGATTGTACATAATGAGCCATTATTGCACCCCTTCCAGCCTTACTCCTCTTTTGCAACAGCTAACCAAATCGATTTTTTTTTAAAAGTTTTTAATATGTCTGGTTCAATATCTGCAAAAAATCAGATTTGGCAATGGAAAGAATTTTTAACATTTATTTCATTAATTTGCAGTTTTTTATCAATCATACCAATGGCAAGATCACTTTTAGGAGTATCATATTTTCAACCCTTAATTTCACCTACACCAGATCTAATTCCATCACCAAGGGGTACTGCAAAAATCATTCTAATTATTACCCTTACTTTAAGTTCTCTTATTGCGTGCTTTTCTTACATTCCATTATCTGAACTATCGAAGTCCTTTTTCCCTGATGCATCTTCGAGAGTTCAAACATGGTTTTTCCCTCAAAGAATGAATAATGCTATTATGCTATGGGCAGTGTTTAATGGCATAGCAGGATTTGTATTTTTTTATGGGAGCTATTATTTCTTTGGTAAAAAAAATGGTATTTGTTTGGAGATGTGGGGAGTATCTATTACAAAAAGAGAATTTGTTAGAACTGTCTTATTAGCAATTACCATTTTCTTTTTATACTTTATGGTTTTAAATACAATTTATTATTTATTCCATGTTGATTACCGTTTTGTATTTCTGGGCGTTCGAATATTTCGTCCAATAACGCTAATCCTGATACCAATGTATGTACCGTTATTCTTCATTTTCTTTTTGTCTAACTCAATTCGGGTTAATTCAGCAATGCGGTTCAAAAATAATAAAAGTTTAAAGAATATTTTCCTATCTGCATTTGCGACTTGTTCAGGTTTAATACTTATTCTTATGATACAATATTTAACTCTATGGATAACTGGCAGTGTCTTTTGGAAACAAGGTTGGTTATATGTTAATCTTCTTTATGCAGTCGTACCTATTATGTTTATTCTACCATTTTTCCAACGTCACTTTTTTATTCTAACAGGAAAAGTATATTTGGGGGCAATTACAATGTCTTTAATATTTATTATGATTTTACTTTCAAATACTGTGTGTTATTTTCCACTTTAGGATATATTTTTCGAAAATAATCTTTATTTTTATTTCATGCGTCTCAGTTTAGAATTGTATTTGTGATAATTTGAGTGGAAAAATAAATTTACCAGTTGTTTTCATTTTATAAACTAATATTATGGATCAAATAATTCAATATTTTAGCTCATATATTTTAGAGATCTGGTCTCTTTGCACTGAGATGGCTCCATATCTTATCATTGGTATGTTTACGGCTGGATTAATATCTATTTTCATCGATAGCAGATTAGTTCTGAAGCACATTGGGTCAAAGAACTTCTCATCTGTATTCAAATCTACTCTGTTGGGAATTCCCATACCCTTGTGCTCATGCGGAGTTATTCCAGTTGCTGCAACTTTAAGAGAATCTGGCGCTTCAAAAGGGTCCACCGTTTCTTTCTTAGTTTCTACTCCGCAAACAGGTGTCGATAGTATATTACTTACATATGGTATGCTTGGTCCTGTATTCGCTTTATTTAGACCAATTGCTGCTTTTATATCAGGATTATTTAGTGGTTTGATAATAAATCAATTTGATTATGAGGGACATTATCATTCATTAAAGACTTCTGTACCTATTAAGAAAAAAGAATCATTAATTAACAGAATTATTGAAGGTCTAAAATATGGTTTTTTATCTTTACCTTCAGATATAGTTACGCCACTAGTTCAGGGTCTTTTAGTAGCTGCCGCAATCGCTTTATTTATACCTCCTAACTTTATTGCTGAATACTTTTCTTCAAACGAATACATTATGTTGATAATGATGTTGCTGATATCACTTCCTGTTTATGTTTGTGCTACTGCATCTATACCAATCGCAGTTGCGCTAATGGCAAAAGGAGTATCGGCAGGAGCAATCTTTGTCTTCCTAATGGCAGGGCCAGCAACAAATGTCTCCTCTATTATCGTAATTAAAAACATACTTGGTAGCAAAACTATGTATCAATACGTAATGCTAATCTCAATTTCAGCAATTTTTTTTGGTTTAATTCTCGATTCTTTTTTCGATATATCACATTTAATGATTTCGAACATAAGTCACGTTCACCAAAATAGTGACCCCATTTCTACAATCATCACAATCTTTTTTCTAGCAATCTTATTGAATGCTTATATCAAAAATAATTGGACCAGTTTTAAAAATCATCAACCCACTAAGACAATTGATTCTAGTCCCAATAAAGAAAGCTTATCCTTAAAAGTTGGCGGAATGACATGTTCCCACTGTAAGGAAAGTGTTGAGGATGCAGTCTATAGTTGTGATGGTGTTAAAGAAGCATCAATTAATCTCCAGAACGGTGAAGTAATTATAAAGGGAACTGGCTTTGATGAATTTTTAGTAAAAGAAAAAATAAAAAGAAAAGGTTTCACACTAGCATAGAGAGCTAGTAAAACATTATGAAGTATTTAAAATATTTTATCTCCTCGATTACTTTAGTCCTCGCACTGTACACTTGTACAATGGGATCTTTTTATCCAACCTGCTTTTTCATAGGGTTTTCTCTTTTTGTAATTCTAGGTGACAAAATTTTAAGCCCAGATAAATCCAAAGAAAAATATACATCAAAATTCTTATTAAACCTTCCAATGTATATCAATTTACCGTTGCTGCTTATTCTTTTATTTATTACAGTGTACCTACTTGGTGATAAACCATCAAGCTTTTTCAACAATCTTGTGATCAATTATCTCCAAATTGATTTGATAAAATTCAAACAAATGATTAATCCATTAGATTGTTTTTTCTTAGTCGCCTTGATAGGATTATTTATAGGGATCATGGGCACAGTACCTGGCCATGAATTAGTGCACCGGAAGAACAATAAATTTGATATGTTTATAGGAAACTGGCTACTCGCCATTTCTTGGGATTGTGCTTTTGCTATTGAGCATGTTCATGGTCATCATAAGAACGTTGGCCTAACTATTGATCCTGCCACTGCCAAAAGAGGAGAAAACATCTATGGCTTTATTTTTCGAGCAATCGTTAAAGAGCAGAAAGATGCCTGGAAAATTGAGCTAAAAAGACTACGTAAAAAACATCAAAATCTTTTTGGCTTTGGAAATAAAATGATTATTGGCTATTTAAGAAGTATAATTTTGAGCATCTTTTCTTTCTTGATTGGAGGCTATCAAGGACTAATAGTTTATTTAATTTGTGCTTTTATAGCAAAGTCACTACTCGAAGTCATTAATTTTTCTGAACACTATGGTTTAATTAGAATTCCAGGTGAATCTGTTTCTCCAAGGCATTCATGGAATTCAAATAGTCCTCTCAGCAGTATATACCTTTACAATGTGACCAGGCACTCATCACATCACGAAAAGGCAAATTTAAAATATTGGGAACTTAATGTTTATGAAAATGCTCCACTAATGCCGCATGGATATTTAACCATGCTTTATTTAGCTCTTTTTATGCCTCCAGTGTTCCATAAAATGATGGCGAGAAAGCTTATTGATTGGGATGACAGGTTCGCTACAAAAGAAGAACGCTTAATTTCTATTGAACACAATAAAGATAGTGGGATTGACATCTTGATGGCACAAATATAATCGGGGTACAAAATTATTTCTATTTTGTACAGATATACTCGTTTAACATTGGTTTAGCCAACCAGAATCAATAATCCATATCTATTTCTGTGTTTTCGGAATTATTTTTACCATGATTTTCGGACCTTGGTTTTTTATTAACGGTTTTTCCTAGGTTATAATTAATCACAACAGATAAAAAACGTTTATCCTTTCTCCTCTCTGCGTAAAGATATTGTATCCTATTAATATCATCAATATTAGTCATTATATTTCTTGTGCTCATTCTAAATTTCCCAGTATCAAAAAGGTCAGAAACTTTTAAAGCAACAGAGAGTTTATCCTGCATCATCGTTTTTTGTAGTCCGATATCTACTGTATAGTTTGCTGGTATTTGGCCCGTAGCAATTGTCATTTTTGCACGCCCTCTTATTGCCACCTCAAATCTTAAAATATTTGGTACCCTAACAGTAAAACGACTCCCATATCCCATTCCGTTTGAATTGCCATTTAGATCAGGCTCACCTACATCTGATAACTTTGTTCGCCACCCATATACCCAAACAGCCAAGTTAAATATTGACGTAGGTCTGTATGTAACGTTAGTACTTAAGTTGAAGCTTTGAGCCTTATCCGCATTATCTGCTGTTATTATTTCGTAGTCAGACGAATCTAAAGTAATAAAATCACGATCCCACCACATTATCATATTCTCTGTGTTTTTGTATGAAAAAGAGGAAAAAAAATTAATTTTCTTTGAGTTTTTTAAATAATTAGCTTCGAAAACATCACTGTATTCTGGTTTAAGGTATGGATTTCCATTCCTCAATCTACTTATATCTTGGGTGTTTTTTGGAAATGCGCTTAGGGTCTGTCTTTTTGGTCTGTTTACCTTTCTTGAAAAACTTAATTGAATATTTTGACTTTCTGTAATTTGATATGCAAGAGAAATGTTTGGATAAATTTGAGAGTATGGATTATAAAATGGCGAATCTAGTATAGCCATATCAATAATTGAGGTTATAATATTTATCGAGTCAGCTTTCATATAACGCTCTACTCTAGCAATTGTATTTACGTTTTCAAACCTGGATCCAATTTTTAGACCAGCACGTTTATTGAAATTAATTTGAGATATTAAGTACATTGCATAAATATTCTCAGAATATTCATTTTTATACTCCCCTTTCAAATAATTTAAATCTGTCACAAAGTTTTTTAATGTCACCTTCGCTCCATAATCAGTTACAAACTTTCCTCCTAATAGACTTCGGTAATCAACGGCTGTAATAAAAGCATTATTTTCTTCAAAAGCATTTGTCTTTTTTTGAATGTTCGAATAATTATAATCATCAATCCTGCCATGTTGATGAACATCATCGATTTCATAAGAATAACTTACATATGCTTTAAGATATTTTTCTTTAAGGTCAAAATTATTTTCATAAGACAAAACATGATCCCAATGCATCCCTTCATCATAGGATGTAGAGTTAATTTCTCTTGCCACATCAGGATCGATAGTATTGATAATATTATTAAATTTTTGCTGCTCGAGGTCTTTATGATTTGCAAAATCAAATATATATCCAAAAGTTGAATTGTTAGATATAAATAAATCTGAACCCAACCTAAAACTTAAATTTTTTGGGCTCCGATCAAGCCTTGTATATTGGAAAATTGAATCAACTGATATAATATTACCAATTGTGTCTGCATCCTCATATTTGAACTTTCTATAACCATTACCAATCATATTATCATAAAAATAATTCACACTACCAAAAAAGTTTATTTTATCTTTTCTGTAATTTAAACTTGAGCTAAAATTTCTTTTCTCTCGTTGTCCACCCATTAAAGACATATTCCCATTAAAGCCTTCATAATAACCACGTTTAAGAAAAATATTTATAACACCGCCAGCGCCATCAGGATCATATTTCGAAGAAGGATTCGTAATAATCTCAATTTTTTCAATCATTGATGCATTAATATTTCCCACTTCTCCCCTCCTACCAGAACCAGTTCTTCCAGACTTCTTCCCGTCAATAAGAATCGTTACATTTTCATCACCAGACAAAGAGATAGTCCCATCAACACTCACGTCTATGTTTGGTATCTGCCGTAAAACGTCCGTACCAGAACCACCAGATAATGCTAGATTTTCCCCAACATTAAATATTTTTTTATCTATCTTTTGTACATATTGTATATCGCCACCTAACACATCAATGGCATCCATTCTTAAGGAGACCATGGCTAGTTTAATTGTTCCAATATCTTGTTTAATCTTTCCTCCATTGCTAGAGTAAAGATTTATAGGACCTAACTCTTTAGTTTTATACCCGATAAACTCAATTAATGGAATATATTCACCAAGGGGTATTCTAAATATAATGATTTCTCCGTCTTTATTTGACACTCCGCCTGTCACAACTTCCCTGTGATCAGTATCTAAAAGGGAAACAGACACATACTCCATTGGTTTCATTGTAACTGAATCTACAATTGTTGCTCTTATCTGACCTGTTTCGAGTTTTTTAGTTTTTTCTTTATGCCCTTTGTGGGAATAAAGACTAGTATGTAGAAGCAAAATTTTTATTACAAAAAAATAATTTAAATAAAATTTCCTCATTAAAAAATTTCTTTTCATATTATTTAGGCGAATTAAAAATATATTTTTTTAACAGTTGTAAATCACTTAGTTGGCAAATGACTATTTGATTAACGTAAACCATTAAATTTTATAATATCACCTTTTCTATTTTATCGTAACTAAGAGTTCTGATTAATTTACTACATGAATCTTTTTAAAAATAACATACTTGAGATATTAGACTCTACGCAGAGCGAGCGAGAAATACTTAATAACCACCCCCTGTATTTGGAAATAAAAAATTTAGATGATGTTAAAATTTTTATGGAAAACCATGTTTTCGCCGTATGGGATTTTATGTCTATAATTAAATCTTTGCAAAAACAATTAACCTGCGTTGAAACACCTTGGATACCTAAAAGTGGTTCAATCTCATCAAGATTAATTAATCAAATTGTTCTTGATGAAGAAACAGACCTCGACCCCTCAGGTAACTACACTAGTCACTTCCAACTATATTTATTAGGAATGGCGGAAGCGGGTGCGAATACTGCACCTATCAACGCTTTCATTTCTCAACTAGGTGAAGGAAACTCAATAGATTCTTCTTTAGACCCAGACTATGTACCGCTACCAGCTTTCAAGTTTGTTAAACATACTTTTTCAAAAATAGTTAATGCCCCTGACCATATTTTAGCGTCAGCATTTACCTTTGGCAGAGAAGAAGTTATTCCAGATATCTTTACATCTATCATTGAGAATATTAGTAAAACAAATAAAACGAGCTTTAAATCTTTTTTATACTATTTGAACCGTCACATCAATTTAGATGGAGAGACACACGTTACAATGGCTTATAAGATGATGAAAGAGGTTTGTGGTAATGACAAATCTAAATGGTCAGAATCAATACAAATTTCTAAAGAAATGCTAACTGCCCGTTCTCAATTCTGGGACGGAATTTATGATTTGATATTAAAAAATAAGACAAAATCATAGGTTAAAAAAATTTATCTCCATACATTAGCTTCAATTTAGAAGATTAAATATTAAATAAAATATTAGCCGTAACGAATTGGAGGACTCAAACCATGGGCAAAACCGTATTTCATTCAAGTATTGAAGGCGCACAGCATGGAGGGAAAACATTAGAAGAATTTGTAAGCTTTGCAAAAAAGGCTGGCGCAGCTGGTGCAGAACCATCAAATTATCACATTGAGGATGGCAAAGGCGGATTTAAAAAAGCCTCTGAGATTCTAGAAATCTTTGAAAAATACGATTTAAAACTAGATGGTATATCGTGCCACTGCCCGATGTGGGTTCATACAACTGCTTGGACAAATAGTAAAACGATTCGTCCTTTTCTGCCAAAAGATATATGGCAAAAGTCACCAACTGAGATAGAGGATTGGGCAGAGGACTATATTTTACGTTTTCTTGATTTATTAGCAGAATTAAACATGAATATTGTTCCAATGTTCTGGGGAATTTCCCATGGTTTTGAAATTGCGACTGGATATCCTTTTGGTTTTTTTGAAGGTCCAGATTATGATCTTGTTAAGGAAGGTAATGACAGATTTGTGAACAAAACATTTAAAATTCGCCAAAAAGCTAACGAAAACGGAATTTATCTTTGCCATGAAATACATCCAAATAGTGCAGCAATCTGTGCAGATGATTTTAATACTTTATTAGAGATTTGCGATAATGATCCTTGCTTGGGTGTTACAGCAGATCCCTCACATTGCTGGGAGGGTGAAGATTATGAAACAAGATTTCGAAAAGTTAAAAATAGGGTCTATGCAGCAGCAATTAAAAATTTTGTTATACGACCCAATGTAAATTTAAGATCGATGGCTGGAGATTGGAGGAAACGAGCAATGCAGTTCTGTGACATCCCTTCTGGCGATATGAACATGATACGATTTGTCGAACTTCTAATTGATCTCGGCTATCCAGATAGATATTGTAAAATAATGAAAACTAATACTGCACCACTTGTCACAGAAGCAGAAAGTGCTTTCAGAGACTTAGATGCAACTAGTGTAAATGCGATCAAGCATGCATCAAAATATTTAGTATTTCCTATAGCAATTGGTAGCTTTGAAGATGGCATGGGAGCAGATGATTAATTGTATTATTTAAACAATATTTGTGAGGATGCTAGCTAGAAAACAAGTTCTTAAGAAAATTTAGCCCCTCAATTGCAAATTGATCTTGTGTATCAGCAAATGGTTTCCATATACTTACTGCCTCAGCCAAACTTTTATTATCAGGAGTAAAACTTTCTATGATCAGGCCTCCTTGGTAATTAATTTTTTCTAATCCTAGCTTAAAATCACTCCAATTAGTTGTGCCTGTCCCAGGAATACCTCGATAATTTTCTGATACTTGAACATGTATGAGATCATCACCAGCTATATCTAAGGCCTTCATAAAGTTTTTTTCTTCAATTGCCATATGAAATCCATCTAAACAAATTTTAGCTCGATGATGGGAAATATCAGTGATCATTCTTCTAGCATCCTCTGCATTATTTAACAAATCTGATTCGAATCGGTTAAGAGGCTCAATTGCAATATCTAATCCTTTTTCATCAGCCATATTGCATATCTCTCTCAAATTGGACACTGCTTTTTCCCACTCAATTTTTCTTTGATCAGGCGAAAGCATTCTAGCTTTACCAACTTCAGAATACATCGGACCAGCAAAAAATTTGCAACCTAATTCAGAAGCAATGAGGAGGCATTGATCTATGTATTTCATTGAATTTTTTACAACTACAGGATCATCATTAACAAGGTCTCTCCCAGGACCAAAAGCCCCACAAACAGTAATATCGATCCCTAGTTCTTTTTTAATTCGATTAATTTTAACTGTATCAATATCCTTGGGTTCTTCGATGGGGATTTCAACAATGTCATATCCCATAAGTTTTACTTTTTCTAAAAGATAAATTGACCTATCATTAAATGGCGACACCCAAAGCCAAGTGCTAACTCCAAATTTCATAATAATATATTAACAAATATTTTAATTTTATTTAATATTCTTTTTTACTGCATTTGTTTTAAATATCTTTCACAATTAATATTTTTTTTTAATAGACTTTTAGGTTTACTTAAAATTATTGTAGATTTTGTTAATCATGATATTTGGAGGTGTCATAGATGAGGAATCAATTTTCATTTATTTTAATATTATCCATTTTATTTAGTTGTTTTCAAGCTTCTAAAACAAAGATAACCATAGACAGCAAGAAAAAGGCTACCATACCTAAAGATGTGTTGGCCAGCAATTTAAAAAACAGAGATAAACCAAGGGTAAATGTTGAAGGTGCTGAGATGTCAATCTTGGTAGAGAACCCAGATATTGTTACTCCTACTGGTATTGCAGTGGATAATGAAGATAGAATTTATGTAATTGAAAATCATACCCATGTGAGAAGAGAAAATTATTTAGGCCCTGATGTGGACCGCCTACTGATTTTCGAAGGTTATCTCGATGAAAACCCCGAAAATCAAAAGGTCTATGAGTATGCAACTGATTTTAAGGATGGAATGTCGCTACGAATAAAAGAAAATGGGCAGGTATTAATTGCCACAAGAGCATCTATAATTCAATTTACTGATTCAGATAATGATTTTGTCGCTGATAAACGAGATACTTTGATAGGACTTGATACAAAAGAAAAATTCTCTCACAATGGTATGTCAGGGTTAGCAATTGGTCCAGATAATAAAATTTATTTTCAATGCGGAGAAAACTTTGGTTCAGAGTATCTAATGACTGGCACTGATGGAACCTCAATTCTTGGAGAGGAGAGGGAGGGTGGAAGTATTTACAGGTGCGACATGGATGGCTCAAATCTTGAAAGAATTGGAACGGCAATCTGGAATTGCTTCGGAATGAATTTTGACCCCTATGGAAACTTATTCTCTGTTGAAAACGATCCCGACTCTCACCCACCATGCAGATTACTCCATGTTGTAAAGGGTGGTAACTATGGTTTTGAATTTAATCATGGAAGAGATGGTCTAAGTCCATTGACATCATGGTTCGGACAAATTCCAGGCACGCTCCCAATGGTTTCTGGCACAGGGGAGGCTCCGTGTGGATTAATTCATTATGATTCAGGACTTTTTGGCCCAATGGTACAATCATCATTACTCGTTGCCTCATGGGGTGATAGTGTAATTCAAAGTTTTAATCTTATTTCAAAAGACGGGTCTTTTACTGCAAAGCCCTTTGCATTTATAGAAGGAAAAAAGAACTTTGCCCCTGTTGATATTGCGATTGACTCCAAAGGTGGACTCATCATCTCAGACTGGGCAAGCTTGGCATATCCAGTACATGGGAAGGGGAAAATTTGGAGGATTTCTCCGCCTAAAAATAATAAGCAAAGAGTTGAAAACAATGATCAAATTCAATTAATCAATTCACCTTATGTAAATATTAGAAATAAAGTTGCTTCAGAAATTGTATCTAACTCAGATGATATCACTGCCTATTTAGAAAACAAAAGTGTCAAAGATATTGCAAAACCAAACATCTTATGGGCCGCAGCAAATATTAATCATCCACAGCTAAAAGATTTATTGATGATTTCATTAAAGAGCAAAAATGAATTAATAAGATCATTATCAGTAAACATAATGCTTGAGAAAAATCTTATTGATGATGAAAATTTTTATTTAAATCTCTTCCAAAATGACCCATCCATCCATGTGAAAAGAAAATCTATTTATGGATTAAAATCAAAAAAACACTATGAAATCCTCTCGCCTCTTTTCAAAGAGAAAAAACCCTTTATACATACAGCAATTATTGAGATATTTGGAAAACCTGAAAATATTAATATGTTATTAAAGTTTGCGGAAAACAACGATTCCAGTGATCGCTTAGGTGCGCTCTTATGTTTAAGGCGTGCTGGTGCAGATTTACCCTATAACATAATGAAAAAATACCTTTTTGATCCTGATTATACAAATCGTCAGGTAGCTTTAAGGTGGATATCTGAAGACCGACTGGTTCAATTTAGAGATGTCGTAGAAGAATCTTTTATTTCATTGAACGATATCAATCAAAAAATATTTGACTCATACATGGTAGCATTTCAGTATTTAGATGGTAAATGGGATCCTGTAATTCCGCGAATGGGTCCTGAAGCTGCAGATTGGGGTGACAAAAAGGCCACTCCTCACTTTGCAGAAGGGGATGTCTCCTGGTGGAGAAGTCCTTACAAAAGGCAACCCTTTTTATTTAAAGCACTTGGTAATAAAAATTTTAGCTCAAACCTAAAAGCTCGGGCTCTTGCAGCAATGGACCCATTCCATACTGATCTTACAGTTCCTTTTTTAATGCAATTATTTAATAATGGAGAAGAAGATTTACGGATAGAAGTATTGAGGACGCTTAGTGTGCGAATCACTGACTCAGAGGCATGTAAAACAGTTCAAAAAATTGCTAAAAATAAAAATTATAGTATTAACACTCGGCTCGAAGCAGTATCTGCTCTTGGAAGTAGTGCGAGCGTTAATCAAATCAGTAAAAATTCACTACTCGAAATATTATCTGATAACAAAGAAAATACTAATATCAAAACCGAGGCATATAAAAATCTTATTTCTTTTTCAACAGACCTAGATAGCGATCAGTACAATATAAAGAAAGAAAAGAGCCCTGTTTCGCTTGCTGAATGGCGGGCACACGGAAATCAAACCGGCGATGAGAAAGCTGGGTCTAGAATCTTTTTTAGCAGTAGATACCAATGCGGAAGCTGTCATAGGGTTGATGGAAGAGGTGGGATTTACGGACAAGATCTCTCCAAAGTAGGAATGAATGCAAATAGGGGCAGAATTATTGAAAGCATTTTAAAGCCTAGCGACATTATTTCTCCAGAATATGTTGGATACGAGGTCACAACCAAAGAAGAGGATACTTACGTGGGCAGGGAGGATAAGGACCATGACTCCAAATATCATTTATCGATGATTTTAGCAAATGGAGAACGAAAAATGATCCGCTACACAGAGATAGAAGAACAAAAGATATTAAATCACTCATTGATGCCCTCAGGATTATACGAGGCCATGTCTCCATCTGAGTTTCGAGATCTTGTCGAATTTCTTTCAAACAGAAAAGACTAGTAAAATTTTTGTGCTTAGTAACGATCAGTACAAACAACTGGAAGAATATCTAGAGACAATTCTTGAATTATATACTGTGGAGGAATATGAAGAATATGTTGAAAATATTGTCTATAACTACTGTAAAAATAGGTTTGGTATTGATGACAGAAAAATCAGTGTTGATGCATTTTACACCATAGTAAATAAAACTGATCGGTAAAATACCTAACTAACATATTAAATAACTAAACTATCTATTTTTCTATTTGAGCCTCCCGCTTAGCCTGTGGTTTGACTTTTTTAATTAAATCTTCGGAAAGAGCATGTTGTAATTTCATCCAAAAGGCAGAATTTTCATGTTGCATATTTTTTAACCGTTCACTTCTCCAGGATATAAAGATCAGTTCCCCCTCAGTGTAAACATCTGCAGATGCTGGTTCACCCGATAAAAAACTTATTTCTGCAATAAATGCACCTCGACCAAGCTTAGCTATTGGTCTTTCATTAACTTTTACAGTTGCCTCTCCTGACAAAACTAATAAAAGATTATTTTGTTTTTCACCAGAATGGATCAAATAATCACTTTTGACAGATTTTATGTTGCCCATATTCCAAAAGTAAAGGAATTCTCTGGTTGTCAAATTTTTAAAAATATCTTCATATAAATCTCTAATTTCATCAGGAATAAGCTTCGGACGTCTATCCATAACTATTTTTATAATATTATAGACATTTACAAGTACAAATATCGCGGTCCAAAAAGCAGCGGATTGATTTCCTGCGTAAAAATAGTGATATGTAAATAAGGATATTTGCGCAGCAGTCAAAGTAGTCCGAAGCCAAAATACTTCTCTAATAGCAAGTGCAATAAAAGTTAACGCATAGCCAATGTTTAATATAATTACTGATTGTTCCATTATTTTTTATCAAAATGTGATTCGTTTATCAAATAGTTTCAAAAAAAAACCCCGATAAACGGGGTTTAAAGATGTGAGTGAACCCTTGGTTCAGGTGGTAATCCGAGGTAAGGGGGATGCGGAGTCCCACATTGACACCCGTTCCGTCGAATTCACCCACAAATCTTAAAATTTTGATCTTCCAACGTGCTATATCTTAAATAATTTTTAAACAGATAAAAACAAAAACTCTAACTTTTTGTATTAAATTTTTCTAATTAGTTTCTGAAAACTTTCTTGATTAGCTATCTAATATTTTAATTAGCTCTACTTCAAATATAAGACAACTATTTGCTGGAATAGTAGGAGTACCTCTATTCCCATAGCCTAACTTTGGATGAATATAAAATTCAAACTTGCTACCAGTTTTCATGAGCTGAAGGCCTTCTGTCCAACCTTTTATTACTCTATCCAAGGTGAACTCTGCTGGTTCCCCCCTAGAAATTGAAGAATCAAAGACATCCCCATTCAATAATCTACCCTCGTAATGAACTCTTACCTTATCTTTCGCAGAAGGAGAATTCCCACTCCCCTCAATAATTACTCTGTATTGCAACCCGGAAGGAGTCTCTTTTACATCAGCATTATCTATCTTGTTTTTTTTGAGAAATGTATCTGCATCCTCCATGTTTGTGTTGGCAGATTCAATTTCTTTTTCACGTATTGACCTCTGAAGAGCCATCATTGCATTTCTTTTTTGATTTTGTCCAAGTTTTGATTCACTTTTTTGATAAGCATCTAAAATACCTGTAATAAATGAGTTGTACTCAAGTTCAATATTCTGTCTTTTTAGATTTTCACCTATGTCTAAACCAAGCGCATAGCTCATGGTATCTGCTCTTGTCCCAAGTTGCTCCACAGGGCGTAATTCTTGAGCTGAACCGCATCCAAAAATAATTAATAAGGTTAAGTTAAAGGCTAAATTTTTCATTATATATGTTCCAGTATGGTGATAAATGTATTTAGGCAGATTTTGTTCTGGAAATTAATTAGTTTTAGAGTCAAAAAAAAGGATGTAGGAACCGATCCCGATTGCAATTACAGCTAAAAATATAAAAGGATGTTGTGCTAAGAAAGCTAAAATTTTGGTTATGAAAGTGATAGCAATAACAATCAATCCACCAAAGATAAGGTACCAACCGATTTGTTTTTTACTTGTCTTCATATTGAAAAATAATATGTTGAATAGGATATTCCATAAATTATATTATGTTACATGTTAAATATTAAAGAATATTCCTCCAAATGGTAATTAAGCCCTTTTCAGATTTTTCTATCCGCTCTTTTATAGGTGGGTACGATAAAAATTTTACCTATATCATCACTTGTATCCGTTCAGGAATTCAAGTCTGCGTTGATGCATCAATAAACCTGAAAGTTCTGAGGCCGCACATTCATAATAAAATTACAGCTGTTTTGATAACTCACAGCCATAAAGATCATATAGCATATCTAGATCAATACAAAGATTCTTACCCAAACCTAGTTGTTATTTCGCATCCTGATAATATAACTTTTATCAATAAGAAAAATATCAATTTAGTTCAGCATAATCAAATTTTTAGAATAGGAGCTCTGAATTTTAGATCACTACATACCCCGGGCCACTATTTTGATTCAATATGTTATTTAATGGAATCAGTCCTATTTACAGGTGACACAATCTTTGTCGGGCGCACAGGTCGCGTTATTAGCGATAGAAGTAGTATTGAACAACTTTATAACTCAGTATATGGTATCATTTTGCAGCTACCGAAAAATATAAGAATTTATCCTGGCCATGATTATGGGAAAAAACCTACATTATCTTTGGAAGAAAATATTAGGAATAGTAATCTACTTCAAGCCACTGACCTTAATGATTTTAAAATAAGAATGGAAGAATACGAGCTTAGTCGGAATCCTATTTAGTGTTTAAATAATAACCCGTCCGATAATGAGTCAAGCATATAGTAACCCAAAATTAAAGAAAGCTATAATCGCCCTTCACGGCTGGACAGGAAATAAGAATTCACTTCAACCAATTACAAAGGCATTTAATATAAAAAATGCGGAATGGTTTTTTCTTGAAGGACCCTACAATGCCTCAAAAGGAGGTTTTAGTTGGTTTGATGGGAACGAGAAGGTGGGATGGATTTGGGATAAATCTTTTAATGTTTTATCTGATTTAATAGCAGATTTGATTTTTCAAGGGTTTCCTAAAAAAAATATATTTCTACTTGGTTTTTCTCAAGGGGCATGTTTTTGTATGGAATTTATGATACGTCAAAATTTTTCAATAGGAGGCATAATTCCTATTGCAGGATTTATACGTTATAAAAAATATTTTAATTTAAAATCAACTAACAGCAGCAAAAAAACTCCTGTTTTGCTAATTCATGGGAAAAAAGATGATATAATCAGTCCCGAAGAAAGTAAAAAATCACTTGAAATATTTAAGTCTAATGGATATAACGTGCAACTATATTTATTAGGAAACGGGCACAAAATTTCAATTCAAGCACGATCAATAATTAAAAATTTTATGTCTATATGAAAATACTTTAACCTAATTTAACATTAATTGCTTTATCTCCTTTCATACCAAAATCAACATCAAAAGATACTATCTGCCCAGGTCTTAGTCCTCTATTTTTTAAATGTTCCCGAAGTCCTGAAACATGCACAAAATAATCATCCCCATTTTGACCTTTTATAAAACCGAAACCTTTCTCTCTGTCATATTCTTTTACTATTCCTTTTTTCATTTATTTAATCCCTCTTTTTCTTCATTTTTTGGATTAAAATCTAATGAGACAGAATTTACACAATATCTTAATCCTGTTGGCTTCGGACCATCATTAAAAATATGACCTAGGTGCCCATCACATTTTTTACAAGTAATTTCTATTCGCCTCATTCCATAACTATAGTCAGGTTTCTGATCAATTTTTTCAGGAATTGCTTCAAAAAAGGCTGGCCATCCACAACCAGAATTATATTTTGTCTCAGAAATAAACAATTGACTACCGCATCCAGCACATGAGTAGGTGCCTTTTTCAAAATAATTATCATATTCTCCAGTAAAAGCTCTTTCTGTTCCTTTTTCACGCAGTATTCTATATTCTTCAGGGGTCAGAGTCTTTTCCCATTCCTTATCGGTTTTTATAATTTTTTCTTTTTCCACAGTATGCTCCTTTGTCTGAGATAAAATATTTCCAGTAATAAAAAAAATTAAAATACAATACTTCATCTTTTATTTCTAATTAGGTTAATTATCTTTTATTATAATAATTTAAAACACTAGATGCAGCTACACCAATGGATACAAAATAAAGCCCACCAGCAATTTCATCTGGAATATCTAACATTTTTTGGCCAACAATCACTAAAAAACCTGCTAATCCCATCCAAATTATTAACATAAAAAATTTTTTCATTTAAGAGTAGTTTATAAATGCGTTGTCCATACTGCAAAATAATAGCCAAGCATTCCAATTAGTAATATCATAATTATAGTTCTAATTAATATTTTCTTCAAGAAAGTGAAGTCCTTAAAAATTATTTATTTTTTCAATCGATTATTACAACCAAGCACCCAAGAAATATTCCTAATGCATCTGCAATCAAGTCGCGTCTACTAATATAACTTCCTATTTTTTTATCCCATAATTCCTTTACTATTCCATTAGTAGCCGATACGACAATACCTGCAGGTAAAGCAGAATTTTTTCTCAAATCTAATTTATTTTCAAGAATATATTGGGTACTTAGAACCAACGAAAAACTAATTCCTAAATGCAAAACCTTATCATATGCTATCCAAGGATCATGAATTCTTTCAGTACCTAAACTATCCTGCATTAGATTCAAATTACCAAAAAGTATACTTGGTAGTATCCATAGAATTATGCTATTTCGACTGATGATCAATTTGGTTTGTTATTAATTATCTTTTCAATTTTTTCCATCATATCTTCATCTAAAATTGAGGAGTATTGATTTGTTTCAAGATTCTGATTTAGTTGCTCTATCTTAGATGCCCCCAAAAGCACAGTACTTACATTTGGATTTTTAAGGCACCATCCCAATGCCATATTGACAATTGGGATACCAGCCTCTTTCGCAAGCAGGCTTAAATTTAATACTTTTTGATGATATTCAATGAATTCTTCAGATTCAAATCTTTCTTTTATAAACTTATAATTTTCGAGACTTGTACGTGTATCCGGTGGCTCACCATCAATATATTTTCCTGTCAACAAACCCGAGCATAATGGACTCCAAATTGTTGTACCAAGTTTTTCTTCTTTAAAAAGCTCAGTGTACTCTTTTTCCATTTTTATCCTATTAAACATATTGTACTCAGGCTGTTCCATCGTAGGTGGAGTTAACCCATATCTTTTTGCTATGAGATAGGCTTCTCTGATATTTTCAGCAGACCATTCAGAGGTTCCCCAATAACAAATCTTACCCTGCAGAATCAACGTATGCATGGCCCGGACTGTCTCTTCAATTGGAGTCTCTGGATCAGGCCGATGGCAAAAATACAGATCCAGATAATCTAACTGAAGTCTTTTTAAAGCAGAATGGCAAGCGTCAATTATGTGCTTGTGGCTAAGGCCTTGTTGGGTTGGTTTTTCTCCACCCCAAAAAACTTTACTAGATACAATATATGTATCACGTGAAATACCAAGTTTTTTTAATGCCTTTCCCATTATAATCTCAGATTCACCACTCGCATAAGCTTCTGCATTATCAAAAAAATTCACCCCTTTATCATATGCTGATTTCATTAAACTAGTTGCCTCCTCAACACCTAATTGAAAAGAAAAAGTGACCCATGACCCATAGGAAAATTCACTTACTTTTAATCCTGACTTACCAAGTCTTCTGTAATTCATGATTTATCCTCCACAATCAAAAAAAAAATATTCGATACATGTGCGTAGATTACAAATTAATAATATATTATCACGCACTTTTTCATCATTCATTAAGATTTGCACTTGAATAAGGTATTCATTAAGAACTTTATAAAAACAAATTATTGATAAAAGTCTTTTTAGTAAATTCATTATATTTCAATTATCATGTTATGAGAATTAACCAAATCTTAAAAAACCAGATTTTTTATTTATTTTTTTTACTTTATGGTTGCGGCTATAATCATGAGCCTGTAATCCATAGTTTAGTTGCTGATCCAACAAAAACACTTCCTGGAGGTATTGTCAACCTAACATGTAATGCCAGTGATGATGAGGGAGCTGATGAACATAAAGAAGATAAACTAACTTACCTCTGGGATTCTACTGCAGGTACTATTACTGTTGACTATGGTGGTTATACTGCTTCTTGGACTGCGCCTGATAATGAAGGTATTTATTCTATTTCATGTATTGTGGAAGATCAAAATAATGGAAGCGATATTGCGATGGTAAACGTAGTTGTTGAATGAAAACATTTTTTTATACATATTTTTTATTTTTTTCCATAATTTTCATTTGGAGTTGCCAAAATCTAAATGGACCTGTTGAAATATTGTCCTTGAGTGTTAGTGATTCTACGGTTGAAGCTGGTGATCGAATTTTATTAAAATGTGATGCTAAAGATCAAGAATCTGATCCTCTTGCTTATTCTTGGGAAACTTCAAGTGGAACCATAACATCTTATAAAGATTCTGCAATCTGGACTGCCCCTGCGGAAAATGGTATTTATTTTATTTCATGTCGAGTAACGGATAATTATGGATCATCAGACATTGCAACAGTAGCAATCGATGTTTCTCCATCTAATCCAGTTCCTGTTACAGGTCTAGATTGGATAATATCTGATAATGGATTACTTAGTGGTTCAAACTCCTCAAATGTAAATAAAACAGGAGAGTATGGCTTTTGGAATGGCGATCTAAATAATGCAGATTATGGATGGAACATAACAGAGCAAGAAAAAACGGAGAATTCTATTTCACAATCTTTACAATTTAAGATTGAGGATAGTGCAAATTGTAATGGTGACAACTCGAATATCCAAAAAGGAAAAGCCACAGCAAATATTCAAGTTTCCGGATCTGACCCTATTACTCTTGAAATTGATTTTTCAGGATTAGGAGAAGCAGAAGCATCTGATTATGAGCTAATTGAATTTAAATTGGATGGAATTGTTATTGGGGACGGGCATGCGCCTGGTGGTGGATTAGGCTGTTCTTCGGCACCAGTAATCGTAAATCCATCTGATCCACAATCTTTAGAACCGGGTCCTCACACACTTATAATAAATTTTACGACTAACGATAATTTATTCCACCAAGATGCGTACTATAAAATCACCTTGAAGTTGACTGCAAATTAAATCAAAGATTAACCTTTGTTGTAATTATGTTCCAGTTGATGTTGCACCATTATTTACACCATTTTTACTATTTTCTGATGCATCGTCAACATTATTTTCAAAAGGCCAGTATCCCTTAAGATCCCCGCTCAAAAAATTACTAACATCAAAATTTCTACCCTGTATGAACAAAGATCTGATCTGATTAGTATTTAGAGTTACACTCCACACTGAAACCTGATCAATAAGCCCATTCATGTAATTTATATCTCCTTCGATTCTGCCTATATCCATGTCAGAAATATTTATACCCGTGGATGTTGTGACAACCATATGATACCAAACATTTGTTGATGATAATGTTTGTTCGCCAATAGTAGCATCAATGTAATATGTTGGTGAATCAATATTATTTGCAACTACTTCTCCATTAACCACCCTTATGTAGTCACTGCCATTCAAATCAACTATATTGTCAATGTTAGAGGTAATGTCATCTGCTCTTATCCAGCATGAAATTGTTTTTATACCATCAAATACATTTCCAATATCAACATAATCATTACTTCCATCGAAAGATAATGCGTAATTATCAGGATTAGTGACAACCCATTTTATACTGAAAAGACCATACCCATCGGAGCCAACAGATGTAACAGAATTTGTTTTGTTCATCCCATTATGGATTCCACTTTGGCTGCCCGAGGCTTGAAATTTCCCTGAAGAAAATATATAATTTGTTGGTCCAATAATCTGTTCAGCAAATCGATTGTTTGCTAATACCTCCATTCCTGAAAAAGATAACCAGTAGACATTTTTAGTTGAGAATGAATCTGACTGATTCGTTAAAAAGTTCGTTACCCTTTCCGACATGAAACTTATCATAACCGTTAAAATTAAAACAGTCACCATTGCAAAGACACTTATGAAAACCCCTCTAAAAGATTCCTTTAAATAATTCATAACTCTAATTGATTTTTATCATAATTAACATAGGTTGTATAGGATTGTTTGTTCTCACCTCTGACTAAATCAAATGTAAGCTCAACACCCACAATTGTTGCATCTGTCGGAGATAGAAGGGTTTGGTTACGATTGTCTTTGTAGACAAACTTTCCATTAATAACCCCACTTAAAAGAATTCCAGTTACTGTATTACCCGAAACTGTTCTGGAACATTTTATTGTGCTATCTGAGGCACTTATTTGATAAATATACTCTGCGCTATTAAGATAATTGGTAAAGCTAAGTTGGGCTGTAGTTAAACTTCCGTTGGTGAAAGAAGAGCAACCATTAACATGCATCATAAAACTTCTTTGAGCATACTCTGCATCTTTATTCATATCTATGATGCTATTAGTATAAACCAAGTTCATCATTGATCCTCTCGCCATCAGACCAATTGCAGACATTACAATTGAAGCCAATACCATGGCCGCTATCATCTCAATTAAGGTAAATCCTTTAGTTACCACCATATGGGAAAAAATTCAAGGTATAACCCTGATCGGATTTCGCTGATTTAATAGCATCTAGCTGAGTTGAATCCGATGTACCAGGGATACCTACTTTTACGGTAATTTGTTTAAAATTAGAGGGTAGCTCTGAATCAATAAAACTGTATGGATCCGTATCTAAATTTAAGGAAATGTATTTGATTGTAATTCTGCCGCCTAAACCGCTAAAATTGTTACTATTATCATCCAAACCTGTATAATCACTGTCCATAAAAGAAACTCCATTAAAATCATCTACATCATCAAAATGGGACCATTGATTCTCAGACTCAGAACTCAAAAAGGTTGACCAACTAGATACCCATGAGGCTCCTCTTATTATTCCATGTGACATGGAGGAGCTATGATCAAAGGCTATGGATCCCGTACCAGCATTCATACGTAAATATACTTTTAAGCTTGAATCTGTATAGGGACTAGAAATCCTTTTTCTATGATAATTTAAAATCTCTTCTGCAGTCCGCACATCATTCCAGATTCGTACTTCATCAATACTCCCCTCAAAGTATCCATGGGAGTAACTCCCAGTTTTGAGAGAGCGACCTATTTGGATAGGATAAGATGTTACGCTGTTTACATCAGTGTTTATCGCTGCATCTAATAAGCCATCGACATAGAGACGAAGTGTTGTCATATCATATGTAGCCGCTACATGATGCCACTTTCCATCATTCACGATTTTGGATGATTTAACTCCCCATGGAGCAACATTGTGTGAAACCCTAAATTCTCCTGTTGATATAATTCCAGCATTAAATGATCCACCACCGCCACGCTCAAACTTAGTCAAAATTCTCTGCTCCCTTGAATCTAGAGACGTTTTAATCCAAGCCTCAATTGAATAGTTTGACGTAAAATTAAAAATATTTCCTAGAGTTACGTATTCATTGACACCATCAAAAGATAAAGAATAATCATCCTTTTCATTACCCCTCTCATCAAAATCTTGAGCCATAATGCGCTCCATTGTAGAGTGAGCTAAGTTACTTGATAAAGACAAAGAAATAGCAGATGTCGCAGAATTACTTATATTAGCATAAGCACGAGATATCTCAATAGAAGCTATAGAAATAATAACTACAGCTAATAAAATTTCAGTAACCGCATACCCACTTGAAGAAGAATACTTATTGAACATAAATATACCCTGTTGGTGACACAATATAAATTTTTCGATCTCCATCATTTATATTAATTACTCCGTTATTATTGGTTGTGGGTTCACCAAGAATATTGAATTCTAAATTACCACTATTAAACCCTGATAAGGATGATATATCTATATAGCTCGGTAAAGTAAATACATTTGATACTTCATTTGGAATTATTAAAGCGTCCTGACTAGTTTTATACTGCAATGTATAAGATTCATCTTCAATATTTATAGATAAATAAAAAGGTTCATTTTTCGCCATACAATAATCTCGGGCATTCTCTAAAATTTTCACCATAGATTGTAACTCCTCGTTAATATTTAGCCACTTATTATAATTACTATAGGTGGAAACAACAGAGGTTCCTAAAATACCTGCGATTACCATTATCGCTATCAATTCAATCATTGTAAAAGCAGTGTAAGTTCTATACATAAAAATTAACGATAGATTTCAGTAGTTTTATTTTTCTTCTGAAATCAATCTAGCAAGAATTTTGTTCTCAAATTAATTAGACGTAAAACTTAATTCAGGAATTTGTTCATCACTTCCCGGCAGAAGTACAAGAGTTCCATCAACAATTTTAATCCCAATGAATATATTCAATGATCCATTCTTATCAGCATCCTTGTAAGCTGATAAATGGTATCCATTTTTATCAATACCTCTAGCCTCACCCGTTTTTGTGGTTATAGGTGCATAGTATATAAAGTAAACATCTTCGAAATTATTTCCCTCTCCCCCAAGTACTTCAGGTAATCCATTTGAAAAATAGGCAAAAAGGATGGCATTAGTTTTTTTATGTTCCTCCTTAACCGCAGGGCCATTTGCAAAAGTATTTTCAATTACAATCTGCGCCCATCTTTTTTCATCATAGTCAACAATCCATTTTTTTAAATATTTATTGCCATCAGTCTTCCAGCCCTTAAAATCTTCAGGCTCTGGAAAACTATTTGCGCTCTTAGACTCTCCTCTAATAATCTCATCTTTTAATGCTCCGGAAAGAGTTAGTTTTGACTTGTTATTATTTTGGAGTGGAGCATCTAAGTGATTCTTTATTGATTGAAACATATCTTCAACAACTTTGTAATGATTTTTCCCCTCACCACAAGAGTTAAATTTTATTAGCGTTAAAAATAAACAAACGTATGATTTTTGTTTTAAATAATTTTTATTCAAAATGTTCCTTGGCCAATAATCTTTTGAATAATAAAAAACGCCGAAAAATATCGGCGTTTTTTATTATTCAAACTTGTATACAATTATTTAATCTGCAGCTTTTGCACTCATATGCCAATATTCATCAGATACTATAGCATCACTATTAAGTGTTGCTGCAACTCCTACTGCAGCTTGAGCCGATGTGCCATTTCCATTTGATATTGCACCATTGTAAGCATGATTTTGGTTATCATCATGCCAAAGTGATAATGTGTATCCATCATACTGAACTCCACCATCTGTCCCATCTAAAGTGGTAATCGGAGCGTATATGATGTAGAAAACATCTTCTTGACTTGTATTCGCTGAACTACCTGGTGGATCAATATCTATTGCCGATCCTCCGTTACCCACTGATGCTGGTATTCCATGGGGAAAATAACCAAAAACTGCAGCCGCTACTGCATTATCGGTTGCATTCGCATTTGTCACATGATTATCGAACTGCCATTGCACCCAATATTCCTTATCATAATCCTCTATCCATGCATCAAGATATTGATTTATAGTCGCACTCGAAATGACAGGATACTGCTTCATCCTAGTTCCTGTCATTGATGCTTTGACCGCCTGATTATTTACTGCATTCTTAATCGCCCCGTACATAGTCTGAGCATTAGACTGATATGCGCCAGCTGTGAGACTCCCAATTGCTGGAATGATAACTGCGGCAAGAATACCTAGAATTACCATTACTGCAATTAACTCAATCAGTGTAAAACCGCTCTGAATTGACTTTTTTATTTTATTCATTTTCTTCCTCGGATTTATTTTGAAAACATATAACAATATAAAATTTAAAACCAAATTTAACTAAACATTCAAAATATATCTATGCATAGTATTATGTTGCAAATTAATTATTCCTGATTGTCAAAATAACTAAATGGTTATGCAAAAGTTAAAACTGAACTTTTTACATCATGTTTATCATATTTTGAACCATTGGCATGAAGACAGCCAAAACAAAAAGACCGACAAAAGCTGTTATAATAAGAGTCAATACAGGCTCCATTGATCCCATTACAGCATCCATCTTATCATCTAATTCAGCTGTAAAGTATTCTGCTAAAGAATCAAGCATTAGAGAGAGTGCACCGGTACGCTCTCCTATACTTATCAGACTAGTAGCCATTTCAGGCATATATTCAGCCTCGAGAGAAACGCTTAATGGAACACCCTCTAAAACTCTTCTTTTTGCAAGGTTTAAATCTTTTTCAAATATTTTATTATCCACAGTATCTGCAGCGATCTCAAGTGCATTTTCAATTTTTACACCACTAGCAACTAATGTCCGAAAAATTTGGCCAAAGCGAGCGACAATGCCGGCCTGAATTAAACTTCCTAATTTTGGTATATTTAATTTCAATCGATCCCAAAACAATCTGCCGCGTGAAGTATTAATCGCATATTTTAGAAAAGAAAAAGTAATAATTATTCCAAAAATAGTTACAATAACATACTGGCTCAAAAAGTCCCCGAGTCCAAGCATAATTTTGGTTGGTAAAGGTAGTTCTGATGGGGACATATTTGAAAAAAGTGTTTTTGCCATTTTAGGCATGACTACTGTGATCTGAACGTATCCTGCGATGAAGAGGGCTGCAATTACAAAAGTAGGATAACGTAATGCTTTTTTTATTTTTTTTTGAGTTTCCATGTTTCGATTTACAAAATCTTGAATTTGATTGAATATGTTTGGTAGTTGTCCACTTGCTTCACCCGCACGTACCATATTGACATAAAAATTATCAAATACTTCTGAATTGTTTGCCATCGCATTTGATAATGACTCTCCTTGTGAAACTGATGACCTGAGATCTTGAACAACGTTTTTTAATTTTCCGCTAACAACTGCCCGCTCTAATGCATCTAATGCATCAAGCAAAGCTATACCTGTGCTAAGTAATAACTCCAATTGTCTAGTAAATATATTTAATTCTTTGATTGATAATTTTTTACTTGGTCCAAGCCCAATTTTTTTTAAGTAAGGGTCAATGTTCATTTCCAGATTAAGGCTGGATTTTTTTACGGCCTTAATCAAGCGTTCATTTCTTTGATCAAGTAAGCGATGTATTTCAATAATTGAAGGTGCTGTAATGTTGCGTTGATCTACTCCTCCACTTGCGTCCATTATCTGGCAATTAAACAAAGGCATTATAGGACCCTTGAAATTTCTTCAATTGATGTTCTACCCTCCCGAACAAAATCATGTCCAGCATTTAGGAGAGTTCTCATACCTTGTTTAATAGCCAATTTATTTATATCCTCTGAGCTGGCACCAACTTTTACAATTTCATTTATTTCTTCTGTAGGCACTAATAACTCATAAAGGCCTGCTCTCCCTGCATACCCAGCAGTACAATTATCACAACCTTTCTCCGATGCCTGATATAGATTCCCATTAAATTCTTCCATCCCTATAGTATCAAGTTCAGTAGATGTTGCTTTATGCTTTATCTTACATTTATCACAAAGACGTCTTATAAGTCTTTGAGCTAAGATTCCTCTTATGGTTGTTGTTAAAAGAAATGGATCTGTCCCCATGTCGACCAGCCTTGTATATGTTGATGCTGCATCATTTGTATGCAACGTGCTAAAAACAAGATGCCCTGTCAAGGCTGCCCTAACAGCCAACTCAATGGTCTCATTATCCCGCATTTCACCAACCATGATAATATCAGGATCCTGCCTTAACATTGATCTTAAGGCTGCTGCAAAGGTCATACCTGCCTTTTCATTAACTTGGCCTTGTATTATGCCCGATAATTGATATTCGATTGGATCTTCAATTGTCATAATATTTTCACCGATTGAGTTCACCTTGCTTAAGGTCGCATATAAAGTGGTAGATTTACCGCTTCCTGTTGGCCCCGTAACTAAAACGATCCCATTACCATTACGGTATACCTCTTCCCATACTTTGAGAATTCTTCTGTTGAATCCAAGTTTATTTAGATTGGTGATACCTTTGGATTGGTCTAAAACACGCATTACTACTTTTTCACCGTATGGAGTAGGATAAGTTGAGACTCGTACATCTACGGGCTTCCCAGCCATTACCTCTTGTTGAAATCGGCCATCCTGAGGTTTTCTTGACTCTGCAATATCAATTCCAGCTTGGATCTTAAATCTAGACACAAGACCAGCAGATTTTTCCGAGGGAAGAGAAAGAACCTCTTCTAATATCCCATCCTTTCTAAATCGAACACGTAATTTTTCAACCCCAGGCTCTATGTGTATATCACTTGACCCTGTATTAACAGCTTCCAACATAATATTCTCTGCGATTTTTATATTTTCTTCACTATCTTCCTCCCCATCGGACTCTGATGGATCAGATATGGAACCCATAAATGCTGAGCCCGTTGAATAATGGTTTTCCTGAGACTCAACAATTTTTTTTTCAGATGCAATTACCACCTGTATTTCTTTTCGCGATATTTTTTTTAACCGATCGATTAATCCAATATCCATTGGGCTTGATGTTGCTATTGTCAAAGTATTATCAATTAAGAAAAGAGGTATGATTTTCATTTCAGTAGCTTGATCTTTGTTGATTATATCTAGAGCCTCATCGGAACAAGTAAAATAATTTAAATCAACCATAGGTATGTATAATTGAATAGCTAGCGCACTTAGGACATCTTCTTTATTCAGAAAGCCTAATTGAATACATGCATCCCCAAAATGACATCTGTTCTCGGTTTTAAAATTTATAACCTCATTTACCTGTTCTTGCGTGAGCATGCTTTCATTAACTAATATTTGACCTATGCTTCTATTCACTTTTTCACCTAAGCCTCTGCAGGGTTATTTACCATAATCAAATTTATCAATTCCTCTGCGAGCTGATCTAAGATTATTGGCTTTCTCAGAAAAAGATCCCCTCCTGCTTGCTCTGCTTTCATCACCTCTTCTTTTTTATCATCAGAAGAAACAAAAACAATAGGAGTTTTTTCAAAACGTTGATCAATTTTTATCAACTTACAAATTTGAAATCCATCTAGATTATTTTGGATTGTATCAAGCATTACCATTGCAGGACTTGTTTCAATAATTTGTCGATAACCTTCCACTCCATCAATAGATGAAATAACCTCAATACCCAGTTGATTAAAATATTCCTCAACAGAAGAAATAAAAACATCATCCTGATCTATAATTAGAATATGATTGCCTTTCATAATATTCTATGTAGATGCAGAAATAACAGTGGGTGTTATAAAAATTAGTAATTCTCTTTGCTCACGTTCAGTGTTTCTATATCGAAAGAGCTTCTTTATGAAAGGAAGATCTCCTACATAAGGTAATTTTGACATACTTTCCAAGTCATTATCAAAAATTAAGCCTCCAATTAATAGAGTCTCACCATCTGCAACTCGTACATTTGTGTTGGTTTGTCTTGTAGAAACCATTGGTCTTTTATCAGCTCCTACATATCCTGCAATCGCCTGAACAATTGCGTCGATTTTCATAGAAATAACTCCTTGTGGGTTAGCCCGTGCAAGCACATTTAGAGAAACATTTACACTTTGATCCTGGTAAGTATATGGGTTTGATCCAAAGACACTGCCTTCCCCCTGAGGAACAAGAATTGGAATTGTGGTCCCAACTACTATATTGGCAGCAGAATTACTCATGGTTGTCACCTGTGGCTCTTGCAAAAGTTTTGTGTCTCCATCATTTGCTAAAAGATCAAGCATTGCTGAAACAACAGGCGCGCTAAGTGTAGCAAAACTCATAGTCTCACCAGGGAAGTTTACTTTGCCTAAATTTATTGAGGATGAAGTGTCTGCTTCACCGCCGCCTGGGATATACATCGTCTCCCTTAAATTCCAATTAATGCCAATGGTTTCATCATGCTTCAATGTTGTTTCAATAAATTTAACGGCAATGTTAATCTGCTTTCCCTCAACATCTAATGATTTAATTATTTTATCAATTATGTCAAAATTGTTAGGAATATCTGTAATTAATAATATATCTTGTTCTCCACCTGACTCTTCTGAAGACTGAGTTGAGGAAAGCGCCTTAACTCTTCCCCTAGATGTGAGAGCCTCTTTAACAGCATCTGTTGCTGTGCTTCCCTTAATGTAGTTTAATCGATAAATCCTTGTGTATAACTCACCACTCATTACCCGCTGACTGGTCATGGGCTGAACAATAATAATATTTTCTTGTAAAAACCACTCATATTTGTTGACATGTAATATGGCATCAAGAGCTGTTTCTAGTGTTACATCCTCAAGGCTCAGGCTAACCTGCCCTTTAATATCTCCACTCATAATAAGGTTGAGATTATCCTGTGAAGCTAGCAGTCTGATCACATTTACTAATTTGGCATTGCGAAAATTCATTGACACTCTAGATTCAGGAAGCCTTGTAGTAGGAAAAACATATTTGGGGACTGGCTTCTCGGGTTTACCCTTCGCCCATATTACTTTTAATTTATATTTTGGTGACTGAGGGCTCGCTGGCTCGAGCTTTAGACTGTAATCAGGAACTCTTGTAAATCCCATTTTTATTTGTAAAGTATTCTTTATTTCAAGCTGATTATTATTTCTAGGGATGCTCAATACATATTGGAAAAGCGGACTGTGGGAACTTTTTTTTGTGAAATTTCCTCTTTCCCATTTTACTTTGTCCAGTGAAATCGTTACGCTTGGTGGAGCAAATGTTTCGTTTGTGACATAGTGTATATTTGAATTACTAAATTCTAATACAAGCACAAAATTATTATCTTCCTCTGTTGTATATATATCAAGTAACTCAGTTGATCTTTTGATCAATCCTTTTTTGGTCTCTGCAGGAGCTTCCGATTTACTTCCAGGGATTTTCCACTGTCCGAAGACTAAGGATGTGCTAATTAGAAAAAATATAGCTCTGTTTTTTAGTATTTTATTTTCCATTTATTCTTCCAGTTTTAAAGTTACTCGATGCTTGTTGCGCTTTAATAGAACCCGATTCTCATTTATATCAGCGACTACGAAACCTTGAACGCTTTCTCCCTCAAGTGCGATATCATCATTGATAATTGCTTTAAAGCCATTTTCAAAACGCGTAATACCTGTTAACTTAAATTTATTATTATAGACGTTACTTCGATCATGAAAAATATCATTACCCCATTTGTCAACAGATATTGATAATAATTGAACAGAAGAATAATCCAATGCTCCCAATCTTTCTTCTTCGGGCTTTGGGTTTGAAACATTTACATTTCCCATTATTGCTGAAGATACTTTGTTTGACTTAGGAATCAATCCTATTATAAATCCTCTGAAATAAACAATTATTGCCAAAACCATAAATAATACAAGTGTTTTTTCTCTGTTCATGGACTATCCTCTCCGTACGTGAGATATTGTAATTGCGCAACCACGCCTCGTGGATCTTCTTTATCTAATACGAAGGAACAGTGTTCTAAATGAAGTTCATTTGAATTGTCTTTGAGAGACTCCATGAAAGTACCGATTTTTAAAAAGTTTCCTGTCAATTGAAAACTTAAAGCATGGCGTTTTAGTGGTATTTTTTCATCTTCGAGGTAATCATTTAATGGTGGAAAAGTATTTTCACTGTATGTTTCAATATTGGTTACGTTTAACCCATTATTTTTTGATAGATCATTTAACTTTTTTATCTCGTTCGCTAATTCACTTCCAGAAATATGATAACTTTTCAATGCGATTTTTTTATCTTCAAATAATTGCTGAATCTTTTTTATCTCATTCATAATGTTTGATCCATTGGATAATTGGTTATCTATGTTTTTGATTTTTTTTTGAAATTGTTTTATTTGATCGTTTACCCTATTCCTATCCCAAAAAAATAATGAGATTGAGGAAACTAGTATCAGAATTAAAAATAAAAATTTTGCTTGATGCTTCATTACTTTATATCAGCAAATTTATAGTGTAAACAGTCTTCCATTTATTTATTTCTTTTGGAGGACTAAAAAATACGTTCTTAAAAATTTTTGTCTGAATTAGATCACTTTTAAATAAATTAGAAATCCTCTCAGATTTTGATTGGTTTTGATTGTAAAAGCCTTCTATGAAAATTACAAATGCAGCGTTATTATCACCCTTAGAATTGAGGGTGTCAACATTTAGATATTCGCCTATATTTTTATCTACTACTAAATTGGTCACTTCAAAATTCTCTGGCAAAGCATTACTGAGGTATTTTAAAGTTAAAATTATATTTGATGATAAAGCCTTATCCTCATCAATAAGTACTTGAAAAGCATCAGCAACCATATTCTGCTTTTCGATTATTTGTTTTACATCTTTTCTAACATTTAATAGCGAAAGTTCTTGCTGCCTTTCTGGTAGTAAACTTTTAATAGGCTCAATCTCTGTGCGTTGTGAATACGCGGATATTGAGAATGTTACCACTAGAACAAGAATTATATTTTGAAGAATACGATTAATAGCAAAGTACTTAAAATCTTTCTTTATTTTCTCTGGAATTAAATTTAACTGACTCTCTGTATCCATTAGTAGACCTAGGTTTGCCATATAGTCTAGCTCTATATTATTATCCTTAACATTTGATTCTATTCTTATAATCTTCTTACTTTTTAATGCAATCTCCTCAATAGATCTATCTAAGTCACGAAGTAATAATTCGTTTTTGGTTTCGTTTTCTCTGAACTTTTTCAGTTCTTCCTCCAGTGTTTCAATTCGTTCACTATAATTAGATGTGTGTTCTTTGAGATCGCTTAAAGATTTATTCAGATCCTCTAATTCATTTTTATCTTTACCTATCTGAATCTCTAATTTTTTGCATTCTGTCTCAAGGCGTTTGATTTTCTTCTGACTGATCTGTTCAGTCTCCTGCAAAACATGATGTACAGATGATGACTTTTTCTTCAATCGGGCCACATCTTGCTCTGTGTCAATGATTTCTTCAAAAAGATCCTTAGAACGCGCTTTCATTTCTGCCAAATCCATATAACTTCTTAGCTTATACTCATTGTCTCCATCAGTAATCTCAATGGGTTTAGGGTTAGGGTCTTGTTCATAAACAGAGTATTCTAAAACCTTTTTCATGTTCTTATTAATTTGTGTTAGCTCTTTCTCTAACATATTGATATCTATTTTTCGACTTTTGATACTGTCCTCCATATCTCTGACCTTATTGCTTAGATTTTGCTTGTCATCAGTAATTTTATCAATAAGGTCATAAAGGAGTTCTATTCTCTCCATCAAAATCTCTTTAGTGTGGGGATAGACTTTCTTAAAATTATTTAAGGTTTCTAAATGAGTATTTTGTGATGAAGACAGTTCTTCTCTATCGTTTTGATTATCTGTAATTAGAATTAGATTTTTATCAAGATCATTATCTAACTCTTCGATTCGATCATTTAATTCCTTTATTTCATACTCTGTTTTATCTTGTTTTTCTATATTCAGGGAAATAATTCCATCAATTCTTATTATGCTTTTCTCCACTTTTTTTAATTTCTCATTTACATTGTTCTCTTTTTTCATTAGATCCTGAGCAAGTCTATTATAATCTGATATAGCATATTTTTTTGATGACTCTAGCTTATTATTAAACAACAAATCTGATTTTCGAACTGTACCCATAATTTTTTTCTGATGGCTCATCGTTTCTGAACAAGAAAGGTCAACTTCTTTATTCAAATTTCTTAGACCAGATTCCATTGCTCGCTTCGACGCTTTTGAATTTATTTCATATTCCTGTTTTTCGTTTAATTCATTTCTAATTATTTCTATTTTTTTAAAATTCTGATCTATCAATATTTTATGTTTTTTTTCATTATCCTTAATGTTAACCTTTGTTGAAGGAATCCTCTTACGTATTGTAACCAATACTTTTTTAAACCCGGATAATGATTTGAGAATTTTCTTATGATCTTCTTTTAATTTTTTTAATAATTTATACCTTGAATTATAAAATTTCTTGTCTAAGTCAATTAAGTAATCAAATTCTTTCTTTTCAACTATTTCTTCATTTTCTTGAAAAGCGTTATTTATAGATTTTACCTGAGCTAAATATTCATTTTCAGCGGTATTTTTTTGAGCATTTAGTTTTGCTTTTTGTTCTTCCACATCTAAATTAATATTTTCTTGCTCCTTATCCTGCTTCTCTCTTAATTGATCAATGTTCAGCCTTACATTGATAAGTTTTTGTCTTGCTTTTTCCTGTAGGTTGAGAAAATCAAGGTCTAATTTTTCGATCTGATTATTTTTTTCATCTAGTCTTTCTTTCCTGTCATAAATTAGTTGATTGGCAGCATCAATTTTTTTCTGAGTGCTTTTTATTTTATTGGCAATAGACTTTTCTTTGCCTTGATATTGTCTGAAATCAGCTAAAATAATTTTTCTTCTTGATCTATATCGTTTTAGAAAAGTTTGAAATTTTTTATTCAATCCATTTAATATCTTTTTAATATCCTTTATTTCTTCTTGGTCTAGTAATATGCTTTCTTTGGCTATAGATCTGGCTGCAACGAGAGAATCAGCTTCATTATTAAACCTTGTAAGACCTTCTTGTATTAACAATAGATAGGAATCTGACCTCTTATGGGATATTTGACCCTCAAGCTCAGAAATTTTTTCTTTACTTTCTTTTGTTTCTTTTTCTATTGTCTCTTCCCAATTATTTCTTTGCTCTTCCAAATAATCGAATTTTTCTTGCAATGTATATAATTTTTTTAGATCACTCTTCAAGGATCTTAACTGATTTTTCCATTCCTTTATTTTTGGAGCTTTTTCTTTTTTCTTAAAAAGAAATGCAGATTTTAATTTGTCTCGATCCTCATATATTTTTTTTATTTCCTTACCACTGTCGCCTAAAATGTCTTGGATTGACTTTTCTCTTTTACGTAATACCGAAAGGTCTTTAGTGAAAGAGTCAAACTTGATTTTCTTATCTTTTTCAGTGCTGATATTCAATTTTTCTTTTTGTTTTTCAAGATTTTTTAATTTCTTGCTTAAATCTGCTTGTAATCTTTTTTGACTTTTTTGTGCTGCTCTTAGAACAATCGTTTCTTTCGACTTAAACTGTTTCTGCTTTATTAACTTATCATTTAAGTTTTTTCTTAATTTATCTAATTCTTTTTCTAACTCTTTTAATTTTTTTAAAGTCTCTTTACTACTTTGCTTCGATTGGCTTATACCACTTTTTATTTGACCCTCTTTTTTGGATAATTGTTTTAATAAATTATTTAGTTTTCTTTGCTTTTTCTCGTGTTCTTTTTTCTGTCTGGAGTTTCTAGTATTAAGTTCTTTTATTTTGCGCTTTCTTTGAATAATGGCACTACCCAATTTTGTCAATTGAGTTTGGATTAATTTTAGTTCTTTTCTAAGGATAAGCTGTTTCTTTTTTACTTCTTTTTCTTTTTCTTGTTTTTTTGTGAGAGGTTCAAAGCCTGAAATCGCATCCTGAAGTAATTCTAAAGCTTTAATACACTTTTGCTGGGAACTTTCATTATCTTTTAACAGCCGTTTATTGTGTTCTGTTTCCCTATTTAATTTTTTTAGTTTGCCTTCTTCTTTTTCTTTATTCCCTCTTTTTAACAAAATTTGATCATTTAACTCTTTTGTTGTTTTGTTTAAATCACTTAGCCTTTCATTAATTTTTATTATCTCTGCTGTGGTCTTTTTAATTTGATCTAAATTGGTAGGAATGGAGATGAAAATATCAATGATTGAAGTTAATTTTTTTCTAGTTTCAAAACCATTCTCACCATCCAGGTGTTTGAAGGTAATAAAGCTTTTATCCCCTGAGACTTGATCAAGGAAGGAACGATTTATATCACCAAGACGTTTTGTATTGATTGCCAACATGTAATCGGCCTGTTCTAAATTATTTAGATCTGATTGTCTTAGGTTTTGGAAGTTAGCTAAATGCGAAAGCAATGAATTTTGTAGAGCTGAGGCTGTTCTTTGGACAGTATCCAATAGATATTCCATAAGTGAGATCTCATCATTACCTTTTTCTAAGTTGTTCGATATTTTTTGCAAAACCTCTTGATTGTTAATTATTTCGTCCTGCTGGTCTGCAACTTTTCTTTCCAATTTATCTTTTCTATCGACAAGAGATAAACGACTATTTGCTGATTTTTTCAATTGAACAGAGTATTCACCCTTTGACCTTCTACGTGCCTCATTTCTTTTTTTTTGATACTGATCAGTTTCATATTCTGTTTTAGATATCTGTCTAACTAAATATTCATGCTCTTGATATTTTTCAAGTAATGCTTCACTTTTTCTATCAAGCTCTTTTGCTACGGTTTCTAAATCAGCAGTTAAAGTTTCCTGCGTTCCGGTATAATCATCTTTTAATCCTTTAAAATCTCCTGCGGACTTAATTAGTTTTTGGGTGGCTTGTTCAATAGATTTGATTTTAGAGTTTTTATCTATTTCTAACCTCGCAAGGCGATATTTTACACTTTCAGGGCTTGTTGCTGTTTCAATTGCTTTCTTATGCCCAATTATTTTTTCTCTCACGTCTTCTAAAACATCTACAGTTTTTTCCTTTTTACGATTAATATTTCTTTGTCTTAGCTGAGTAATAAAATTATTATCAGAGCCACCTTCATTTTTTGCCTTTGATGTATTTAATTCATCTAGTTTATTAACCTCCATAGTAAGGGCGGTTCCAATAAGTTTATCTACGTTGTTTATGTGGCTACCTGGCCCTCCTACATACACTTCCTTGATTAACATTTTTTTCTTAGCCATAGTCTGGCGGACATTACTAAAATATTTTTTGGATCCTATTAATTCATTTCTTAATCGATCTCCAAGTTTAATTAGAACTTTTTGTGCCTCATCCCAAGGAAACATGTCTAATTCGCTCGGGCGAGTCTCTGGTAAGGCAACCCCGTATCTCTCCAAAAAATCTAATGCTTTATTTTCAATATCTTTTCTATTATCTTGATTATTATGTGCGAGTTTACAAAGAGCATCTAAAAAGCTATCTAAACCTAAAGAAAAATCCCTAGAGTCAACCAATTGATAATCCTGCAATAAAGCAAGATGTGTTTTTACTTGATCAATATATATAAGGAGTGTATTGCCATCCCCTTTTTCTGGATTATAATAATTATATAAATTCTGAAGTATTCTTGGTATTGATGTGTTATACCTAATATTCAACCCGCTATCATGAAGTAAGTCATGATCATTTTCAATATGTTCTTTGTAAGGTGAGTAACATATAACTGCACTATTCTCTTTTTTCCCATTAAAATTATATGAAACCATACACTTATCTGTATTTAGAGAATATGATTTTGCAAGGGTGTATAATAAAAATTCTTTAAACTCACTTATCTTTTGATCTTCAGTATTAACATACGTCATTTCATAATTGTAATTACCAGAATGAATTGCTAAATAAATATTTTTTCTTTCTGATTTTGTAATATGATGATCATAAATATTTAAAATTAGATCTGAAAGGGTTGCGATTTCGTTATTACCACTGCGGATTGGCAATCTATAATTAATTGTTTTTAAAATATTAAAATCTTCAATTCCTAATTGAGCGTGCATAAAAGTAACAATTTTACCAGTTTGAACAAATGTCATTGCATTTGTAATTCCATTAAGGTGCAATAAGGTGTTATTATAAATTTTATTTTTCTTTCTTTTGCCCTTTTTGGAAGGTTCAATTTTATTTTCAACCCTATTAAGATTTTCGATTTGCTCTTCAAGTCTGCGATCTTCCGCTAACCTCCTATTGGGATTAATCCTCCTACCAGTGGATATTCTACGTTGAACCGAACCCCTTCGGTCATCAAAACCATAGTTGAAAATTTGTTTTTTCCTACGTTCTTTTATATTTCTTCTATCATCTGAGTCTCTTCTATCGCTGCTCCTACGTCGATCATCAATAATTCTTTTAAAGCTATTTTTATCAAAGCTCTTTTCAATAGGGGAGTTTTTATTTTTTTTGGTTTCACTTGAGGCTGTATCAAGAGATTTAGGTAAAATATTTTTTGCTCGTTTTTTTAATAAATTTGTTAGTAAAACGTTTTT